>Ga0065720_1021290_pt1 | contig 11013 bp, 5 predicted proteins | sample Thericmetagenome_FD_59107 | JGI IMG/M metagenome (GOLD analysis project Ga0065720, IMG submission 59107) | Thermophilic microbial communities from the Joint Bioenergy Institute, California, USA of rice/straw/compost enrichment - eDNA_2 v2... | ecosystem: Engineered > Solid waste > Grass >... | reverse complement strand
GAGAAGCCAGAGCAAGTCTACAAAGTCGAATTTACTACCGACGAAGAAACCGATACCGAGTCCGTCACTGTCACTTATCCTCGTTCAGGCGGCCCGCGTCACCACCGTTTTCGGCACATTCCCCCGCCTGCTCCAGAACCAACTGGTGTTCGCGCAAGTTCCAGGCCGAGAGGCAGGGTTCGGACTCGCAAGCCTAAGAAAAAGAAGGTTTGTTTTGAAGATGAGAAGCGTCCCCTCAAGCCGGCGCTGAAGAAACGCGGTTCTCGGCACGAGCCTGAGACTGGGTCAGAGACCGAGTCCGAGACCGGGTCGGATGAGAGTTATTATGATGAGTATGAGGAAGAGTATGACAGCGAGTATGATAATACTGAGAATGAGGGGTCAGAATCAGAATCTCCTGAGGAGCACTATCGTGGCCGCAGGCGGTATCCCAGCCGTCATCGTCGGTCAAAGAGCAAGAGAAGGATTACCAGAAGGCGTAGGGTGAGGAAGTCGGCCAAGAAGGCTGAGTCTTCTGATGCCGCAACTACTGCCAGTGAATCGAGCGCCGAGACTTCAGAGGTTGAGTCCTCTGCTGCAGAGCAGACTCCAGCTGCTACTCCGGCTGCTGCTCCGGCTATTGCCCCAGCTTCTGTTCCAGCTCCGGCTTCAGCTTCTGCGCACACTGGATCTCACCAGGACTGTGTCTGTGCCTGCTGCTCGACAGGTCGCCAGATACTCGCCAAGATGGATGAAGTTGTGCAGGCAGCTTCCAAGCCTGCTCAGAAGGATGCTGGCGGCAACGCTAACAAGAAAAAATCTGCCCCTATCCCTGCGCAGAGCAAGACGGAAGCCGAAACCACTGACAATGCTTCCGCCAGCGAGATTGCTGCCACTGACTCGGAGCCCGAGCCACCCAAACGTCAGCAGCAGCAGCAGCAGCAGCAGCAGCAGCAGCAGCAGCAGCAAAAGGGCAAAAGCCAGAAAAACCAGGACAACAATAACAATAACAAGGGCCAGGCCAAGCATCAACCTCAAAAGAGCAGCATGAAGAAAATTCAAATTGAGGAGCCGTCGGAGTCGGAGGCTGAGCTGTCTAAGCCTAGGCAAGCTCTCAAGGGTAACGGGAATCAGAACCAGCAGAAGGGTCGCTCTCAGCAGGCCAAAAACAACAACAACAAACAGGTCGAGGAGTTTCCAGCTGTGGAGACGACCGAGACTGAAGCTGTTAGCGAGTCAGAGCTCGAACTGCCGAAGAAAACTAATCAGTATCAACGTGAGAATCAGCATCAACATCGTCACCATCAAAATGGAAGACAGAAGAAGCAGGCTGATGAAGTCTTTGTTACCTCAACCGACGCTAAAGCATGCAGTGAATGTGAGGCCGAGTCCGAGTCCGAACCTGTTCACAGACAGCGCCAGGCGAGAAAGAGTAATGGCAGCAAGAAGAACAACCGTGTCACATTTGCTGAGCGTTGTGTCTCTGACACTGAGTCTGTTACCTCTTCCACCTCGTCATCGAGCAGACCCAATCCTCACCACCATCACTGCCCCGAGTGCGTAGCTAAGAGCAGGAATGGTCGGCGCAGAAGCAAGGACAGCGCCAGCGAGACGTCCGAGGTGACCGAGTCTGAAACCGAGCAGCTCAACCGGCGCCGGTCGAAGCAAAAGACACAAACGAATCAGAACAACAACAATCGTCGAGGCTCGAAGGAGAAGACTGTCCCTCAGGAATATGGCAACCGTCGTAGCTCAAGCAGCAAGCACCAGAACACTCATCCCAACCAGATCCTTCCCACTCGCACCAAGCACATGTCTATCGAACATGTCTCTGAAGACCCCTCGCGCGACCCGCCCCCTAACTCATACTACGATCCCGAGAATAACATCTGTCGGGTGTACCATGGTCCCCTGTGGGGCAACCCGTGGGCTTCTACCTCTCACCAGCATCAACATGCTACCAAGGGTTCGCCTTCCACGGTAAGGGAGGAAGCCAAGGTCGAGAAGAAGAGAGAGAAGCGTCGTCGGAAGGAGTCTGCTGAAGCGACGCAGGAGAGTGTCCATGGGGAGCATAACGCGCCGGTTCACATGCCTGGTCCCCCTCCCCCAGGATATCCCATGCCACCTGGCCCGGCTTCGACTATGTCTGGTCATGTCTGGGGTCCACCTCCTAATATGCCTGGTTATCCTCCCATGGCAGCTAACAATGTGCCCGGCTACCCGCCCGGCGGTCATGGCTACCATGGGCCTGCTCCTGGGTTCCAGCCGTGGACTGGTCCGCCCCCGTTCGGTAATAACATGCCGTCTGTGATGCCTTTGTCGGGCATCCCTGTGTCACCAAGCCTGGCAAAATATGTGGGCTTCGATCTTGACCCATCACTGTTTGGTACGAGAGGAATAGCCAATCAAACACGTGGTCAAGACCAGAATCAAAACCAGAACAACCAGGGCGGGAACAACTCTAATTACAACATCGGCGGCAATCAAGGAGACGGCGCAGACTTCAGCAACTGGGCCAACTACCGCTTCGGCATGGGCATGGGCAATCAGTTCTGCCCGCCGCCGTCCAATTGGAAGAAGATGACAAACAGTGACCAGGGCAACAACAATGATAACTCTGGCAACAATCAGCAGTCAAACAACAATCAAATTCACAGCAACCAAGGTCAGGAGAACCAACAAAGCCGGATCAACTCAAACTCTAACAACAACTCCCAGTCGAACAACAGTAACAACAACGACCGTCGCGGATCGAATTCAGGAAGGAATAACAATTCCGGCAACAACAACAGCAATCCTCCCAGCTGTCGCAATTCCAACCATCCCTCTCCAAAAACTGTCACGAACGACAATTCCAACGACAACATCTCGGGCTGGGGCACTAACGAAAAAAATAACAATGATAACTGGGACTCAAACGAGAACAACAATAACAACAACTGCAACTCCCCGGATAGAATCTGTCTGAGGCTGCCCAACGCGGCTACCTCCAGCAACCGGAGCACGATGCCCGGTACCTGGGACGATGACCCTAACAACAATAACAATGACAATGGCAACGACAACTCTGGCAGTGGGAACCACAACAATGGAAATGATGAATGGACTCCTGGAGGTGGCGGTGCGAACCTTGATCCCAACGAGGGATGGTAGGATTTGTTTGGACGGAGGGCAGGCCCGGACGGTTTGGGGGGTTCTGCCCTTGGAATCATTGGACCCGTTGCTGGCTTCATTAGGCTCGCACTTCGTAGGATGAGGATACTGGTGCTGAGTTCAGACTTTAGGGTGGTGCTTGTCATTGCCATCGTCATTTTGATTAGAGTTGGTTTTCGCCAGGGTTGGTGGTCCGGTCTTGGACCATGGACAGCACGGCAATTACGTAAGGTCGTTTCCCTGGTTTTCCGGCGTTTTTTCGCGCTTTGTTTGTTCACAACACGACTCTTTCTCGCCGTTTGTTTTATGCTCGCCTGGCTCGTCTTCGCGTTCTGCTGTTCAGCCATTCGGCGTTTACTCTGGCCCGTCGTTTCCTCGGCCCTGAGGTACTTTGTTGGCTTATGCTCTTCAGCATCGCATCGATTCTTCACAATCTGCCTTCGGGTTGGGGGGATGCTCGTCTCACTTTCTTCATCAACAGCACAAAGAGTCTTCTTCGTGATCAGTTCACCAGATAGGCAAAAAACCTTCACGAGACTCCTCCTACCTACAGCGCGGTCCTTCTTTGCGCTCTGCTCTTCAGCAGCTGATCGCCTTACATTCCTCATCGTTCGAGCAACCCAACACCTGGCCTCAACGGCGGAGTACTTCATCGACCTGTTCCCCCCAAGAGTACTGCGTATTCTGGCATTCTTTCTCCGAATCGCTCAGTACTTATGCCTGATCTGTTCTTCCACAACACGGTGGCTCTTCACCCTTCTGGGGAGAGGCAGACAGTGGTCTGGTTGTCCTGTCTGAGTAACCACTGAACTTCACTTTACTTCGACTTACCACCTTTAGAGTACTTATAGCCAACACAATAATGTCTAATACCCAACCTACTTATGGATTACGGCCATCGGAAATGCCATGCCTGTTTGTCTCGATCATCCTTAGTTGGCGAGTGGAGTCGCCTTGGATGTCTGTCTGGGGTAGGTTTCTGGTCACTTCGGCTTCACTGAACGGTTCACTTGTTAAGGCAACCTGGTTATGTGGCAGTAAAGAAGCCAAAAGAAAGACATGGAGGACACACTGATGGGAGAAGGAGGGACATGGCGCTGGTTAGGGAACGGGGAAAAAAATGGGAGATGATACCCTGTAGCTTTGCATGTATACTCAACAACAGGAACTCTTGCCTACGTAGTCCACAGGATTTCGGAGAGTCACTGTCCTAAATGACAGACTTGTGATGGCTCATAGTCGCCGATCATTGGGTACGATTCCCAACGATCATCATGTTTCGTGCCTGGCCAAGGTAACCAGAAAGTGTCATTACACGGTAACAAGGCATGGCAACATGACCACCAACATATTGAAGAATACAGGGGAAGCGAATGATTAGTCATCATTGTCTGCCCACGATCACAGGCAACCCAACACTGAGGCATAAACACGAATCAATCAAGGTACTTGACAAATGACAATTAGTGATCAACCCTCTTTATTTTGCAAACCATCCTGACCAAGCCAAACAGATGGCTGCAACAAGCCTAAGAGCAAGACTCCCGAAGCTAGCTAGAGAGAAGATCCCGAAAGCTGAGAGTATAATAAAACTCAGGTGAACCATCTTGACCTGAGACAGATGGATACCAGCGAAAAGCAATGACAAGGCGGAAAAGAGCGATTACTATACTTGTCTGACCATGATGATAATGCTAGACAAGAGAGGTAAAGCCGACCATACTCTACCCATCTCCGTCAAGCAAACGAGAAAACAAAAAAGCTAGCAATCTGGGAAAGAGAGAAGTAGAGATGCACTGCAACAACAGGCTCAAGAAGCTTACTCGTCCTCCTCCTCGCTGGACTCCTCCTCCTCGGCCTCGGCGAGCCACTTGAGGAAGGGCTCGGCAGCCTTGCGAACCTTCTTGGAGGTGGCGAGGTCGACGTACTTCTTGGAGGCCTTAGTACCCCATTTGGTGACAACCTCTTCGGAGATGAGGTCGTAGTGGTAGTAGAGCTGCAGGATCTTGACAATCTTGTCGAACATCTCGGGATGCTCCTTGCCGAGGGTGCCAATGAGGCGCTCGGTGCCACCCAAAAGAGCCTTCTCGTGGCGCTCAGAAGAAATGATCTGAAGAGTCGGAAGGTCAGCAGCTGTCTAGAAATTTGGGTAAATGATTAAAAGGCAAACAACTCACCTTCTTAAGCAGCGGGGCACGCTTGCTAATCTGCTGCGTGATGTTCTCGTTGAACAGGGTCTGCGCCAGCACAAGCACGGTACGGTGCTTAGCCTCGATGCCCAACTCCTTGGCCTTGAGGTAGATGGCGATGTCGTCGACCTTGTCGATGCCCTCCTTGTTGGCCTGCTCCTGAATCCAGTCGCCCAATTGGTCGTAGACGGTGCTGCCACCGCCCTCGCCCTCCTCTTCTTCCTCGTCGCCGTTGAGAGATAGCTTCGAGCGGAACTCGCCAGGCAGCTGCTGAGCGCGGGCACGCACAGCCTCGGCGCTCATGTCGACGGCCCACTCGTCGTCACGAACCTCGCGCTCAGTGGCACGGGTCTCGAGTGTCTGCGCCTCAGCCTTGATCTTGCGAGTCAGAGCATCATCATCGCTGTCAGCGGCATTGTCCTTGTCGATGGGGGAGGCCTGCTCGGAGCCGTTGTCGTCGCCGGAACCGTCCTCAGCACCAACATTCTTGCCGTTCTGCTGCTGCTGTTTGGCGTTGCGGGCGGCCCTGCGCTCAGCCTTGTCCTTTTTGGTTTTCTTGGTCACGTTGTTCTTGAGGATGAAGCCGCTGAGCTTGAGACGCAGGTCGACGTCGGTGCGCTGACCGCACGCCTTGCAATCTAGCAGAATGCGGCCATCCTTGACATTGACCACAGTTTCGGGGTTCTTGCACTTCTTGCACAGGACAAACTTGGCAATGAAGCCATCGAGAAGCTCCTGAAGCTTGCTAGCCTCGTGGGCACCGTTGATGATCCAGCGGTCGTCGGGTGGGTTTAAGTTGGTCTGGGCACCCAGCTCGAAGCCGAAGTATTTGATCAAGTAAGCGCCGGGGCGAGCAAGCTGCTGGGCGACGTTGCTCAGATTGACGACGACGGTCTTGATGCCGTTCCCCTTGCCTTCGATCTTGGTCTGAAGGCGCTCCATCTTGTAGCGGTAGAAGGGGTCGGTGACGTCCCGACGGATGTTGACGAGAGCAGCCATTTTTGCGGTTGTCGTTGGTTCGTATAGATCTAGAAGCTGTGCAGGTGCTGGAGTCGCTGGCTAAGATCTAGTCTGAGGGAGAAGATCTTGGTCTCGATGGAGTGCAGAACTGTGCTGGGCTCGAATTTCAGTGGCAGAGCAGAGTCTTCACAGAGAGCATGGGCGAGCTAGAGACACTCGGGGCTAACGAGGCGATGCGGGCGTCAATAAGACTCGTGAGGAGAGGTGGACATAGGGTTGTTGCTTCGGCAGCCTAGGGCATGCATGAAAGCTGAGAAGGCTAGAAGAGAGTCAAAGAGTCGACGACTGATGATGATAGTCTCAACCGTCGGAACTGTTTGGACAGCCGGGTTTCCTCGCTATGCGAAATGGATGCAGTTGCAAGGGAGGTGTATTGTGTCGAGAGACGGAGTACTGGTCGTGCTGATACATAAACAAGGCTTTTGCCGCAGAGCTCGATTGTAGTTTTCTGTATCGGTCGAGGCCGGCAGAGCCGAGAGGTCGTTGTGCGGCGCGAAGTAGTGCGGATGGCGCAACGACGAAATCGGTTGGTCGGGATAACGGAACTGCGGGATCAGACGGGCGAAATTTTTTCGACGTCTGGGCCTGGGATCACAGGGCGAAATTTTTTGGGGGTTGCGAGCGATTCGATTAAGGATGCGTGGGCGCTGTGGAACCAGGATGGAAATTCTGTGGACGATCGACTGGCTGGCCCTGGAGTGGACGAGGCAGCGACAGTTGCAGGAAGCAGAAAGCAGGAAGCGCGGGTTGCTGAGAGCTGCTGCTCAGGCTGCTGCCGTGGCTCAGGTTGAGGGTCTAGTTTTGGTTGTTGGTGGAAAGGCCGGTAGTCGATGCGCAGTTGGGGGTGTCTGGCTTTTGTAGCGAGGAGGAGTGTGGGTTGTGCGGACTGTGGGTTGCAGGCTGTCGCAACAAAAGTTTTGCGTGCGCAGGTGCGGAGAAGAAAAAAAGGAAGAAATGGCGCTGAGAAATTGAGGCCGACAAGCTTTGTGTGGAGTCGTCGGGAACCCGGTGCCCCCACATTTTGCTGCCTGAAGTGTAGATGCCTCAGGCAGGAATCAGGAAGCAGACAGGGATTAATCATGTGGCAACACGGGCGCCTTGTTGCTTGTTTGTCTTTGTTAAGGCCACCGCCGCATGCTGGCTGCAGCGCTAACAGCGCTAACGGCGGGCCTGGCCGCGACCGACAGGGGCACTCTGCAGTGGAAATCGCCCCAAAGAACCCTAAGCTCGCGACTCCGCCACTGAGCTGGTTTCGATTTGCCTCATCTCGTGTTTCCATGTTACAACATTTCATGACCCGAAACATTTTTTTCTATTCTTTTTCTTAACCGTCTGGCCACCCCGAGTGCCTGGTTGTCGGCGGGAGTCGGACCGTGGGATTGGCTGGATCGCACAGTCTGACCACACGGTCCAGTCATTGTCGCTCGCTGGTTGCCGGGAGATTGTCTTGGCCAGATCAGGCCAACGGCAAGGCCAAGAGGACAACCCGTCATTTGTCCAAGAGGCCGATGCCCGAAAAAAGTGGAATCTATCATTGGATTCAAATGTTGTGTTGGTTGCCTTGTGAAGGCAGAAGTGCTCTTTGCTCTTTGTATAGTCATACACACTACGCAGCCCCAAGGCTCTCATTATCCAACGTCTCTACATAAGAGTTGGCTATGCCTTTACATGTTGAGTTGACTCGCCATACCGTACTTTCGGGTTCTTCAGCAGCCATTTGCTGCCGGCCAGGTGTCGGAGAGCCGTGACTGGGACCAGTTAGCCGGCGGTGGACAACCTCCAATAGCGTTCAAATTAAGTCAAACCTGCCAATGAAAGGCTTACTGCTTGCCAGCCAGGTCCTCCAGAGGCACGAACCGCAGCAGGCATCGCTGGCCACGCGGCCGTGACGAGATCAACTGGTCCGACATGTCCATATCCTCCTGCGTCATGCTGTCGTCAGGGAACGTGCTGAAGCGCGAGTAGACCTCCTTGAGGAGCAGCCTCATCTCGGCGAGGGCTAGGCTGTTCATAACGTCAACTCAACGCCCAAGAACCAGGATTGATCACATTCAACTCGAAAGGGACTTACTGCTTCCCAATGCATCCCCTCCCTCCAGTAGCAAACGCAAAGAACCGCTTCTTCCACTCCTCGGCCTCACCTCCAAGCCACCTCTCTGGCCGAAATTCCTCCGCTTCCTCAGGAAACCATTCACCCTTACTATCAATTCCCAACCTATGCACCGAATACGCCTGACAGCTTACCACGGTACCACTCGGTACCCACCACCCATCAATCTCCTTCCCCCCTTTCTCATCCCACGGCACGACCCTCGGCAAACTCATTGGAATAGCCGGCCAGCAACGCAGTCCCTCCATAATCACTGCTTCTAGGTACGGCAGCTGCGCAAGCTTGTTATCCGTGACCCCGTTCGACTTAGCAGCGAGGAGTTCTTGCTGCAGTTTACGTTGGACATGTCTCGACCTTGGTTGGGAAAGCTCCCACATTAGGAAGCAGAGTGCGTCGCCGGTGGTGTCAATACCGGCGGCCATGTGATCTAGACACTCGGCTGCGATGTCCAGGGAGTCGGGGATGAATGTTCCCTGAGCAGACCCCGAGTCGTCGTAGTCGGCTTTCTCACTTTGGTCAAGGCTTTGCCTGAGCCGGTGCAGGAGTGTAAAAGGGGATGGGCTTGGGGAGAGAGAGGGAGACGTGGTTTTGTCGAGGACGAAAGCATCGGCCAGGGGTGTTTCGCGGGGTTTAGCGTTGAAGAGCGTGCGGAGGGCGTTGCCGAGCAGACGATGGATGGTTGGGTGATAATGCTTGAGGAGACGGTCTGGGAGCGTGAGTACCGGATCCGAGGATTGTTTCCAAAGGTAGGCGATGAGGAGAGCTCACTCTGTAAGCTATCGTCGAAGGTCACTTCACGCATGACCTCCTCGTCTTTGACGTCCTGTAGAGATTTGGTGTCATAGGGATCGAACAGGTGATGTGTGATGCAGTCGAAGGCATAAGCGTGAAGACCTGGCTGGTCAGGACAGTAGTTCGCCGATTTTGGTCATGTTCACTCACAAATCTGATGGCTGTTAGCGCAAAATCTTGAACCTTCAAGGAGCACACATACATAAATATCAAGACTCCCTCCGACAGACTCAAAACACCTCCGGACAAAGTTCGTCGCATTTTGGGCGATACCCCCAAGCGACTGCGGTCTCAGGACGTTCGTGTTGGCGTAGCGGTCAGCGATTAACCGTCTCCTACGAGCATGCTGCCCTCCTCAGCATCAGACGCTTATAGTGAGAACCAGGCACTTCTAACATACCTCGTCCTTCTCTAGAGTAGTGAACATCGTCCTGCCGCCAAATCAGCCAAGATTCCTACTTCAACTTACACGCGGGAGTCAGACATACCTCCTTCCATAAACTTTAAACAAATCATAAAACCTCGTCTTATCATATCCACTTCCCCCCTCACAATAAATAGTCTTCACAGCTTCAGGCGTCGCAAACGCCACCTCATCCGGCGCGATGCGTACTACGGGCCCATAACGCTTGTGCAGGGAATGGAGATACCGCGTCCGGTTGAAGTGGAATTCGTGCCACTTCAGAACAAACCGGGTGACTTTTGCATGCCACGGGCCATGGATGGCGTTGAGAGGAGAGGTCAGACAGGTATATAGGTGATGGAGGAGGGGGATAAGGGGCAAGAGAATGAGGAGGGGTAGAAGGATCATTGTGAGGACTAATGGGCGGGAAGAGTTACAGAGAGGATTGCGATGCCATGGTTAGAAGGCGATGGTGATCAAAAGCGCCTTCGTTGAACGAATAAGCTCCCACGTTTACGCTACATGTGTGTCCAGTGTTATCTCGCTGATATCTCTAATGGAGATGGGCCTGTCCCGTCCAATCCCATGCCAGCCAATGCCGTCACACCTTACTGGCTCCGAAGCCAGCCCCCTCGCTGGCTGGCCACCTCAGGTCCATCCGATGCACCGCACGGCAAGTTCCGGCTCAATACCTACCAGTCAGGCAGCCGACCGGCCGTTTGATTCGTTAGCACAGAGAAAAGGGTACCAAGTCGGTTCCTTTATAGATCGCTAGGTCGATCGATGAATGATGGTGTGGCTGACCACATGGCAGGACCCCAATAAAGGCGCCAGAGCTTTCACAACGGAATGACATAGAAGAAAAACTCAGCTCTGTTAGTAGATAGAGTTGTGGTATAAGACTCCTCTATCCCCAACGTCATCTACTCCCTCTAACTCTCACCATCCCTCAAGAAGATTTGTTCTCCGTTTCAGCAGCTACCCGCGTCCCCTTTCCCACTTGTGGGGGATACTGCTTGCCATTGACCTCAACCTTGGGCTCGCACGTACACCACTGGTCCTCAGCGACGTTGGCAAAGACGTTGGCGATGTGGCCGCCACAGCCACGCCAGGTCGTCTTAGCTGTAGGAAGTGTTAGTGGCACAGAGCAGAGAGATGGCAAAAAAAGTTCACTTGGTCCTATGGTGGGTGAACTTGTGAAAGGTGTCGCGTGAAGGGGTGCTACGTACAGCAGTTAGGGCAAGAAGTTTGGAAGCACATTTTGAGAGGAGGGCGCTAGGCGAGGGTCGAGAGTTGGCTAAGTAGGTGGTGTTAAAGTACAGGATAACCTTTTTAAATATCGTTAGTTTTTTTTTTTTTTTTTTTTT
>Ga0065720_1021289_pt1 | contig 11013 bp, 12 predicted proteins | sample Thericmetagenome_FD_59107 | JGI IMG/M metagenome (GOLD analysis project Ga0065720, IMG submission 59107) | Thermophilic microbial communities from the Joint Bioenergy Institute, California, USA of rice/straw/compost enrichment - eDNA_2 v2... | ecosystem: Engineered > Solid waste > Grass >... | reverse complement strand
CCAACCATCCATTTCCCCAGCACTGGGGCCCCAGGACTTGCACGGCCGCCATTACTCATGCTCATCCATATCATCAGACTACTACGGCTTATGCTCAACAGCCGCCGGGCCGAGCCCCAATGAGAGCACGGCAGGATACACAACGCCATCTTACACATCACCTCGCTTTGGCCCTACACAGCCACAACCATGCTCCACGAAATCTTCCGGTCCATACTCGGACAACAGGAGGCTAAGCGCGGTGCTGATAAGCCCAGCATTGCTACCACAACTCGACCAGAAAGAGGTGGATGAGCAGCAGGCGGCCACCGCGGCATTGTTGATGCTCAACCGGGAAGACCGGAACAGTAGTAATGGCGGAGGACAAACAAGAGGATTGAGTGTCAAGGATTTGCTGAGTAGTTGAACGGTTAGATAACGTGATATGGTTGAGAAACGTTTTCGTTTGTTGTGTAGATCTACAAAAAGTGGCCTGCTAGATGCGGAGCCCGGACGCCGGCGCCGGCGACGGCCGGGCCAAGCCGGAGGGCCGAGAAGGCCGGGCTCCATCAACGGCCGGCATGTACGGATTACGGATAGACTAGGTATGGTAGTGTTTCTGTGCGGACAAATGCACGCGCATACTTCGCCTGAGCGTCTTAGTCCGCTCGGAGCCTCTAAGTGAAACGTTGAGAATAATCCAGATTTCACCTGAAAATCGCCGTCCGCCCGACTTGGCTCATCTGCAACATCTCGACGTTTGGATTAACGCTTTCCACACACGCGCGAGCTTCGGTCTCATCTGATTTCATCATCAAAAAGAGACGACAAGACAGACAAGAGGGTACATTGCATCTGGGCTAAAACATTTCTCGAGAAGGGTTTATCTGGGACTGAGATAGGACGAAGCGTTGACAGGGACTGCTCGGGCAAACTGAGTAAGCAAATGGCGCGATGCTGCGATACGATCTGGAGTTGGAGCTGCGCTTTGAGTTCCATCTGCCGCCATCGCGACGAGAACGCGCGAGTCTAGACGCTGTTAACAAACGGCTGGGGAAGGGGGATCTGCGATGAGGGCTGTATTGCATCATCGTGTTTGTTGCATCGGTGTTGGGTCTGAAAGAGACAGCCTGTTAAGAACAAAGCGAAAGAAGCGATCTAGAAGCTTTAGACTTGGAGAGGCAAGATGCAGAGACGGGACGTTGGAGTCGCAACTGTCTAAAAGTGGATAGAAAACATTCGATTTTACGGGTGGAATGGCTCCATGGGGTCCGTGACGGCAGCATCTGATTCGCTGCCGGACGGGTCAGTGTTTGGTTGAGTTTTGTCCTTGGGCAGTCTGGGGTTCGAAGGGTTCAATGTTTCAAGTTGTGGGTGTTGTGGGCGAAGGACAGTGGCATCGGCAGTGCACATCGTACGAGTTGAGCTTATCAGAGGGTCTGTGTGCTGTCTGGGGAATTCGCCGCTCACCTTGAAGATGTAACATAGGCACGGATCCATTATCACGTGACACCCCTGAGCTTCACCACATCTCGACCTTGAACCCTAAGAGCCGATGGGCTGGTCCCGACGGCAGCATCGCATCGCACAGACGGAGCTGTGCCCTGCGGCAAGGGACACGCCTCGGGGCTCGGCGATGGGCTGATGGGTACAGCGAGAGTGTTTCGCTGCTGAGCCGGGGGCATCTTGTCTTGCTCAGGGGGTGTTGCGCCGGGCGATCCGAGGGGCCGTCAACGACAGTCAACCCCCGGTTTGGATGCACATTTTCATCGCCGTCCGCGGACCAGCAATCATGTATATATACGACTATCCCACCGGGCTTTTGATGCCGTCTCCCGCTCTTCACCAAGCAGCCGCTTCCTACTCCAAGCCCGCCGCCCTAATCTTGCAATTGATATCACGGCTCTGGCAGCCCGTGAGTCGTTCACAACTTCCTCTCAACAACAACTCGCTCTTGTTGCACCCCCTGGCGCGGACCGCTCTTCGGCCAAGTCCCAGAGGGCTTCATTCTTCTGTGCCTTTCCTCGGCTCCCCGTAAAGCGGCCCGACGACAACACCCCCGCGCGGTCGTACTCGCCGGCCCCCTACTCTAGTGGTAATTCTTATTACCGGTACTCGCACCGTCGGACTTCGACTTTCCCTGCCTCGGGCTCGGACGTCCCTAGGAAACCGGTTCCGCTAGTCTTTCGGCTCCCGGTCCAAGTCTCAAGTTCGTCGTCGTCTACTTCGTCGGCAGCTCAGCCCGTTAGTTTTCCTTCTCGTCCCCGAGCAAACACTGCTCCGCCTGGTGCCGAGCAGCAGCAAGAGCGTACATTAAGACCTACACAGCCTCTTCTTTCTTCCTCTCCTCCTCAAGAACCTGGTCGCCAGTCGCCTCCGCGAGGCCACAAGCGTACCGGCTCCCGCACCGTCTTCACCTCTGCAAGCAAGGCCCGTCCGCTCCGACTCGTCCAGGACGCCCTCAACCGCAAGCGTCGGCCGCCCGTCTTCTTTGCGCAAAGCAATCGGTCGCTCCTGCAGTCGGTGACTTACATCACCATCCACCAGCAGCTTGAGCATCTCACCCAAGAGCTACAAGACACTCTAGACAAAATGGCGAACCCCAACCCCATCCTCCCTAAGGTTGTGCCCCTTTCCAGCCTCCCCAGCAACCCCCGCCCGCCGGTGCCCATGCCGGCGCAGGTGGACAAGGAGAAGATTATTGCTGACTTGCGCCGCCAGGTAATGACATTCCGTCTTCCATGAGCGCCTTTCTGCCACACTCATACACCTCTGGATGAACTTCTTCATCTGTCATCAAAGATGAAGCCTCTCTCATCCTGCCTTCCTCCTAAGCTCTTCCCCCACTCCCCCCCCTTCTTTTCCCTATCAGTGAGTTAGTGAAGAGAGAAGTAATCCTGACGTGCCCCCGGAAACTCCAGCTCGATGACTCTGCCTCTGAGGCCTCGTCTGTCGACTCGCGCGGCCGCCGCCGCAGGCGCAACAAGAACAACCAGCTGGCCCAGGCCGGCATGGGCGCGCTCCCGACCCCGTCCATCTTGCCCCGGTTGGCCGATACCAAGCCAGTGCGCCTGCAGCTCGGGCTGAACCTCGATGTCGAGGTCGAGCTCAAGGCTCGCCTACAGGGTGACGTTAGCCTGACGCTTCTGTAAGTTCTCCCTGTCCTCGAAAGCCATTGCACGACCCAATCAAAAATCAGCCTTCACACCCCTCGGTGTATATGAGTGTCAGGCTGACTTTCCCCCAAGTCAATAAACGACCAACTTTCCACGGACCCCATCCCCATTTCTAGCCCCCCTTAGTCCATAGCCATTCCAGAACCAGAACCGACCCCTAACCCATCCCCCAAAGAATCGAATCCACCCCCTCGACTCCTCCTCCCCACGCCACTGTCCTCACCTGCCCCCGTCCCGACGCCCCCACAGTCACCCACCCCGACAACCTCTTCTTCATGCGCCTAGGCCGTCTCTCCTTCCGTCCCTCGGGACCCGGGTGGTGGCTTCCCCATTTGGGGTTTGCTCCTCAATCGGGAGGTTGGGAGGGGGCAATGCCCGGGGGCAGGGTGGCGTGGTTTCCTCCTTGGTATGACGACCCCACCAACGACGATGATAAGGATCAAGATCAAGAGTCTAGCCACGGGAGGAAGGATTACCATGGAGGCAATGGTCCGTCGGTATGGACCGTCGCCTGCGTGGTACTTCTCGCCGTCATCGTGGGGTTTGTGCTGGGGTTTGGGAGCGCAGTTTGGTTGGTCTCTTCACTGCCTGTTTCTCCTTACTTTTCGTTTCCCTCCTCTTTCCATTCGGCTTCTTCCCCTTCTGCGGCTGCTTTTTCTTCCACCCCGACACCTTCTCCTTCGGTTACGGTGGTGAAGGGACTTGCCAGCCGCGCGGCCATTTGGGGATTGTCAACTTCTTGGGAGGAACTCGGTTCTGGATTTGGGAATCGCTTGAACGGGGTGACGACAGCATCTACCGGCACGTTTGGGTATGGACTTGGTCACGGGGTGCTCGATCTCGGCCTGCTTGGGATGGATCTAGACTTGGGATTGGGTTCTGGAAAGGGTTGGTTAGCATCAGCATCATCACTTGCAGGGGTAGTCGAAGGAGATGTAGTTGGGTTTGGTCTTGGTGACTTGTTAAGGGATGTTGGAGCTTCGTTGGAGAGGCAGTTGGGTTTTGTGGCTGTGTAAGATATGTAGAGAGAGTGGTTAGGGTGGATTGGCAATATACTTTGGGTTTGGAGAATTTGTGGCCTCATGCAGTTGTGAAGTGTGGTGCGTCTGCTTATGAAATAGGCAGTTTTTCGAAGCAGAAAAGGGAATCTGCCCTGAGGTAAGAATGTATCTAGAGCACAAAGCAACATTGCATTTAACCTGAGTGGTCGACTATCTTAGCTGTTTTGAGCGTCGCGAATGCCCAATGGTGTGCTTATCTTCCTGCTTCAGACCAGTGCAATGACCGTTCCGAGGCAAGGGAATGATAGGCTACGCCGTGATGCAGGGATGGCCTTGTGCGAGTTTGTTTAGGCCTGAAGCCGGTTCCCCTCCATTGCTTAGTAGTCGACAGGTAGAGGAAGATGCAGCGTAAAATGGGTCCGATCAAAGAAGTCGATAACCAACTCTGTATGAAAACAGCTCTTTGCACACCTTGTATTTATAATCAGCATAACGCCGGGCTGATAGTAACAGTTGGAGGGTAGGAGACTCAGAGAGCTGGATTCATCCTACTTGAAATGGGCAACAGGCAGGGTGTGGAAGTGTAATGTTTGTTGACAGGATAAGGTGAGTTTGTTCCCGGTTTTTTTTTTTTGCAGTGTTTTTTACCCTTTCTCGCTTTCATCCTAACTTCGGTAGGTGAGCCGGGTGAGCTGACTCCTTCCCTTTGGACTATGGGATATTGTAGATTCTATCTCCTTTCAAAATGCTGGGTTGTTTAGGAATTTTTGGCAACATAAGTCGCGAAGTTTTCATCACACTCGCCAGGCGCTTTTTTATTGACACCAACACATAGCTAACTTGTGCCTTTTGAACATCTGTAGGTAAGAACAAAACTTATAATAAGATAGTCTTGAGTGGGTTTTCCTATTTTAGTGTTAACGTACCTAGCTATGTCACTTTGAAGGACTTGGCGACGATGACCTGAATGGCGAGGTCTGGAAGCGGCACAGGCAGATGGACAATATACTGCTTAACACTTCGTTGTGCTTGCTGTTGTCGCTGAAGTTGCCGAATGGCCTGGGCAATCCCGACGTTGTGTTCACAAACCAGGACGTACTCTCACGGGAAAGCTTGGCTCTCTTGTGACCCCTCCCCTTGATGCCTCCATCCTCTCACAAAAATCAAGTCCACAGCAGGCCACAAGAGTCGAACCCGATGGAATCACCAACGATTCTTGGATAATGTCATTAAACCTTCATTGTATTATTCTTAGCATGATATGTCCGTATACTTTTCCCGCGACCCATTGTCTACATTCGTCAAATCCCCGCGCCCCACGTACAGTAGATAAACATTCGTTTAACTCCACCTTACCAGCCCAGATATATGCCATTCCCCTCATGTCCTCTCCTAAAGGACACTTCAAGATTCCCCCTTCCTCAGATAAACCTCCGTTCCCCTAGTCACTCTCATCCCCATCATCCAACGCCTCATCCCTATCCTCCCGTTCCTCCCTCTCTTCCAGCTCATCCTTCTCCTCTTCCTCTTCCTCCTCTTCTTCTTCCTCCTCTTCTTCCCCAACATCCTCCTCCTCCTCCTCCTCCTCCTCCTCCTCTTCCTCCTCCTCCTCAGGTTGATCATCATCCTCCACTGTCCCCACATCCGACATATCCTCGTCCTCACCCCCCTCATCACCATCGTCCACATCCATCTTGGACGAATCCACTGAAGCAGAAGGGTCGAGACGGGCTTTTTTTACCGCTCGTGTACCGTCTCCTGAAGCAGATTTGCTGGATTTGCTGCCTTTTGAGACCGACTTGGTACCAGAAGTCTCGGCAGCGCCATTGTATTGTGAGACTCCCGCATCGTCTGTCGCCGTGCTGATCATAGACACGTCGGCGGCCGTGCCGGAAGCAGCTTTCTTCGCAGCGGCCACTTTCTTACGGTAGGCAGAGCGTTTGGAGGATTGGACTTGGCTGAATTCTGTTTGTTACATGGGAGGTAAGCATGTGACAGGTAGGAGGGTAAGCGGCATGGGGGAGGGGAACGGGGGACGCACTGGCAAACTCAGCCTCCAACTTCTCCCTCATAAAGCCATACTCGATCTCGTCCAGCGCCTTGAACACGTCGGCGGGCATGATGGTTTTCTTGCCGGCTGCTACTGTGTGTTCGTTTGCGCTGGAAAGCCGTTAGCCCTTGCCTTCTCCTGACATGGGAAATGGAAGAAGGCATCCAACGTACGCGCTAGCAAGATGATTGATAAACACCGTGGTGCCCTTGGTGAGCGCCAGGATTGCATTGGCCTGTATCTGCGTGTTGGGCGGCAGAACGCCCTTTGCCAGGCGGGTGATGATGGACTTGGGTAATGTCAAGTCCTAGACATGCTTCAGTCAGCCTTTTGTCACAACCAACCTGCAACATCCAGCACATGCCCTATATCCATTCACAACAACAACAGGGGCACACACACACCTCGATAGTAATCACCTCCTTCTCCTTCTCCTTCTCCTTCTCTTTATCCTTCTCCTTATCCTTCTTCCCCGCCTCTGACAACGGAGCCCCCGACGCAGGCTGCCCTGCCGACGAGGAAGCGGCTGGCTCTGCTGATGTTGATGACGAAAGCTGTTTCGGCTCTGTTGAAGAAGAGGTAGCAGGTTCTGAGGCCGTGGAGGTATCGGCGCCGGCAACGTCATCGGCAAGGACGAAGCGCGCGACAGAGGCATCGCCGCCGGTAGACCGGCGGGCGTCACTTTTGCGGGCGGGCATTGTTCGGACTAAGATAATTTGATTCTTATGGGTGCTTATGGGGTTGTAGCTTTTGGAGGAGGGGATCGAAAAATCTGTCGTCGACAGGGTATAAGTAGTCGATACAGCGAGGAGAGGGTGTAGGTAAATGTTCGGCTCCGCTATCTCTAACCGGGTAGGCTCGAGATCGCATCAATTCGCAATCCCTCGGCCTACAAGTGCTCTTTATCGTGATGGTCTTCAGACCAACAATCGAGACGCAGAGAAGTGAGGTCGAATTGCGGTCTGTACCTCTGTCTGCAGCAACCTCCTTGTGGGGAAGTCGGGGACGGGACGAAATTGTGGCGCGCCTCCGGCCCGTCCAGTTGCTCAGCGTCGCGCCGTGGTGAATTCGACGCGTATCAATGCGATAAGCTTCTTAATTGATTTGATAAGGGTTAGGGTTATTCTCTATTTTTTTGGGGGAGGAGATCTTGGCATCTGAAGATCCCTTAAACCCCTGCCCTTGAAAGATCCCCCGGCCAGGGTCCCCGCAAACGGGCAGCGGCAGGATGATTGCTCGATCACGCCCCAGCCCGTGCCACCCAAACCCGGGATCAGAGCCCTGTCTTGTGCTGGGGGGACACGGGATCAAAAGCCGATCTTCCCTCGTCCACCAGACCAGGGCATGTTTCATGTTTGAACGTCGGGACATCTCCCGTTTGATGACAGGGACTTGGGTACAGATGCAAGTGCGCCAAAACGTCGAAACAGAACAAAATTAACGCCACTGTGCTCAAGCCTTAAAGTTGAGGTGAATGGTTCTGGGCTTTGGCCTACAGTTGCGTTGTTCGTATTGTTCCCTGCTCAACACAGGACTAGGACTAGGATAAGAGATACCATGAATAGTGAATCCCTGTGTATAGCATGATAAGAGGATGTAGCAGAAGCAAGGGGCATTATCATGGCGCAAACCGTAATGCAGGCCCTCGGTGTTGAGGTCAAGCTGGAGATCGGCTGAGCTCAACACCTTCCCATCCCAGGCATCCATCATCCACCTTCCGGAATCAATTTCACTACCCTAGCCCCAGGTAGTGGAAGCGCACAGATACCCAATCTCACTCATCCCCAAGACACAGAAACACCAAGCAACAATGAGCAAAGATCCAGGAAGTTCCAGTTCCAAAACCCTCCTTTCATTCAAATGCCTAATCAAAATCAGGGGTATATCCACCGCTAAAATCTGCCAACCTAGCCGAAAGCACGCCAGAAAAGGTAGGTGACATAAAATACAGAACTAGAGGAAAAACAAAGGAAAACAAAACTGAATATAGCAATAGGGAAATCGAAACGAAACGAAATAAGCTAGGAGTTGTTTCGGAGGGTCCTGCAGCAATGCATATATGCTTGATTGCTGTGGTATGCTGTGCTCTGACCCGGGTGCTTGACCCGATCGTTGGTCAGAAAAAATGAAGAGTAGAAAAGGAAGTAGTGCTGATGATAGTGTACAATCCAGGGGGTGCTGTCGCCCCAAGATCGGTGTTCAGCCCTCAACCGATGAACCGGTCTGTCGGTAGGTATCGAATCCAGCCTTCCAGGAGGGCGTATAGCGCTGTCATGTTAACGTCGATGGATATGCCAAATCCTGCCTGCCGTCGTCAGCGTCCCTACCAGCAGACGCTCTCTCTCTCCATAGTGTAGTTCTCATCCTTCAAAGGACGTAAACTCGAGCTCAAGGTCAATCACCTCTCAGTAAACCACCAGCCATTTTACACTTGGCCAAAACTTAAATCTTCCCCCCAACAGTCCCACTCCTCCCCCTAGCCGGAGGAGGGCTCAACCCCCCCACAACGCCATCATCCCCCAACGACACCCTAGGCGGCACCGACGAGCTAGAATACACCCGCGAATGTCTCCTCTGGGGGTACCTTGTGCGACTAAAGCTCCTCGATGGCCGCACCACATGGCCCTCACACGACTGCCTAGGCGTCTGCGGCTGGCTTTGACTCTGCCCTCCTATGCCAAACATCGGGCTGGCGAGGTCGGTCTCTGACCCGGGCGCCGTCGCCGGGGATGTGATGTTGTTGCTGTTGTAGAAATCGTTGCCTATCCCCCCCGAGGCAAAACTCCTCGTGCTACTCCTCGAACTCCTTGCTCTCGCATGCCCTCCATTCCTTCGTGGCTGGTAAGACGGGGGCGGAGCCTTCGACAATCGTGACGGCTGTCTCTTCGGAGGCGGGATGTAAGGATCGTCGCCGGGGACAGACTCATCTGTCAACCCAATGCGCGCATTAGGGGCTTTAGCGAGAATGGGGGTGTCGGGGAGGTTTTTCTCGAAGCTGAGCTTATCGAGTGCCGAGTAAGGTGAAGGATGGTCAAGCGAAGGACGCGAGTAGATTATCACGCTTGGCGGCTTCTTCGTCGATCCTGTAGAAGGGTTCTTGGTGTGGGAAGAGTTCGGGGGGCTGCTGCTTGCAACTCCGGCTTCCTTCGCGAAGGCGGAGTCGGCCTCGAGGTCAGTGTCTGCGCCGCTGGTGGCTCCATGGAAAGCATGCTTCTCATTACGGGGAGCTTTCCAGGTAGCTATTTCCTCGTCGTCGATGGGGGAGACGCCGCGGCGGAAGAAGGGGTTCCGGCCGTTGAGGGACTGGTGGTGTCTCCTGCGAGAGCGGAAGTAGTATAGGAGAGAGCAGAGCAGGACCAACGCCACCACCGGCAGCACAGTGCTGAGGGTAATGATTAGAATCTTCTTGTTGCTGCTGCTTCCATCGTCGGGGGTTGAAAGATCAGCGCTGCTGGTGGTGTTGTCTTCTGAGCCTGGTAGTTCTGAGGTGGTCGGTATGTCCGCGGGCATAGTCGCGGTCCGGACAACCTCGCTGGACGGGTTCCCGTTAGGGATGCCGAGCGTCGTCGAAGTTCCAGTGCTTAAAGGTACGGGTTCAAGGACACTCTCGGGTGAGAATGTAGCTGTATTTGGAATATCGGATGAGGAAACAGTGGCCGTCTCGATACCCCCTTCAAATACCGTAATGACAGGTAGAGAAAAACTAGTAGGGTCTGGATGTAAGACGGTCAGCGTCGTCGTCGTCGTTGTGGTAGGACGAGGAAAGAGCCAAGTAAGTAGCAGTTCTCGGATCAATTGGGCCTCGACAATGGATTCATCCGGGCTCCTGGCACGGTGAACCGGGTTATAAGTGACATCCAACCTGGACGGTCGAGCTTCGAGGCGACATACAAGCACTGCCGCGCACACCAGCGCCAACAGGGCTCTCGGGGTCATTGTGCATCCCCGGGAGATATGGTCTCAAGAGGATCTTATCAAGACGCGGGGTGCAAAAAAAAAGACATGTCCGAGACTAGGCGGCCATCTTGGGCGGCCTGGTTGGGGAAGACGAGAGTACTGAGATGACTGAGGGGGAACAACCAACTTTATGACAGTTCAATTCAAAGCAATGAATGGTCCAACACACACAGTCGCCGAGGCTGGACAAACATGGGCCCGAGGTCAAAGCCTTCGCAGGGGTTATCTTCAACGAAAAGGACCCGAAGAATAAGACGAAACGCAAGACAAGATGGGCGGGCCAGACTGTCACTGTGAAGTCCCGCGACTAAATCAAGAAAGGGGAAAGATCCCAAATGTAAAACCAAACCTCTCGAAGATTAAAGATGGGGGTCACTCGGGAGAGGATGGTGAGGTTATACAAGAGCAAGGGGAATGTGCCGAGCCATTCTCCTTAAAAAGCTGATATCATCGCATCGATGACGGGTCGGGAGAGATACACCCCCATGGGGCTGGCCCTTGTACTTGTAAAAGCCGTCTCTAGAGCTAAGCCTAGGAGCTACCGAAAAGAGTAGGCCGCAGTTGGGCCTGGCTTGGATGCCGAGCTTGCCTTGCTCCCTGTGGGGCTGGGCACTGGGCTGACCAGTTCTGGGAATGGATGCCCCTCGTTTTTCTTTCTCTGGTGGTTATGTGCACTATACCTATACTCACATGGGCTAGCAAGTTCAAGATGCATAGGCACAAAGAGCTTGCAGCTGAGGGAGGGCTACAGGCCTAATTGACTGGGCAATGGCTGGCACGAGGCCGTTGAGGCTGAGACACATCTGAGTGAAGGCAAGACAAATGGAAAAAAACAAAAAAAAAAAAAAAA
>Ga0065720_1004123_pt1 | contig 11019 bp, 7 predicted proteins | sample Thericmetagenome_FD_59107 | JGI IMG/M metagenome (GOLD analysis project Ga0065720, IMG submission 59107) | Thermophilic microbial communities from the Joint Bioenergy Institute, California, USA of rice/straw/compost enrichment - eDNA_2 v2... | ecosystem: Engineered > Solid waste > Grass >... | reverse complement strand
GGGGCAGGAGCTGATGGCGCGGCTGGCGGAGATCTCGGCGCCCGACGACCGCACCATCCTGATCCGCCTGAACAAGCCCTTCCCGATGCTGCCCGACGCGCTGGGCAAGCCGGCAACGCCGGTCTGCTTCATCATGCCGGAACGCCTGGCCGCAACGCCGCCGACCGAGCAGGTGAAGGAGATCATCGGCAGCGGCCCCTTCCGCTTCAACATGGCGGAGCGCGTGCCGGGCGTCCGCTTCGTCTATGATCGCTTTGCCGATTACGTGCCGCGACCGGACGGCACCCCGAGCTGGACCTCCGGCCCGAAACGCGTCTTCGTCGAGCGGGTCGAATGGAACGTCACGCCCGACCCCGCGACCGCCGGCGCCGCCTTGCAGAATGGCGAGCAGGATTGGTGGGAGGTGCCGACCGCCGACCTCCTGCCGCTGCTGAAGCGCGACCGCAACATCGTTCTGGACAACCTGAATCCCACGGGCCTGATGGCCTATGGGCGTTTCAACCACCTCTTCCCGCCCTTCGACAATCCAGGCATCCGCAAGGCGCTGGTCGGCGCCATCAACCAGGCCGACTACATGACGGCGGTGACCGGCACCGACCGCAGCCTGTGGCGCGACAATATCGGTTTCTTCCCGCCGGATACGCCCTTCGCCAGCGATGCCGGCATGTCCGCCCTCACCAGCCCGCGCGACCTGGACAGGGTGAAGCGGGAGATCGAGGCGGCCGGCTACAAGGGGGAGAAGGTGGTGCTGCTGGCGGCCACCGACTTCCCGACCATCAATGCGCTCTGTCTGGTCGGCAACGACATGCTGAAGAAGGCAGGGATGAATGTGGAATACGTCGCCACCGACTGGGGCACGGTGGTGCAGCGGCGCGCGAGCATGAAACCGTCGGAGGAGGGCGGCTGGAATATCTTCTTCACTTTCTGGACCGGGCTGGACGTGATCAATCCCGGCGTCAGCCAGGTGATTCGCGGCAATGGCAGAAGCGGCTGGTTCGGCTGGTCGAGCATTCCGAAGCTGGAGACGCTGCGCCAATCCTGGTTCGACACGCCGGAACTGCCGGAACAGCAGCGCATCTGCCGAGAGATCCAGGAGGTTGCCTTCGAGACAGTGCCGACCCTGCCGCTCGGCCAGTACTTTCAGTCCACCGCCTACCGGAACACCTTGACCGACGTGCCGAAAGGCATGCCGCTATTCTGGAATCTGAAAAAGAAGGGATGAGGCGGTCCAATAACCGGAGGGCCTGGAGCCGTGCATCGGCTGGCCAGACAAGGCGGCGCCGGCATGGGGTAAGGACGGGGAGGTCCCGCCCGCCCCTTGCGGCGGAGGGCGCTTCAGGCTCCTATCCGGCTTGGCGCACCATATGGCGCTCCGGGAGACAGAAATGTACCGACGTACCCTGATGGCAGCCACCGCCGCGGCGGCGGTCCTGCCGCGTTTTGGCATTGCGCAGCCCTCGCAGGCCCGCACCCTGCGGATGGTGCCCCAGGCCAACCTCACTAGCATCGACCCGATCTGGACCACCGCGAACATAACGCGGAACCACGGGTTCATGGTCTATGACACCCTCTACGGCCTGGATGCGCAATTCCGTGCGCAGCCGCAGATGGCCGAGGGGCATCAGATTGAGCAGGACGGGAAGCTGGTCACCATCACCCTCCGCTCCGGCCTGAAATTCCATGATGGCGAGCCGGTGCGGGCCGCCGACTGCGTCGCCAGCATCGCCCGCTGGATGAAGCGCAACCCCACCGGCCAGAAGCTCGCCGGCGTGCTGGACGCGATGGAGGCAGTGGACGACCGGCGGCTGCGCTTCCGCCTGAAGCGGCCCTTCCCCATGCTGATTCGTGGGCTGGCCAGCCCGACGAATCCGGTCTGCTTCATCATGCCGGAGCGAATCGCAAAGACGGACGCCTTCACCCAGATCCGCGACGCCACCGGCAGCGGCCCCTTCCGCTTCAAGGCGGACGAATTCAATTCCGGCAGCCGCGTCGTCTATGAGCGCAATCCGGACTACGTGCCGAACCCGAACGGCCAGCCCAGCCTGACCGCCGGCCCCAAGCAGGTGCATTTCGACCGCGTCGAGTGGCACATCATCACCGATGCCGCCACCTCCGCCGCCGCGCTGCAATCCGGCGAGATCGACTGGTTCGAGCAGCCGCCGCCGGAGATCCAGCAGCTCTTCGCCCGCAACCGCCAGATCGTGGTGGAGGCGATGGATGAGTTGCCGCTGACCGGCATCCTACGCTTCAACCATCTGCACCCGCCCTTCAACGACAAGAAGATGCGGCAGGCGATCCTGCCGGCAATCGACCAGGCGGACTACATGGCGGCGGTGGTCGGGCCGGACCCGAAACTCTACAAGACCGGTGTCGGCTTCTTCACGCCGGGCACGCCGATGGCCTCCGATGCCGGGCTCGGGCCGCTGACCGGGCCGCGCAGCATCGACAAGGCGAAGCAATTGCTGAAGGAGGCCGGCTATACCGACCAGCTCATCCGCCTGATCGGGCCGACGGACATCCTGGCGCCGGCCGCGCTGACCCAGGTGGGCGGCGACATGTTCCGCCGGCTCGGCGTGAACCTGGACTTCGTGCTGAGCGACTGGGGCACCGTGGTGCAGCGGCGCACCAGCCGGGAGCCGCTTGACAAGGGCGGCTGGAGCGTCCTCTACACCGCCTTCTCCTCCTTCGAGTTCCTCGATCCGGCGGCGCATACCCCGCTGCGCGGCAACGGCTCCGCCGCCTGGCCGGGCTGGCCGACCATCCCGCGGCTGGAGGAACTGCGCGACGCCTGGTTCGAAGCGCCGGACCTCGAGGCCCAGAAGCGCATCTGCCGCGAGATGCAGGAGGTGGCGATGGACGAGCTGCCCTACATCCCGGTCGGTGCCTACATGTCCAACACGGCGCTGCGGAAGAACCTGCAGGGCCGGATCCCGGGCTTCGCCATCTTCTGGAACATCCGCCGGGTGTGACGCGGCGGAAACGGGCGGGCCGGGCGAGGGGATCCCACACCCGGCCCGCCCGGACCAAAAATGAACAGGGAGGAAGCGTGATGAAGCGACGCAGCCTGTTGCGGGCCGCCGGTGCTGCGGCCGTGGCCGGGGCGCTGCCGTCGCCGGCCCTGTCGCAGGGCGCGGCGGCGCGGACCCTGCGCGTGGTGCCGCAGGCCAATCTCACCAGCCTGGATCCGGTCTGGACCACCGCTGTCGTCACCCGCAATCACGCCTTCCTGGTCTATGACCAGATCTGCGCCCAGGACTCCAAGGGCGAGATCAGGCCGCAGATGGCGGAGGGCTGGACCACGGAGCAGGACGGGAAGGAATGGACCTTCACCCTCCGCCCTGGCCTGAAATTCCATGATGGCGAGCCGGTGCGGGCGGCGGATTGCATCGCCTCCATCAAGCGCTGGGCGGCGCGCGACACCTTCGGCCAAGTGCTGTGGCAGCGGGTGGATGAGCTTTCGGCGCTGGACGACCGGCGCTTCCGCTTCCGTCTTAAGCAGAAATTCCCGCTGCTCAGCCTAGCACTTGGGCAGACGCAGAATCCCTGCTTCATGATGCCGGAGCGGCTGGCCAAGACCGATCCCTTCACTCAGATCCGGGAGGCCATCGGCAGCGGCCCCTTCCGCTTCCTGGCCAATGAGTGGAACCCCGGCCAGCTTGCGGCCTGGGCCAAATTCGATGGCTATGTGCCGCGGCAGGAGCCGGTGGACGGGCTGGCCGGCGGGCGCGTGCCACGGATCGAGCGCGTGGAGTGGACCGTCATCAGCGATCCCGCTACCGCGGCGAATGCGATGATGACGGGCGAGCAGGACTACTGGGAATACCCGCTGCACGACCTGCTGCCATTGCTGAAGCGGTCGCGTGACGTGGTGGTGCAGCAGCGGCTGCTGGAAGGTACCTATGCGGTCTGTCGCTTCAATCATCTGCACCCGCCCTTCAACAATGTCGCCATCCGCCGCGCCGTGGCGATGGCGGTGGACCAGCGGGACTACATGCGTGCCGTGGCCGGCGAGGAGCCGGATGGCTGGAGCACCTGCGAGGGCGTCTTCACCTGCGGCACCGCTCTTGCCAATGAAGCAGGCAGCGAAATCCTCAAGACCCGCAACATCGACCGCGCCAGGGCAGCGCTGCGCGAGGCGGGCTACAACAATGAGAAGGTGGTGCTGCTCGCGCCCAGCGACTACCCACAGATCAATGCCGTCTCATTGGTGACGGCGGATCTGTTGCGGCGCCTCGGGATGAACCTGGAGCTTGTCTCCACCGACTGGGGCACGCTGGTGCAGCGCCGCGCAAGCCGTGAGCCGGTGGAAAAGGGCGGCTGGAGCATGATCCACACCACCGCCTCCGGCCAGAGCCTCGCCCTGCCGGTCTTCCACCTGTTCCTGCGCGCCAACGGGCCGCAGGCCTGGTTCGGCTGGCCGAGCGATGCCGAGATCGAGCGCCTGCGCGCCGCCTGGATCGATGCCGATGACGCCGCCGAGGCACGCAGGATCGGTGAAGCGCTGAACCGCCGGGCCATGGAGGTGATGCCCTACATCCCGCTCGGCTTCTACTGGCAGCCCTCGGCCTGGCGGAAAAACCTGACGGGGGTGTTCCGCTGCCCGGTGACGGCATTCTGGAACATCTCCAAGGGCTGAAGCGCGGTCCGGGAAGGCGCGTGCCGGCTCCGCCCGGGCAAGGGAGCTGGACGGACATCGTGACCGCCGGCTGCTGCCGTTCTGGAATGTCCGGCGGGATGAGGCCGGACTGGCACGGAACGTGCATGGCTGAACTGTCTGGAAGGGCTGTCCCGGGCCTTCCTGGCCTCTGCCGCGATGCTGGGTGCTGGCGTATTGCCCAGGATTAAGGCAGGGTGGTGTCAAACCGGGACGGGCACAGGACCGGCCCGGAAGGGCAGGGAGGTAAAGACAGGATGATTGACCGCAGGAGCTTGCTAAAGGCGACGGCTGGCACCGGCGCCCTGGCTGCGATGGGGGGGCTCTCCGCACCGGCCTTGGCACAGGGGGCGGCGGCACGCACGCTGCGCTTCATACCGCAGGCGAATCTGGCGAATTTTGACCCGATCTGGGGCACGCAGTATGTGGTGCGTAACGCCTCCGCGATGGTCTGGGACACGCTCTATGGCGTGGACGACAAGCTGGAGGTGCGGCGGCAGATGGTGGAGGGGGAGGAGACCTCCTCCGACGGCCTGACCTGGACCTTCCGCCTGCGCCCCGGTCTGCGCTTCCATGATGGTGAGCCGGTGCTGGCCAAGGATGTGGTCGCCAGCATTACCCGCTGGATGCCGCGCGACCCGATGGGGCAGATGCTGAAGGCCATCCAGCAGGAACTGGTGGCGGTGGACGACCGCACTTTCCGCTGGGTGCTGAAGAAGCCCTATCCGAAGCTGCGCTATGCGCTCGGCAAGACCAATACGCCGATCTGCTTCATCATGCCGGAACGGATCGCGAAGACCGATTCCTTCCAGCAGATCTCGGAGTATGTCGGCTCCGGCCCCATGCGCTTCATGCGCGACGAGTGGGTGCCGGGCGCACGGGCGGTGTTCCAGCGCTTCGACCAGTATCAGCCGCGGGAGGATGCCGGCACTTGGCTCGCCGGAGCCAAGCGGATGCTGGTGGAGCGGGTGGAATGGGTGGTCGTGCCTGATCCTGCTACCGCTTCCGCCGCCCTGCAGAACGGCGAGGTGGACTGGTGGGAGAATCCGCTCAGCGACCTGGTGCCGACGCTTCGCCGCAATCGCAATATAATGGTGGACATCGCCGATCCGCTCGGCAATGTCGGCAGCTTCCGCATGAACTATCTGACGCCGCCCTTCAGGGACGTGAAGGCGCGACGCGCGGTCCTGATGGCGATGAGCCAGGAGGACTACATGCGCGCCCTGGTCGGCGACGACGAGCGGCTCTGGAAGCCTCTGCCGGGCTTTTTCACCCCCGGCACGCAGCTCTATACCGAGGAGGGCGGCGAGATTCTGAAGGGGCCGCGCAACCTCGACGCGGCGAAGAAGCTGCTGGCGGAGAGCAGCTACGCGGGTGAGCCGGTGGTCTGCCTGGTGGCGCAGGACCAGATAATCACCAAGGCCCAGGGCGATGTCACGGCGGATCTGCTGAAGCGCCTTGGCTTCAACGTCGATTTCGTCGCGACGGACTGGGGCACGGTGGGCCAGCGCCGGGCGAGCAAGAGCCCCCTCAATCAGGGTGGCTGGTCCATGTTCCATACCTGGCATGCCGGTGCTGACTGCATCAACCCGGCTGCCTATAACGCCGTCCGCGCCAACGGCGACGGCGCCTGGTTCGGCTGGCCGAATGTCCCGGCGGTGGAGGAAGCCATTTCCGAATGGTTTGACGCGCCTGACCTGGAGGCCGAGAAGCGCATCATAGGCAAGGTGAACCGGCTGGCGCTGGAGAATGTGGTCTACGCCCCGACGGGCTTCTTCCTCGGCTATCAGGCCTGGCGGAAGAACGTCTCCGGCATCCAGAAGGGCCCGTTGCCCTTCTTCTGGGGAGTTTCGAAATCTTGATGCAGCAGGTATAACGAAAGATGCTCGCCTACGTCGTCCGACGCATCCTGGCGACGATCCCAGTCATGGCGATCGTCGCGCTCTTCGTGTTCAGTCTCCTTTATTTTGCGCCGGGTGATCCGGCTGCGGTGATCGCGGGCGACCAGGCGACACCCGCCGATGTGGAGCGGATCCGCCAGTCCCTTGGCCTCGACCAGCCTTTCTTCGTCCGGTTCGGGGACTGGTCCTGGCGCATCCTGCAAGGCAACCTGGGGACCTCGATCTTCACCAACCTGCCGGTCACGACCATGATCGCGCAGCGGATCGAGCCAACCCTGTCGCTCATGGTGCTGACCCTGATCCTCTCCGTCTCCGTCGCCGTGCCGATGGGCGTGGTGGCAGCCTGGAAGCAGGGCACGCTGATCGACCGGGCGGTGATGGCCTTCGCCGTGCTCGGCTTCTCGGTTCCGGTCTTCGTGGTGGGCTACCTGCTGGCCTACGTCTTCGCGCTGGAGCTCGATTGGCTGCCGGTGCAGGGCTATACGCCCTTCAGTGAAGGCTTCATTCCCTGGCTGGAGAACCTGGTTCTGCCGGCCATCGCGCTGGGCGGCGTCTACATCGCCCTGATCGCCCGCATCACCCGCGCCTCCATGCTCGAAGTATTGCAGCAGGACTACATCCGCACCGCGCGCGCCAAGGGTGCGGGGCAGGCCAGCATCCTGTTCCTGCACGCGCTGAAGAACGCCGCCGTGCCGATCGTCACCGTGGTCGGCATCGGTATCGCGCTGCTGATTGGTGGCGCGGTGGTGACGGAGAGCGTCTTTGCCATTCCCGGCCTCGGCCGGCTGACAGTGGATGCGATCCTCCGGCGTGACTATCCGGTGATCCAGGGCGTGGTGCTGCTGTTCAGCTTCGTCTACGTGCTGGTCAACCTGCTCATCGACCTGCTCTACACCCTGTTCGACCCGAGGATCCGGTACTGATGGCTTCCGCGACAGTTCTCGCCCCGCAGGCAGCGCCGGAAGGCGTCGCTGCCGCGGCCCCGCTGCCGGATATCCTGCCGCCGGTGAAGCCGAAGCGGGGCTTCATCGGCTATCTCCGGCGCAATCCCACCATCGCCATCGGCGGCGGGTTGCTGCTGCTGATGGTGCTGATCGCGATCCTCGCGCCCTATCTCTGGACCGTGGATCCTACGGCCCTGGCCCCGGCGCGGCGGACGCGGGAGCCCTCGGCGCAGTACTGGTTCGGCACCGATATGCTGGGCCGGGATGTCTATTCGCGCGTGATGTACGGCGCGCGGGTCTCGCTGATCGTCGGTTTCGCGGTGGCGCTGCTGTCCTCGGTGATCGGGCTGGCGATCGGCCTGGTTTCCGGCTTCATCCGCTGGGCGGACAGCATCATCATGCGGATCATGGACGGGCTGATGTCCATCCCGCCCATCCTGCTGGCGATCGCGCTGATGGCGCTGACCCGCGGCAGCGTGCAGAACGTCATCATCGCCATCACCATCGCGGAAGTCCCGCGCGTCTCCCGGCTGGTGCGCGGCGTGGTGCTGTCGCTGCGCGAGCAGCCCTATGTGGACGCAGCGGTGGCAGCGGGCACGCGGACGCCGGTGATCATGCTGCGCCACATCCTGCCCAATACCCTGGCGCCGATGACGGTGCAGGCCACCTATATCTGCGCCAGCGCCATGATCATCGAGGCGATCCTGTCCTTCATCGGCGCCGGCACGCCGCCCATCATTCCCTCCTGGGGGAACATCATGGCGGAGGGGCGGGCGCTCTGGCAGGTGAAGCCCTATATCGTCTTCTTCCCCGCCGTGTTCCTGTCCGTCACCGTGCTTGCGGTGAACCTTCTGGGCGATGGTCTGCGCGACGCGCTCGACCCCCGTATGGCGAAGAGGCTCTAGCGCAATGGCATTGCTCGAAGTCGAGAACCTGCAGACCCATTTCCGCACGCCGGATGGCGTGAACCGCGCCGTGGACGGCCTCTCCTTCCATGTGGAGGCCGGCGAGACGGTGGCGATAGTCGGCGAGTCCGGCTGCGGAAAATCGGTCACCTCCATGTCCATCCTGCGGCTGATCCCGGAGCCGCCGGGCAAGATCGCTGGCACCATCCGCTTCCAGGGCAAGGATCTGCTGAAACTTTCCGACCGCGAGATGCGCGCCATCCGCGGCAACGAGATCAGCATGATCTTCCAGGAACCGATGACCAGCCTGAACCCGGTGCTGACCGTGGGGCGGCAAATCGGCGAGACCCTTCGCCTGCATCAAGGCCTGAACAAGGAGCAGGCCGAGGCGCGGGCGGTGGAGATGCTGCGCCTGGTCGGCATCCCGGAACCGGAGCGGCGGGTGCGCGAGTATCCGCACCAGCTCTCGGGCGGCATGCGCCAGCGCGTGATGATCGCCATCGCGCTCGCCTGCAACCCGAAGCTGCTGATCGCGGACGAACCGACCACGGCGCTGGACGTCACCATCCAGGCGCAGATCCTGGACCTGATGCGCGACCTCAAGCATCGCGTCGGCGCCGCGATCATCCTCATCACCCACGACCTCGGCGTGGTGGCAGAGGTCGCGGAGCGGGTGGTGGTAATGTATGCCGGCCGCAAGGTGGAGGAAGCCGCGGTCGGCCCGCTGTTCCATAATCCGAAGCATCCTTATACCCAGGGGCTGCTGGGATCGGTACCGAAGCTCGGCTCCTCGCTGACGGGTGAGGAGACGCGGCTGGCGGAGATCCCGGGCCTGGTGCCTAGCCTGAAGCAGAAGATCCAGGGCTGCGTCTTCGCCAGCCGCTGCCCCTATGCGACCGATCTCTGCCGCCAGGTGGCGCCGGCGCTGGAGGAGAAGGCGCCCGGCCATATCGCCGCCTGCCACTACGCGACGAAGGAGGGGGCGATCGCGGCATGACCAGGCCCTTGCTCGAAGTCACCGATCTCAAGAAGCACTTCCCGATCCGCGCCGGCTTCTTCGGCGGCACCACCGGCCATGTCTTCGCGGTGGACGGCGTTTCCTTCCACATCGACAAGGGCGAGACCTTGTCCCTGGTGGGGGAGAGCGGCTGCGGCAAGTCTACCGTCGGCAAGGCGATCCTGCGCCTGTTCGACATCACCGACGGTCAGGTGGTGCTGGACGGGAAGCGGATCGACAACCTGTCCGCCGGCGCCCTGCGGCCGCTGCGGCAGCGGGTGCAGGTGGTGTTCCAGGATCCGTTCAGCTCACTCAATCCCCGCATGCGGGTGCGCGACATCCTGGCCGAGCCGATCCGCAATTTCGGCCTGGCGAAGAATGCCGCCGATCTCGAAGAGCGGGTCGCGCGGCTGATGGACAAGGTGCAGTTGCCGCGCGATGCTATCAATCGCTGGCCGCATGAGTTCAGCGGCGGGCAGCGCCAGCGCATCGGCATCGCCCGGGCACTGGCAGCCGAGCCAGAGCTCATCGTCTGCGACGAGGCGGTTTCCGCCCTCGACGTCTCGGTGAAGGCGCAGATCGTGAACCTGCTGCAGGATCTGCAGAAGGAGCTTGGTCTGGCGCTGCTCTTCATCAGCCACGACCTGGCGATCGTCGAGCACATGACGCACCGCGTCGCGGTGATGTATCTCGGCAAGATCGTCGANGTGGCGCCGAAGCGCAGCCTCTTCGCCGCGCCGAAGCATCCCTATACGGAGGCGCTGCTCTCCGCCGTGCCGGTGCCCATGCCCGGCGCGCAGCGGGAGCGCATCATCCTGAAGGGTGATGTACCGAGCCCGATCAACCCGCCCAAGGGCTGCCGCTTCCACACCCGCTGCCCCTATGCCTTCGACCGCTGCCGGGTGGAGGAGCCGAAGCTCTCCCCGATCCCGACCGCCGTCGGTCCTGGGCACCTCGCGGCCTGCCACCTGCACGACCGCCCGGAGGCCGAGAACCCCCTGGCCGGGGCGAAGGGGGAAGCGGTTCTGGCCGTCTGATCCGGCCGCCGGATCGGCCGGGGTCAGACCGGGCCGATCCGGCGCCGCAGCGCCTCCACATCCTCCCGGCGCGGATGCGCGGTGCCAGGGCGCATCACCGCTGCGGTGCCGGCCGCGACGCCCCAGGCGAAGGCTTCCCGCGGGCTTTCCCCGCGCGCCAGGGCCAACACCATGGCAGCGAGGAAGCTGTCGCCCGCGCCGACTGCGCTCCGCACCGGAACCTCCAGCGCCGGCAGGCGCAGCGTGCCGCCGGGCTCGGCCAGCAGCGCGCCCTCATGCCCGAGGGTCACGGCGATTAGCCCTGCCGCGCCCTGGCGCACCAGGGCCAGGGCGGCTGCCTCCTGCTCCTCCGGCTTTTCCAGCTTGCGGCCAAGCAGGGATTCGAATTCGCCGCGGCTCGGCTTTACCAGCGCCACCCCATGCCCGAGCGCGGCCTTGAGCGGCGCGCCGGAGGTGTCGAGGACGAAGCGCTGGCCGCGCCGGGCAGCGATGGCCGCGACGCGGGCATAGAGATCCTCCGGCGCGCCGCGCGGCAGGCTGCCGCTGGCCACCAGCCAGCCGCCTTCGGTGCTCTCCAGCGC
>Ga0065720_1021287_pt1 | contig 11021 bp, 5 predicted proteins | sample Thericmetagenome_FD_59107 | JGI IMG/M metagenome (GOLD analysis project Ga0065720, IMG submission 59107) | Thermophilic microbial communities from the Joint Bioenergy Institute, California, USA of rice/straw/compost enrichment - eDNA_2 v2... | ecosystem: Engineered > Solid waste > Grass >... | reverse complement strand
CCCAAAAAAAAAACCTTTTAGTCTGGGTTGATATGGCTAATGCATAGTAGGGCGACCTCCCCCACGCAATCCGCGTCGACGAGTCTACCTGGACCCTGACCTCCTCTGCCAAGGGCGATCAAAAATTCATCGAGATCCATCTCGACAAAGTCAACAAGATGGAGTGGTGGGCGCACGTGGTGACGGAAGCTCCAAAAATCGACGTGACTAAGATCGTGCCCGAGACAAGCAAGCTGTCTGACCTGGACGGCGAGACGCGGTCGATGGTGGAGAAGATGATGTACGACCAGCGGCAGAAGGAGTTGGGGCTGCCGACGAGCGACGAGCAGAAGAAGATGGAGATTTTGAAGAAGTTCCAGGAGCAGCACCCTGAGATGGACTTCAGCAAGGCTAAGATCAACTGAGTTGAGGTCCGGGCTGGGGGAACATGAATAATAAAAAAGGGGGGAGGGTTTCTTTTGTCATCCAGGGTTGTTTCCGGTTTGTTGTATAGATCTGCGGCGTCGGGAGGCATAAATCTGGCGCTGAGGCATCGTCGAATATCACAACATGACACACGTATACATGACGTTTCTTAATTGGTCCACAGTCTATTACACCTCTGTATTCTCTACCTGGTCTACATAGAGTCTACAAGTGGTATCTACGATGAAGAAATGTAATGAGTGAAACGAATCCCCGAGGCCATGGATTTGCCAAGGGCCATGGGGTCAGAGAGCTCATCCCTTTGATCTCGGAACTGCTAGTAATGATAAGCGGATTGATTAGCCGCAGACCATCAATTGTCGGAGCGTTCCTGAAGGTATAAACCGTGCTGTCCATAGTAGACCAACTGTCATGCTTCCTGTCGGCAGGAAGTTAGTCAAACGAAAGAGAACGTAAGGTAATCCTGGAGATGTGATTCGGTCGGTCACAGGGAATCGAATCACACTAAACACTCAGACGCTAGTCTAGTTGATTCAAGTCGACTACGGCAGAAGCCGGCTGGGTATGGTAATTAATAAGGAAAAAATAAAAGAGAGAGAGAGAGAGAGAATAGAAAACAAGATACCAAGCAGCCTATCGCAGCTTGGCTAGCTGGGCAGCCTTAAACCTGCTGACGCGCTTCGGGCCGCCCAGCTCCTCATCAAGCGCGACCTGGCCGGTCTCGCTGTCAATAATACGCTCTTGCGACGTGAAACCACCCTGCTGCTTGATCAGCTTGTTGCGCAGCCGGTTGTACTCAACCGCTGCCTCCTTGTACAGAATCTCGTCGTCCAGCTCATCCGGGGCGACTGCCTCCTCGGCCACAGGCCGCTCGACGATCGTGTGCGCCACGGTCTGCAGTTCCGGGGGGTTGGGGGGTGCGGGAGGCTTGGGGGCAGGCGGGAACAGGTGTGCGGGGAGCTGATACGGTCCGGGGGGGAGGGTATGGGGAAACGGTTTGCCTTTGCGCGATGCCTTGGCCAATTCCTTCTTGAACCTGGACACGCGGGGCGCATTGTCGTCGATGATGCCTTCGGACGTCGACTCCGATGACTCAGGCGGCTCGGCCTCCGCCCCCTTCTCGACAATGTCGCCGACATGAACAGTCTTGCGCTGCTTGGGCTTGGGTGGCGGAGGGGTCGGACCAGCCGAGGTATCGGGGGCGATGTCCAGCTTCGACGCGAAGCTGACGCTCTTCTTTTTCCTCTCCTTCGGCTTCTCCTCTTTGGGCTTCTCCTTTGCCTTAGGTTTCTCCTTCTTAGCCGGTGGGGCGTCTGACATCTCTGCATCGGACACCACCGAGATCCGAGCAAGACCCTCCATCGGCTTAGCAGGCTTCTTCGCTGGCTGAGCAGCCTTTTGAGGCGGCTGTGCCGACGCTTTCGGTGCCAACGGCTCGGGCTTCGTCTCATTCTTTTTCACCGAGAAATGAGACTGGAAGCCCAGGCGCCTCTCCAGCTCCTGCATGCGCCGGATGTACTCCGGGGTGATGGGACTCTTCTTCGAGCGTCCAAGCTCGTCCTCATCATCATCATCGTCATCATCATCCTCGTTTTCGTCCTCGTCATCCCAGTCAGTCGTATCGTTCTCCGTCGTGTAGTCACTCTCTTCCAGAGTCAACTCAGCCACAACAGGACCAATCTCCGACATGCTGTACTCGAGCATCTCCCGGCGAAGCTTGGCCTCTTCAGGAGACTCGTTCTCCGGGATGACTGCGTCAGACATGTCCATCTTCTCCTGCTCACGGGCCTGCTGCATGAGCTTCTCCAGCCGCTGAGCCGTTAGCGACTTAGGGGGCTCAGGCTGAGGCTCATGGCCGGGCTTGGTATCCGCAGCGAACGACACAGACTTCTTAGCGCTGGCAGGCTCGGAGGGCTGAGAAAGTTTCTGGGGAGAACTCGACGACGGCGTCGCATCGCTCTTATTGATTTCGTTGGCCTCGGCCCGCTTCGGTTGGCTGTCAGCCTTGGCCTCCGCCTTATTATTCGTCGTCTTCTGCGCCGATACGTCAGCTTTGGGCTTCGCCCTTTTCCTAGGTTGCGGCGGATGGGGAGGAGGTTCGGGGCCATAGACCTTTACTTCGTCAGCAGGCTTATTCTCCTCAGCCTTGTCCTCGACCCCCTTCTTCCCCCCCGCCTGAGTAGCACCAGCGCCAGCCTTAGCTTTAGCTTCATCCTGCGTCGTAGGCTGGCTCTTCTCCAGCTCCTCCTCATCCTGGGGCAGATCCTTCTCCTCAATCCCCATCTTCTTCAACGCCTCCACAATTCTCGGCTGCAAATCCCCTCCCCTCTGCAGCCTCGAGCTGACGACATTATCATTCTCGTCCAGCTCCTCAATAATATCAGTAATGGGCAACCCCGTCGCCTCATCAGTCCCCAAATCCGGCCTAGCGACCACGCTCGCCGCCGCCAGCCTGTTTTCCTCCTTCTCCAGCAACTTATTCAGCCCCTCAATATTCTTCTCCACATAATCCAGCCTGCGGCCCAGCACGCTCAGGATCTGCTCAACCGGCTTGACATCGTGTCCCGGCTTGCCCAAGATCTCGTGCAGTTCCTTGCCCTGCAGGAGCTTCCCGTCAAAGTCGCGGCGGAGACGGCGGAGTGCTTCGATGCGCGACTGTTCACTCTCGCGCGGCAGCTGCTCGACTTCCTCCTTGAGCGCGGAGTACTCGAAGAACCACTGCTGCCAGTGCTCGAGCGAGGTGCGCAGCTGGTTGACCTTGGCCTCAAGGAGCTGGACGTGGCGGTCGAGGTCGGAGAGGTGGTCTTTTCCGCCGCTGGGCTGTTGTTGATTCTGGGCGGCCATGGTGATGCTTGCTGGGTGGGCTGGAAAGCAGCAGTGGGTTGTTGTTGATGGAGAAAGGGGAGAACAGATGGAGGGAAAATTTTTTGCGGCAGGAACCGAAAGAAACAAAAAGTCGCGTTTGCGTTTGCGTTCGTAGTGTGTTACGTAATGAAGAAAGACTGTGTGCGGCACAGTGTGGAGAGGGAAAATCCACCTAGGGATAAGTGGATCGCGCACTGTGGACCTTTGGATCGATGAGAAAGAAGCCCAACAACAATAAAGATCCCTGTTCGAGACTGCTCTGTAAGCGAGGCGTCAAGATGACTTTGACAGATAGTTCAGGGACCGCCTCAAAGGCGAAGGGGCAAATCCAAATGGTTTAGTCGCCTCTTCCGGGCTTTTGTTGATCGAGACGGTCATGGGATCCTCAGACGCCTGGGTACTGAACCTTGAAGCATGAAGTTTCATAGGGACCGCATCTCGCTTGCTTACTGACAGGTGAGACCCGAAGAACCCAAGACCATGATAAGGCACCAATCCAATTTACCACAACTCATCCTTTCATTTGAACTACCAAGTAAACACTACCTATACATAAAAAGAGGCAAATAATACGCTTCTCGTTATATGCAAGATCTCCCTGATATATGAATCCGATTATCCAATTCCAAGTCCTTTGCTAAGTCCCTTTTCTCCTATATCCCGCTGTGCACAAAAATACTCCTTATACAATGTTCGAAAAGTGGAACTCCAAAACATAAATGAAGGACATCGGGTCCAAACCCCGACATGAACAATGGGTGACGTAGGTGACCATCGGCGTACACAGATCGATAGATTACAAACAGTATATATACTTCAAGTATCGTTAGAACCGGCCAGGAGCCCTCCTTCAGAACTACCGACAGTAATCACAACTACGGCGCCGAGGATGAATGCGACGCTTTGTCGCCGGGTATCGTAAATGCGCAGGCAATCAAATAATGAAAAGAGATTGAGGGTGGAAACAGCGCTCAATAGAAAATGAAAAACAGAACATATACCAAGCGAACGCAAAATCGCAGGTTCAATTCGACTCCCGACTGGCGGATGCAGAGGGTCGTTCGTTAGTGTGTGTGTGCATGCGCGTAGATATGTACCTTCACTGGGTTTCAACTTCGTGTTGAAACCCAGTCAGCGTAGTATGCGTGTTGTATGTGTATGTCGTATGTATAAGCGTTTGATGGTGAATGTATAGCGTCGTACTGTATCCGCATCAGCGTATTATCCCCGGAATCGGCTCAAGCCGGAACCAGAGAGTCAGAGTCCCACTGCCCGGATCTGACACCGGGTATATGCCGCTCGGTGTTATGCCGTACCAGAAACCTGCCAAACCCGGTTGTGCTTCTCCCAGACATTTATCTGTTCGCCGGGCCGAGCCGTCGTACGCAGCAGAGCAGGTGCCAGGTGTTATGCTTATGCCATGCTGTCAGTGCCAAAATGCTGGCTGCCTGTTTAACAGACTGGCATGAAACCCCTCCGTTTCAGAGACTAGCCGCATAAATCTCCTTGCAGCTCCTCCTACTCAACTCCAATCTGTCTCTCCCTCAACTTTTCTTCACTCCATTCACCTAGGGACATTCCCCGCCCCCGGTGTAGGCGTACTCCCCCTAGGCCGAACCCTCTTTCCATCAATAAACAGCGGCTCCGCCGGCTTTTCCATATATCCCGGATCATAGACACCCGCAGCCGCCAAATTAGTTGCCCTCCTCCTCGCCTCAAACTCCGCCCTCTCCTCCTCGTCAAGCGACAATGCCTTCTTCAGCCAGCCAAAGGCACTCTTCTTCTTCTTGATTGCCCCCGAACCACCGGGAGCAGCAGTTCTGATGCTCGCGCCACTGCCCTGTTGTGGGCGTGGGACACCCGAATGGGCGATGGTGTGAGTCGTCAACGCGGAGGAAGAGTGGTTGGGGTTGCTCATCAGGCTGTTGCCGCCAGTCGGGTGAATGCCCATGGCTGACTGGACACCTCCAAGTCGAGGGGGAGCGAAGCTTGGTGTGGTTGGGGGAGCGGGGAAGGAATGCGGGCCGACGGTGCCAGAGGTGTGAGGGCGTTGGGGAGGAGAGGCATTGGCGGCCTGCTGAAGTGCTGAATAAGGGCTGGCAGGCACAGGGCGGAAAAACTGGCGATCGGAGTGTGGCGAGGGAATGACGCCGCCATTTTGATAGCGCGCGGCGAACGAAATGTTCGGCGGGGCAAAGTCGCGTTCGAGGTCGGGATCTGAACCATAGGCTGAGTCTGGGGCTTGAGCTTGCTGCGAGGGGAGGGTGATCGGCTGAGTAAAGTTCCTTTGGATCGAATATCCCGGTCGTCCGAGCTCCGGTGCATGCGGCGAGGGCACATTGATCGCACTCGGCGGGGTCGTACGCAGGGAGACACGCTGACGAAGGGACGTCCGATGCTGGCGGGGCTGGGCTTCGGGAAAGTGGTCGGCACCAGAGGCCAGCTCGATCGGGACGAGCTCGGGGGCTTGGGCCGGGTCGGGCCGAGAGGTGCGGGACTCTGGGCGAAGACTCATTCGGGAACCAGAGCGGGAGTCGACACGGGGTCCGATTTCAACGACCTTTGGCCTGATGATCTGCGGCTTGGCGAAAATCTGCTCAACGTGGGGCCTCGCCTGAGCAAAGGTTATTTGGGCGGCAGATGCCACAGATGAGCCAGTAGAGTCCTGCCTGGTGTGTACAGAATCGTGGGTTGCAGCTCTGGGTCGCTGACGGCGTTCTCTCTCACGCAGCTCTCGCTCCCTCTCACGCTCTCGTTCGCGTTCGCGTTCCCTCTCTCGTTCTCTCTCCCGCTCGCGTTCTCTCTCGCGTTCCCTTTCTCTTTCTCTCTCACGCTCCCGTTCCCTCTCCCTCTCCCTTTCACAATCGGGAATAATCCTCGGCGAAGGCTGTGGGGTCGGCGGCTGCGGCGTGTACGTCCTCGGCTGTAAGATATACAGCGGGCTCTTCTCATCCTCCTCGGGCTTGACGGCGTCCGGCTTGGGCACGTCAAGTTTGGGAGCCTCCTTACGGGGCGGCGGCCTCTCGGACAGTCGACGTGGGTTACGAGCCGGCGGCGACGGTGGCGACTTCGGAGTCGAGTCCGGTGATCCTGCCGTCGATGCAGGAGTCAGACGCGGGGACGACTCAGCTGAGGATTCGATCGACTCGGGAGGGGGCGACGGCGATTTAGAGGTCACCTCGAGTGCAGGCGGGGGCGGCGGTGCCTGTGTTGGTGGAGGGACTGCGGCACTGCTGCCTTTTTTTTGCTCGTGTTCCTCCTTGGCATCGTGTTTGCCTTCCTTTGCTACCGGCTTCTCGTTATCCGACCCGGGATCCTTCTTGGAATCCTTTTTAGAATCGGGCTCCTGTTTTGACTCCGGCTTAGGTTCTTCCTCGGTCTCCATTTCTGGAGCAGCATCAGCTTTCTTCTCTTTCGACCCCTCCGTGTACTCCCTCGCTTTCTCGGATTGCTCCTTTGGTCCGGGCTTAGACTCCTTGAATTCTTTGGAATCCTTTGGCTTCTCATCTTTTGACTCCTCCGTCTCCTCCTTTGTCTTCGTCTTCTGTTTATCCTTAGGCTCTTCCTTCGGTTCCGACTCCTCCTGCACAGCAGCCAGCTGCTCAGCGAGCGAGAAATCCAAGCTATCGAGCCCACTCAACCGCAACGACAGCCGTGGAGGCGAGCTTGGAATCTGCGTCGGCGGCGGCGACGAAGGCGGTGTCGAGACCGATGCGTCCGACGACCTTGGCGTATGCTGCGGCGACCGGGGCGTACTCGAACCCGATCGCTCTTTCTCCTTCTCCTTTACTTCCGACTGCGACTGCGACTGCGCCTGAAACTGCAACTGGCCTTGCGAACCCGACTGCGACCTAGACTTTTGCTACATCACCATCACATTAGCACAAACGAAACTCCTACGGTTTGGGCGGCCATGGTTTTGTAAACGAAGTCACAAACCCGACATACCCGAGTCGTGCGGCAGCTCACCTCGCGTGCTCTGCGGTCAATCTCCGCAACCATGTCCGACAACCTGACAATCAAAGCGTTCAGGGAGGACCCCTTGGACTGCAGGTCCATAAAGGCGTTGAACCAGCCGTCCGTGTTGCCCTTCATCGCGTCAAACACGTCAATCACCTCCGGGCGCTCGCGACGCCAGCTGCCGTGCTGGTGCTCGGCTAGGTAGATGGTGAACTCTCTGGTGGCTTTCAGACCTTCAGTTAAGTCCTCTGTGGTTTGCCTGAGGGCCATCTGGGTACGGGCCAGGATGTGCTCGATCTGGCGGTTGCCATCCGTGATCTGTTTCCGGTAGCGCTTGTTTTCGAGCATCGTCTCAAAGACATGGATGTTGTCCATGGGTACTTTAAGGTACCCGATGCGGTCGTTGATGTCTCTGATAGCCAGGTCCATGTCTTCGAGAGTCGTCTCGATGAACTCATCCACGTCGTCGATGTGGCCCTGCAGAATCGACACAACCGATATCTGGCTATTGGCCATACCGTGCAACATCAGGTGCACGCCGAAGGAGATCTGGGCGATGAGACGACACAGTTCATGAGTGGTTTGGCCTGGTCGCCGTCTCCAAAGATGTGTGGGCACGGGGTCATCCCGTGCTCCATCTAGTAAGTCCGCTCGCCTCGCTTTAGCATCACCAGTTCGTAACCTTTGTTTTGGTGGTGGGGGTCTTTGTGTTGCCTCCTCAAGAGACTCGATAAACGCCTGCTGCATAGACGGGATCGGATGTTTTGGAGGAGGAGGGGAGCTCGGGGCAGGCTCGGGCTCCTGGTGCCTGATGTCGGGCTGGTCGATGATGGTCATGGTGTCGCCTTCATCCGGGACGAGGTAGATGGGCAGCTGCCCTTCTGTCGAGAGACGTGAGGATGAAAAGGACGGGTATCGTGGCAGAGCCATGGTGGGTGGGGTGAATACTGGTATCAAGGCACTACCTAGATGTATGGAATGTATGTGCGGTATGTCAATATGATACGGTAAGTCGTCGGGAGCCAACGGCCATTGGCCGGCAAGGCACAACAACCCGCGCAGGCGGCAGCCAGCAGGAACTTGTGGCAGCTGCGGTGTCACAGGATATGCGGGAGACACGGGATCACAGCGCAGCGATGTGTGTCAGGGCAGACCGGATCACCGGAGGCGGTGGGAAGGCCAGCCTCTCCGACCAAGCTCAAAGTGTTCGAACGATGCCGTCCGGCGGTGTTACGGTGAGCTGAGCTCTGGTATCCGGGTTGATGAGAACCCGCTTGGGGGCGACGCGGAGCGCGTATTGGTGTCTGGCCCGAGGGTTGTGAGACAGAAGCAGATGGTAGAACTCAGCAGCTGTCACGGACGGCAGCCGGAAGAGACATAATGCTGCTGGACCCCAAAGGCCGAAGTTGTGCGAGAGCGGGAAGAGGCGGTAGACAGGCAGTATGGCGGCCGAGTAACCTGGATAGAAGCAGTTGTGGTGACACGGACACAGATCGGGGCTCGCAGATTGAAAAGGGGTGAAAGCTCAGGACGCAGTTTTAGGCCAACTGCGGAGGTATTTCCTTGCGCAGCCGTGAATGATTGCTTGAGTGGTTGACTGGCTGACTGGCTGACCGACAGCTCCAGGGGTTGCTGTAGGTATCGTATGTAGTGTGCGAGCGGTATGTGGGTGAGTGAGGTGTGAGGTGTCGGCGTCTGCTGGGTCCCTGACGTGGACGTGCGTGTACGTGATAAAGCTTGGCGGTTGAGCTGCAGAGGCTAGGCTCCTGCAGCCTGGAGAGGTATGTTGACGACTGGGTTCAGCTGAAAGAGAGAAACAACAGCAGCAGAAGGAAGGTGAGCGAATGGGCTGACTCCAGCAGCAGCGAGCGAGCGAGCGAGGTGAATATGACAGAGAGAGCGAGGGGAGCAACACTGGAAAGGCACAAAATCAACGAAATCAGCGATCGATGTCAAGCCCTCACTCCACCCGCAGGGAACTATTGAAGCAGCGACGCATTCGCCAGCAACGAGGGAACACAACTCGTCGGACTGGTCGGTTCGTTCCTGGGGGAACCGGGTGACGCCCTGCAGCAGCCAGATGCTCCTCTTGGATCCCTGGAGCCCTGGGTCCCCCTCCCCTGGATCCTGGCGCTTCCTCTGTGTGCGATCTCGTGCTCTACGAGGAAAAAAAAAATAAGGTGGGTGTGGTGCCGTCATGGTAACGTAGTAGCGGGTGCGCTAGCCTAGCGTTCTCCATACTGTGCGGCCGGGCGTGTTCCAGAGAAGTCTAGCTTTCCCCTTTCCAGGCCTGCAGCGCGCTGGGTGGCGGCCACTGGGCACCTTGCTGGCGGGCGCTGCCCCTCATCCAATCTGCCGCTTTTCTCCCCTTTCCCATCTCAATTTCTCTCGCCAACAGAGATGGACCCTCCCATCATTTTTCCTCATTTTTTCCCATCATCACCGAGCGGCCTCTGTGATCCCATCCAGCTGGGTTACAGCGCAGGATGGCGACCATGGTGTGGTGATCAGCACTTCGCCCACCACGCCTACCCTCCCATAACTTGCCACGGTATATCATGGCGAACACATACATATCACTCAGTATGTGTACACAATAGTGTATACATATCGCCGTTGGATGGCGATCATTGCAGCTATTAGCGTGTCCAACCAAATGGATGGGCATTAAGCAGGGTAGGGCGGCGGCGCACATGCGAACAATTTTTGGAGGTGAAAGCTTCGATGGCGCCTGGCCCCAGCAGACTCCTGCGGGCTTCTGCGGGCCCCAGTGCGGAATGCATGACCTGGACCAATCAGAATGCCTGCAGTTGGCTCGAAAGAGTTGGTGGGGCCGACTCGCTGCTGCTATGGGCCCTCGAGCTGAGCTGTTGTGGATGTGCAGCACAGTTCGGAGGGGGGAACTGGACTGTGCCACAATATTCGTCACCGTTGTCCCTCTGCTCTGCGGTTCATCGTCAGCAACTCCAGCGAGCACTGCCCAGTGCCAATCGATAGGGGGGATGGCAGCATGTCAGGAGATTGCGGCGGATAGCAGAGAAATAGCATAACGATGTATTGCAATTGATTGAGAGTGACGGCTGAGAATATTGGCGACGAAGCTGCAGGTTTTGAAGGAGCATTTCCCGCTCAAATTTGCAATAGCTGTTTCAGGCTGCAACTCTGAGAGATTCCCACTCCTTCCTCTTCGGCTGCTCAGCTGCTCTCCTCGCCTGCACGTGCAGCTTCCTCTCTGCCCTCGGCTGCTTCGCGATGCTGCACCTTGCGGTCTTGGAAGACCGTGCGCGCTGACCCGGACTCGCCAACTGCCGCGAGGCCGTTGATTTTCTGGAATTCAAAGATCGACGGTCTTTCCAATTCTCATTTTTTTTTTCCCCTTCTCCTCTTTTACACCAGGAAAGCCCAGCTCGCTGATGCAGTCATCCACAAGAACCGCAACAACGCTCACAGCACCATGGCGCCGATTGCGATCCCAGCTTCCCGGGACGCACGCTTTCCGCCCTGAGTCCCGATTGGCTGCTGTTTACACCACGGTCACAGCATCGAGCTCGACTCCGGTGTCCAAGCCGACAATGCCTTGCACCAACACAATGACCCCTCATCAGACAGTCGCATCGCCTCTAGCTCACATCTACCGATATCCACTGCCGTGTCCCTTAAGTCTTGGGCAGCATTGGACCTAGACGAAGAGTTCCATCGGCCGAGACCTGCGACGCTGATCGAGCTCGTGATGGAAGGCGAAACATGGAAGCTTGGATCAGCCTTTTTTC
>Ga0065720_1021285_pt1 | contig 11024 bp, 9 predicted proteins | sample Thericmetagenome_FD_59107 | JGI IMG/M metagenome (GOLD analysis project Ga0065720, IMG submission 59107) | Thermophilic microbial communities from the Joint Bioenergy Institute, California, USA of rice/straw/compost enrichment - eDNA_2 v2... | ecosystem: Engineered > Solid waste > Grass >... | reverse complement strand
GCCTGATGGTTTCATAGATATAGATTGATGGTCTTTCACCAATCTCTGCGAAGGCCAAGAATCTCAGGAATTATACACCAATTCAAAGAATATTACTTTTTGCTTGGGGAAAGACACAAGGCGGAGATGCCTCTAAATCCTTCCAGACCCGAGATGTGACTCTGGGATTTATCATCAGTGTTATACACGACAATATTGTGTCCTGCAGGATATATAATCTTATGATCGTTGATGTAGTGAACGTGGTTTCTCAAATCACTGTTTATACCAAAAACATGCCTTTAGATAGGTTAAATAAAGATGTCTTTGAAGGTACTTGATAGCTATGATCGATGTTGAGACCTGACCTGTTTGGATCATTTTAAGTTAATGTAACAGAACTTGCCTTTGGCAATAAAATTAAATACTTTAATTTGTTTGAAACTCAACAAGGTGCGAAGCTATTTCCTTCTTAGCCTACCCTGTCTGACTAAAGAAAGTTCATTTCCTTTTGACAAATGAGCCATAAGTCCTTGTTTTTGAAAAATATTTCTTTCCCTTATGAAGAATTCTACGAAGAAAATTTCTTATATCGTTTTCTGTATCAGGCTAAATCTCAAACTCACCAGAATTTATGAAAATTAGTCATGACCTATTTTCTCTATTTTTCATTCTATTTTTAGTAAACACCAAATGTTCTAAGTACTCAAGGCCTGCTTGGTCTCATCTCTAATGCACAAGCCCAGTTCAACCTCATTTTTGTGCCTTTAGAGAGATCAGAAAAAAACCAAGGTTTAAAGTCCCGATAGCAAAAAATCGAATTATTATATTTATTCTTGTAAAGACCTCATAATTAACACAAAAAAGACCGAAACTATGTCAACCGTTTCTTATAAAGAAGCTATGCAGCAATTACAATCTATGTTTCCAGATTTCGATCGGGAAACTTTAAAAACCGTCCTTGTAGCAAATGGTAAACATAAATCGAGAAATTATATCAATTTTAGACGGACACTTCGAAAAGACAATCGAAGACTGCTTAAAAATGGCTAGTGATAATGAAGCAGGTCATGGCGGTCATAATGATAATCTTTTTTCAAATGCTGGTGGTCATAGAGGTGGAAATCAGCCAAAAAAGATGTATGATGCAAGTGAAGACTTATTTGGTGACGAGAATGAACCACAAGCTGAAAATGCTTTTGAAAACCTCGGAATGTTCAAGAACAATAATGCAAATAATCAACAGGCAATTGACGATGACGATGACGATTTTGGTGATAATGGTAAAACAACTCATTCTCCTGTTTATTTCAGTAGAATATAAGAGCCAGCAAATGGCCAGAAAGATTCAAGAGAGCGAAGGTATAGTAATAAAAGCATAATGTGAATATGTTAGATGCTAAACTTGCATATGCTCTACAACAAGAGTATTTGAGAAGAGAGCAAGAAGCACAACGACAGGCCAGATACAGTCAGCCTACTAACTACACTGTTGCGCACTTTGATGGAATGTATAGAGGCAACCCCACAGTTAATTATCGCCCTGAAGAACAGAAGTATAATCAAAATGTGCCCATGAGCAACAACACAGCAGCTTTGCCAGGAGAAAAGAAAAAAAAGAAGGGACTTGGCTCTAAGATTAAGGGTAAAATAAATAATACTTATTTTAAACTTCAGGTGCTTTCAGTAGTCTATTTGGCAAGAAAGGTAAGAAGAAGAACGCTCCAACTAACAATGTAAGAGATTTTTTAATAAGTATTCACTAGTAGCCTGGAGAGTATGTTGAAATATCAGCCCCAGAAGAGGAATATAACGCATATAGTAATCTTAATGACCAAAGAGAGGCCCTCCAGTTTGATCAATTAGATGGCTCTAATCCCTCTGATGAAGAAGGAGCCAATGACAGACCCAGTAAACATAAAGTACTCGTTGAACAATTATTTTAGTTCAACTATCTGAAATCATAAATGGAGGTGGAAATAATAGAAGGTTTGGAGAGGAGGATCAACCGCAATCACTTTATCCAAGACTAGATGATGATGATGATACTGGGAACCAAAGGCATGCTCCTCAGTATGGCTATCATTAATTAATGAGTATCTACATCGAGTATCGGGGAAATAGTTAAATTACTTACTTGTATATTCAATTTTATTCCATGTCCTCTTCACTTTTTGTGAGCGATACTTATGTAATCTTGTTGAATTTGATATTCTCATGATAAAGTTTCATACTCCAAAGTCAACTTTTTCCATTTTAACATTTTTGTTTCAGTTGATGAACTAACAATTCATTCTTAACAATGAAAAATTCATCATTTCCCTCATGAGCCCAAATAGGATTCGAATTGCAATAGTTCTAAAAGAAATTTTAAATAGACTATTGAATATATTCTTGATTATTTCGTTAGATTTTTTAGTTTAGTGAAGTACTGAAGTTAGATCTAGATAGATTATGAAATATTTTTTTCTGGAATTTTTTAAGAGCCCGGAGATATTCCAATTATTTGGAGTATCTCTGAAGCAAAGGATTGATTGACTTCAGTTTAGAGGTCAATTTTTGATTTTGTTTCCGAGGATTTTGGGATATTCCAATCTCTCAGAGAATGAAAATAATAAACATATAGATGGACGAGGAAATTTCGCTTGATTTATTGAAGTTAACTATAATTAACAAAAATCTTTCCTACAACAGCCTAAAGTTCCGATTAACTAGCTAAGGCAGGCCCCCAAACAAATTTACACATGAGTTCTGCATACTTATACATCATAATATTTATGAATTGATCTATTGATTCTTGCCTTGGCTATAAATGAATTCCTTGATCTTTGGATGCTTCAGTAGGATTTCTTTGACTCTTTGTGCATACCTAGGATCTCTACTGGATTTATTATCCATGATCTCCTTCAACAATTTCTTTTCTTGATCATTGAGACTATTGAAAGCAATGTTCCTCCTTTGGTCTTGGGTATCCTGTTGAGGAGCAGCTTGTCCAGTTTGTCCAGATTGTCCAGGATGGGCTTCTTATTTTAAGTAAAATAATGAATCATTTTTACCTCCCATAGTAGGTTGTTGAGTAGTGACTTTAGTAGGAGTTTGAGTTGGAGTCTCTTCCTGTACTGGAACCTGACCCTGGCTAGGATTACTTCTGCTTCTCTGGAACAAGTCCTTGATATCCTTGAGATTAGTAGTACCTTGATGAGTTGGAGTTGTGGGTTGTCCTTGAGCACTACCAGCAAACTGCATACCAGGTCCAGTTGGGCTGGTCATATATGGAACATTACCTTGCATCATGTTTGGATAGCCTTGCATTCCGCCCATTTGGTTCATCATGTTTCCTCCAAAGTTGCCTGGCATATTACCTTGCATGCCTCTTTGCATATTACCTCCTTGCATTCCTTGCATAGGCTGCATTCCGCCTTGCATTCCACCTTGGACATTCATACCAAAGTTAGGTCCCATATTAGGATGTCCTCCCATTCCCATCATATTGCCTTGCATCATATTTGGCTGACCCATAGTTCCTCCCATATTCATGTTTCCACCCATATTTCCTTGCATAGGTCCTCCAAAATTGCCTTGTGGTCCCTTCATTCCCATATCTCCCTGGAAGGGTCTTGTTTGCTGATAAGGTCCTTGCATAGGCTGAACAGTTCCCATTTGCATTGGTGAGGTCTGTAAGTTGCCCTTCATTGGCTGTTGTTGCATATTGGGACCCATATTTCCTCCCTGGAATCCCATCATGTCTCCTTGAGGACCCATTTGTCCGACTCCCATTGGCTGAATATTAGGGTTCATGCCCACTAAAATTTAGATTATGGAGAAAGTGATTGTACTTGGCTTGTTTTGGAATGTTTCTGAGGTGCTCCTCATTAATTCCTTTTCATCCTAAAAGGTAAGACAATTTTATCATTACTTACTCTCATCATTTGTTGGGGTGGGGAAGCAGTATCTGCAATTTTACCAACAGGTTGAAGCATTGGTGCTGGGGTTATTTGTGTAAGGATAGGTCCCATACCTGTAGTAGAAGAGTCACTCTTTTCAGCAGTGGGTTTCAAAGCAGTCTTGTTCAAAAAGTCATCAACATGCATAGAGGATGGTCTTCCTGATGTTGGCTGTCCTCTTAGTCCTCCACTAGGCTTAGTGGTTATAGATCTTAATTGGAAGTCCTGAAGTGTTGACTGGATGGTTGAGAAGTAATGTTCGTGTGCCAGAGGAACTTTAGCTTTCTTCTCAGTGAGCTTCTTCTCTAAAAGGATTAGCATGATATTATAGGATAATTACTCATAAGAACAATGGGCTTGTCGTCTAGTGTAATTTCGTTCAAGTTGTATAGTTCTAATGGTATGATATATTCAATGGCAATTGGATCCTCATATCCAGGTTTTTCTAAAAGATAAATAAGGCTGTTTGGAATATTTACCAAAGATAGTGTTGCTTCCGAAGAGATCCAATAATACTCTCTTTGCGAACTCGTCTCTCCTGTATATTTTATGTCCTTTTGAAGTGAATAGCTTCCTCAGAGCATAGTAGACTTCAAGCTTATTTTTATTATAGGCAATATTGCCATCATAATCCCAATGAGTCACCTCGAAGTCGTACAAGTGGGAATAGAAGAAATGAGAAATTCTATTTTCCTGGAGCCCGAGTTGGTCTCTAGCTATATTGAATAATCTCTGTTTCTTCCAAGCAGTCAAAGGCTGGTTAGCTTTTGTAAGGAGATCATCTAGGCCTCTGTCAATGAGGTTCATGGTCTGAGATGAGAATTTATTAGGGGAATTTGCTGATCTTCTTGAGACTAATAGAGTATTTTTAGGCTTGGCAGATTCTTTTTCTTCTACTTCCTTGAATTTTTGATCGATGTCTTTGGGATTATCCATATCCAAATAAAGCTTTTCGTCCTTCTTTGGCTCGACATTAGCGTTGACAAAGTTATTTATGCAAGTGATCTGGAACAAGATCAATTCAATTGTAGAGAAGATTTGACCAAAGTGCTTCAATTGAGAAACATTTTTGCCTTTTTGAGCAATAAGCTCCTTTTTCTTATTTTGTAGAGCCTCAACAAGGCCTTCGAAGCTTTCAGTAATAGTAATAGCTTGTTGGCTAGGACTTGAAAGCTTGACCACTTTACTGCTCTTGGATAAAAGAGCCTTAATGGCAGCCTTTCTCTTGTCATTTGCAAGAAGATTTCTATTTAACGGGTTGAATGTGAGTGAGTAGATGGAGTAGACAAAGGTCTCTGCAATTTGAATAAATAAGAGTTCTAAAGTCTCATCCTTGAAGGTAAGACTTGAGATAATCTTAATCAAGTTGGCAAAAAGATCACTGAAGGAAGTGATAGGGTTGGGATTTCTGACTGTCTTGGAGTATTCTGTGTAAAGAAGAATATATTGGCCTACAATATTCTTGCTTAATTTCTCAACAATCTGGAGAGCAAGGTGAATAAGCTTGATCGAAGCCTCAGTGATTTTATCTTGATATTCATCCTTTTCTTCTACCATATCACCCTGTCCCATCTCTTCTAGCTTGTGCATGAATTCAGGAGGGAAGTTTATATCAAGAAGGATGGTTTTAAGCATGTCTTGGATTTCGCTGATTGATGGAATATTTTCAAGAAGGTAGCCATGCTCTTGAGAATTGTTCTCTGGGTTGACAATTCCAACATCATGGTCACAGAGGTTTATGAAGATCTGGAACATGTATTGCTTGGTGTGGAGGAGAACAAGTTTCTTTTCGTTAGTGATTTTCTTAATTGCTGCATGAGAGTATAGCTGATCCTCGATGTTTTGTAGGATTCTGATCAAGTCATTAGCGAACTTTTTGTCTATCATGTAGGTCTTGAACTCATTGATTTTGGATAGCTTGGATAGGAACTTCATCATATTTCCAATACTTTTATTCTAAAGATGTTAAATTATTGTGCAAAGATCTTACTCTGAGGATGTCATCACCAAGATAGTCCTGTCTGTTATCAAAGAAATTCTTCCATCTTCTCTCAAAAATAGCAAATAAGTCTTTCAAGTACTTATAGTCAGTAGTTCTAAGAAGTTAAGTTTGAACAAAGAGGCAATTACAGGAATAGGGACTCCAAGAATTTGTCCAAAGCAATATCAAATAGGGTTGATTTAGCTTCAAAGAGGGAGTGGAACATGTTCTCTAAGAGGGGAAGATTACTTCCATGCCAGTCACTGAAAAGTTGGTCATGATGGTGGTACTTGATCAATGGTAAAGGCTTTCTTTCTTTTTGTGTGATGCCGTCTTTTTCTTTTGTGTCTGGCTTTTTCTCATATTTTTTTGGAGTGTATGGAGAAGTAAGGGTCCTTAGGGCTTCATGATAGACAGCTTTGTCGTTGGCAGCATTCATTTTAAGGATTGTGCCAAGAAGATAGAGGATGGCTGGACGATTTTTGATTGAGGAATGGAATCTATAACAAAGTTCACAGTAAAAGCAGTCTGTGAAGCCGATTTGCTCACTCCAAATGCTGAGAATTGAAATCATCATTTCCATGTTGAGCATAATGTAATGCTTGTTGATGTTTGCTTGATTCATCAAAGGAGAATATTCGGGAACATAATTGAAGAAGATGCAATAGCATTCAAGTAAGGCCTGAAGAAGCTCAATATTATCATACATATTTTCTTCATTGCCATGTCTGTGCTCGAGTCTCTGGTAGATCAGATAGAGACTCTTGCTGAGGGCCCTTAGATAGGCATTTACAAAGATGTTTTTCCTGCTTAAAATCTTAGTTGTATTTTCATTGGAAATATCCTAGATATGTTATGTTGATTCAAAGTGCAAATACATTTGTAAGGAATTTTTGAATTAAGAAACAACAGGTAGTGGCGACCATGTTAACTCCAGAGAAAATATCCTTATCCAAGTAGTTGATAAGGAAGTTGCTGCTATAAGATGCCTACGGAGAGATAAATAAATCTCTTAATTTCATTACCATGATATTTAGAATGTTTAAGGCAGACTCAATGTAGATCAAAGGAGATTCAGGGTATAGGTCATTACCCAAATAAAGGATATTTTCTCTTATATGTTGCAAATCTGTCTCAAAATTAGGAAGGCCAGTAGGCTCCCACTTTTGATTCTGGATAGTCTTTTGTTGAATTCCTAAGTTTTTAACAATTTCTGTAGGTTATTCCTTACCAAGTTTAGGTGGACCCTGGTATCTGCACTTTTTATTGAATTCTATCATCAGAAGGATAATACCATCATCTTTTTCGCTGATGATGGAGTATGTGAAGATAGGCTCAAGATAGCTTTCAAGACGTTGGAATGAAACCTACAATTCTTAATACAATACCAATGATAACTACTCTTAGGTCTCTGGCTTCCCCAAATAGTTCATCATTCTTTTCGTCTTTTAAGATCTTGGAAATTGGTGGAATAATCTTGTTCAATGTATCTCCCCACAGTAATGGAAGCTTGCCATCATCATTTAAGAAAACTAAAGATTTTAAAATATTTTCAATTGTTTTACTGTTGTATAAAATATCCGAAACCAAGGCTATCTCTGCTGCTTTATCCAGAACCTCATCGGGAGTCTTTGCTCCAATAAATGAAGTGAAAAGCTGGATAACAAAGTCATTTATCATAACACTTCTCAGAGCCTGGTTTGCCACCCTATTCTTCGAAGCAAGATGGGCAATCTGTGTTAAATTTTGAATCAAGACTTCATTATAATCTTCAGCCATCTTCCTTACACAGATCTTGTCAATACAATTTATGGAGTGAACAATATATTTCAGAGTGTAGGAAAGTTGGCGAGCGAAGATTCCAATTCTAATTCTCTTCTTGTCAACATTCAAATCTGAGAGTCCCTCTGTCAAGCCATTCAAAATGTTCATTTCGAAGTCTTCTCCATAATCAAAGATGCCAACCATCTTGTCTTCAGTATATATTCTCTTATGCTCAGGGAGAATTTGTTCAATTCTTTTCAAGTTTTGTTGAAGATACTCGAGAACATTAAGCAAGGCTTTCACATTTTCAGGGGATTTAACAAGTGAACAGACTCCGCCCTTTGAGTTCAAGATAGTAACAAAGATATTTCTGATAGCCATAAATAGATCTTCGAAATGTGGACTATTGATCACATAGTCCGAAGCCTAGAAATATTATTTTAAAAGAAATTTTTGTTACCAAGCAAATGGCCAAGGCTGGAACGAGATTCATCTTCTTCATGAGAAGACTTAAATCTCTTGTGATCACATAGTTGTCATGCTTGAGGATGGTCACCAGCTGGCTCATGATACCGATGCTTTGAAGCTTGTCCTTGAAGAAGGTCTTGGTCACACAGTCTTCGAACTTCAGTTCCCCCGTGACCATCTTGCCATTAAACAATAATTGGGATATCAATAGGGGTAAAAAATTTTTTAACATTGTCGCAATCTAAACATAACATATAAATTATGGAAATTATAAAAATCACATTATCGACAATCTCATTCAAGCGAATCGCTCTTAGATTGTAGTCCTTTATGGTTACTCCTTCCTGTTTTTCGAGTTCCTTTAGTTTGTTGACTTCTGGTAACAGATCATTCTCAATTATAGTCGTTAGATCATTCATATAGCAGTATAGTGCGGTTTTATGGAGAACTTGTCTGATAGCGAGGTTTATCTTAGTAGTCTGGGGTTTGTTGAAGGCGCTGAATACCCTTTGGTACCCAGTCTAAAATCATTATTATATGTCAATATCATTTGCATACATTTCCTCTGAATTCTGGAGTTTTTTCCTTTGATTTGCTTTTGTCTCTTCCTCTAATCTATGTTAGATTGAAGGATGTGACTGATACCTGCTAGGTGAACGACTCTCAGAAGGGCTTTCAGAAACATCTCTCTTCTTCTTGTGCTTTGAACTCTTTTTCTTACCACGACTTCTACTTCTGCTGGTAGTTCTGGATCTGCTTCTGTCTTTGGTTTTCTTTTCTTTCTTCTCCTTACTGATATCGTTAGACACTATTCAAACAAATTTACTGCTTCTTCTTTTTAGATCTCTTGCTTGACCTTGATCTGGATCTGGATCTAGATCTCGAAGGTGTTTCCACCTTGGACTTAGACTTCTTTTTCTTCTCTTTATCTTCTTTTTCCTTTGACACTTCTGGTTGCATGGCTGTTTCCAATTTGCTGAGGTCAAAGTTTAAGAATCTTTCACAAGCAAAGTCATAGCTCAGGCACATATTCAATATCTCAAGGGCTAGCAGTTTGATGAAGGGAGAAATGTATCCATCTCTCTCAATGATAAGCTGGTAGATTTTCTCTAGGCCTTCACCTTGGACAAAGTCATATGCATGATCATAAGAATTTAAGAATGTTCTAGCAAGTTCAAGGCCATGATATGCCTCAGTCAAATCATCGTATTTTTGTGAGAAGGCTTTGAGGCATATCTTGACAACTGAGAGAGGAATTGAATGATAAGTGTGTTTATTCTCATCGAAGTCGGCTGGGAGTCTGATATGAGCGTCATTTTGTTTCAAGAGCTCATCAATATGTGTTGTCAACTGATCAAGATTTTGTAGGTATTTGCTGGTTTGATCGACAATAGCGGTTCCTGTGATGACTTTATTCAACTCTTTAGTGTATGACTCGATAATTTGGATAATATCATCATCATTTCGGCCTTTTCTACTTGGATCCTTAAGGATTTTAGATATGTCCAAGTTATTTATTACTTTAGAATCTTCAAAAAGAAGTTGAGGACGGATATTATCTGTCACAATAGCAACATTAGGTAGCTTGATCATCTCATTTATGCTCTTGAAGAAGTTTAGCATATTATTGATATGTGGAGGAATTTCTAGATAATCACCGCCCTGATCCTTTCTTTTATTCTGAGCCAAGTTCTCGTTGTCAGCCCTAGAATCTGAGTGTTTTTTCACAAGGCATTTTACGTCAATTCTTCCAAAGGCACATCAGGAATTTCCAAAGCTGGTTCTTCAGACTTAAAATTTAGAGGATTGTCTTCATATTTACCTCGTGAAACTCTCCATAGATTAGGAGAGTGATATGTTTGAATATGCCTCTAATTACAACATGGTTTGTATTAATCTGGGGTTTGAGCTAATTTATGCTAAATTTACCTCTCTTGGCATGGTGAAGATGATGTCTTGGTTGTAGAGTTCCTTTAAATTGGAGGCGGAGACCAATGTGCTGTAGCGGGCACTTGGATTTTCTAAATCTCTTGCGAAAATTTCGAGGTTTTTGATGGAATCGTTTTGAGTAAGACTGGTAGTCATGTTCTGCTTGAACCTCGGCAGAATAGCAGAACCGCCTTTGATTATTCTGATTTGTTGTATCTTGACAGGCTTTTCAAAAGAAATTTCATTAATAAAAGGCTGTGTAGCATTATCATGGGAAATATGGTCACAGAACAAGAATGAAACTATGATAGATTAATATTTCAACAAAAAACTGGTTACCTTCAGGTTGACCATATTGATTTCCAAAATTTTGCTGAACCGGGTTATCTGGATTCATCTTAATAAATTGTAAATTTTAATTGCGTAGGCTAATCTCAAGCCAAATTTGGCTTTGATCTTTTCCAGGACTCTAGATCATTACTATTTTGATAGCGCACTCAGGGTTGAGCTGAGAGAAATCAGATATACAGGCCCATACCTGTTAATTAATACTTTGGGAAAATTTCTTCATCTATTCACAAAATAGAATGAATTTTTCCTGAATAAGTCAATTGAAATTTGAAACATTATTAAGACAGATGTATCAGGCTATCTTATTTCACAAACATGGTGTGATTATTAATGCAATCTACTTTTGAATTTTTCATGATATTCTTGGATGAATATTAATATTGTCTGGTCGAAAAGGATTTGTACTTATAGAACTTATTGTTAAGTAGAAGTTTCATTGCTTAATTTCGAACTTAGGGAAAAATTCAAATTTGTCAAGAAAAATATCTTATTAAAGTGTTAGTATCACACAGATAGTTACAGTGGCTGAGTTATTATATGTTAAGCCCTTGTTAATAACTAGAATGAAATTTTCTCTTCTGGTTTTGTCGAAATAATTATTCTCAGTG
>Ga0065720_1021274_pt1 | contig 11032 bp, 10 predicted proteins | sample Thericmetagenome_FD_59107 | JGI IMG/M metagenome (GOLD analysis project Ga0065720, IMG submission 59107) | Thermophilic microbial communities from the Joint Bioenergy Institute, California, USA of rice/straw/compost enrichment - eDNA_2 v2... | ecosystem: Engineered > Solid waste > Grass >... | reverse complement strand
CCTCAAATCCAACAATAATACCAGAAAATGACAGCAACCTTCAAGACATCCTTGAAAATCTAAAGACGCTGTTTGGCAATGCCAAAGAGACTAGCAGAAAGATTAAAGTATATTATTCTCATCAGATTGACAAAGCACCCACTCAATATGAAATCATCATAACCAAGATCAATTGGAAAATGAAATCAGCATATGCTTTCATTATCCAGGACATCAGCGAGAGGGAAACTCTTGCAGCTTTAAAGTTGGCAGATGAGCAAAAAGATAAAGTTATAGCTACAGTTTCGCATGAATTGAGAACTCCTATCAATGGAAGTTTGGGCATCTTGACCATGATCAAAGAGCAAATACCCTTCAATAATAAGACTCTTCACGAACTCATTGATAATTGTCAGAATTGTAATAGGCTCTTATTGTACCTTGTGAACTCAATTCTTGATCTGTCTCAAATTAGGCATAATACTCTGAAGCTTATCAAGAGAAGTTTCTTCTTGGATGAGATATTGACTGAACTTGAGTCCATATACCTTTTCCAAAGCAAACTCAAGAAAGTAAAATTTGAAATCAAAAAAGATCGAAATACACCTTCTAAGCTCTACACGGATAAATACCGACTTATTCAAGTACTGATCAACCTTATTGGAAATGCATTCAAATTTACTTTTGTTGGCAAAATAACTCTTCGAATATCTAAAGACCTTTTTGATGAACGAAAGATACGTTTCTCTGTATCAGATACGGGAATAGGTATCAAAGAGGAAGATAAGCAAAAACTCTTCCGGATGTTTGGGAAAATAGAACACAAAAATGCAAACCTCAATTCACAAGGAGTGGGGCTTGGCCTTACCATTAGTAGCCAGCTTGTCAAGGCCCTCAATGATGGCCAGTCCAATAATGAGATCACATTTGAAAGTGAAGAAAATAAAGGTAGCACATTCACTTTTGCAATTCCTTATAAAGAAGATTTGAGCTTTCAGAACAGCCCTAGCATTACTAGTCGCTTTGCTGTCACAAGTAGAGAAGAAAGTATACAAGAAGGTATTATAGATCCTGTTCTTCCTATTTTCAACTTTCCTATGAAAAATATTGAACCAACTACACCTGCTAGAATCCTGGCTGTTGACGATAATCCTTTCAATTTATATATTCTGATGAATTATCTGAAGAAAGAAAATGTGGAGATTTTTGAAGCTCATAATGGCAAAGAATGTTTAGACATTATTGAAAGACACGCTGCCGATAATAAATTTTTTGATTTGATATTTATGGACATTCAAATGCCTGTACTTGACGGGTTTGAGACTAGTAGGATGATTCAAGAAAAGATCAAGCAAAAAAAACTAAAAAATGTACCTATAGTGGCCCTGACTGCTTCAAGTAGTAAGGAAATAGAGGAGTACAAACGGAAAACTGGAGAGGAGGTTGCAATGTGTGATATTTTGGAAAAACCTCTTAAGGAAGGCCAACTCAAGCAGGTTTTTGAGAAATACATTGTGAGGCCTAACCGAGTGTAACCATTTCTTGAGAGGTTTTGTTAAAATAATTTTCTATTGCAGACCCTCTATTTTATTATTTACTTAATACTTCTCTATTTCCACATTCTTTCTTTACAAAAATGTGCATGTGTATAAGACTAAGTCAGAGAAGCCAATAAAATCCATTCTAATAAAAGATATATCATTTATTTCAATGAATCAAAGCGAATACTCGAAGTGGCCAAAAATTTAATAATTTACCCAAAAAAAAAAAAGATCTGGTGGGTAGTGAAGCTTCCAAAAACAAAGAAGAGCCTATTGACAAGAGATGTAATTTTGAAATAATTTGGGAAGCAGGTTCAAAATTTCATCAATAAGAAGTGCTAATTAATATTATTGTAGTTAGAGAATAATAAACTTAATATATTCATTGATGAGGTTGTGTAGTTAGCAATGGCTCATAAAGATACCAGAAGAAGGAAATCAAAAACCTTGTTAACTCTGGGCTTAGTATGAGCGTCTTATCTTCTATTCTGTCAAGTCCATTGCCAATCACGATTTGATTAGGATAGACATCACCATTGTTGTGGCAGGTTACCATGCAAGAAGAAATCTACAATTATTTAGGCCGAGTCTAAGAATAATATTTTTCTTCGACAAGAATCACTTAGTACCTTATTGATATTCTATTAAAATATACATATTTCAGAAAAGGATTTCAATATCTGTAAGGATGCCTCATTAAGGAGATTCCTTAAAGAAATTTATCAAGTAACCCTTTTCATTTAGACACACCATCAATCTAAGCTACGAGTAGACTTTCTAAGCTGAGGTTGATAAATAACATTTGGTCTTTTGATACCCATACACATGTTGCAGTATGGCGTTAATTTAAACTTGACAAAATAAATTTATTGAAACTCAAAAATGATGTCTGCGATTGGGATAACTAACCTAGTGGCATCAAGTCTGTCCCTCTTGGGATGTATCTTCGTCTTCCTCAAAATCCTCTTGACTAACCAAATTACATTCAGTCTCAGAATGGCTTTATTTTTAGCAATCGGAGATCTAATTTTCACCATATCAAACTTTTTGACACCATTCAGTCAAGACAATGAAGATCTTTGCTTTGTAGAAGGACTAGTTCGAGAATTCTCTTTGGCTTTTACAATTTTTTGGGCAGTATGTATAGCCTTCCTCTCATATCACAGTACAATCGATCCAAAGAAATATACTCAACTATCTGTTATGCGTTTGGCACTTGCTATAGGCTTTATCTGGGCTATCTTTGTGTGTCTAATGTAAAAATGATTTATTTTAGTAATCTTATAGACCTGCTTTAAAAATACAGGGGATTGAATATGGACAAGACAACATGTTCTGCTGGATCGTAGTGGATAGTACTGGGCTAGATGCAGAGGCTTATAAAGCTAAAGTGAAAATATTGCTTTTGAGCTTTCAAATTATCCCATTTGTACTAGCTTTCCTTGTTCTCTTTTATTGTTACTTTCGCCAATACTGTTATCTCAAAACACTTCCAAACGATGTTCTACAGTATAATGATTTGAGTGCAGGAAGACTGCTTTGGTATCCTCTATCGTTTTTGCTGTCTATCTTGCCCTGTGTTATAGATAACTATCTCAGAGGATTCCAATATACCAATAGTACTGTTTTCATGTACCTCCATGTTGGAATATTTCACTCTGTCGGACTGATAAACGGATTAGTATATGGAACTATAAACCAAAAGAAAAGAGTGGAAGAGAATCTTAAAGAGAGTGAACTTTCACTATCGATCAGTGACCATGAATCAGATAACAGCACTCTGGATCATCTGGAAAGAGTTGGGAAGGAAACTACTTTTAGATAGTAAAAGATTTACCCTCATCAATCTTTCGTCTTTCAATTTTCATAGATACCATCTCTATATTTTTGTCATTTATGCTCTTCAGGTTGTTAAATTTATTTAATTAATGTTGGCATTCCTAGAAGATCTCTCCGTCCTCCAAATTACTAATCTTGTCGTCTCGAGTCTCTCTTTCCTGGGCAGTTTGTACATCTTCTGCAGAATGTCCAGAGCCGTCTTTAATAATGCGAGTCACAAAATCATATATTTTATCGCCATGGCAGATTTCTTTTTCTCAATATCCAATCTCATTACCGTAATTAGTCGTAAAGACCAACTTGCATGTACAGTAGAGGGTGCTATGAGACAGTTCTCAATCATCTCTTCAATGTTCTGGACCATCTGTTTAGCCATTATCTCATACAAAAGTGTCAGAATGGAACATACATTCAATCCTAAGATTTTCCTAACTAAAGCCCTTCTCGTTGGAATCCTATTAGCTGCAATTTTGGCAATATTGTAAAACATTTTGTATTGAAATAAACTCTCTAGGCCACTGGTTCATTTCTTGGGATATGATTATATATGGCTTTCAAATTACTGCTGGGTATATACCGCAGAGCCTCTCCTGAATATCAGTTTAAGAACACAACAGTACATAATGTATGCTATCTTCGAAGCAGTCCCTATTATCTTGACAATTATTACTATACTATTTTGTTATGTTGGTGGTTATCGCAGGCTCAGATATGCAGGACCTATAGTGAATAATTTGCTTGACCATAACTCAGTCAGACTCTTTTGGTTCCCAACTGCCTATGCTATTGTTGCTCTTCCTGCTGCAGTCGATGATCTTTTCAGGTATGTGCTTCAAAAAGACTACTCCATGCTGATTGCACTACATATTGGGATCACACATTCTCTTGGCTTTGTAAACGCCCTCGTTTATTACTTTGTGTCCAAGAAGCATCGCTTGGATGACATCGAAGAGATCGATGAAAAAGAACTTAATATTAGAAGAAACTCTGGTGGAGTGGAACTGGGACTTCCTACTCTTGCGCCGTCTAAGTAATTGTTAATGCTCAGCTTCTCTAGTAAATTTTGTTTATGTAATTACTTCTCTTATACAAATCGTTTTTGCTAAGCCAACACAGAGTTGTCTCAGCCATTAATTTTCTCTCCCCCAACTATCTAATTGCGTATTCCCAAGACTACTTACTTAGTATTAATGGCGTATTTTTGAACTAAAGTATAAAGATGCATACTAGTCACTCATAAAACTCTACATACAAAATAAATCATACAAGTAAGTCTTATAGTTTACCGCTCCTACGAAGAGCCTCCCAGTTCCTCTTACACTGCATTCCACAAAAAGGTATGTATTGACCCTGAATTTGGAGTTTCTGGTTGTCACAATAAGGGAATATGCATTTCATCTCTTCTTGTGTGATTCTTTCCATGGTTTGGACGAAGCCATATGTGTTGATGCTCTTTTTTGGTCTTGATGGACTCTGAAAATCTCCAAAATACCTATTTGGGTTCATTGTTGCACATTTTGTCGAGGGTGAGGTGGGCAACATACTAATTTTTCCAAAAGTGGAATTATTGTTGGGATTTTTAAATGGTGTGATGGTGGAAAACTGAACATTAGAATTCATGGTCGTAATGCTTACTGTCTTAGGAGTTGCTGAGTTGTTTCGAGGAGTTCCTGGAAGTGAACTAAATCCTTGCGAGTTTCTGGAGGGCTCTAATTCTTCTCGATAGCTCATCCTTGATGTTTGGCTTCCTTGGATTAAAGAAAAATCCGTTAAACTGTCCTCTATGTTTGCTGAAGAATTCGAACGTGGGATAATATTGCTCAAGCTGGCTCTACTCTTAGGCGTCGCAAACTTAATTGAGGTCTGAAGATTATTTTGAACCGAAACTTGATTTTGGAATTTAATTTCTTGGTTTTCTTTGCTAATAATGCCTAGAGCACTGAGCGTTTTTAGGAGTGAAAGATTAGCTGTTATGTCAATAGGGCCATTTGAACGATATGGGCATTCTACACATGCAATACCTCTGTACATTTGAATCATACTGTCAACGCATTGACTACACAAAGAATGTCCGCATGGCAGTACTTTTGGTACAGTTTTGAGAAAATTGTAATTCTGATGACAATTTGGGCACTTTCCCACTTCCATTTTTTGATTGATATTATAAAGATTAAAGGACTGCTAATATTTATAACAAGGACCGGGTTCTAATAGTAGAAAAGGTTCAAATTTCTTGTCTGTTTACTTAACTAATAAATGCCTAATCCAAATTTGAAAGCTAAATAAATTTAAATAAGTTTTGGAATGTCAAAGGAACAAACAGGCCAATTAGAGCCTTTTCGTTACAATAAGTCGATCGAACGAAAAATTGGCAAGTACCTTACATCTTTCTCTTTCACTCAAATTAAAGACGTACCGGGGCATATGTTAGAAGATCCAATATCCCAAAAGATTTTGATGGACTTTACAATATGAACGATTATTGGGAAACGACAACAGAGAAAATGTCGGTCGCAACAGACGATCTTGATACCTCAATAACAAGCGACATTATACTTGGTAAATTCAAAAATATCCTTTAATGACTCACTCCAGACGATACAAGTGATGCAGGCGGGAAAGATTCTGTCGCCAGTTCACCCAGGTCAAAAGGTAGCTAACACTCTTATAGAATGAATAAGCTGTATAGGTTCTTTTGGAATTTCCACTAGAAGGAGAAAACTGATGCAGCTCAGCTCCCAAAAAGGGCAAGGACTTTTTGATGATATTATGAACGGGTCTCAAGGAACAGGCTTCGATGTTAGAGACTCATCTTTGATTCAGCCCTTCTCTTCAATTGCTAAGAAAGGAAATGGTTCAGCCTTTTCCTCTGCTTCTAAAGGAGATTTTAGCCTTCTATCAGCTGTTAGAGAGCATAAAAGCTTTATAAGTAACGGGACATATCTCACTAAGACCCCTACCATATCTATGTCCCCTGGAGAAGAGGAAACAGTACGAAAACAGATGGATGAATTTATCGAAAATGGAAATGACAACTATAGTGAATATTACTCGAAACTACAAGGTGATACTAACATGCAAAATTTGAGATCAGCGCTCAAGAAAATCCAAGAGAATGACGAGGAGGAATTTTCTATTCTCAAAAGTCCACGTTCTGAAGAAGTCTCACCCACCCGAAAGAAACTTGACCTTACTGGATTTTCTTTCTTGGAAAGCACCAACAAGAAATTGCCAACTGGAGGGAGATGGAGCCACAGAGAAGCAAGTCCGAATTATAATGACCGACCCTTTACCCAGATGAGTGGGATGAAATCTAAGACTTCCAGAATTGAAGAAAGAGATATTAGAGAAGAGGAAGACCATAGTCAAAGTCAGCCTAGAGGAAAGAAGAAGGTAGGAATGAAAAATGAGCCAAAGGAAGAGACTAAAAAGAACAAGGAAAATCAACAGAACAAAGAAAATAACTCTAGTAAAGGTAATCAGAAAGGAAAAGCAGAAGAGAAAGCCACATCCTCTAAAGACGACAAAAAGAATAATACAAACAGGGATGAAAACCTGGCATCTGAAGAAAAGAAACTCAAAGAAGCTCTAAATATCAAACCTTTGAGCAGAGACTGGAGAGATACAGTTTCTGATGCACTATTCAACGACAGAAGACAAGACAAGAAAGCTCCCATTCAAGAGACAAAGGCTTCTAATTTTGTGACTTCACGTAAACAGAAAGAAGAGCCTGCCCAAGACAATAAGAAAAATACTCAAACCTCTAAGCAAGAAAAGAGCACCGTTAATAATAAGAGCGAAGATACAAGTCCCAGCAGAAAGAAGAAAATTGAAATACCACCAAAAAGAGGTAGAAGAAGTAAGGAAGAAGAGTCCTCTGGAAACAAAGGCAAATCACGCTCAATAACAAATTCAAGCGACAAGAAGAATAAATCTCCTACTGGTAATAAGGGTAAGAAGAACAGCTCACCCAAAAGTAAGCATATTCCATCTTCCAAGTCTTCGGACCACTCCAAGAATGCCAATACTAAGAAAACTGACAATTATGATATAGAGCCCTTTGATGCTCAGTACGATGATTATCAGGGCTATGATGACTACAACCAAGACTATGACGAAATCAACTATAATAAAGTGTCCTCAAGAAGTTCTTCTAAGAATGCTTCTGCAGAAAAGGAAATCCAACAGAAGGCATACAAGAGACTGAAGAAGAGCAGCCCAGAAAAGAAAGATCCTAAGAATAAGAAATCCACCAAAAACGATAAAAAAGACATCAAGAAAAGCAAAAAGGACAAGAAAAAGAAAGATGAGGAAAGGATTCATATAAAAGTCGATAAGACTGAAAGGGCAGCATCAAGGAAGAAGTCAGCAAGAGACTATGAGGAAAAGAAAGAAGCTCCAAAGAGGCACAATAAGAGAAGGAAGAGAGATAAATTTATCGAGACTTTTGAGAAGATAATGGGTCCTAATGAGCTCCACCTGATCGAGAAGAAAGTTGACACAAGAACTGAATATTTCGCTGAGGGTAGGTATCCTAAGAGACACAGAGTGCCTAAGCTTTGTTTCTGGAAGAATGAAAGGCCCATTTATACAAATAGAGGCCAAGGACTCGAAATTGTTGGTGTGTTGATTGATGAAGACTTTAAGCTTGGGTACAAGATTGACGGAATTGAGGCTTCAGGAATGAAAAGAAGAAGCTCCAGTGAAAAGAAGAAGGAAAAAGCGTCTCAAAAAGCAAGAAGTAAATCTTTGAAGGATGAAAATACAAAAAGAATAATAAGTAAAATGAGCAAATCTCAGCTAATATTTTAGGAAATATGTCTGATATGGATGAAGAGTTGGATGATCAGAGAATAGAAGCTCTTGAAAAGATGAATTTTGAATATAAATTGATTTCTGAGGACGCGGATACAATTACTGTCTTCCTCAAAATTAAGGCCGGGCAAGAGAAAGAGCCTCAAAAAAATGTTGCTGGAGCTATGGTAACTATTCCCATTTACTTTGCTATAATTTTTTTAGCAATGTACCGTTATCAAATGTGAAGACAAGAAGGCCGAGGTGGTCTGTGGAGAAAAGAAATATATTCTCTCAGTGAATGATAAGTTTATCATTCCACCAAAGAGCATCTATTCAGTAAAGAATAAGTCCAAAATAAAGGATTTGGAAATCTCCTGTCATATTGTCAAGTAAATAAGACCCTTTTGACAATTTTTCTCAACGAATTTGGTGAATTTTTGGTGTCGTATGTATTATATATAACCTCGATTGTTCTTACTTGCATCTAATAACGAATTTTGTAAGACATGGGTTATGTATCACTCTGTTGTAGTTTTATCAAGAAAATCATCAATATAGGTTGTTGCCTTACAATAACTGTCATTCATTTAAGAATGAGTGTTGGTATGTGACCTCTTGACTTTAGAGGTTTATTGTTTTTGAGCGAGTGAAATGAAAGTTCATTCAACTCAGATCTCCTAGAATTATATTATCACTTATATTCGTTCACACAGGTTGTTGATCTTGTCTGATTAATTCTGACTGTGTGGCTAAAGCAAGTCATTTAAGAAATACTTCTAGAATTCTCACAGAGTTGCTAATTATTGGATTTGTCCTGTTTTTTAATTGATTTAAATCTATTGGATAAGACTGCCCTTTTCCCGCCCCCAATACTCTCCATAAAATCTTACCAAAACATCATAACCAGTGCATAATTTATTAAGATCGATACCTTATATCACTCTTTTTAATTGGCCCAAGGAAACAAACCTAAGGAATAAAATACAAGCTCGGTCTTTGGACAGATAAAATTATAAGGGATTACGGAGGTTTAATAATGAGAAGTTATACAAGAGGCAAGGCCAGGATCTTGCTAGTCTTGAATAAGATATTCAAACTGAATTATTAATGAAAGTTTCAGTAATGCATAGCTTGCTCTACAAAAATGAGGGTATTCAATAAAACCCACTAGAAAATCAGGAGGAGGGTTCGAGAGTCAGAGTTTATATGTCTAAAGCTAGATCCGTGAATACAAGGAGATTCCTGATTGACCAAATGCTTTTTGAATAAAAAAAATATGCGAAATTGGCTCCAATGATTTACCAAATTAAGTTTATCTTTACTCACAAAGACAAAGCCAAAGAAGCTCATTCATAAACCTCAAGATATTTACGCCGCAAAGTATGTTTTCCAGTGGCTTAACCTTCAAGAAACAAAGGAATAGCGGGAAAAGGAACGTCTAGAGAGGACATCATTTCAATTCTCATATACAAATCGAATTTGGAGCAGGATATAAACTGACTTTGATGATTTTAAAAGTCGGGTTTTCTTTCCTTACGTTATGACTTTCCTACATCAAAATCAATATATTAGTTAGTATTCGGCCAAATTAACATAATAATAATTAATTCAAATAAGATCAAAAGACAAGAGCGGATCTACAATGCAAGCTCGTCTAAGCTCAAAATCTCAGACCTTGACCCACTGTGCCTCTCCTCTTAAAGTCCAAAGATTTTTCTCTGTATGTGACGCAGATACAGACGTTCAAATGGATCTAATTGCGCACTCTTCCATTGCCACTCTCTTAGAAAAGTTCCAAAGCGAAAAGGATGAGAAGGTGACTTCACTTCTGTCGAAGCTCAACCTGTTGCAACACTTCAAGGAGAATATCGATTCAAAAGCCTGCAGAACAAAAGATCCATTCCTAGATCTATCTGTTCAAATTGTTAGCCTCTATGGAATAAGGCTAAATATCTTTTACCAAGATAGAAACATTCAGAACGCTCTTATCAAAGGAATACAAGATCAACATGTCCTTCATAACTTCCTCAGAGACTTAATTCTCATTTTGTGTGTTTTCCCATGTGAATTTCTCTTAAAACTCAAGTTGGGCTGTCTGAATATATGCCAGGATATTATCTATCCTGATAATATAAAGGAGACTGCTCCTGTTACAGATGCTGTCTTCATTAACCAACATTATACCTCACCTGAAGCTCTTAAAGCACACATTCTAAATATTATTTTCATAAACTTTATTGAGTACATTCCTGTTGCAAACCAGGCACGTCTCAATAGAGAACACGAAGCAGTGAAAAATTATTTCAAGGCTTTCGTATATTTGGTCTCAAATCCTGACGACAGCTCAGTTGAAGAAAATGAGCTGAACAATGAGATTCTTGATATAAAGCAAGCCGTTCATTGCTTTGTCTAACTTTGTTATCAACATGTTTATTACTGTATACTTTCCATTTTTTTCTCAATCTTGATGGCATATTGAATATTAAGATTGTATTTTATATTAATGTCAATAATGCCTTTCAGATTGTTTACAACAAAAAGTTTAATAAAAATTGCATCAAGAACAACAAATTTAAGGTTTGTGAACGTAGAAATTCGACCCTTCCTTTGGAATCTATTTCGACAGCTTTTGAGATTTTCCATACAAAACCCAACGCAAATGACTGCCGGAATGGATTAATCCACTTTGCCATCAGCTTAGATGACTTAGCTAGCCTCAAACTTGAATTATAGTAGTACTTGCGAGATTTGAATGAATCATTGGAAATTATACTTAGTTTAATTTAAACATATCTTGAAGATGGAAGGCGAGTTTAAAATGCCCATTCCTTTAAGGAAGGCCAGCTCTGCAGACTACAGTTATGAACAATTGGATT
>Ga0065720_1000445_pt1 | contig 11033 bp, 13 predicted proteins | sample Thericmetagenome_FD_59107 | JGI IMG/M metagenome (GOLD analysis project Ga0065720, IMG submission 59107) | Thermophilic microbial communities from the Joint Bioenergy Institute, California, USA of rice/straw/compost enrichment - eDNA_2 v2... | ecosystem: Engineered > Solid waste > Grass >... | reverse complement strand
TCACAATTGATCTTTTCATTAGTGAATGTATTGTTCTTTTGCAAAATATAAAAAGAAGTTGCATGAGTAAAAGAATTTATATAAGCGTTCTTATATTTTTTTGTTGTTGCTACTCCTTCCAAAACATTATNCTTGCTCAAAGCATAAGCGGCNTTCATGAAGCTATTAAGAAAGGAGATTCTTTGCATGTAGAAAGAATAATTGATATTGAAACAAAATAAAATGTACACTCCCAGAAAAATTAAATTAAATCATAGGCCAAAATAAGCATGATGGAGTAGTTTTAATCCGAATATATAATGTCCAATAAAATCCTGTGGTAAACTTCAATAGCACCTTATACCAAAAACAGTCATTTTTTTCTTAATTTCAATTAAATCGTGCTAGGACAAACGAATGGCAAGATAGTACTCAATATCCGCTATTCATAGTATTCTCTTAGCCAATAGGGGTAAAATATTACCGTCAAATCAAAAATGTTTTTTAATGCAAACCTTTGCAAGTAAAAATCATCTCAACGGTGGAACAGATTAAGCATTTTTTTCGAAATAAGTATGCAGACTTTACTGAGCAGGACTGGCATAGAATAGCTTCAAAATTTATTCAACAGGAATTCCCTAAAAAGACCTTGATTCTGAAAAAAGGTCAAGTAGAGCGATACGTTTCTTTTATTGAAGAAGGTATTGTTCGATACTATATACCCAAGGAAAATAAAGAAATCACTTTTGAGCTTACTTTTGCTAATGACTTTATTGGTGCTTATGACTCTTTCCTCACCAGACAACCCTCGGTATACCACATCGAAACCATCACTCCAACAAAATTGTGGAGACTTTCCTATGAGGATGTGCAAACCCTATATCGTGAAACTGAAAGAGGCAATCTGATAGGTCGACTCGCAACGGAAAAACTATTTTTAGAAAAAGTAAAACGTGAAATCTCTTTTTTAAATGATACTGCTGAAGAGCGTTATTTAAACCTCCTCACAGAACAACCCGAATTAATTAAAAAAATCCCTTTACAGTATATCGCTTCTTATATTGGTATCACCCCTCAAGCATTAAGTAGGATAAGAAGACGAATTTCTTAACCCAGGTTCATTGTTTGATATGGAACATTCAATTTCCTTTGCAAAAAGGAATGAGCATACGTTCAATATCAATATTCACCTTGTTAATTATAAAAACAATGATCGGGCAATCACAAACAGCTACATCGGTAACCTATGTACATTCTTCCTCTCCAAGTTTTAAATCTCAGTTGTTACAGTCATTGATGACAGTGGTCGGGAAGAAAAAGGATATTGAGAAGCGCATTAAGAGCAACAGATACCCCTCCCAACCTACAGAACCTACAAGTGATTTGATATCTGACTTTAATACTGAAATACGGAACATCAATAAGAGAAAAGTTTGGACGTTTACACCTAAACAAAGTAGTTCATCTAAAGTAATCCTATACATACATGGAGGTGGGTATATATCCAACCTAACAAAATATGATTGGGATCTTGTACATGAACTACTAGAAAAGACTAATTGTTCGATAATAGTACCTGATTATCCTTTAGCTCCATTTTCTAACTATAAAGATGTGTACGCCTATTTTGAAGAACTCTACAATGCGATACTTAACGAAACGCCTTCAGAGAATATTATTTTCATGGGCAATTCTTGCGGTGGAGGCATAGCACTGGGATTTGCCCAAAAACTAAGGAATGAAAATAAGCCACAACCTTCACAAATTATTTTAAACTCCCCCTGGCTCGATATTACATTAAGTAATATGGATATTATCGAGTTGGATAAAAAAGACAAGCTATTAGGCATTAAAGGTCTTAAAATGGCTGGAGCTTTATATGCTGCAGGAATAAATCCAATAGACTACAAGGTGAGCCCTATCTTTGGAGATTTCTCAGGTCTTGGAAAAATTTCCATATTTATCGGTACCCATGATTTGTTCTTTGCCGACGCCCAAAAACTCAAGAAAAAACTGGAGCAACAACAAATCGCGGTCAACTATTTTGAGTATCCTAAAATGTTTCATCTTTGGATGGCTTTAACCAATATGAAAGAATCCCAACATGCTATTCGTCAGTTAGCAAAATTGATCAACACTAAAGACGAATAGGTTATTTTCAATAAAATAACAACGAGCTAATAGGTTAAAAGTGATCCGTCCAACTATTGACAAATACTTGAGATTTGTAGCCCGTCTTTTTTATATTACTATTTAGTTTTAATTGCCCTATGACAAAAATCATGTCAGCAATATTGTTTAATTTCACTGATAAGCATGCTGTGTAGCATACGGACAGAAACACTGCCAACATTGCTTCTGTTGCTAACCTTCGGCCGGCATACGCAATATGAAATAATAGGAAGAAACAAAAATGATACAACAAGAATTTGCAAACAAAGCAAAGAAGATTTTGCAACAAGACGATAACGTTATTGGTGTGGCAGTTGCTGGCTCCTGGCTGACAAATGAAATTGATGAGTTTTCTGATCTTGATTTAATCATTGTAACACATCAAAGAATTTCCGATCACAAAAGCAAAATGCTGGATTATGCAAAAAGATTGGGGAATTTTTTGTCTGGATTTACTGGAGAACATGTCGGTGAGCCTAGGTTGCTCATCTGTCTTTACGACAACCCTCTTTTGCATGTAGATCTTAAATTTGTGACGTTGGAAGAGTTTCATTTGCGCATTGAAACCCCCTACCATACTATTTGATAGAAATGGACTACTTGAAAAAGCCATTAATGATTCGCAAGCAGAATTTCCATACCCAGATTACCAATGGATTGAAGATCGATTTTGGACATGGATACATTATGCTTTACTAAAAAATCGGGCGAGGCGAATATTTTGAAGCTTACGATTTTATGGGATTTTTGCGTATGGTGGTATTGGGGGCCTTTACTTCATATAAAAAACGGCAACCTCCCTCGGGGCGTAAGGAAAATAGAATCCCAAATAGAGCGTGAAGATTTAGAAAAACTGAAACACACTCTTCCGGCATATAGCAAACAATCACTACTAGATAGCTTAAGAAATGCTGTAGCTTTATACCGGCAACTTAGAGTAGTGCTATTTGATGACACCGTAATACTACATAAGAATACAGAAAAAAAAGTAATGGATTATTTTGATAAAATTGAGAGCCAAAAATAATCAAACCGGATATTGATCAATCAAAAACCTAAGCTCTAGTTCCTGTAGCTATTTCGGCTAATGGAATACTAAAGAAGATACCCCCTATCCTTCTTCAGCTATGAGTAGCTACTAGCTGTAGTATAAAATTACAAGATAACTAAATTAGCCAAGAAACATAGTAATGAGATAGAGCTATACGGGATGGAACTTTTCTGGAACCATGTCCAGCATTTCCAAAAAGCAGTTGTTCCATTGACATGGTGACAAACAAGTAATTGGCGCGTTAAGATCTATTTTGAATCTTTCAGCAAGTACCCTTAGCTGCCTTTTTCTGAAAATCTTCTTGAAAGCTACTCTAGTTGATACATTTGGATTACTCAACAAGCAAGAAACAAAAGCTAAATATTTTTGTTTGTGTTTTAAATCACAATTTCTCACATTCTTTCTCTTAATACATAACAAAGCTGATGTAACGGTGGGTGGTGGCATAAAGCTTTTAGCACTTACTTTATAAAGTAGCCTTAGTTCAAAAAAAGTATGGTAAAAAACAGCGAAGGGATTATACAACCTATTTGATACTAACTTTTGGGCTGCTTCCAATTGAAGTATGATAGAACCTCCAACAAAGTTTTCAGCATGCTCATACATTAGTATCTTGAGTATTTCAGATGTAATGCCATAAGGAATATTAGAAACAACTTTAAATGGCTTGCTTGGCATTCTATAATTTCTAAAATCACTACCGACAATTTTCACATGGTGAGCATTAGAAAATCGTAGACGTAAATATTTTACTAATGTCTTGTCCTTTTCAATCGCTATAACTTGGTCACACATTTTTACTAAATGAACTGTGAGAAATCCCTTTCCTGCCCCTATATCCAAAACAGTGTCGCTCTTATGTATGGTTGCTTGCTTTATCAAATCTGCTATTAATACTTTATCAATAGTGAAATGTTGCCCCGTGAGTCGAACGGGCAATTTGGATTTTGCCATAGGCCACATTTTACAGGTGAATACTTGTTATTCAGATCAGCGAGAAGTGAATAGACAGCATTCCCTGATAGTGTAGCCATCACACAGCTTCGTCATAAAAAACGAAAAAGCTCAGTGTGACAAGCACTTTTGCCACAAAAAAGAATTGGATTTATACAGGACTGTCTATCACTTAGATAGAAGTCCACAGTCTACAAAGACAAAACATAGAGGTATATATTTGCATTACTAAATCGCAAATTTAGTAACTAAGTTTGAAAATAAGCCGAAAGGTTAAGTAAAGGGATATATAGTAGTAAGAACTTGGAATATATAATGCACAAATAAATTTTGTTTTATCAACGACTCTTCCCAATTTTACTATTCAACATAACTTATAAAAAACAACCTCATGCTTGAAATCAGACCTAATTGCGAAAACTGCGGGAAATCCTTACCCTACGATAGTGAGGAAGCAATGATTTGTACTTTCGAATGCACCTTTTGTATAACTTGTGTTACCAAAGTTTTACATAATGTATGCCCGAACTGTGGTGGCGGTTTTGAAAAACGTCCGGTAAGGCCTGCAAGATTTTTAGAAAAATATCCACCAAGTAACAAAACACTTTTGCAGCCGATAGATAGGGAAAAATTTATAGAATTACAGGAAAAATATAAAGAAATACCGCCGAATAAAAGATAATCCCCGTACTTAAAATCCTGATGCCATCTATTACTTGGCATAAGCATGAACTAATACGCAAATGAGATGAAACAACAACCAAACAATTGGGATTTATTTCGCCCTTATTTTAAAGAAGAAAAAGTGTCGGCCAGGAAGATCCTTTTGCAGGAAGGTAAGATCTCTCGAAAAATGTACTTCATTGAAAAAGGATGCTTGCGCACTTGGATAAATAGTGATGGTAAAGAAATTACTACTCAATTTTTCTTCGAAGGCGACAGTGTTTCTTCTATAGAAAGTTTCAGAACCAACCAGCCTAGCCTGTACAGCATTGAAACCATTGAACCTTGCGTGCTGCAAACTCTCACCCCAAAAAGAGTTTCAAATGATTGTGGAGCAGTCTCCCGAAATCAAAAAACAATTTGAAGAACATTTATTCCGACGTTTATTTCAGGCACAGGCAACTGTTTTTTTCATACCTTAAAAATTCTCCCCAACAACGTTATGAAGAATTAATAACCCGGCATCCGCATATTGTACAACGAGTTCCACAGCATTATATTGCATCCTACCTCGGTATTACCTCTGTTTCTTTAAGTCGTATCCGCAACAGAAGGTAGCTTTTTTAGCACATAAGAACAATGGTTTATAAGAACATTTAGAATCTTAAAGACTCATTATCATCAAATGAACCTGAAAGAGATTTAGCAATATATACTTATACGATCAGGTAGTATGTGGAGGACAATGATAACCCGAGAATGGAATTTTCGATAAAAATAACCATACCATTCCATAACACCTTTTTCATCATTACAACTGCATTGCCATAAAATAGAGGTTTGCAATGAGTGAGCTCACTCAACAGTCCTTTTTTATTAACATTTGTTATCGTCTTCGCCTTATCCGGCTCTCAACTTTGCACTAAATTAAATTGTAAAAAATGAGAACCGTCATTGTATTCAATCACCCATATGAAGGCAGTTATTGTCATGCTATCCTGAGTGCTGTAACCCAAGGACTCACTAATGCCAAGCACGAAGTGGATATCATCCATCTGGATAGAGATGGATTTAACCCCNGAATGACTTCTGCAGATTTAAAAGCATTTGTAGAACATACAGCAGTTGACCCTCAAGTTATCGACTACCAACGAAGAATTAAGGCTGCCGATCGACCTAATTTTCATTTTCCCGATTTGGTGGGATATCATGCCTGCTACTACCAAGGGATTCATCGACAGAGTTCTATCACCCGGCCTGGCATACGATCATCATCCTCGAGGATTCGGGCTGATCCCCTTATTAAAAAATCTGAAAAGTGTAACCATCATCACTACTATGAACAAGCCAGCCATCCTATACTCCTTGCTCATCGGAAACTTAATTAGAAAAGTAATGATAAAGAGTGTTTTCAAAACTATGGGTTACAAAAATGTAAACTGGATAAGCTTTACATCAGTGAAAANTGTAAGCCAAGAAAAAAGAGTAAAATGGCTACAACGACTAGAAAAAAGATTTTCAAATTTTCAATAATTAAATTTTCGTTACCATGAAACTTAACAGAAACTATATTACTCCCTTTTTATCTCTAGTATTCTTTGTGGTGGGAATATCGGGGCTATTCATGTTCTTCCATTTACTTGATGGCTATACCGAAGTTGTTCATGAAGTATTGGGTGTTTTCTTCATCGTGTGTGCCATTTTTCACATCATTCTAAATTGGAAAGCCTTGAAGGTTCATTTCAAAAAAAGAGTGTTTTTACCCGCATTACTATCAGTATTAACACTGTCCGGTATTATCATTGTTTCCGAAAGGATGTTCCCCCCAGTTGACTTACAAATAATGAACAGAATTGTACGAGCGCCAGTAAAAGATGCCTTTAATGCTTTAAATATAGATTACTATGAGGCTAAAAAGAGATTAAAGACGATCGGTATTGCGGTAGATGAGGCTCAATATTTTGAAGACCTATGGAAAAACACTCATGCTGATGCAGAAGAAGTAATCGATCTGATTTTAAAGTAAAGTACACACTACAAGCTATTATAAAATATATGCTATGTCTATGAGTATCTTAAATGGGATCAATTATGAACACTAATCAAAATAGCGGAGGCAACGCTGCAAGAGATTGGGTTTTCAGAAAAGTAATTTAGAAAAAGTATTCCTGCTCCCCTAGCGTCATTGAAAATACTGCTGCTGCATCTACACTGAACTATCCCATAGAAATCCGGATATAAGTAGGTATTTAATAAGTGGAGCTTGAGCAAATCCGGTTTTTAGCCTGTTATCCTATTATTTTCATTAACTTTCCGCTTTGAAGAATGGAACGCTACGATTTTCTAAGGCTTTTTCACGATATCACCCAGGCCGACTATGAGCTGCTGACTCAAAACCTGAGAACCAAAACCTATAAAAAAGGTGAGCTTATCACTGTTCCGGGACAAATTCAAAGGGAGCTTTATTTTGTAAAAACCGGTGTGCAAATGTCTTTTTTCGACTCGGACAATAAAATGCATGTGATGGCTTTTACCTACCCTCCCAACCTATGCGTGATTCCCGAATCATTTTCATTTCAAATACCGTCCAAATATTTTCTCACCTGCCTTACAAATAGCGAGCTGGAGTACATTACTTATGATGAGCTCCTGAGATTATTCAATCAATCGCAGCAAATTGAGCGCCTTTTCCGACGCATGACAGAAGCGGTGCTGGCAGGTTTAATTAACCGCCATATTGAATTGCATAGCATGAGCATTGAGGAAAGATATAAAGCATTTTGCAAACGTAGTCCACATTTGCTGCAACTTGTCCCCCCACAAATACATTGCGTCCTATCTGAACATTGATCCCACCAATTTTAGCAAGCTATTTAATACAGTAAAATTTTAATATTGGTGTAGACCAACATTCGTTTTGAAAACAGTCAGGAATTTTGCGGTATAAATTTAAACGCATGGAAAATCGCTGGCTGGACAAATCAGAATACCCGTTCACATCGAACTATTTTAATGTTAATGGGCACAACCTGCACTTTATCGATGAAGGTGAAGGAGAACCCCTACTGTTTGTTCACGGCACTCCTTCGTGGAGCTTTGATTTTCGTAATGTAATCAAAAAATTAAAAGCAACCTACCGTTGCATAGCTATTGATCATATAGGCTTCGGACTTTCGGACAAACCCCAACACTATGATTATTCTACACAAAACCACAGTCTTACACTTGAGAAATTCATACTGGATCAACAGCTACATGATATCACTCTGGTTGTGCATGATTTTGGAGGTCCCATCGGATTAAATTTTGCTATCCGTTACCCACAGAAGATTAAGCGCATCGTTATTCTGAACTCCTGGCTATGGAGTAGTAAAACAGATCCGGATTATAAAAAGATGAGTAAAATACTGAAGAGCCCGTTGCTACCTATATTATACCGATGTTTAAACTTTTCGCCTAGATGTATATTACCCAAATCGTTTGGAGATCACAAACTCTCGAAAAGGTTACTTAAACAATACACCAAGCCTTTTGCTGAGAAAAGCCAGCGAAATGGGCCTCTAGCATTTGCAAAATCATTGCTCAATGATCAGGATTGGTTCGAAGAGCTATGGAGTGCACATCACACAATTTCTGACAAACCCACATTACTCATTTGGGGCATGAAAGACCCTGTCATAAAACCACATTACCTTAGCAGATTTGAACATGGTTTTAAGAATGCTTCTATAGTGAGGTTAGCTACGAGCGGCCACTTTCCGCAAGAAGAAGAACCTGACAAGGTAGCCGAGGCCATATTTGATTTTCTCTCCAAAGAGAAAAGAATGGCTANTAAGNCCAATACATCTGGGCGTTAAGTTTTTTGATTCTATCTGCAATTTTATGTATCATTGGGGTGCGGAATTATAGTACCGAAAACACCGTCCTACGGCGTCTTCTTTAGTCGTAAAACCTCCCTAATATCGGTTTAATCAATTAAGCTATGATAGAAATATATCATCTCAACTGCGTTAAAATTGTATCCCCTATCAACGATAATGTATGTGGCCATTGCTTATTGATTAGGGAAAATGATAAACTGGTTCTGATTGACACCGGCATCGGACTTCAGGATACGCTACATCCCAAAGAAAGAATAGGACAAGAACTAATTGATCTGGTAGAGTATCAATTTGATGAAAATATCACCGCAATACGCCAAATTGAAAAACTGGGATTAGATCCTGAAAACGTGACCGATTGCATTGTTACCCATCTGGATAACGACCATGTTGGAGGGTTAGCCGACTTTCCAAAAGCCACCGTTCATGTGAGCAATGAAGAGCTAGAGAACTTTAATTCCGGAAATCCAAGATATCTCAAACTTCCATTGGAGCATCATCCTATTATCAAAACCTATGGCTGCTCTGACTTTAACTGGTTTGGCTTTGAAGCAAGAAAAGTCAATATTGATATCAACACCGACATCTATTTAATACCTCTTTTCGGACATACTATGNGACAATGCGGTGTATCTCTTAAAGCAAATGACAAGTGGCTTTTTTATGTGGCTGACGCGTATTATATGCGCGTAGAACTTACCGATGAGCGGCANCCTGTAAACGAATTAGCACAATTAAGGGCTGATGATAATATTTTAAGGCTGGCATCGCTTGATAAAATACGCAAACTTGTAAACGACCATCCCGAAATTGAAGTTTTTGGTTACCACGACATAGAAGAATTTCATCGTTATTCCCAATCAAAATTGTAGGCAAGCTATTCCTCTCAATAATGCGCTAGGAGTTGTAAAATATCGCTCAGATAAAACGATATAGCTAGAGTGTTTATCTTAATTTAGCTGCAAATTTAAAATTNGTAGATTCCTAACGAAGAAAAGCAGCTAACATTATGAAAAAGGCATTTGCAATTATTGGNTTTTTATTATCGNGTNGTTTAACCATATTAGCACAAACGCACGTACAGCCGCTGGCCATTGGCGTCACCGAAAAATTAGAATCAGTCGTACTGGGAGAAACCAGAACCATTAATATTTATCTGCCCGAAGAATACAATGTAGATGATACTATCACCTACCCCGTTATTTATATCCCCGACGGAGGTATTGAGGAGGATTTCATTCACATCACAGGTATTGTAAGATTTAATACCCAACCTTGGATTGCCCGCTTTCCTAAATCTATTGTAGTAGGAATTGAAAATGTCAATCGCCGACGCGATTTTACCTTNCAAGTCGCCAATCTGGATTTTGTTGAGAAGATGGGCTTCTCAAAAGAAAACTTTCCCAGCTACGGAGAATCTGAAAATTATATCGCCTTTTTTGAAAAAGAACTATTGCCTTATATTGAAAAAAAATACAAAGCTAATACTAACCGCACCATTATCGGCGAAAGTCTAGCAGGACTTTTATGTACAGAAATTTTACTGAAAAAAACATCTTTGTTTAATACCTATATTATCATCAGCCCTAGTCTTTGGTGGGGTGACGCCATACTCTTAAAGCAAGCAGATAGTTTATTTAAGATGCAATTAAATCCACACACAAAAGTCTTCATTGCCGCACCCAATAAAAAAGAAGATCTAAGCATGTATAATCAAGCAAGAGCACTTTATAAATTACTAAAAAAGCATCCCCGCCTTATTACGCATTTTGATTACTTACCTGATGAGCTGCACTCCACAGTGATGCATCAGGCTGTATATAACGCGTTTAAACGGCTCTATACTAAAACTGTTTACTCCAAATAGAAAAAATTACTTGCATCGCAACAGAAACACTTATATGCTTAGTTTTTCCCCATCTCAATTATAGTGGCCACAAGTTTATATAGTCCGAAACACACCACCTCGTATTCCAGTCATTAGATATGATAAAGTAGATCGTTTTTCTAAAGCTGTTCGTGAAGCCGGGAGATGGATGTTTCAAACAGCAAGGAAAGATTTGCTGATTTCTCCTCAGATTGAAACAATATCCCCCATTATTGAGATAATTTTCTTAAATTGGAGCATAAAATCAACATCAGTTGATTAGGAGCCCTCCCTATCAGTCTGTTGTTTTGATAATTCGCAGCCTCATTCATAAATACACCAAAATGATCAAACCTATAATAAAACTGCTCTTACTAATATTCGTTACATCGCTTAGCTGGCTATCTTGCAATCAGAATAGTACCTCTCGCAACCCTTCTGCATTATTTGACGAAAAAAACGATAC
>Ga0065720_1021280_pt1 | contig 11039 bp, 8 predicted proteins | sample Thericmetagenome_FD_59107 | JGI IMG/M metagenome (GOLD analysis project Ga0065720, IMG submission 59107) | Thermophilic microbial communities from the Joint Bioenergy Institute, California, USA of rice/straw/compost enrichment - eDNA_2 v2... | ecosystem: Engineered > Solid waste > Grass >... | reverse complement strand
TTGTCCATCCGCACGGTCAAGCCGTCCACCCGCTCGGTCAGGACGTCCACCCGCTCGGTCAGGACGTCCACCCGCTCGGTCAGGACGTCCACCCGCTCGGTCAAGACGGCCTGGCCGCGCTCGACCGCCTCCAGCCTCTGATCTACCTCCTTAAATCTGTCATCAAACCGATGGCTGAGTGCCCCCACCATGACGTAGCCGACCTGCAGCCACAGGGCCGCGAACGCGTCCTCCGTCTGCCCAGGGTCAACGACAGCTGTGCTCATAACTCTGGTGCCCGCCTCCGCTTGCACGGGCCTCGGGCCCTGGATGCGTGGGCCCGAGGTATTTCCTTCCGGTTGTCCCTGTCCCGGCGGGCACGCTACGTCGACTCGACCGCGCCTGACAAGGCGAAACGGGCCAGAATCAGAAAATGCCGCAAAAGTTCAGAGAGGATCGCCGACCCTGTTGCGGACTGACCACAAACTGATCGCTCTGGCCGGTCGAGCTCGGTCGGCCGGCTAGAGCGAGGCGACGGCGTCGGGGGCGTCGTCCATGGAGGAGACCCAACCGATGACGCGCCGGGCCACGTCCTGAGCGGTCAGGCCGAGGTCGGCGAGGATCTCGTTGCGGCTGCCGTGCGGGTGCCATCCCGGCTCCACGCCGATGTCGCGGACCGGCGTCGCCGCGTCGGCGTCGCGCAGTCGCTGCGCCACCGCGGTGCCGACGCCACCCGTGCGAATGCCGTCCTCGACCACCACGACCAGCCGGTGTGCCGCGGCCAGGTCAACGATCTCGTCCGGCACCGGGCGGATCCAGCGTGGATCGACAACCGTAACACCGTATCCCTGCTCGGCGAGCCGCCCGGCCACCTCGACCCCGAGGTGTCCGAAGGCGCCCACCGCGACGAACAGCACGTCGGAACGGTCCGGATCCTCGGCGAGGATGTCGACGCCGCCGACGGAGCGTACGGCCGGCAGGTCCGGGGGCACGCTGCCGGTCGGGAACCGGACCATCGTGGGGCCGTCGATCGCGACCGCCTCCCGCAGCTCGGCCCGCAGCGTGGCCGCGTCCCGCGGTGCGGCGATGCGCAGACCCGGCACCACGCCGAATATGGCCAGGTCCCAGATGCCGTAGTGGCTCGGCCCGTCCGGACCGGTGATACCCGCGCGGTCGAGCACGAACGTCACCGGCAGGCGGTGCATCGCCACGTCGAGCAGCACCTGGTCGAAGGCCCGGTTGAGGAACGTCGCATAGATGGCGACCACCGGGTGCATACCGCCCAGCGCCAAGCCGGCGGCCGAGGTGGTCGCATGCTGCTCGGCGATGCCGACGTCGAAGGCACGGTCGGGGTACTTGGCCGCGAGCATCGAGATGCCGGTGGAGTCGGCCATCGCCGCGGTGATCCCCACGATGTCGTCGCGCTCGTCGGCGATCGCGACGAGTTCCTCCCCGAACACCGTCGTCCATTTGAGCGACGGCTTGGCGATCGGGCGGCCGGTGGCCGGGTCGAACGCGGACGGGCTGTGCAGGTTGTCCGCCTCGTCCTCCTCGGCTGGCTGGTAGCCGTACCCCTTACGGGTGACCGCGTGCACGATGACCGGGCCGCCGAAGCCCTTCGCCCGGCGCAGCGCGTTCTCCAGCGCCGCGATGTCGTGCCCGTCCACCGGGCCGACGTACTTGATGCCCAGGTCTTCGAACAGTGCCTGGGGCGCGACCGCGTCCTTGATCCCCTTCTTGACCGCGTGCAGGACCTCGTAGAGCGGCCCGCCGACCAGCGGAGTCTTGGACAGCGACTCCTTGATCAGATCGAGCACCTTCTCATAGCCGGGGTTGAGCCGCAGCGACGCGAGGTGGGTGGCCAGACCGCCGATCGTGGGGGCGTAGGAGCGACCGTTGTCGTTGACCACGATCACCAGCGGATTCTTGGCGTGAGCGATGTTGTTCAACGCCTCCCAGCACATGCCGCCGGTGAGGGCACCGTCGCCGACGATCGCCACCACGTGCCGCTTCTCACCCCGCAGGGCGTACGCCTTGGCCATGCCGTCGGCATAGGACAGAGCCGTGGAGGCGTGACAGTTCTCGATGATGTCGTGGTCGGACTCGGCCTGGTTGGGGTAGCCGGTGATGCCCCCGCGCTGGCGCAACCGGTCGAAGTCACCGCGCCGGCCGGTCACGATCTTGTGTACGTACGCCTGGTGGCCGGTGTCGAACAGCAGCCGATCGTGGGGCGAGTCGAAGACCCGGTGCAGAGCGAGTGTCAACTCGACGACACCGAGGTTGGGGCCGAGGTGCCCGCCGGTGCGGGAGACCTTCTGCACAAGGAACTCTCGGATCTCCCGCGCGAGGGCGGCCAACTCTTCGCGGTTCAGCCCACGCAGATCGCGAGGTCCATCGATTCGATCGAGCACACCCTCCACGGGACCGGACATGTCGTCGTCCTCCTCGCGTGAGCCCATGGCCTGCCAGTCTAGTCATGACGCGCGTCACCGCACGATGTCCCTGTGGCGCAAACATCCTGCGGCTGGCTTGTTACGACGGAGTGAGGAGCGCCACCGCCTCCATGTGGTGAGTGTGCGGGAAGAGGTCGTACGCGCGCAGCGCCGCCAGCTTGTACCCGTACGCCCGCAACGTCCGGACGTCGCGGGCCAGGGCCGCCGGGTCACAGGCGACGTACGCCACCGCCCGCGGCCCCCGCTCCGCCACCGCGGCCACGACCGCTCGCCCGGCCCCGCTGCGCGGCGGATCCAGCACCACCAGGTCGACCCGGCCCGCGGGCAGCGCGGGCTCCCGGCGCCGGGCGGCGGACCCCGCCGACTGACGCAGCGCCCGGGCCACGTCGGCCTGGACGACGGTCACCGCCGGCAGGTCGCGCAGGTTGGTCCGGGCCGCCGCCGCGGCCGCCGGATCAGCATCGACGACCATGACCGATCCCGGCCTGAACGGTCCCGGCCTGATCGAGCCCGATCCGGCCCGGCCGGCGCTTCGCCCGTCGCCCCGATCATCAGCCGCGCCGGGACCGACGGGCGGGCCGGGATCGACGGCCGGGCCGTCAGCCTCGGTCTCGGGAATGGCCACGGCGCGGGCGCCGGCGTCGGCCAGCGCGGCGGCGAAGAGCCCCACCCCGCCGTACAGGTCCCAGATGCGCTCCCCCGGCCGCGGCGCCAGCAGCTCCACCACGGTGGTGGCGAGGGTGTCGGCGGCCGACGGGTGCACCTGCCAGAACGCGGTGGGCGGCAGGTCCCAGCGGCGGCCGACCGCCCGTTCGGTGACGGTGGCGGGCCCGCTCAGGCGGGACACCGGGCTTCCACCCCGGTGGGCCAGCACCGTCGCCGCCCCGTCGGCGCCGGCGATCACCTCGATGGCGTCGTGCTCGGGCCAGGTGCGCCACAGCACGTCGGTGTCGCGGATCGTGGCGTGGGCGATCAGGCACCGGTCCACCGGAACGACCTCGTGCGAGCGGTGGGCGAGCAGACCTGCCCGTCCCGTACTGTCCACCGTGTACTGAACCCGGGTCCGCCAGCCCTGGCCGTCCGGCTCGCCGGGCACCGGCGGCAGCGGCTGCACGACCGGGCACAGGCTGTCCACAGTGGACTCATCCAGGCCGCCGATGCGAATCAACTGTTCGCGCAGCACGGCCGACTTGAGCTCGCGCTGGTAGGCGAGATCGGCGTGCTGCAGGTCGCACCCGCCACAGGCCCCCGGACGCGCCCATGGGCAGGGCGGGGTGACCCGGCGGGGCGAGGCCTCGAGAATCTCGATCGCGTCGGCCCGCAGGTACGAGGTGTGCTCCTCGGTGACCACCGCCCGGACGCGTTCGCCCGGCAGCGCGTGGCGCACGAACACCACGCGACCCGCCGGTGGCGTCGACCCGTCGCGGGCCGGCGCCGGCAGCCGCGCGACGCAGTGGCCGCCGTGCGCCACCGGACCCACGGTCACCTCGATCGTCGCCCCGTCCAGCCCGTCGTCGGGACCGGCCGGCAGCCGCGCCGACACCGCGGTCATGACGACGTACCCACTCGCGGCCGCTGTCCGTCGTCCCGCCCCCGAACGTCGCGGTCGCCCGGCCCCCGTCGGCCGGGCTGCTCGCGCGCCGGCCGCGGCCCGGGCGACGGGCCCCGGGACAACGCCTCGTCGTACCGGCCCAGGTCCAACGTGGAACTCGAGGCGAGCTGGTAGGGCACGCTCGTCACCATCACCCCCGGTTCGAAGAGCAGCCGCGTCTTGATACGCAGCGCGCTCTGGTTGTGCAGCAGGTGCTCCCACCACTTCCCGACCACATACTCGGGGATGAACACCGTCACCACGTCCCGGGGGGCGTCGCGGCGACGGGCCTTGACGTACTCCACGATGGGCCGGGTGATCTCCCGGTACGGCGACTCGATGACCGTCAACGGAACCCCGATGTCGTGGGCCTCCCACTGCTGCTGGATCCGCCGTGTGTCGGTCTCGTCCACGTTCACGGTCAGGCAGGTCAACGTATCGGGGCGGGTCGCCTGGGCGTAGGCGATCGCCCGCAGCGTCGGTTTGTGCACAGTGGACACCAGCACAACCGCGTGGTTGCGCGACGGCAGCCGCAGCTCGACGCCGGTGGGGTCCAGCTCGCGGGCCACCCGGTCGTAGTGGCGACGGATGGCGACCATCATCCCGTAGAGGAGGCCCATCGCCACCACCGAGATCCAGGCTCCGTGGGTGAACTTGGTGGCGAGCACGAGCAGCAGCACCGAGCCGGTCAGCACCGCGCCGAACCCGTTGACCACGCGCGACCAGTGCATGCGGCGGCGGGTGGCCGCGTCCCGTTCGGTGCGCAGCAGCCGGTTCCAGTGCCGGACCATGCCGACCTGGGACACCGTGAAGGCGACGAATACCCCGACGATGTAGAGCTGGATCAGGCGCGTGGTCTGCGCGTCGAAGGCGACGATGAGCACGATCGCGAAGACCGCGAGGAAGAGTATGCCGTTGGAGAAGGCGAGGCGGTCCCCGCGCGTGTGCAGCTGCCGGGGCAGGTAGCGGTCCTGAGCCAGGATCGAGCCGAGCAGGGGGAAGCCGTTGAAGGCCGTGTTGGCCGCCAGCACCAGGATCAGCACGGTGGCCGCCAGCACGACGGCGTAGCCGGCCCAGAACCCGCCGAAGACGGTCGACGCGAGCTGGGCCGTGACCGTGGGCTGCTCGTAGTCCGGGCCGGCCCCCACGATCTGCCGGGCGGGATCCTCGACGTACTGCAGGTGGGTCAACCGGGCCAGACCGATCATGCCGATCAGCAGGGTCGTCGAGACCAGCCCGACGATCAGCAGCACGGTGGCGGCGTTGCGGCTCTTCGGATGGCGGAACTCGGGCACCCCGTTCGCGATCGCCTCCACCCCGGTCAGCGCGACCGACCCCGACGAGAATGCGCGCACGACCAGGAAGGCGAGTGCGAACCCGGCGACCGTACCGCCGCCCACCACCTGCAGGTCGGCGCTGGGCGCCCGCAGCTCGTCGCCCAGCAACCAGACGCGTACGTACCCCCAGCCGACCAGGGCGACCATGCCGACCAGGAACGCGTACGTGGGCAGGGCGAAGGCGAGGCCCGAGTCGCGGATGCCGCGCAGGTTGACCGCGGCCAGCAGCAGCACGACGCCGACCGCGACCGCCACCCGGTGGTCGCCCACGACGTCGATCGCCGAGGCGAGGTTGTCCACCCCGGCGGCGACCGACACGGCCACGGTCAGCACGTAGTCCACCAGCAGCGCGCTCGCGACCATCAGCCCGGGCCGCCGGCCGAGATTGACGGTCGCGACTTCATAGTCGCCGCCGCCCGACGGGTAGGCGTGCACGTTCTGGCGGTAGCTCGCGACCACCGTCAGCAGCACCACCACGACCGCGGCCGCGATCCAGGGGGCGTACGCGTACGCCGCCGCCCCGGCCACCGACAGCGTCAGCAGGATCTCGGCGGGGGCGTAGGCGACGCTGGAGAGCGGGTCAGCGGCGAAGACCGGCAGCGCGATCCGCTTCGGCAGAAGGGTGCGGCGCACCCGGTCGGTCCGGAACGGCCGGCCGACGAGGAGGCGCTTGAGCAGGACGGTCGGTTGCGCCCGAGGAGCCCGCGCCGGGGTGGCCACACGTCGAAGCGTACGACCGGCCCGGGAGGGGCCACGCCCCGGCCGCGACGCGATCTGGCCCACAGGCGCGACCCCGGCCCGCCGCGCCCGACGAGCGCGCGGCACTGACGGCGCACAGGTGGGTGGGCTCGTGTACCGTCCGGGCATGAGGCGGGCCGGCGCCTCAACCGCTCCAACCGGCGTACGCATGGTGCTTTCCGCGGAGGACGGACGTGCACATCGTGATCATGGGGTGTGGGCGGGTCGGGTCGACCTTGGCGCACAGCCTGGAAGCGCGCGGGCACTCCGTCGCGGTCATCGACAAGAATCCCGACGCGTTCCGGCGCCTCCGTCCCGACTTCGCCGGGCTGACCGTCACCGGCAACGGCTTCGACCGGGATGTGCTCATCGAGGCGGGCATCGAGCGGGCCGATGCCTTCGCCGCGGTCTCCAGCGGCGACAACTCGAACATCATCTCCGCCCGGGTGGCCCGGGAGACGTTCGGCGTCAGCCGGGTGGCGGCGCGCATCTACGACCAGCGCCGAGCCGAGGTCTACGAGCGGCTGGGCATCCCGACGGTGGCGACCGTCCGGTGGACCGCCGACCGGATGCTGCGCCACCTGCTGCCCAGCGAACAGGTCGAGCTGTGGCGTGACCCGACGTCGACCGTCTCGATCGTCGAGGTGCCGGTGCACCCCGGCTGGCGCTCGCGGCCCCTGCGCCAACTGGAGGAGGCGTGCGGCGCCCGGACGGCCTTCATCATGCGGTTCGGCCTCGGGACACTCCCCACGCCGTCCACGGTGCTGCAGGACGGCGACCAGGTCTTCATGCTGCTGACCGACGACATGGTCGAGTCGGTGACCGCGATCACCGGCGGGGCACCGGCGACCGGGTAAGGGGTACGAATGAGGGTCGCCATCGGTGGCGCGGGCAACGTGGGCCGTTCGATCGCCCAGGAGCTGATCGAGAAGGGCCACACCGTGCTGCTCATCGAACGCGAGCCGACGGCGGTGCGCCCCGAGTGGGTGCCGACGGCCGAGTGGATCCTCGCCGACTGCTGCGAGGTGGCGAGCCTGCAGGAAGCCGACCTCGCCAGCTGCGACGTGGTGGTGGCGGCGACGGGCGACGACAAGGTGAACCTCGTCCTCTCGCTGCTGGCCAAGACCGAGTTCGCGGTCCCCCGGGTGGTGGCGCGCGTCAACCGGGCGGAGAACGAGTGGCTGTTCACGGAGCAGTGGGGCGTCGACGTGGCGGTCAGCAAGCCCCGCCTCATGGCGGCGCTGGTGGAGGAGGCCGTCTCGGTCGGCGATCTGGTCCGGCTCATGACGTTCCGCCAGGCCCAGGCGAACCTGGTCGAGATCACGCTGCCCGAGACCGCGCCCTACGTGGGTCGGGCGGTGCGCGAGGTGCCGCTCCCCCGCGACTCCGCCCTGGTGGCGATCCTGCGCGGCCGGCGGGTGGTGGCCCCCACCCCGGGCGACTCCCTCGAGCCCGGCGACGAGCTCATCTTCGTCTGCACGTCCGAGGTCGAGGACGAGGTCCGCTCCGTCATCCTCGGCCGCTGACCCGCCAGTCGCCCGCCACCCAGCCCCATGATCGCCGTGAGGCACATGTACGCCCGAAGCGGCACGAACGCCTCACCCCGATCACCACGCATGATCCCCGTGAGGCACCCGTACGCCTACCCCTGCACCCCTGCCTCACGACGATCATAACTGGGGAGGCGGCTCACGCGATCATGACGTCGGCGAAGATCACGAAACCCGCGCACGCACACCGACCCCGACGGGGCGCTCACGCCGGAACCCCCGCCTTCGCCCCTTCATGATCGCCGTGAGGCACATGCACGCCCGAGACCGTACGAACGCCTCACCCCGATCACCACGCATGATCCCCGTGAGGCACCCGTACGCCCTACCCTCCATGATCGCCTCACCGCGATCATGACTTCAGACGGCGCCACGCCCGGCGCGGCGGCGAAAACCCGGCCGTTGTCCACAGGGCCGCGACCTGGGTTATCCACAGATTCGGCGTCAGGCCTGTCCCGCGCGTCGCCCTCGGAGCATGCTGCGCCCTCGTGAACGTGCCCAGCGAGGACGGACGCCCGGCCAACGCCAAGACGCCGACGCACGCCCGATCCACCCCTAAAGCCCAGCCCACGACTCACCCCAAACCCGCCGCCCGAGGCATGCCCACCAGTCCGGGTGGCCTCACCCCGAACAGAGCCAGACTCTCCAGCCAGGCCCGACCCCTCCGCCGAGACAGGCCGGCATCCCACGACGGGCGCACGTCGGAAGGCTCTCCCCTAGCCGCCGGCGGCTTCACCACGGCGGACGCCGCGTTGGGCCCCGCCGCGTTGGGGCCAGCGGACGCCGCGTTGGGGCCAGCGGACGCAGCATTGGGCCGGCTCGCCCGCGCGCGGGCCGGGGTGTTCACCCGCACCGACGCCCTGGCTGCCGGGCTGACCCCCGCGGAGGTACGGCGGCGGGTGCGCAGCGGCCAATGGGTGGTCCCGATGCGCGGGGTGATGCGGGCCGCGACGACTCCGGACGGCATCGACGCCCGGGAGCGGGCCGCCCTGGCGCGGGTGGGCGAGCACGCCGCGCTCAGCCACTTCTCGGCCGCCCGATGGTGGCGGCTGTCCGTACCGGAGTCGTCGGAGGTCTGGCTCACGGTCCCGTACCCGCGTTCGCCCCGCTGCCCTCCCGGCGTGCGGGTCATCCGCAGCAGACACATGCCGCCGACCGTCGTACGACGAATCGATGGCGTTCCTCTCCTCGACGCTGCCCGCACGATCGTCGACCTGGCGGCGTACCTGGAACCGCGATTGTTGACGGCGATCACGCTGCAGGCACTGCAGCGCGAGGTCTGCACATACGAAGGAATCGTCGCGTGGCGAAAGCGACTGGCGGGACGGCCGGGAATGGCGGATCTGGATATGGTGCTCGAGGAGGCCGATCCGGCATTCGAATCGATCCTCGCCGCGGAGTTCGGCAAGCTCGTGACGGCCGCCGGCGTCTGGCTGGTGCCGAAATTCCGGCTCGACCTGCCGGACGGGCGGCACGTCGTGTGCGACTTCGCCGATCCGGCGGTGCGCATCGACTTCGAGGTGGACGGATTTGCCTACCACTCGACACCCCGGCAGATCGCCGCCGACCGTGATCGGGATCGCCGACTGTTACGCGCCGGGTGGGTCACCGTCCGCTACGGCGCCGACGACATCCGGCGGCACCCGACCCGCACGGTCGCCGACGTGGTGCGCCAGATCGCCGCGCGCCGAGGCTACTGACCACGCTCTCCCTGAAATCACGTACGCCCGGTCCCGTCCACGGGCCGGGGCCATGATCGCCGTGAGGCACATGTACCCCCGAGACGGCACCAACGCCTCACCCCGATCACCGCGCATGATCCCCGTGAGGCACCCGTACGCCTACCCCTGCACCCCTGCCTCACAGCGATCATGGCCGAGGGACGCGCGTCGGGCCCCGAGGCCGGGCCCGGGGATCAGGCAGGTACGGGGATCAGGCAGGTACGGGGATCAGGCAGGTACGGCGTTGCCGAGGCCGCGTTGGTGGCGCCGGACCGCCCAGATGGTGAGCGCGAGCAGCAGGCCGTACAGCGGAGCGCCGAGGGCGATGCGCAGGATGCCCAGGATGCTCGCCTGCTGGTCGTCGGTGAGCCCGGTGTCGAAGAACACCCACAGGTACCCGCCGAGCTTGATCAGGTAGGACGCCGCCCACACCAGGGTGAGCCACGCGAAGACCCGACGCAGCCCTTCCTCCCGGTACCAGCGGGTGCCGCCCTTGTCGGCGATCACTGACCACAGCCACCCGACGAACGGCCGGCCGATGACCACCGACCCGAGCAGCGCGACACAGTAACCGGCGGTGTACAGGATGCCGGGCAGGTAGACGTCCTTGGCCTCGCCCGACTGCCAGGCCAGCGCCGCCCCGATCACGATGCCGACCAGGCCGTTGGCCGCGTGCCGTATCGGCTCCCGGCGCCACAGGCGGTACGCGCCGATCCCCAGGGCCACCGCGACCGCGGCGACGAGCGCCGGGCGCAACGACCAGAGGAGGTTGGCGACGACGAACACCACGATCGGGATGCCCGCCTCCACCGTCCCGCGCACCCCACCGAGCTGGCTCGCGACCTGCTCCGAGAAGGTGGGGAGGCGCTCCTCGTCAGCGGAGCGGGCCGGGCCGGCCTCATGTGAGGTCATGACGCTCCTCAGCACACCGGGTCCCGCCTATGACAGCGGGTCCAGTTCGTAGTAGGGGTTGTAGATGACCTTGCGGTTGTCCCGAAGCGCCACACGGCCGCGCACGGTCAGCGTCCGACCCGGCTCGATCCCGGCGATCTGCCGGCGACCGAGCCAGACCAGCGTCACCGTGTCCGTACCGTCGTACAGGTCGGCCTCCAGGGTCGGCAGGTTTGCCCGTGGAGTGTAGACGACGGTCCGCAATCGGCCGGTTACCGTGACGAGCTGACCGCGGCGTACCTCGCCGCACGAGTGGCAACCCGACCGCTGCGTCTCGGCCCGTAGCTCCTCGGCGTCCAGCTCATCCACGCTGGCGGTGAGCCGCCGCACGAGTCCACGCAGCCGCTCCGCCGGCTTGGCGGCCAGCTTCACCGCGATCTCCGGCTCCGCGACCCGGAGCGCCCGGACGCGGCCGCCTTCGTGGGCGCCGCCTTGGCAGGGGCGGCCTTCGTCGGCGCAGCCTTCGCCGGAGCGGCCTTCGCGGGCGCGGCCGGTGCCGGGGTGGTCGACGGCTGGGCGGCTCCAGCGGACGCCGGCTGAGCGCTCGGGGCGGTCCGGGCCGGGGCGCTCTGGGCGTCGGCCGGCGCGGCGCCGGCCTGGGCAGCCTGCGCGGCCTGGGCAGCCCGTTGCTGCGCGGCCTGGGCCGCGGCGGCCTGGGCCTGAGCGGCGGCGGCCTGCCGGGCCGCCATCTCGGCGAGCCGGGCCGCCAGCTCGGCGGG
>Ga0065720_1021278_pt1 | contig 11041 bp, 5 predicted proteins | sample Thericmetagenome_FD_59107 | JGI IMG/M metagenome (GOLD analysis project Ga0065720, IMG submission 59107) | Thermophilic microbial communities from the Joint Bioenergy Institute, California, USA of rice/straw/compost enrichment - eDNA_2 v2... | ecosystem: Engineered > Solid waste > Grass >... | reverse complement strand
GTGTGTTGTGTTGTGTGTGTGTGTGTGTGGTGTGTGTGTGTGTGTGTGTGTGTGTGTGTGTGTGTGTGTGTTACTTGGCGATGTGTGGTCGCCAACGCGCGATTTAAGTATATCTTGAAGGCACTCAAGGCGAAATTGTTATCACATTGTCCAAATGTGGTCATGTTTGTAGGACCATCACGTCAAGCTCGATGCCAGATGCTGCAAGCCCCTGAGTCCCCCCGTCACACAGACCCGGGCACGGTTTGGCCAGAGAGGGGCAGAGGGGCACGTATGACGACGAGGGCCTTTTTTTGGAATCATGGATCCCCAGGGACGTCCATGTTCATGAAGATTTGGATAAGATCAAAAACCAACTGTGCCCTTGTTGACTTGAGCCATTCGTTTTCTTCCTTGGAGTCGTATTTGTTTTTGCGCACTTCCGGAATAAGAAATAAGTAAACAAAGTTCCGCGTTGACGACTTCGCGTATAAGAGGTTTACAGCAGTTTTGAGCATATATAATACCACGGCTGCAACCTCCCCCTCTCCTAATTTGACTGCTATCGGAATCATGGGCACCATTCTCGTGACCGTTTAGCTCCCTCCAGTACCCTCTTGGCAGTCTTCAATCAACGACACAGGTCCTCCGGTCAAAAACGCAACCTGCTCGTTAAATCAACGGCGCCTACTCCTTTTCGTGTCCAGCCCCTGACAAGAACAACATCACACGACGTACATGCCCGACACAGAAGAGGCACAACAACACTTACACCGAAGCAGCCGCACAACATTAGAGTGTATGGGTCATACCTCTTCCTCTATCCGGACATGGATTGACAACAGAACTGAGTCTGGTATATCAGCACAGACGGAAGAAACCGATCACCATGGAATTGATTCGTCAAAAGTGATTGAAACGAATATAGATGGATACAAACATCCGACTTTGTGGAGGTCCAAACCAAAATATGACTCTTTGAAGCGAGGTATCTTTCAGAGCACAAACATGCTTTTGTGTTCACTGAGATCCGAAAGTATAGTTGAGGCCGAATGGTATTCGTTTGACGAGTTAATTTCACAGCTTGAGAAGCCATCTTCTACGGCTGAACCATACCCACTAAGGGTAAGGAAAGTCAAGTTACTACTAACAAACAGTTGTCAGCTGTGCGAAGAACCAAGTACCCCCTACCTGCTACGGAGTCTACAACCAGAAAAGCTCAGACTCGCGCAGACGGACGCCAGAAACCCCATCAACAGCCATTCACTATGAGATGCACGGCTCTGTACGCAATCCTTGTCCCTGGAATACGTCATACTGCATGGAATACAAGTGGAACGAGGTTACTGAGCTGTGCAACCAGCTCCCCGTCAACATTGGGTAAACAAACAACATGATGCTGCAACACTGTTAACTGAAAATAATGATAAGCGGTACACAATACACAAAGTAACAGAAATAATATCCGAGGGAACTAAGGGTGTCTTACTTATTCACAACCCTGTTGGACCTGTTGGATGATATCCTTTTGCTCTCTCTCTCTCTCTCTCTCTTCTCTTTACGCTTGTTGCTTATATAAGCCATTCCATGGATAGAGTTCAATGTATCATGATCCAGTTCTTGTATAAAGACAGACAGACAGAGAGAAGATGTGTTCATGCCCTAAACTCATTGTAACCACCCCTAAACTCCAAGGTGTAATTCAATCACTCTATCCCCCATCCCAGGTTCTTATAGCTCATCATGACCCTTCTTCTCTTCCTCCTCCTTCTTCTTCTTCTGCTGCTGCTGCTGCTGCTGCTGCTGCTGTTGCTGCTCCGCCTTCTTAGTCTCCTCAGCCTCCTTCAAAAACTCCTTTAACATGTCATCAATCTCCTCCTGTGTCGGCACCTTACCCTCCTCAAACTTCACCGTCTGCGACGGCTTCACCGCGCTCGTCGTGCTTGTGACATTTTCGCTCCCACTACCGCCCGCCGAGCTCGTCGATTCCTTCCCGTTCTTCTTCTTGCTCTTCTTCTCCCCCTTCTTCTCGCCCTCCTTCTTCTTCTCGTAGTTCCTCACCGCCTTCATGGCCAGCTCCACCCCCGCCTTGTCCAGCTTCTCTCTCCTCTCGGTCAGGTCCTTGACCAGCAGGACGGGGTCATCCGTCGGGCCCAGCTTTTCCTGCTGGGCGAGCTTCTCCTCGAGCCACTTGCTGATCTGCGCCTGAAGTTCCTCTGTCTCCTTCAAATCCTCCAGCGTGTACAGTGGGGGGACAGGGCCGCGCTGCTTGGCCAGGTACTCCATGTTGGCCTGGACTGGGTGAACGGACGACTTGGCTGCCGAGACGCTGCTCGCGTTGTCTTCGAGGCCGTCGAATTCACCCGTGGGAGTGGCAGACGGGGCAGGAGTGGTGCTAAGAATGTCAGTGCCGGTGGAGGTCGAGGAAGCAGAGTCAGGACCAGAGGAAGCGGCAGACTCAGCCGCGGCCTTGGCGGCCTGGAAGGCTTCGTAGTCCGCAATCTGCTTCTTAATGTCGGCCAAAAAGGTCTTGGTGCCGTTGAGAGCCTCCTGGAGGCCCTTGATGAGCTCGGGACGCTTGGCAGCCTCGTCAATCCTGCGCTCGACGGGCTCCACGATGGCTTTGAGGTCCTTGAGGCGAGCCTTAAGCACCTCCTTGGCGGCGTCGGCACCGTCCCCGTAGAGCCAGTCGCTTGTCTCGCTGACCATCTTCTCCAACTTGGCCCGCTCTTCGGCGGTCGAGTGGGTGATAAAGTCCTCCTTCTCGATGAGATCGCGGACCTTGTAGGTATAGGACTCAAGCTGGTTCAGGGCCTCCTCACGCTGCCTGCGAGCCTTGTCCGACGCATCGAAGGCTTTGAGACGGTCTTTGAGGGTAGCCAAGTCGGCCTTAGGGAGGTAAGGAACACCGGCCTTCTCCAGAGTGAACTTGATGGGGATGACGACGAGCTCCTTCTTCTTAGAAGAGGAGCCGGCATCGGCAGACGCAGTGGCAGCCGTCTCCGAGGAAGATGGAGAGCTGGAGGTCGAGGTCGTAGACGAAGCGGAAGACCCGGGGGTCAAAGAGCTCTCAGAATCAGATGAGGACGACGCATCGTCCTTCATGACCTGCTGATCCTTGTCCTTCTTGCCAAAACCAAAAAGGTTCTTGACGCCATCCACAAAGCCCTCCTTCTCGGCGATCTCAACCTCGCACTCAACCGTAACCTTGGTCACATCCACTTCGCCGTTCTCGCTTGTCAGACGAGCAACAACCTTGACGCGCACATCATCCTTGTTGCACTTGTGCTTGTCGACAAGCTCAGCCACGGTAGCGGTCAGGTTCGTAGTGGAGAGCACCTTGGTCTCGGCCTCCACGGTGCCCGCGTCCGACGCAAGCGCAGGGACAACCTGGTAGAAAGTAACCTTGAAATCCTCGCGCTTCTTAAAGGTGACTTCCTTGGCAGGGGCGCCAAGGTGGGACGAAGCCTGCCACAGGATCTGCTGCTTCGGCTTGCCGTCATCGGTCTGCCACTTCATGCCAGCCGGGTAGGTAGCCACGTCGTGGACGCGAATCTCCTTGACACGGAAGCTGGGGCTGAGCTCGGCAGCGCGGAAGCCGGCGCCGAAGACGGCGGCCTCGTCCGAGTTAACGTTGGTGCGGATCTTGTCGGCGCCGCCAATGACCTTCTGGAGCTCCTTCTGAACGAAGGGGGTGCGAGAAGCACCGCCATGGAGGATGACCGAGTCAAGGTCCTTGAGCTCGACGCCGGCCGCGGTGATGGCGTTCTGGACAGCGATGCCGACCCGCTCAGCGTGGCCAGCGGCCATCTCTTCGAAGGTAGAGCGAGTGATGGTGTACCTGAAGTCAACATCGTTGTAGAGACCCTCGAAACTGGCCGAGGCATCCTGGTTGGCGCTGAGGATGTGGCGGACGCGCTCAGCATCCTTGGTCAGCTTGGCAATAGTACGGCCGTGAGCCCGGACATCATCGGCCGACACACCGGCCTGCTTGGCACTTGGCGAATCGACGAACTTTGCGATCATGTCGTCCACAATCAGGTAGTTGAGAGCATCGCCGCCGAGGGACCGATCCCAGCCGCTGCCCAGGACAAAGACCTCCTGAACGGTCTTGTTGAACTTGCCAACATCCTTGACGGTCCGGCTCTGGAACTTGAGCACAGTCGCCTTGGTGTACCCAGCACCCATATCAAACACCATATGGTACTCCGGCTTGCCACCCTCATTGATATTCGGGAACTGCCGGCTAGTCGCATAGTGCAGGCCAACGGCCAGACCGTCGCTAATCAGACCCAGCACCTTGAAACCAGCCAGCTCGGCAGCCACCTCGGTAGCGCGCTTCTCCTCGATCGTATAAAACGGCGGGACGGTCAGGACGGCCGACCGCACAGGACCCTTGGCCATTTCCTCAGCGTTGCTCCGGATGCTAGCCAGCTCCATAGCCAGCAGCTCCTCGACCAGCCAAGCCTCTTCCTCAGGCGAGAAGGCACCGGCGCTCTTGAACGCAGCAGTGCCGCGCAGCTTGTGAGCCTGTAGCTGCAGGGCCGGGTGGCGCTTAGCGTACTCCTTGACCTCGGCGCTGTCCATGGGCAGGCCCAGGAGGGGCTTCAGGTTTGGGAAGACGTCGCCGGGGAAGCGCGGGGCGAGAGCCATGGCGTCCGCGCCGTAGACGCGCTCGGGGTAGGAGCCCTGCTTGGGGCCATTGTGGGAAGGCTTAAAGGCGACGGCGGAGGTCTCTTTCCTCCTGGAGTCCTTGGTCAGAACGATCTCGAGGGGGATGCCCGGCTTGACCAGGGCAGCCTTGATGTATTCGGTACCCAGGTCAATGCCCAGGACGGCCGAGACGGCGAGGACGCGCGAGGCGAAGACGAATATTGCACATAGCAATAGCGAAAGGGAGGGTGGTGTCCGCGCCATGGCGGGCAGGGAATTGGGAGGGAGAGAGAGGAGTTGGGGGAGGGGGGGGGCGGGGGAAGGGGAAAGAGGGGAAGGGTTTGAAGGATGCGAGTCGAACAGCCGGCCGCGATGCTGCGTTGCCCTGCGTGTGAAATTAGGTGTGTTGAGGGTGATAGAGGAGAGAGTATCTCTTAGGCAGGCTGTACCGTTGGTTGGGTGCAGTGTGCAGTGTGCAGTGGCAAGTTTCTCGCCGGTCAACGAAGCTCTTCGAAGGTAGATGTTGGTAGTGCTTCTTGGAACTTGGTTGTTGCCCAGGGTTCAAGGGACAGAAGAAATGGACAGTAATAAAACACAGAAACTCGTCTCAACGTCAGGATTGAAACAGATCATCCAATTGACACAGAACTACAATCTGGCCTCAAGATATCACTGTCGGTCGGTGCTGTGTCGCGGGCTCAGCGCTCCGTCGGCCTCTTCAGATTTCCACGACTTTTATTTGGCAACAGCAAGCTGTTCACTCTGCGAAAGGACAGCTGGTGACAAGCCTCAGGCCCCTGCAGCGTTGTGTAACGGCCCGGCTTTGACAGCGCGGGGTCCAATCAGGGAGAGTCTTTGGTCCGTGGTCTCCACCAATGCGGCGCTGATTAGCCAATTGCCAAGACTTTTTTTTTAGCTTCTGGCATCTCGACGACAATCGACTTGCTCACTGCCTAGGCCCCGCTCTGATGACCCTCGTCAGGGTGGGGACACTTGGTCTTTCAAAGTTGGGGAATTTTCCAAGCACTCATTTTTCATTCATCTTGGCTCTCGTGCTCATTATCCAGGAGTTCTGCATGTATTTGAACTTTGAAGAGGGACTGAATGGACAACACACAATCTGGACAGTGTTGATCTGCCGGGGATGCGACTGAAAGCATGGAATGGACATGGCCTCCACCGATGAGACACCAGGGCCACTCGTTCCCAGCAGTGCAAGACGATCTGGGCTTACATTTACCGGGGTTCAAGGACAATGAATTGATCATGTCCCGGGCATTGTTTCAAAGGATGAGATCAGGTTTGCAGGCAATGTTAGGATTTACCATAAAGATGCCACTATAGCCATGGAACGGAGGACCATCATATCCTAAGAAGAAGCAAGGGAACATGAACGTAGTTACCAGGGATAGGCCTCGTCCCCAGCCGCAAATCAACGAATTGAATCCAGAAATCCGTTTCCATTCCCAGGTTAAAACACAAGCAATACGCTTCAGAAAGAGGGAAACAGAGCGACTGGACGATTACCATTAGAAGGGAAAGGAAATGCGGCAAATGACCGGAAGGGGAAGAGACGAGAATGGCAATAGCTGAGTCGGAAAGGAGGAAGTTGATCTGACATAGGATGCACAAGGTTGAAGGGGAAAGGCCATCATAGGAATTAAAAGATGACTGCTAGGAAAAGGGGAGGGAGGGTAGCGGGTGGGAGAAAGGCAAAGGGGGGACCGAGAAAGTAAACAAACATAAAGAAAAGAAGCCAGCGAAAGAAAAGGTAAAGTATCGCGTCACTCGACTCCAGCAGCCACACCCCACAGCCACACCAGGCCGGCATCGTCCGCGGACAACCATCTCGTCACTCCTCCTCCTTTCAACCAACCACCAATGGATCCATCCTTCCATACATCAAAGGAATCCACTCCCACCTCCGCGCCATTGTTGACTCCCCAATCAGTAAACGTCTGCCCCGCATCACATACGACCAACCAAAACCTACGCTATCACCCATCATGCACATACCCCCCGTTATCCACCAATGAAACCCCTAACCACTTTGCTTCATGCCCATATCATTGGCTTCAAGTCGTTCGGATCGTCATATGCTCCGTTCTGAAAGAGAAAGCCAAGCCTGCAGCAGCTTCGTAGGAAACTTGTCGTCGCTCCGGGCCGGTAGTGGGTAGAGGTAGTAAGGACCTTCAAGATTGACTGGCTAGATCATTCGCTGCCTGAACCATCAAGACCAATCAAGAAAGGAAAGAAATTCCGTCAGCCGAATCCATCCATTTCCACGTTGTGGTTTAAAAATCAGCAAATTGCATATGGAGAGGGCAAGGGGGAGGGTTGGAAACAAGGGTAGAAAACGTATAACCAAAAAAAAGGGGGGGGGTATAGGTATGAACCCAGCAAATCGTTATCATCAAGTCGTGTCTCGTGTCATCTTGTCGTCGTCTGATCATGCAATTACATAACGAACAAGACCCAACCAAAACAAACAAAACAAAAACAATCAACAACAAAAAGAAACAAAAAAAAAATTCAACCCCACACTCTTCGATTACTGCCACTCTCACGGGATCTGCTGCTGCTGGTACTACCCTTGCTGATGCCATAGTAGGTCTGACTCACCCTCTCCACATTGTAATCGTTTCTCTCCAGTGCAGCGATCGAATCCTTGCGCGACCACCCCATGTTGGTGAGCTTTTTCACATCTGGATGGTCGTTCTCGCCGTTGTCGCCGTCATCGCTGAACGCACGGCGAACCGGCGTATCGGGCCTTGCCGACAAAGAGGACGGTCCGGCAGGAGCTCCGGCATCTGTCTTGCTGTTATCACCACAAGTTGTAGCTGCAGCAGACTCCTTAGGAGCAGAAGAGCCGGCATCCGCGCCGGTAGTGACGGTGCTAGCCAGATTTTGCGACGCCGAGGCAGCGTTCTCAAGACCGGCGAAGATGGCATCCCAATCGTGCTGCTCCTTCGGCTGCGACTGCTGTGATGAGCCAGGAGCTGCGCCCGAGGCGCTCGACAAGGAGCCAAAGTCGAAGCTGTCAAAGGCGCTGTGGGACGAGTCGGGCTTAGGCTGGCTCGGTGGCGGGCTGCTATCAAACACAGGGTTGAAATCGTCGAAGCCGGAACGGGAAATGTTAGCAAAGTCGTCGTCGGCAGATCCTTCCTTGGCATCCTCGAGCCCTTCGAAATCGTCGTCTAGATCATCAAAGGCATTGGCCTTGGAGGAAGTATTGGCGGTGGCAGGGCGGCTAGTATTGCTAGAAGTCACCTGTGTAGTGGCAGGGGCAGAAGTAGTGGCGGCAGATCCGAAAATGTCATTCACATGGGAGCTGTTAAGATTGTTAAGATTTGTGGAGGACACGGCAGAGGAAGATGGCTTGTCGCTGTGTATGATGGTCAGTGTTTTGTGTTATGGGGATACAGTCAACACGCATACGGAGGTAAGGGAGGATAAATGATGCAGGCGAACAAAAAAAAAAAAGGAACGCTAAGAGGATTTGAATTCGTACCTCGCGCCAGCCTGCTCAGCACCCGCACTGGCCGTGGCATCCGGCGTGGACTTGGTAAGTGTAGGCGACGCCGACCTCGAACCCGTGCTGCTCTGCTGAGGTGCCTTTGGCGGCGAGGGAGGGGCGAAGTCATCATCGAATCCGCCCCGCTCGCTCTCCGAATCCGACTCGTCACGCTCCAGCTCCGATATAGGAGGGAACTCGGCGTTGAACTGGGCAAACGAGACGGCAGGGTTGTTAGCCGCTCGCGCCTTCTTGAAACTGGCAAACGCCGACTCAAAGTCCTCCTTAGCCTTCCGCTCTTGCTCCGCAAGGGCAAACGGATCCGTGTCTTTATTGTCAGGAGAGCTAGGGCTGCTGAAGGTAGCAGGCTTGTTCTCCGTCGCAGATGTGGCCGCGGTGGAGGGCCTGGCCGGCTCGCTCTGAGCAGGTTCGATCTGGGCAGGAGGGGCCAGGGATGGACCATCTGGGCTGGTGTCAGTCCTGCTAAGAGGGGGCGCCTGGCGAGAGGTGCTCAGAGAGTCGGCGTTATCAGCAGGGAGCGAGGAGAAAGCGGAGGTAGACTTCGGAGCCTCCGCCGATGTAGCTGGCACTTCGGCGCCGGTCGGCTGACGGCTGACATTGGGGCTGCCTGAGGATGGCGTGGCGAAGCCGTTCGAGCCGGTTGACGTGCCGGTGTTCTGAGCGGGCACAGGGTTAGGAACAGACGAAGAGCCAAAGATGTCGTCAAACGACTTGTCGGTAAACGGCCTCAGCTGAGGAGCAGAGGGGGATGTAATGTCGGTGCTGCCCGTCCGCCTGAAAAAAGGGTTGTTAACACTCGCAGTAGACAAGGCAGGGCTAGACACTTGGGCCGGAGCGGGCGAGCTGCTGGCGCTAATCTGCCTGGACAGCTCCTCGTTCGTCCGGGTGAGCTCATCAACTTCGTTCTTCAGCTTGTCGCGCTCGCCTTCGCTCGTGGCAAGTTGCTTCTTATTGATGGCGACCAACCCCTTCTGCTGCCGAGCTTCCGACTTCAGCTTCTCGATCTGCGGCTTCAGCTGCGCGATCTCTGCATTGACGAGCTTGATCTTCTCCTTAAGATTCGCGTTCTCCTGCTGATCCGCCTGCAGAGCAGTCAGGAGCTGGCGGTGCTGGTTTTGCAGCTCCTGATAGCTCGCGTCAATCATGGCGCATTCGGCCTGGAGTTTCTTGTTCTCATTCTTCACAGTTGTGAGTTGAGACTCGAGCGTGCGGACGTCCGCAGCCTCCTTCTCGTACAGAGAGCGGAGTTGAGCAAGCCGCTGCTCAAAGTTCTTCTTCTGGATACTGGCTTGGCTCAGCTCGTTCTGGATGGCTGTGCGTTGAGCTTGTACATCCTGCACCTGCTTCGTCAGAGACCCAATCTGGTTGGACAAGTTGGCCAACTCAATGGTCTCATTTGTGGTCTGCTTGTTCACCTCGGGATCGGCGTCACCTAGCAGATCATCCTCCGTGGCAGCAGGCTTGGCCGCAGACGAGGCGTTAGAGCCGCCAGTAGCCTGAGCGGTAAGGCTGCGGCCAAAAGATGATGTAGGAACGAACGGCTTGAAAGTCGTCGAAGAGGTGGCGGGTGATGTCCTCGTGGGTGAGGACGGGACCGGAGGACTGACGCTAGTTGCAAACGGATCAGTGGCAGTTGAGCCGCCAGTAGTTGTAGGCACCTGAGTCGGTGCCGGCGCCGCGGGCTGAGGATCGTCAAGAATAGACATGAGATCATCCATGGCGGATGGGGGCTTTGGCTGAGGCTTTGGCGGAACATCAAAGGCCGAGGTTGCCGTAGCCGGGCGAACCTGAGCGCGCATGCTAGGGGGAATCAGGTTAGGGGGCAGGGTTGTGGGCAGCGGAACGCCTGCCTTGCTTCTCTGCTGCCTAATGAGATACATGGCGACAGCAAACTCGTCTCTTGTCAGACGACCAGCCGAGGTCATGTCGGCCAGATCCCAGATCTGCGCGAGGATATCCTCAGAGAGATTTGACTGGCTGAAGAACGGGACAGCCTCTTCGCCCGAGATGAAGCCTTTCCTCCCCTTATCTAGTTCGTCGAAGAGCTGATCGAAACGTGCCTTGTCAGCCGGTGTGATCAGCCAGTCACCTCCGGTTGACTGCGCTGACATGGTCGGCGGACGCCCAAGGGGACTTCCTGTCCGCATCTGCTGGAGGGGCGCTTGTCCGCTGAGCTGCCGTGGGATGGCCGAGATAGGCGGGGTAGCCGTCGTCGGTGACTGTTGTCTCGGGATGCTAGCGCCGATAGATGGCCGACGGGTTGCGGCTTCATAGAGGGCTGCAGGGAGAATGTTAGGCAGACCGCGCAAGGCGCCAGTTTTCATGGAGGTAAGAAGATGCATGGCAATGATGAATTCCGTCTGGACAAGAGCACCGCGTTGCTCAGAGTCGACAAGCATCCAGATGCGACCGAGGATATCGTTGGGAAGACCGGATTTCTCAAAGATCTTCTTGGCTTCCTCGCCAGAGAGCATATTGCCCTGGAGGTTCTGGCGCTCGAACAAGGCAGCATACTGAGCGACCTTCTCGGGAGTGAGCGGCGGAATGCGAATCGGACCCGGAGCACCGGTGGGTTGCGCTTGAAGAGCGCCAGGCGCAGGTGGCGGAGGGGTCGGAGTGAAGCCTTCGAATCGGGGGAGGGGACCGGGCTGGAAGGCCAACTCGGGAAGAGGTTCGCGGCCATTCTGCGCATGACCAATCAGTCGCAGAGCGATGCCAAAGCCAGCGGGAGTGAGAAAGCCTCTGTTCTCCTTGTCGGCAATCTGCCAGATCTGTTGTTTACAGAAGACCTTCGGTCAGCTCCATTGAAGTGCCAGTTTTTATTATTATTATTATTATTATTACTATTATGTGATTGTCGAAAGAAAAAAAAAA
>Ga0065720_1021276_pt1 | contig 11042 bp, 10 predicted proteins | sample Thericmetagenome_FD_59107 | JGI IMG/M metagenome (GOLD analysis project Ga0065720, IMG submission 59107) | Thermophilic microbial communities from the Joint Bioenergy Institute, California, USA of rice/straw/compost enrichment - eDNA_2 v2... | ecosystem: Engineered > Solid waste > Grass >... | reverse complement strand
TTCGGTCGAATGATCTTCTCCATCTGCGTCATTGTCGGTTCTCCTCTCCGGTGGTCAAACGACCGACACTGGAGTAGATTACGCAAATGTCAGATCAGATTGTAGCTTCCTCAGAGAAGCTTCCCTCTATGGCAATGTCCAGCCGGCGCGAGCAAAGCCGGGTCGCGCTCGAGCCGCTGCGCGATTGCCATCGCGTCCTGCCGCGCCTGCCTAAGGGGGCTAGCCTTCCGCTTCAGTCCTCCCGACGTCATCAGGTCAACGGTCTCGGGTGTAATCGACTGAATCGCATTGAGCTTCCAGTCCTTCACCTCTACGACCAGAAGCCCTCGGCGCGGATGCAGGATAATAAAGTCCGGATGCTTGTAGCTGCGCCCAATCGTCACATTGAACCAACATAGGTAGTCATCTTCGAGCAGCGCTTCGAGGCGCTGCCCAAAGCGTCGCTCGCCTGATGTGGCTGAGGAACCGACCCCAGGTATGATCTTCGCCACTCGACTATCCGTGCCAGTGTTGTTCTAGAGGCGTTCGGTTATAGACAAATTGCGCGCCGCGTCACGCTGCTTCACTTCACAACGTGGGTGCCAAACCGGCGATTTCCACGATTCGGAGGCTCGGATTGGGACACCGATCACGAATGCCGCAAGGAGATCCACGGGTGATCACGCCAACCAAGAACGCGCCTAGCTGCTATCTCGCCGTTCCTGACGCCAGGGCCTGTTCTGGAGCCCTACGCCACCGCAGCGGCAAACGTAGCGAAGAGGTCTCCGGGCATCGGTTTCTGAAGCCGCCACGTAATCGCCATCGGCATCTCCGACTCATGCTTCACGTACGTTGCCGGCCCGAGGAACCAGAACGCGCGCTCCTTTGTGTTGAGGCGAGCAAACAGGAGGATCGTCGATCCACGTTCAGCATGATGTTGGTAACGTTGCCCCGTCTCACTACCCTCACGAGTACGCGACTGACTCTCCCAATGCACTAGGCTAGGCGTGATCGCATAGTCCTTATACCGCGTGGTGGGCGAAAAATGCCCTACCGACTTGTCTATCGTGAAGGCGAGGAGATCCGCCTTTGCCTCGGGTAACCACTTGACACCTTCACGCCATTCAGGTGTCGCTACTTCGCCAGGAGCCCCGAACGCCGCGAGAATCTCGACCCTGGTGTAGCGAGCGTGAATCTGCAGCGGTACTTCCGGTGCGGACGTAAGCGGCACTTGCATGTGCGATAGCTGCGCCTCGAGGACCTCGAGCAGGTCGAGAAGCTCTTTCCGAACCGCGTCATTGCCCCAAAGGGCCGCGATCGCACTATCAGTGGTCTTTTCCTCAGTCATCGATGCGAGCAGCATGCGCAGCAAACGTCGATCTCTCACGCTCAAGCTTTCGGTATCTGGCGCCGCGTTACTCAAGAACGCCCGGTACCCATGGATCCGAACCACATCATCGATATGCAGCATGCGTCCGCAAGCGCGTCGCATCCTAGTATCCGCCTGATCTTCCGCCCGGGGTCCCAAGCCAGCTTCGGCTCGCAGCTCTGACCAGCTCCGCCCATTGGAGTAGATGTCATCGAGTTCCAACCCAGATTCGCTCAGGAATTCCGCCAGACTGACTGAGCGCCCATCGCGCGCGAGCTGTCGCAGCTCTTCCGCTTTCGCCCGCCACTGAGTCGGCACCGACTCGCGAATATTGCGCATGACGATTTCCGACGCCACAGGATCCAGTTCCATGTGGCAGCCAGCCGGCAGAAACGGAAAGCCATTCTCGATCTGGTCGATCAATTGCTTGCGCGTACCACCTAGTAGGGCACGTAGGCGGCGATCGAAGCGAAACTCCTTGCGGTGATGACCCACGAAATCGAGCACGGTGCATACGGTCTTGCCAAAACTCTTGCGCAAGCCACGCCCGAGCTGCTGAAGGAACAACGTCGCGCTGTCCGTGGGACGAAGCATGAGCAATGTATCGACCTCCGGGATATCGATTCCTTCGTTGAAGAGGTCGACAGAGAACAGCACGGTGATTCGGCGTGCCGCCAAGTCGGTCAGGGCCGTCCGTCGCTCTTCCTCGGGACTATCGCCCCACACGGCGCGCGCTTTAACACCCGCATCATTGAAAACACGCGCCATGAAGCGTGCGTGCGACACGCTCACGCAGAAGCCCAGCACACGTGCCTTATGAATGTCGCTGACGTGGCGCAGAAGCTGAGCTAGCACAAACTTCGCCCATATGTCGTCAGCGGTGAGCACATTTGTGAGCCCGTCGATGTCATAGCCACGACCCCGCGTCCAAGGAACGTCACGAAGATCCAGTCGGTCATGAATCCCGTAATAAATGAACGGGCTCAGCCGATGCTGATCGATGGCATCCCAGAGCCGTAGTTCCGCCGCGATACGATCGTCGAACCAATGCAGGACGGAGAGACCATCGCTGCGCTCTGGTGTTGCCGTAAGACCGAGCAATTCGACCGGTTGCAGATGTTCGAGCAGTGCTCGATAGGTCGGCGCAGCGGCGTGATGAAATTCATCGACGATCACCACATCGAAGTGATCCCGCGGTAGGTTCTCGAGATTCGCCGCCTTCAGACTTTGTATTGAGGCGAACACATGATCGAACTTGCGCGGACGCTCCCCACCCACCCACAGTTCCCCGAACGCGTAGTCGCGAAGACAGTGTTGAAAGGTGGCGCGGCTCTTCTCTAGGATCTCTTCGCGATGCGCCACGAACAGCAAGCGAGCCCGCGGCAGCGACTCGCGGAGGCGCGCATAGTCGATTGCCGCCATTACAGTCTTGCCCGTGCCCGTAGCGGAGACGAGCAGATTTCTGTGGTGTCCTCGGCTGCGAGATAGGGCGATTTCTTCGAGTAGCCGCTCCTGAAAGGGCTCGGGCCTGAGCTCGATGGGACTTAGCAAGAACGTGGGTTCATTCCCAGCGGGGCGGTCCACCGCTGCCGCAAACCGCTCCGGGTCGTAGGGCTCGAAGTCCACACTGTTCCAGTAGCTCTCGAACACCGCTTCCACCTTCTCGATGACTGCGGGGTTACGCGCACCCGACACACGTACGTTCCACTCGAGCCCGCTCACCTGTGCTGAATGAGTTAGGTTGGATGAGCCGACGTACGCCGTAGAAAAGCCGGATTTCCGGTGGAACAACCACGCCTTCGCGTGCAGGCGAGTGGAACTAGTGTCGTAAGACACACGGATGTCCGCGCCGATCCTCTGTAGCTCATCCAGCGCTCGCGCCTCGGTGGAACGCGTGTACGTTGTGGTGAGCACTCTCAGCGCCTTGCCGTTGCCGCAATGCTCCGCAAGAGCGGAGATAAGGGGTTGGATGCCCGTCATGCGAATGAACGCCATCACCACGTCGATGCCGTCGGCGGATGGAATCTCCGAGGCAAGCTGATAGCCGACACGCGGCTCGCCAGGAGCGTTCGTCAAGAGCGCGGTATCGAGCAACGGTGTCGCGGGATAAGCGATTTCCTTGGGTGTGCCGTCGATGCCAAGGGTCAGAATCGCACGCAGCACTTCCCCCGACTCGACCGGCAGATCATCCGTGGAGACGACACCACTTGCGCTTCTTGCCAACTCTTCGACAAGACGGCGAGCAACCCGGATGCCAAAATCGACGCGGTCAGACTCACCGACGGAGGCGACCGCTCGACGTACGACACGCTCGAGTAGGAGCGCAATGCGATCGGCAGCTTCGGCGGCATCGAGCTTCGCGGTCGATAGGGTACGCGGATCGAGCTTCTCTATGCGCGACTGGAGCAGTTCGGTCAGCAGAAGCTCATAGATGCCGGGAGCGAAGTCAGTCATTGACGGCGATATCTGGCCCGAGACTAAGCAAGTGCCACTGAATATACTTGAATAGGCCCTCGGTGGTCTGGCCCACCGACCACACTAGACTGACGCTCGCTTGTCTGCTCCACTGCTAGAGCTCACCTGCCGCGTATTTCCGCTCGAACTCCCGTCGCGCTCGAATATGCGCATTCCCGCATTCAACACTAGTCTGCTTCAGACATTCCTCAGTCGGCTGATAGTATGCGGCCCAGGCGGCCTCCTTTAACGCTTGCGCTCTTTGCCTCTCGCGCTCACGATCTGCGGCCGCCTGTATTGCTGCAGACCGCCTCATTTGCTCCAATCTCGCTTGCTCCTGCCGCGCGCGACGCTGCGCCTCCTGTCTCTCCAATGTACGTCGATGTGCTTCGTCTATGCCCGCGGAAACCTCATGAATCGCATGCTCAACAAGCTCCGCCGCTTGCTTGATGCGATAGCGCGTGTAGTACTCGGCACACATCCAGAGAATAAGCCCTCCAAGCGCAATGCCGAGGGCGATCTTGAATACGTCGACTAGGAAGTCAGATTCCTTATCCATTTCGAACGTCTAAACAGAAATCATCACACCGCAATTCATTACGCCCCATTTACTCTAGCGCCGTCATCCTTGCGAACGCGCACTGCCGTCCGGGAAAAAATCACGGACACAACGATTGGCGCGAAGAATCGGGAACAACCGCGCGCATTGAACCCGGCGAGACTCAAACCATCGTCGTCCCCGCGTAGGCCGGGATCCAGGCGAAAACGCGGCGCGCCAAGCTCGCATATGCCTGGCCTCCGGCCTCCGCCGGAGCGACGAAGCGTATCGCATTTTCCCCGGACACTAGTGTGTGAACGCGAGGGTCACCCGGTAGGACGCCCGCTAACGTCAGATCTCGCCCAGAATCGCCTGTCGCTTCTGCGCGTACTCGTCCTCCGTCACGAGGCCTTGCTCTTTCAAGCTGTCGAGCTCTCGCAGCCGAGCGGCATTGTTTTTCTGACCATCCACGACCGCCTCCCACGTCGTCGGCCGCACGGCGACCGGACCGTGCGTTGCTGAACCGAAGAGCTCGTCTAGCAACGGGCGGATCTTCTCGGCCGTCCGCCCGAACTTGTCGAGTCGGCCGCCGCCGTTGCGTGCGTTGTACACCGCCTGCCCCGCCAATCCCATGCGGTCGTACACACGGAACTCGGCGTACGTCAGATACATCGCCATGTCCCACTGCCAATTCGCCGTGTACTCCAAATGATGCGAGCAATCAGCGGGCCGCGCTCCGCTGTACACCTTTGTTGGGAAGCCTTTCTCTTCGATCTGCCGCTGCAGCTCCGGCTGGAACTCGTCCATGAACACCTTGGGATTGTCGAGCACGCAGACTTGACTGATCTCAGACTTGATCGGGTCGATCGATTTCGTGATCGAGCATCCCGAGAGCGCGAGAGCGAGAAGCAGGAAAGTCAGCGTGCGAGGATTAATTCTTTACTCCGATATGAGAAGGTCGGCAGAAGCGGTCGCCTCATGTGCGTTCGAGAATTTCAACCACTGACAGGCCGACCCCGTTCGAAAGGCCCTGCGCTCCAACGATCAGCAACTCGGGCGAGCTCGTATTGTCCAAGGTAGCGAGTCCGCGCAGCGTGAGCCCATTAAGGACCGCGTTTTCGCCGTTGCAGTTGCTGTACGTGTATTCGACACGGTACGCGTTGTACTGCGCGTTGATAATTGACACCGACCCGTTCAGCACGCAGCCCGTTGCGGGGTTCTGCGCGAACGCTTCCCCGTTCTGATTGACGCTCACGATTGCACCGGTCGCAATGTCTCTGAAGTTTCCCGCAATTGTCTGGAGCGATGAATCTCTATCGTAGAGAGGGTCGTATGTTAGAGAGACGCTGTTGGACACATCGTTTCCCGCGCTTGTGCGAAACGAGGTTGTCGCTGTAAACGTGGCGCGCTCCTGCAGCGTGCCGGTCAACGTGCCACTACCGCGTGTGCTTCCGTCTTCGAAGACGTAACCGATGTACGTGTACCCGGTGAACTGGCCAGTCGCGCTATTGCCGCTTGTCGTCACCGTGCCGAAGTACTGCGTAAAGGAATCGGTGATGAAGTGAAACTCGCCCGATTCCGTAACGAGGCCGAGCACTTCTTCGCCCGTTCCGAGCGTTCCGTGCCAAATTCCTCCAGGAGAAGCGTTCTGAACTGGCGGCGGCGACGACTGCGGCCCGCTACCCGCGCCGCTCCCTCCTCCTCCGCCACCACCTCCGCAAGCAGCTAGCGTTACGGCGATCGCGAGCACAGACATTACACGAACCATCGTGACACCTCCGTTTGTTCGAGCGCACAACGGTACTCGCTCACAGATTCGATGGAGGTGCAGCCATCACATTCTGAGGCATCCGACGCTTGAAGTCGATCACATCGAAGGGGCTTCGGCGCGCTCGCATGCTTTAGCTACTTCACGAAGCGTCATAATCCCCTGCGCCGACGAGATTGCATATGAGGACACTTGGAAGCGTTCTAGCGGCCTGCGACATCCAGTGAGCAGTCTCGCGGGCACGACCTTTTCTACGTCACCGCAGCGGAAGCGCACTACTGTGCTGGCAAAGTCCGATAGCTATTTTCGTTGCTGAGGCGGGAGCCGAATTTCCGGTGTTCACGCGCGTGCGCGCGATTGCAGTCTGGATCCCGGCCTACGCCGGGACGACAAGATGATGATGCATCGCTATCCTTCGTCGCTCCGGCGAAGGCCGGAGTCCAGGCAATCACGCGCGTGCACCATTGCGGTCTCGATCCCGGCCTACGCCGGGACGACAAGATGATGATGCATCGCTATCCTTCGTCGCTCCGGCGAAGGCCGGAGCCCAGGCAATCACGCGCGTGCGCCATTGCGGCCTGGATCCCGGCCTACGCCGGGACGACAAGATGATGATGCATCGCTATCCTTCGTCGCTCCGGCGAAGGCCGGAGTCCAGGCAACCACGCGCGTGCACCATTGCGGTCTCGATCCCGGCCTAACGCCGGGACGACAAGATGGTGGGATTATCAGAGCTTCAGCACCCACACGAGCTTGCCGACGATCTCGTCCTTCGACACGAAGCCAGTGAAACGGCTGTCGCGCGCATTGTCTCGATTATCGCCGAGCACGAAGAAGTGATCTTCGGGCACCGTGGCCTCGAAATCCAAAGAAGGTCTCGCCGTGATCCAGGCGATCGTCGCTTGCTGGTCCTCGATGGTCTCGGTTGCAAGCTGATACTCAAGCCGCCCGACCTGCGTACGCGCTCCGAGCTCGACGTGCACTGGAACGGCTCCGCGATTGATCGTGAGCTCCCGTCCCTTCAAGGCGATGTGCTCGCCCGGCAACCCGATCACGCGATGGAGGTACACGCTATCGCCCATCGAGTAGGCAACGATATCTCCTCGATCGATGCTCGCGATGGGTCTGCTCTTGGCCTTGCGCATTGACCCTGTGCGCTTGTCGATCAGCATGTACGCACCCTTCTGGAGGGTCGGGTACATCGAGTCGGACGTCATTCGAAACGGTTCGAAGACAAAGATGCGCGCCCAGATCAAGGCAACGACCAGGAGCCCGCCCACAATCGAGAGCGCGATTATGAGGAATCCGAAAGGACTGCGAGTCTCTGAAGCGTTCTTATTCATATGCTCTTTCGCTGAAGGCCGGAGGGCGGCCGAGCGCACTCCCGCGAGAGCACCTATCCTTTTCTCTTCCGACGATAACCTCCCAGCGCCGCGATGAGCGCAAGCAGCGCGAGGAGTTGAATCGGGCTCATTGCCCCGCCTCCTCCTCCGCCGCCGCCTGTGTTTGGTCGCGCGGCCGGCGGTGATGGAGAGGTAGGCGGTGGCGGCGGCGGTGCCACGGCAGCCAGCCTCAACACGCCTTCGTCGTTATCCGCGTTGCGATCGTTTCGGCCGCCGACGCGCACGTGAATGTTCACCTCGCCGACGGCGAGCGGAACGAAACTCACCTCGACTCGGTGAGTCCAGCCCGTATAGAGCGTGCCGAGGCGACATCGCACGCGATCTGCCGTCGACTCGCATGAATATCCGCCCGAGACTTGCAGCTCCGAAACGATCGTCGGATCGAAATCGAGCTCGACGAAACTGTCCACCACTTCGGCGAGCGCCGTCACGTCGAACTGTACTGACACTCGCTCGCCGATAGTGGCCGAAACGGCACCGGGCACGCTGCTGAATGCGATGTCGCCGGGCCCATCGATCTCGAAGGAAAGTAGAGCGCCATTGTTGCCGGCGTCCAGATCGGCCGGAGAACTAAACCATGCTCCAACGGATACGTCGGTGCTCGCGCGGACGGCGACGCCCAGCGTCACGGTGAAGACTTCGTTCGCTTCGAGCGTACCGATCTCGCAGTCGATTCGCTGATCCAGGTTCACGCAGCTGCCGCGCGAAGGCTCGAAAGACAAGATTTCGATCTCCGGGCTCAACTCGAACGCGAGCAAGCCGTCCGGCATCGCGTAACGCCCATTCGCGACCGAAAAGACCCACTCCATCGGCTCGTCAACGAAGCCGTATCGATCGCCCGGGACGATGAGGTGCGCGTCGACGTTCGGCGTGATCTCGAAGAGGATGGCCGCGGCATTGTTCGTCGGATCGGCGTCCTCGGCTGCAAACACCTCGAAGGATCCCTCGAACGTACCTGGCTCGGGCGCGATGAACGTTATCCACATGCTGCTGGTCTGCCGCGCCAGCAAGGTCGGCACGAGACACGTTGCCACGCGTCCCTCGATCGCACACGGCCCGAGTCCGTTGTTTGCGGAAACCATCGTAAAGCCTTCAGGCAACGTGACGACCGCCCTGACGTCGTGGACTTCGCTGATGCCGAACGAGTTGAAGTAAAGGTTGAGGGTGGCCTCCACTCCGTCGCGCGCGAACGATCGCCAGCTCGATCTCGGCACGATCACATCCGCCTCTGGCCGCACTTCGAACAAGAATCGGACATCGCTGTTGCTGTGGACCTCATCTCCGATCGAGTCCGCAGCTTCGATGAAGATGTACGTGTTCTGCACGCGATCGCCCTGGAGTCGCAGGGTCACATCGAGCACATCGCCGGGCTGCATCGGACCGAGAGAACATGTTCGTCCGTTCCCGCTGGACGTACATTCGATGCCCGTACCCACCAAGTCGAGCGTGACGCCTTCTCCCCCCACGATCGAGATGCGCGCATCCGGAATGGCTTCTGCGCCCGCGGAGCGGATTGCGAGCGGCACTTCGGTCGGTTGATTCAACGCGGCGGTGACTTGGTACGGGAGCGGATCGATCGCAACATCGATCCTGGGCGTGACTTGGACCGTAAGAACCTCGGTACGCAACGGTTGGTTCGGCTGACCTGCCGTCAGCACCGACACACTCACGTTGCTGCTCAAAGCCTGCCAAGGGTTGGGGATCGAGGAGAGCCGCAGCGTGACATGCGCGGTTTGACCCGGCGCGAGCGTACCGAGCTCACACAGGTAGCTACCGAACGATTCACTGCACGCACCGAGAGCACTCTCCGCTGCGAGAACATCGAATCCGTAAGGTATGACTCGAGCTTGTGCATCGTCGAGCACGCCGACGCTCTGCGCCGTGATGCTCGCGGTCACCTCGAATGCTTCGCCCGATAGCACCGAAATCGTCTCCGGCGTGAACGACGGGACGCGAAGCTGGACACGCATTGATTGGCTACACACCAAGAACCAGCACCCTTGAGGTCGACATCAAGCGTAGAGTCGCTCTGCCTTCCTCAGACCGCGCACCCATGATTGCCCGAGCGTCTGGGCATGCAGCCGAAGATGGTCCAGCCTTCCCATCGCTCGTCCGAATACGTTGCCGCGCGGCTGCATTGCAACTTTCCAAGCTTCTGCATCTATGTTGAGGCGTGCTGCGATCGGTGGAAGCTTCGAATCGATGGCGCCGCGCTTGTCGTTACGAATTGCGCGGCCAGTCCAATCCACGAGCTCGATGTAATGCTCGAGCTGATAGGAAATCGCGCGTGATGAAGCTGATGGGGAGAATGGCCTCAGTGGGACGCTGGGTGACGTACCGATTGCTTCTCCCTCCTGTGAGTTTGGCGCTCGCAGCGCACGGATTCGTTCATAAATGGAAGTGAACTGCGATTCCTCAGGCGTCGCGGCAATGCCGGCACGAATCGGATTGAGGTCGACGTACGCCATCGCTGTGAGAAGGCCTGCGTCATCGAGAAGTGCTTGCGACCGGAACCTTCCCTGCCAAAATCTGCCGTCGCAGTTGTCTTCGGCATTCGCTCGGCGAGCAAGGTGCTCGTTTAAGCACTTCATGAACCAACTAAGATCGCACAGGCGTTCTCGCCATTTCTCGATCAGCGTTTCCGCGAGCCCGCGCTCGGCCTCAAGTGCTGTTCCATTGCGCCAGCGCTCCACGACAGGCGGCGCGGAAAACAGCTGCGTCCAGCGGACCGCGACCTCGTATCTCGATAACGCCTTGGTGCACTGCTGATCGACGTACACCACCAAGTGCTAGTGATTGCTCATCACCGCGTATGCACAAACTTCGATCGTGAAGATCGATGTGAGCTGCGCCAATCTCTCGAGCACCCATTCCTTGCGGTGCGAGTAGTCGCGGCCGGCGTACTCATCAACGCCCCAGAGCCATGCACGCCGAACGCAGCGCGCGACAACGTGATAGTAGGGAGTGTCATTCAGCGAGACCAGCATCTTGCGGGCGTACGTCATGTGGCACCTCCTGTGCCGAATCCAGCAACCTGCCTACATATATATGTGAGCTAGCAGACGCCGAGAGCGCGAGTATCTGCGCGTTCCGCCAGAAATCGGCGCGTGTTGAGATGGACGCCTCCCTCACTTCTGACGCGGAGTGCGTCAGACTGGTGATTGTCTAGGCCACCAGCTGAGAGAGGAGTCCACCATGAACAAGATTAAGCTCGTTGCAATCGATCTGGCAAAGCGCTGCTATCAGATCGGCGCGCTCGATGAACACGGGAAGATTCTCTACAACCGCAAGCTCTCTCCATCAAAGTTTGCACTGGCCATCCAGCAGCTCGAACCGACGATCGTCGCGATGGAGGCGTGTTCCGCTGTCAACGCCGATTGAATTTTGACCCACCTTCGACGAGAAGCGCCGAAGTAAAATTGACCCACCCCAGGCCCTGTTACTGATTCTTCGCAGCCTTGATTGATCCCGCTTTGCGCTTGTCTTTCAGCCGATAGCTCTCGCCAGTGATCTGCACAATGTGGGCGTGAT
>Ga0065720_1004259_pt1 | contig 11043 bp, 8 predicted proteins | sample Thericmetagenome_FD_59107 | JGI IMG/M metagenome (GOLD analysis project Ga0065720, IMG submission 59107) | Thermophilic microbial communities from the Joint Bioenergy Institute, California, USA of rice/straw/compost enrichment - eDNA_2 v2... | ecosystem: Engineered > Solid waste > Grass >... | reverse complement strand
GCCGACCTCGACGAGCTCACCCGCCGGGTCACCCGGCTGGAGATCGAGGAGGCGGCGCTCGCCAAGGAAGAGGAGGATCCGGCGAGCCGCGACCGGCTCGCCCAGCTCCGCGCCGAGCTCGCCGACCTGCGCGCCGAGGCGGACGCGATGCGGGCCCAGTGGGAGGCCGAGCGGCACGCGCTGCGCCGGGTGCAGGCGCTGCGGCAGGAGATCGAGTCGGTACGGCACCAGGCCGACCGGGCCGAGCGCGAGTACGACCTCAACCTCGCCGCCGAGCTGCGCCACGGCAGGCTGCCGGAGCTGCGGCGGCGCCTGGAGGCCGAGGAGGAGCGGCTGGAGGAGAAGCTCGGCCGCCGGCGGCTGCTGCGCGAGGTGGTCACCGAGGAGGAGATCGCGCTCATCGTCTCCCGGTGGACCGGCATCCCGGTGAGCCGGCTCCAGGAGAGCGAGCGGGACAAGCTGCTCCGGCTCGACGAGATCCTGCACGAGCGGGTGGTCGGGCAGAACGAGGCGGTCCGGCTCGTCGCGGACGCGATCATCCGGGCCCGGGCGGGCGTGCAGGACCCGCGGCGGCCGATCGGGTCGTTCATCTTCCTCGGGCCGACCGGGGTGGGCAAGACCGAGCTGGCGAAGACGCTCGCCGCGGCGCTCTTCGACACCGAGGACAACATGGTGCGGCTCGACATGAGCGAGTACCAGGAGCGGCACACGGTGAGCCGGCTCGTCGGCGCCCCGCCCGGGTACGTCGGCTACGAGGAGGGCGGGCAGCTCACCGAGGCGGTGCGGCGCAAGCCGTACGCGGTGGTGCTGCTCGACGAGATCGAGAAGGCCCACCCGGACGTGTTCAACACGCTGCTGCAGGTGCTCGACGACGGGCGGCTGACGGACGCGCAGGGCCGTACCGTGGACTTCCGCAACACCGTGGTCATCATGACGTCGAACATCGGGTCGGAGTACCTGCTGGAGGGCGTCACCCCGGGCGGGGAGATCAAGCCGGAGGGGCGGGAGATGGTGATGACCGCGCTGCGGCACCACTTCCGGCCCGAGTTCCTCAACCGGGTCGACGAGATCGTGCTGTTCAAGCCGCTCACCGAGCCGGAGATCGAGCAGATCGTCGAGCTGATGATCGCGGACCTGCGGCGGCGGCTCGCGGACCGGCGCATCGCGCTGCGGCTCACCCATGCGGCGCGGCGGTACATCGCGCGGAAGGGCTTCGACCCGGTGTACGGCGCGCGGCCGCTGCGGCGGTACATCGCCCGGGAGGTGGAGACCCGGGTGGGGCGGGCGCTGCTCACCGGGGAGGTGCAGGACGGGTCCGCGGTCACGGTGGACGTCGCCGAGGGCGAGCTGGTGGTGAGCTTCGAGGACTTCGAGGACTGACCCGGGGCCTGCGGGAGGTCAGGCGGGCTCGCCCCGCGGATTCACGGCGGGGCGCGGCGGCGGTCGCGGCGGGGTCGCGGCGGGGTCCCGGTGTGCCACACGCCGCCGAACCGCCGGGCGCCGTCGCCGGTGTCCCGCCGGGCGACCCGCTTGACGAACGGCTCCGGGCATCGGGCCGGAGCACCTGCTGGAGGGGGTCACGCCGGGCGGCGAGATCAGGCCGGAGCGGCGGGAGCCGGTACCGGTGAGCGGCCCCGCACGACGAAATGATCAACCGCCCGGATGGATTCAGCCTTCCGGATAGAACAGGAACAGCGTGCAACCCGTCGTGGTCTGCGGGACGTGCGAGGATCCCGCGGGCGCGTGGATGAAGGTTCCGGCCGGATAGTCCCGCTCGCCGTCGTTGAAGACGCCGGAGACCACGAAGACCTCCTCCGGCCCCGGTTCGTGGACGTCGACCTTCGGCCAGCACGTGCCGGGGTCCATCTCCAGCACGAACGCCTTCGCGCCGTTGTCCCCGCTCCACAGCGACCGCAGGCGGATGCCCGGGAACACCTCGCGCACCGGCGCGTCCTGGACGGATGACCACTCGAAGACGGATGCGTTCTGCTGCGTCGTCATGGCACAAGGGTGGCGGCCGGGCGTCCCGCCGAGCCAGTGTCAGCAATGACATCCTCCGGTACTTTTCTGCCATGCACCGTGTCGTGGCGCTCGTCCGGCCGCCGCAGTCGGCCTTCGAGCTCGGCTGCGCGGCCCAGGTGTTCGGCATCGAGCGGCGAGGGCTCCCGTCCCGGTACACCTTCGGCGTGTGCACCGAAGAGCCCGGCTCGGTGGCGACGCTCGCCGGGTTCGACATGCTCGTGACCGAGGGGCTGGACGCCCTCGACCGGGCGGACACCGTGATCGTCCCCGGCTGGCTGCCCGCCCAGGAGCCCCCCTCCCCCGCGGTCGTCGAGGCGCTGCGCCGCGCGCACTCCCGAGGGACGCGGGTGGTCAGCATCTGCTCCGGCGCCTTCGCGCTGGCGCACGCCGGTCTGCTGGACGGACGGCGGGCGACCACCCACTGGGCGCTGGCGGACGAGCTCGCCGCGCGCTTCCCGCGCGTCCAGGTCGACCCCGACGTGCTGTACGTCGACCACGGCGACGTCGCCACCAGCGCCGGAGCCGGGGCCGGATTCGACCTGTGCCTGCACCTGGTCCGCCGCGACCAGGGCGCCCGGTACGCCGCGCACATCGCGCGGACCATGGTGATGCCGCCCCACCGCGAGGGCGGGCAGCTGCAGTACGCGGCGCCGCCGCACCCGTCCCAGATCGACGGCACGCTCGCGCCGCTGCTGGAGTGGGTCGCCGAACGGCTCGGCGAACGCGTGACCGTCGACGACATGGCCGCCTACGCGGGGGTCTCGCCCCGGACCCTCGCCCGGCGGTTCGCCGAGCAGCTCGGCACCAGCCCGGGGCAGTGGCTGCTCGCCCAGCGGATCGCCGCGGCCCAGGACCTCCTGGAGACCACCGACCTGCCGCTGGACGCCGTCGCCCGCCGCGTCGGGTTGTCCTCGGCGACCAACCTCCGCAGACGCTTCCGCGACGCCCTGGGCACGACACCGGGCGCCTACCGCCGCGCGTTCCGCGCCAAGGACCGCCGGACCGGCGAGCAGGGCGGGAGGCGGTCGCCGCATCACCGGCGGCTTCCGCACCAGCCCCACCTCCCCCGCTCCGCGGCGGACGGGCGCGCCGGAGTCCGGTGACGAGGCGCCGCGGGGCGAGGAGCCTTGCCCTTTCCCGTGCTCCCGGGTGCGCGCCCGGCAGCGCGGTGGCGCGGCGAGGTGTCCGCCTCACCGGCTTCACCGGCGGCGCCGGCCGGTGAAGCGGAACCCGTCAGAGCCGCCCGGGACGGCCGCCCGGACGGTCGCCCGGGACGGTCGTCAGGACGCGGCCGGGTTCCGGCGGGCGGGGTCGTCGGCGGCCTCGACCAGCCAGCCCATGCCCTGCTTGCCCTGCACCACGGACGAGGTGAGCGTGCCCACGTCCGTGATGGAGATCGCGATCTCGTCGCCGTCGCGCAGCGCGAACGGCAGGTCCGGCACGAGGCAGGTGCCGGTGGACAGCACCACGCCGTCGGGGAAGGCCTCCTCGCGGAACAGGTAGGAGACGAGGTCGTCGAGCCTGCGGTGGAGCTGGCCCGTGCTCGCCGTACCGTGCCACTCGACCTCGCCGCCGCGGCGGATGGTGAGCTCGATGGTGAGGGCGTACGGGTCGGCCACCTCCCAGGCCGGCCGTACGGCGGGGCCGACCGCGCAGCCGCCCAGGTAGATCTTCGCCTGCGGCAGGTAGAGCGGGTTCTCGCCCTCGATCGTGCGGGAGCTCATGTCGTTCACGACCGTGTAGCCCACGACCTCGGCGTGCTTGTTGACCACCAGCCCGAGCTCCGGCTCCGGCACGTCGACCGCCGAGTCGGCGCGGATCGACACCTTCTCGCCGTCGCCGGTCACCCGCCAGGCGACCGACTTGAAGAACAGCTCCGGCCGCTCGGCGTCGTACACGAGCTCGTAGATGTCGGCCGCCTTCTCGCTCTCGTCGACCCGCGCGTCCCGGGACCGCTCGTAGGTGACGCCGCACGCCCACACCTCCATGCGGCCGTCGACCGGGGGCAGCAGCCGCACCTTCGCGGTCTCGTGGCGGGGCCCGTCCGCGGCCGCGCAGCGCTCGCGCACCTCGGCGAGCGGGAGCCGCAGCAGCTCGCTCAGGGTGGACAACCCGCCGAGCTCGGTGACGGTGCCGCCGTCGTCGACACCGAGCGCGATCTGGCCGGTCGCCGGGCTGATGAAACGAACGATGCGCACGCCTGCTCCTTCGATGTCACGACATCACTGCGGGCCATCTGGGCACGTAAGGCACATAACGCCCTTTCGAGTATGACGTCCCGCCGCGCACAGGCATAGATCACCCCCTCGGCACGCGCCGGGCCGGTGGCCGCTCCGGCGCGGCGGGGATGGGCGGCTCGCCGTACCGGAAACGCCCTCGGGGGAGGCTCGTATGTGGTAGGGCTGTTCGGGTGAGACCTGCGCAGACACCCCGTACCGTCCGGGCGCGCCGCCCGGCCCTGGCCGCGGCGCTCGCCGTCGCCGTGCTCGCCGCCGCCGGGTGCGCGGGCGGGGCGACGGGGAGGACCGCGCCGCAGGGGCCCGGCGACGGCGCGGCGGTGAGCCCGGCCGCCGTCGGCACGGCGGGCTCGGGAGGCGCGGCCGGGGAGGGTACGGCCCGGCCGGGGAACGCGGCGCGCGCCGCCGAGTCGGCGCGACCGCGGCCGCCGATCCCGCGCGGGGTGACGCCCGGCTACATGGTGTTCGACACCGCGACCCGCAAGGTGACGGCGCAGTACCGGGCCCACGCGCGGTACCGGTCGGCGTCCGTGGTGAAGATCCTCATCGCGCTCGACTACCTGGAGTCGCGGCCGCGCGGATCGCGGATCCCCAAGCGTGACCTCGCGCTCCTGGAGCCGATGCTGCGGTCGAGCCACGACGACGCGGCCACGGCGCTGTGGCGGCGCGGCGGCCAGGGCGCGATCATCAAGCGCATGGTGCGGCGGCTGAGGCTCACCGACAGCGCGCCGCCGCCCGCGGACAAACCGGGCTTCTGGGGCTACACGGCGATCAGCGCGGCCGACATCGTGAAGGTCTACCGGTACCTGCTGGAGCGCGCCGACCCGGCACACCGCGACTTCATCCTCGGCAACCTGCGCAAGGCGACGAAGTGCGGCGCGGACGGCTTCGACCAGTACTTCGGCATCCCGCGCGCCGTGCCGAGGCCGTGGGCGGTGAAGCAGGGCTGGTCCGGGTACGGCACGGTGCCGCCGGTGCGGTGCGTCGTCTCCGGGGCGCGGGCGAGCGGCGTCTCCGCCGTGCCCGCCGTGCCCGCCGGGTTCGCCGGGTCCGCCGGGTTCGGCGGTTCCGCCGGTTACGCCTCCGCCGGGTCGGCCGGGGCCGCCGGGGCGGCGGGGTCGTCGCGGACGCCGGGCGTCGACTTCTCCCGGCCGGTGCTGCACACCACCGGCCTCGCCGGGAAGGGCGACCGGTTCATCATCGTCGTGCTCACCTCCCAGCCGAAGGGCGCCACCTACCGGAGCTCGATGGCCCGGATCACCACGCTCACCAAGGCCGTCTACCGGGCGGGCGGCGGCAGGTAGCCGGGCGGCGAGGCCGTACCCCGGGCGGCCCGGCGGCCCGGGGCTCGCGGTACCCGCGGGCGGCGGCCGTCGTCGGCCGGAACCGGACAGCCGCGCGCCCTCGACCGGCCCGGGCCGGCAAAGTACCTTGACCGCTGGGGAGCGCTTCTCAGCTGGAGGCCCCGGACCCGCCGCGGGTTCGGGGCGCGTGCCTGTCCGACGAACGTCGAGGGGAATGCCATGCCCACGAGCTACCACGCGGAACACGTCGGCAGCCTGCTACGGCCACCCGCGCTGCTGGCGGCCCGAGCCGCCCACGGACGCGGCGAGATCTCCGACGAGGAGCTGCGGCGGGTGGAGGACGAGGCCGCGCTGGAGGCGCTCGACCTGCAGCGCGAGGCCGGCATCCAGGTCTTCACCGACGGCGAGGTACGGCGCGCGACCTGGATGGCCGGGCTGCTGGAGCAGCTCGGCGGCGTCGTGCCGGTCGAGGCGGCGAAGGCCCCGTGGTACCGGGAGGACGGCACGCCGCCGGAGGAGGAGACCGACTTCCAGCTGGTGGCGGCGCAGGACAGGCTCTACCGCAGGAAGGCGGGCACCAGGATCGAGGCCGAGTTCCTGCTGCGGCACGCCCCCGGCCAGTTCAAGATCACGATGATGAGCTCGTCGATGGGCCAGCTGCTGTGGAACCCGGAGGTGAGCAAGGCGACCTACCCCACCCCCGAGGACCTGATTCGGGACCTGGTGCCGCTGCAGATCGAGGAGATCGGCGAGCTGCTGGACGCGGGGGTCACCTGGATCCAGCTCGACTCGCTCGGCTACAACCGGGTCATCGACGCGCGCTTCCACAGGGCGATCGGCGGCTCCGCGGACGACGACCTGGAGGCGATGCTCGACGCGACGATCGCGATCGACGCCGAGCTGGTGCGGGCGACGAAGCAGAAGAAACCCGACGTCACGGTGGGCATGCACATCTGCCGCGGCAACAACCGCAGCGCCTGGATGGCGGAGGGCGGATACGAGCCGATCGCCGAGAAGCTGTTCACGCAGGTGGGCGTCGACCGGTTCCTGCTGGAGTACGACTCCGAACGGGCGGGCGGGTTCGAGCCGCTGCGGTTCATCCCCAAGGGCACCACGGTCGTGCTCGGCCTCGTCTCCTCCAAGACCCCCGTGCTGGAGTCGCAGGACGACCTGCTGCGCCGTATCGACGAGGCCTCCCGCTACGTCGACCCGGAGAACCTCGCGATCAGCCCGCAGTGCGGCTTCGCGTCCACCGCGCTGGGCAACCTCCTCACGGTTGACGACGAGCGACGCAAACTCGAACTCGTGGTGAACACCGCCCAGCGGGCCTGGGGCTGAGCCCGCCGCGCACGCCGGGTTCGTCGGGTGCCGGCCGTACCGCGGGTGGCACCCACACCTTGAACGTTCGCCCGGCGGCCCCTTTCGCCGCGTCGGGCCGCCGGGCGGGCGGGACCCGCCGCCGACGCACGCGGCAGGCGGGCCCCGGGTCGCGGGTCGCGGCCCGGTGCTCGTGGCCCGGTGCTCTTGGCTCGGGGCTCGTGTTCGGGTAAGGCTCTTCGAGAGCCGAAGGTTTCGCGCCGGGCGGGAGGCCCAGGTTGAGCGATCGGGGGGACGATGCCCGTGACGCCGCCGGTACGGCGCCGCGGGCCGGGCGGGTGCTCGCGGAGATCGCGGCGATCTTCCTCAAGCTGGGCCTGATCGGGTTCGGCGGGCCCGCCGCGCACATCGCGCTCATGCGCGAGGAGCTGGTGCGGCGCCGGGGCTGGGTGTCCGACCAGCGGTTCCTCGATCTCATGGGGGCGGTCAACCTCATCCCCGGGCCGAACTCGACCGAGCTCGCCATCCACCTCGGGCACGATCGGGGCCGGTGGCGAGGGCTGGTCGTGGCCGGGGTGTGCTTCATCCTTCCGGCGTTCGTGATCGTGGCCGCGCTCGCCTGGGCGTACGTGCGGTTCGGGCGGCTGCCCGCGGTGGCCGGGCTGCTGTACGGCATCAAGCCGGTCGTGGTGGCGATCGTGGTGTGGGCGGTGGCCGGGCTGCTGCGCACGGCGGTCAAGGGGTGGCTGACCGGGGCGGTCGCGGCGGCGGGGCTGGCGGCGTACCTGCTCGGGGTGGACGAGCTGGCCGTGCTCGCCGCCGGGGGCGTGCTGGTGATGGCGGTGCGCACGCGCGGGTCGTGGCTGCCGGGCCGGTTCGGCGGTGGCGGTTCCGGAGACCGGCCGGTGAGGCGTGGCGGCGGCCTCGGCGCCGCCGGCGGAGGCGGCCTGCCGGGGCTGGTGGCGCCGCTGCTCGCCGCGCCGCGGTTTCCCGACCCCACCGGCGGGCAGCTCGCCGAACTCTTCCTGACATTTCTGAAGATGGGCGCGGTGCTGTACGGCAGCGGCTACGTCCTGCTCGCCTTCCTTGAGGGCGACCTGGTCGACCGCCTCGCCTGGATCACCGGCACGCAGCTGCTCGACGCGATCTCGATCGGCCAGGTCACCCCGGGGCCGGTGTTCACCACCGCCACCTTCATCGGCTACGTCGTGATGGGCCTGCCCGGCGCGGTGCTCGCCACGATCGCCATCTTCCTGCCGTCGTTCGTCTTCGTCGGCCTGCTCACCCGGATCGTCGGCCTCATCCGGGGGCGGACCTGGTCGTCCGCGTTCCTCGACGGCGTGAACGCCACCGCACTGGCCCTGATGGCGGGCGTCACCCTGCGCCTCGCCGGCGACGCCTTCGTCGACCCGCTCACCGTGGGGCTCGCCGTACTCGCCCTGCTCCTGCAATGGCGCACCCGCCTCAACACCGCCTGGTTCATCGGCGGGGGCGCCGTCATCGGCGTCGTCCGCGTACTGCTGTTCTGAGCAGCCGTTCTGCGCGGGCCGCGCTGGAACGCCTCCGGGGGTGCGGCCGTTCGGGATCACCTGCCCGGTCATCGCCATGCGGTGAGTGACGACGGGCGAGGGCGGGCCACGAGGAGCGTCTCACGCCAAGGCTGTGACGAACTTGTCAGGCCGCGGCGGGGTGCATGACGCGCGGGCGGGCGATTTTGTCCGCTTTGTCCACATCCGGCCGCCCGGTGGCTTCGCTCGGGTTATCGCGGCCGACGACCCACGACGCACCGGTTTGTGCTACGCCACGCTCCCGAACGGGACATTTGACCTAATTCATCGTATGATGAATTAGGTCTGATCCCGGCATGCCCCGAAGGGGTGGAAGCATGCAAAAGACACATGCCGCCATCGGAAGTACCGCCTTCTTCATCGCCGCCCCCGGCACCGTGACCCTCCTGATCCCATGGCTGATCACCCGCTGGGAGAGCCGTGACCTGCTGCCTGACGCGCTCTCCTGGGCGACGCCCGCGCTCGTGGCCGTCGGGGGCGCGCTCATCCTCGCGGGCTCCGCCGTGGTGATCAGCGCGTTCGCGCGGTTCGTGGTCGACGGGCTGGGCACGCCCGCGCCCGTCGCGCCGCCCGAGCACCTGGTGGTGACCGGCCTCTATCGGTACGTGCGCAATCCCATGTACGTGGGCGTGCCGGCCATACTCATCGGGGAGGCCTTGCTGCTCGGCCGGTGGGAGCTGCTCGCCTACACCGCCATCGTGTTCGCCTGCGTGTACACCTTCGCCCGCTTCTACGAGGAGCCGAAGCTGCGCAGCCTGTTCGGCCACGAGTACGAGACCTACCGCGCGGCCGTACCGGGATGGTGGCCCCGCCTGCGCCCCTGGCGACCGTGACCCCGGGCGCCACTCTCGCCTNAAATCTCCCGTTTATCCCTATATCACCAGCAATGCGACCGAGGAATGAACCCGGACATCACATCGCAATACGATTGATAATTCGCTGAACGTATTCAGTGCTTCACAGCGCACTAATGCCGCATAAGACTGCGGACATGTCGTGGGTTGGACGCTCCGCAGCAGATATCGCCGAGGCAGTGCGAAAAGGAACGACCACGGCCACGGAGGTCATCGAGGACCATCTCGCCGCGATCGCCGCGCGCGACGGCGAGATCGGGGCGTTCCGCAGGGTGCGCGCGGAGGAGGCCAGGGCGGAGGCGCGAGCCGTACAGGCCCGGCCCGACCTGGCCGACCTGCCGCTCGCCGGCGTACCGGTCGCGATCAAGGACAACATCCCGATCGCCGGCGAGCCGACCAGGAACGGCTCCGCCGCCACGAGCGAGGCCCCCGCCGACGCCGACCACCCGGTGGTGGCGCGCCTGCGCGCGGCGGGCGCGGTGATCGTCGGCATCACCAACGTCCCGGAATGCTGCCTGGTCGCCTGCACCGACAACGTGTACGCCACCACCCGCAACCCCCGCGACCCGGCCCGAACCGCGGGCGGCTCATCCGGCGGCAGCGCGGCGGCGGTCGCCGCGGGCATGGTGCCGATCGCACAAGGCAACGACGGCCTCGGCTCACTCCGCATCCCGGCCGCCTGCTGCGGCGTCCTCGCCATCAAGCCCGGCCCCGACGTCGTGCCGCCCCCGCCGAACACCTGGTTCGACATGGCCGAGAACGGCCCGATCGCCACGACCGTCACCGACCTGGCCCTCGCCCTGAGCGTGCTGGCCGACCGCCCCTACCACCCCACGACCACCCAGGACCCGTTCGACCTGCGCATCGCCGTGGCCCCGCAGCCACTGCCGTACGGCATGCGCATGGACCCCGAGTTCCGCGCCGCCGCCACCGAGGCCGCCGAGACCCTGCGCGTCGCCGGCCACACCGTCGTCGACCACCCCAGGCGCTACCCCTTCGCCCTCGGCCCCGCCGCCATCGCCACCTGGTACGCGGCCGCCGCCACCGAGACCCGCGACCTCGACCCCCGCCGCCTGGAACGCCGCACCCGCGCCCTCGCCCGCGCCGGACGCCTCCTCACCGCCCTCCGCCTCGACGGCACCCAGGCCCGCGAGCGCTGGTCCGCCCACGGCGCCGACATGTGGTTCGGCGACGCCGACGTCCTCATCACCCCGACCCTCGCCGCCGTCCCGCCCCGCGCCACCCGCAGCGGCCATTACGGCCTCCTCCGCACCACCCTCCGCGACGTCCGCTACGCCCCCGCCACCGCCCCCTGGAACCTGGCCCGCTGGCCCGCCCTCTCCCTCCCCTTCGGCACCCACTCCACCGGCCTCCCCATCGGCATCCAACTGATCGCCCCACCCGGCTCCGAACCCCACCTCCTGGCCCTGGCCAGCCAGCTGGAGGCGGCCCGCCCCTGGCCCCGCCACGCCCNACCCCCGTCCACTCCCTCCTGACCCCACCCTCTGGAGCCCTCCTGGCACTCCACTGGCCCAACCCTGACCACCGCGCTACGCTGCCCTCGACCGCAAACCCAGAAAGCCGCCTTCGATCATGGTTCTGCAGCAAACCTCCCGGGTTTTCTGCACTACCGGAGGTTCACTGCAGAATCGGCCTCTCCGGCCCCGAACAAACCTCCTCCCACCTGCGGCTTTACCGTCGGNTCCTCATCACCCCTACGAGGGGTCGCAACNCGANGGCG
>Ga0065720_1002081_pt1 | contig 11044 bp, 7 predicted proteins | sample Thericmetagenome_FD_59107 | JGI IMG/M metagenome (GOLD analysis project Ga0065720, IMG submission 59107) | Thermophilic microbial communities from the Joint Bioenergy Institute, California, USA of rice/straw/compost enrichment - eDNA_2 v2... | ecosystem: Engineered > Solid waste > Grass >... | reverse complement strand
GCGATCGCGCCGGAGGTGCCGTCGACGGTGATGAGCTGCCCGGTGGTGATGCGCGTGGTCGCGTCGGGGACGCCGACGACGGCGGGGATGCCGTACTCGCGGGCGACGACGGCGCCGTGGGAGTTGGCGCCGCCCATCTCCATCACCAGGCCGCCCGCGGTGAGGAAGAGCGGCGTCCAGCCGGGGTCGGTGGACGGGGCGACGAGGATCTCGCCCGGCTCCAGGTGGGCGCCGACCGGGTCGAGGATCACCCGGGCCGGGCCGGTGACCGTGCCCGCGGACGCCGGGGTGCCGGAGAGGGCGCCGTCGGCCGGGGCGGCGGCGACCGCCTCGGGCTCGGTGCCGTCGGAGAGGAGGATGCGGGGGACGTGCCTGCGCGCCAGCTCCCGTTCGTAGGAGCGGCGACGCTCGGCCACCAGCGTCCGCGGCCCGGGTTCCCGGTCCGCTCCGGCGCGGCCGGTGAGCGCCGCGCGGACCTCGGGGAGGGTGAGGAAGAAGACGTCGTCGGGATGGTCGAGGCGGCCCCGCGCGGCGAGCTCCTCGCCGATGACGCGCAGCTGCCGCCGGGCCGCGGCGAGGGCGTGGATGATGAGGTTCTTCGGCGTCTCCCGCAGCCCGACGAGCCGCCGCGCCCGGCGCAGCGCCCAGCGGGCGACCCGGCCGCGCGGCCCGCCGGCCCGCCGGCACAGCTCCTCGATCAGGTCCTCGGCGGCCTTCGCGCCCCGCGCGAACACCGCGTCCGGGGCGAGCTCGGGATCGTCGAGCCGCAGATAGTTCGCGATCACGCCGAGCACGTGCGCCGGGTCCTCCGACCAGCGCGGCATGCCGATGTCGATCTCGGCCACCGCCCGGTGGCCGTACGTGGAAAGGAACGCGTCCAGCTCCCGCTCCAGTACGGGCGGGAGCGCGCCGCGCCGCGCGGCGAGCTCCTCCGGCGGCGTCCCGGCGACGAGCCGGGCCGACTCGGCGTCGGCGCGGATGCGGGTCGCCGCCCGCCACAGGGCGAGGTCCATCTCGGTGGTCACGTTGCCCGGCAGGCCGCGCAGCACCGTGGCGAGCTCGCCCGGGCGCAGGTGCCCGCGCAGCAGGCGGGTGGCGAGGCCCAGCGACGCGAGCCCGGCGGCCAGGCCGGGCACGACGAGCGGGGCGAGCAGCGGTATGAGGCCGGACAGCACGTCCTCGACGTGGCCGAGCCGCTCGGCGGCGGTCGCCCCGTCGGCGAGCCGCGGCCGCCGGGACAGCAGGAGCCGTGCCAGCCTCGCCCGCCGGCACGCCGAATCCGGGTCGATCAGCGACCCGATCAGCCGCTCGGGCATCCGGTTGCGTACGGCGACGCCCAGCACCCGGCGGACCGCCGGGCCGACCCGGGGGTGCACGACGCTCAGCCGCGGGTCGCCGAGGATCCGGCGCAGCACGACGGCCGACCGCTTCTCCATGAGGTCGAGCCCCCTGGGCACGAGCTCCCGGCCCGCCCGGCTGCGCACCGCGCCGGTCACGTCGAAGAAGATCCGATGCCCGGCCTCGGCGAAGACGGGCGGCCCCGCGTCGCGGCCGGGGAGGCGGAACCCGGCGAAGTTCGCCATCGAGCCGACGATGAGGCGGGCCGCGGACACGCCCATCGGGGTGATCGGCCGGTGCAGCCCCTGCGCGAGGCTGAAGCAGAAGTACACCCGCAGCCCACCGGGGTCGCGGCGCGCCGCGTCGCTCACCGGCACCGGGTAGAGCGTGGTGATCGGCCGGGCCTGGGTGAGCCAGATCCGCCCGCCGGCGTCGATCGCCCACTCGGTGTCCTGCGGCTCGCCGTAGTGCCGTGCCACCCGCGCGCCCAGCTCGGCGAGCCGCCGCACCTGGTCGTCGTCGAGGCACGGCCCGCCGGACCGGTCCCGCGCGACCCGCTCGGTGCCGCCTCCGGCCAGGGCCCGTACGGCGACGCCACCGCGGCCCGCCCGGCGCTCCACGATCCGCCCGTCCGGGGCGGCCACGAACCGGTCGGGGTCCGCCGCGCCGGACACCACGGCCTCGCCGAGCCCCGGCGCCGCGTCGATCACGATCCGCCCCCGGGTCCCGGTCACCGGGTCGGCGGTGAACATCACGCCCGCCACGGCCGCGTCGACCATGCGCTGGATCACGACGGCGAGCCGTACCGCGCGGTGGTCGATGCCGGCGGCGGAGCGGTAGGCCACGGCCCGGTCGGTCCACAGCGAGGCCCAGCAGCGCCGCACCGCCGCCAGCACCGCGTCCGGCCCGGTGACGTTGAGATAGGTGTCCTGCTGCCCGGCGAAGCTGGCGTGCGGCAGGTCCTCGGCGGTGGCCGACGACCGCACCGCCACCGGGCCGCCGGCGGCGAGGGCGCGCACCGCGTCGGCGATGTCGCCGGGCACCGGCGCGCGCTCGATGAGCTCGCGCGCCCGGGCGGCGAGCCGGGCCTGGCCGGCGGCGTCGCCGGGCGGGGCGGCGGCGAGCCGGTCGAGGATCTCGCCGAGCCCCGCCGCGTCGGCGACCCGCCGGTACGCCTCGGTGGTGAGGCAGTGCCCGGGCGGCACGGGCAGGCCCGCCCTGGTGAGCAGGCCCAGGTTCGCGGCCTTGCCGCCGACGAGGCCGAGCATGTCGCCGGTGATGTCGGCGAACGCGAGCACCAGCGGTGCCGGGGACGAGGGGCCGGCGGTGGCCATCGGCGGTCTCCTTCGACGCGGGCGAGCGGGCGCGCGCCGGTGCGGCCCGGGACGCCGGACGGGCATGCCGAGGCGTCGCCGGAACCCGGGCGCCGTCCCGCGTTGCGGCCATTCAAACGCCGCCCGAAGGGCATGTCAACAAGCGATGAATTTTCCCGGGCGCCGCCGTACCGGGGGGACGTCGCAGGTCAGACGGGCGGCCTGGCCGTGCTCGCCGCCTCCACGAGGAGCCGCTCGGCGTCGTCGAGGTAGTCGGCGAGCATCCGCTCCGCCCGGGCGGTGTCGCCCTCCTCCAGCAGGGCGAGCAGGTCGGCGTTGCGGCTGACGAACGGGTAGTGCAGCGCCTTGGGGTCCTCGGCGATCCGGAACACCAGCCGCAGCTCGGCGAAGATCCGCCGCATGATCTCGTCGAGGCGGCGGCTGCCGCTCAGCGCGACGAGCGCGCGGTGGAAGTGCATGTTCGCGGTGCCGACCGCGCCCCAGTCCTCGCGCGTCGCCGACTCCTCGCCCTCCCGCAGCGCCCGGCGCAGGTCGTCGAGCACCTGCTGCGGGATCTCCCGGGCCTGCCGTACCGCGGAGAGCTCGATCACCCGGCGCACCTGGTAGATGTCCCGGACGTCGTCCGCGGTGAGGCTGCGCACGAACACCCCGCGGTTGAGCTCGTGCACGAGCAGCCGCTCGTGGGACAGCAGCCGGAACGCCTCCCGCAGCGTGTTGCGCGACACGGCGAGCGCGTCGCCGATCTCCTTCTCCGACAGCTTCTGCCCGGGGCGGAACAAGCCCTCGATGATCCGTTCGCGCAGGATCTCGGCGACCCGCTCCGCCGTGCTGCTGCGCTCCAGCAGCACCCGATCCCGCTGCAGTTCACGCATCGAATCCGAGGGCGCGGCCAACGTCTCCTCCAGTCGTTTAACGAAAAGTTAGCACACAATAGCCTTGTCGGATCGTTCAACAATCCCTACGTTGAAACAACCACGGAGAAGGCGGCATCCCCACCGGACCCGGCATCCGACCCGACAAACCACGCAAATCGGCCAGGAAAGGACCGCCGATGAGTGCTCCCCAAAGTCCGGCCTCGCGTACCGGCTCGCCAACCCGCGTGATCGTCGCCGGCCTGATCGGCACGTCGCTGGAGTGGTACGACTTCTTCCTGTACGGCTCGGCGGCCGCGCTCGTGTTCAACAGGCTGTTCTTCCCCACCTTCGAAGAGCTCACCGGCACTCTGCTGGCCTTCGCCACCTACGCCGTGGGGTTCGTGGCCCGCCCGCTCGGCGGCGTGGTGTTCGGCCACTTCGGCGACCTGGTCGGCCGCAAGAACGTGCTCGTGATCACCCTGCTGCTGATGGGGATCTCGACCTGCCTCATCGGCGTGCTGCCGACCTACGCGACGATCGGCGTCGCCGCGCCGATCCTCCTGGTCGCGCTGCGCTTCCTGCAGGGGGTCGGCCTCGGCGGCGAGTGGGGCGGCGCGGTGCTCATGTCGATCGAGCACGGGGGCGCCGATCGTCGCGGTCTCAACGCGAGCTGGCCGCAGGTGGGCGTGCCCGCCGGCAACCTGCTCGCCGCCGGGGTGCTCGGCCTGCTCTCGGCGATCATGCCGCAGGAGTCGTTCCTCGCCTGGGGCTGGCGGGTGCCGTTCCTGCTCTCCGGCGTGCTCGTGCTCGTCGGCCTCTGGATCCGCGTGACGATCGCCGAATCGCCGCTGTTCACCGAGGTCGAGCGGGCGAACAGGAAGGCGAAGGTGCCGATCATGGAGGTGATCCGGCAGCACCCGCGCTCGCTGCTCTCGGCGATGGCCGCGCGCATCGGCACCGACGTCGTCTTCTACACCTTCAGCCTGTACATCCTCACCTACGTCTCCCAGACCCTCGGCCTGTCCGACACGGTCGCCCTGAACGCGGTGCTCATCGGCTCGGCGTTCCAGCTCGCGCTGATCCCGCTGTTCGGCCTGCTGTCCGACCGGTACGGCAGGCGCCCGGTCTACCTCGCCGGGGCGATCGGCGCCGGGGTGTGGGTGTTCGCGTTCTTCCCGCTGCTCGACACCCGGTCCACCGGCATGATCATCNTCGCCGCGGTCGTCGCCCTGCTCTTCCACGCGATGATGTACGGCCCGCAGGCCGCGTTCATCGCGGAGCTGTTCAGCACCCGCCTGCGGTACAGCGGCGCCTCGATGGGCTACCAGGTGGCCGGCATCCTCGGCGGCGCGCTCGCCCCGATCATCGCGCTCTCCCTGCTCGGGACCTTCGGCACCACGCTCGCGATCAGCCTCTACGTGGTCGTCGCCCTCCTGATCACCGTGGCCGGCCTCGCCATCGCCCCGGAGACCCGCGACATCGACCTGCACGAGGAGCTGCCGGGCGCGGCGCGGGCCGCCCGTCCCACCTCGGCCTGAAGCCATCCCCCCACGCCGCCGGCCGGTTTGACGAAGCCACGGGACGGCCGGCGGCCCCCGTGCCCGTCCGTGCCCGGGTGACCGCGACACCTGGGCACGGACGCCGTGCCGTACGGGTGGCTCCCGAGGGCCGGAAGGCCGCCCCGGCCGTTCAGCTCATGGTCTTGCCGCCGTTGACGGCGAGGCGCTGGCCGGTGATGAAGCGGGCGCCGGGGGAGGCGAGGAAGGCGACGGCCTCGGCCACGTCGATCGGCTCGCCCATGCGGCCGAGGAGCACCCCGGCCCGGTACTCGCCGGTGTCGGCGCCGGCGTGCCGTTCCACGGGGATCCAGCCGGGTTCGACGGTGTTCACGGTGATGCCCAGCGGGCCCAGCTCCCTCGCCCAGGACCGGGTCAGCCCGTGCATGGCGGCCTTCGCCGCGACGTAATGGCCGAACTCGGCGTTGCCCAGGTCGGTGACCTCGCTGCCGATGTTGATGATGCGCCCGGTACCGGCCGCGCGCATGCCGGGGAGCACGGCCTGCAGGATGAGCAGCGGTGCCTTGACGAAGAAGCGCAGCTGGTCGAGGTGGTCCTGCCAGGTCTGCTTCTCCAGGGGGATCTCCGGCTGCGGCCCGGTGGCGTTGTTCACCACCACCTCGATCGGCCCGGCGTCCCGGAGGATCGCGTCCACCCCCTGGCGTACCGCGTCCTCATCGGTCACGTCGAAGCGGGCGATGCGGGCGGAATGCCCCCGTGCGGTGATGCGCTCGGCCACGGCGGCCGCCCCGGAGGTGTCGTGGGCGTAGTTCACCACGACGGTCCAGCCGTCCGCCGCGAGCCGTTCCGCGATGGCGGCCCCGAGCCCCCGCGAGGCGCCGGTGACGAGAGCGCATCCCATGTAGCTTCACCCCGTTGGTAGATATTCGCCCCCTAATTGTCCATGAGGGGCGAGGAGAGCTACTCGGCCATCCGCTCCGGGACGAGTCCCGCCCTGCCGTCCGTGTTCTCGCCCGGGTTCAGGCCGGTCCGCCGCCGCTCGCGGCGGCGCCGCACGTACCGGACCACCTCGACCACGATCGTCACCCCGATCGCGATGCCGAAGCCGAGCAGCAGCCCCATGATCGGGTCGTCTTCGAACGCGACCCCGCCCACGTATCCGATCGCCGCCGCGTAGCAGCCCCAGGAGATCGCCGCGATCGCGTCGAAGAAGGCGAACCCGCGCGGGGAGTAGCCGACCGCGCCCGCCGTGACCGTGGTCGCGGTGCGCCCGCCGGGGATGTAGCGGGCGATCACCAGCACGAGGCCGCCGCGTTCGCGCAGCGCCCGGTCGGCCCAGTCGAACAGGGGCCGCGCCCGGCCCCGGCGCAGCCGCCCGATCGAGGACTTCCCGAGTGCGTACGAGATGTGGTCGCCGGCGAACGCCCCGACCGCCGCCGCGGCGATGACGAGCGCGAGGTTCGGCTCTCCCGTCGACGCCGCGAACACCCCCGCCGTGATCACGGCGGTCTCGCTCGGCACGGCGGGGAAGAACGCGTCCACCCCGGTGATCACGAGGATGGCGAGATACGCCCAGGGGGATGTGATCACTTGTTGCAGGAAGTCGAGGACGGCCTCGGACATGGTCGCGCTCCGGTCTGATCGGCGTTGGGATGTCGATGTCGAACCGGGAGGCGCCATCCCGGCGGCATGCACCACTGTGCCGCCGGGCTCCCGCTCGCGCCTATTCGGGATCCCCCCGAGATCGCCGGCCGGCCACCCTGAGAGCCCCCTGACACCCTCCGGGCGGTCCCGGCCTCACCCGGAGAGCCGGTAGAACCGCCAGAACGGGAAGTCGATCGGCAGTACCTCGAACTTCGTGAAACCGGCGTTCTCCGCCCAGCGCCGCACGGTCGGCGTGCGCAGGATCGTGCCCGCGGCCTCCACCGGGTTCTCGGCCATCGTCGCCGGCAGGCAGTGCAGCACGCTGAACCCGAACTGCATGCGCTCCAGCAGGTCGGCCGGGGTGGTGAGCTCGTCGGCCACGCGCTCGTCGGCGACGAGCACCGAGCCGCCCTCGACGAGCACCGACCGGGCCGCGCGCAGCGTGCCCTCCGGGTCGCCCATGTCGTGCAGCGCCTCGAACACCGTCACCAGGTCGTAGCGCTCGCCCTGCCGCGGCACCGCCGCGTCTCCGACGACGAACGACACCCGGTCGGCCACGCCCGCCTGCTCCGCCGCGGCGCGCGCCTCCTCGATCGACTCGGCGTCGAGGTCGACGCCGAGCACCCGCACGTTCGGGTACGCCTGGGCGAGCACGATCGACGAGGTGCCGAGGCCGCAGCCCAGGTCGAGCACCTTCGCCGGTGGGTTGAACCGCAGCCGCGCGTCCAGGTCCGGCATGGCGGGCAGCCACTTCGTGGTGTACTCGTGCAGGAAGGCCGGGCGGTTGAAGCGGGCGATGCCGTGCCGGATGTGCCGCCCGAAGGCGTGGTACGGCACGCCGCCGCCGGTGCGGTAGGCGTCGATCAGGTCCGGCAGCACCTGGGCGATGCCCGCCAGCATGAGGATCCCGGGCGCGGCGTGGTACGGGCTGTCCCTGTCGAGCAGCACCTCGGCGTGGCCCTCCGCCAGCCGGTAGCGTCGCTCGGCCGCGGGCGCCGTCACGTCGTCGCACAGCAGGTAGCCCGCCGACGCCTGCTGCTCCAGCCACTCCCGGGCGTACCTGGGGGCGATCCCGGCCCGTTCGGCGAGCTCCGCCTCGTCGGCCGAGCCGTGCTCGGCGATCGCCGCGTACAGGCCGAGTTCGAGGCCGAGGAACACGCTGAGCGTCTCCAGCGAGGTGGTGAGGTCGTCGATCAGCCTGTCCGCGAACGCCTCGCGGGCATCCATGATGGTCATGGGTCGTTCTCCTTGCTCGATTCCGACGCGTGCGCGCCCGGCGCGCCGCGCGCGGCGAGGCGTCCCGGGGTCCGGGCACGGCGCGCGGGCGAGGCCTCGCGGGGAGCGGTGTCCATCGGACNTAGTGACGGGACGGGATCGGACGCGCCGCCGGTGGCCNGCGCGCCGGGCACGGAACGCGACTGTGCCGCCCGGCCGCGCGTCGTTCCACGCACAATTACCCGTAACCGCGCCGGTCAGCGCCACTCAGCGGCACTCAGCGGCGGTCAGCGCCGGACGCCGCGCGACGGCCACCGACGGCCACGGGGCCGGGCGCCAGGCGGCGGCCGCCCCCGGCGGGGTCAGGCGGCGGCGAGGGCCTTCGGCGCCGGGAGCTCGACGTGCAGGCGGCGCAGCACGCGCAGGAAGGCGAGCACGGAGAAGGTCACGGCGAGGCCGCTCACCACGGCCACGGCGGTGGTGCGGACNAGCAGGTAGGTGCCGATCGACTGGTTGAGCAGCAGCCAGATGCTCATCGCCGAGTTGNCGAGCAGCACGAACGCCCACAGCAGGGTGATNCGCGCGAAGAACCGCCGCACCCGNTCGTGCCGCAGCACGAACGCCGGCAGGTGGATGTAGTCGAGCGTGAGCCGCTCGACGAGCGGGCGGCGCAGCCGTACCGAGGCGAGGAAGGCGAGCGCGATGCAGATCGTGCCGAGCTCCGGCTGGATGAAGTAGACGACGGCGCTCCCGGTCCACCAGCCGAGCGCGGCCCGGGCGGTGATCGCGATCGCGGCGAGCAGCATCGTGCCGGGCACCGGCCTGCGCCGGATCAGCCGCCACCCGACCCCCGCGTACACCCAGGCCACCGCGGCGATCAGCGCGCCGGTCAGCCCCAGTACGGCGAGCGCCACGTAGAACACCGCGAGCGGGGCCACCACACCCTCCAGCACCCGGGGGACGGCCTGCTTGATCAGCGCGGTGATCCGCGGCAGGGCGAAGTGCGGGTGGTTCATGCTGCTGCTGCTCCCAGGACACGATGGGATGGGCCGGCGTTGCCGATTGCCCCTACCCGAACGCCGGACGTCCACCAGCCGTGGGCCGCGAGCGACGGGCGGCGGGCACCCGTCACCATACGACAGGACGCCTGATCACCATCACGTTTTGGCCACAATCAGCAGTAGAAAAGGTAATCCTCCCAGCTCGCCGTGGCCATACGGTCACCCGAGTGGTGGCGAGGCCGAACCCGGGGCGGCAGGACCGGTTCCCCGCCCACCACACGGTTCGGCCATGATCGATGGTGCCGGTCCCGGGCGGGGGCGGGCAGGCGCACCCGGCGCGCCGCGGCGGGGTCAGCTCAGGGACGCGGTGGCGAGCTTCGCGCCGAAGCCGAGGAACAGCGCCCCCACCGTCGAGGTCATCCCCGCCGACAGCCTGCGCCGGCGCCGGAACTGCGCGGCGAGGAAGGTGCCACCGAAGATCAGCACGCTCAGGTAGGTGATGCTGAAGAACTGGCAGATCGCGCCGAGGATCAGGAACGACAGCGCGGGCGCGCCGTACGACGGGTCGACGAACTGGATGAAGAACGAGACGAAGAACAGGATCGCCTTGGGGTTGAGCAGGCTCACCAGGAGCGCGCGGCGGAACGGGTCGCCGCCCTCGCGCCTGCCGCCGGCCTCGGTGATCGCGGGCTCCGGCCGGTCGGCGGGCCCGGCGGCGACCCCGGTCGCGGGCGCGCGCCAGGACCGCCACGCCGAGCGGAGCATCTGCAGCCCGATCCAGGCGAGGTAGAGCGCCCCCGCGTACTTGACGATCGCGAAGAGCACCGGATTCGACTTGAGCAGCGAGGCGACCCCGGCCGCGGACAGCACCATCAGCACCGTGTCCCCGACGAAGACACCGGCGGCGGCGCGGTAGCCCCGCCGGACCCCCTCACGGCCGGCGGTCGCCAGCACGAGCAGGGAGTTGGGTCCCGGCATCAGGATGATGAGGAACGCTCCGATGACATAGGTCCACAGGTCCGTGATGCCGAAGAACATGCCTCACCGTTCCGATGGTGCAACAGGGGTGATGGGGACAACCGCCCCTCATTTTCCCATGTCGCCACAGTGAGGCAGCGCCAGGTGCCCCTCCGCCGGCCCGCACCCCAGCCCGCCACCCAGCCGACGCCGGGCCGGGCGACCCGGTGGCGGTGGCACGACGCATCACCGCGGCAGCCCGGGGACCTCGCGGCCATGCGCGGCGCGATCCGGCCCTCGCCCGCGCGGCCCCGGCGGCGCGCCGGACCGGGCGGACCGGGCGGACCGGGCGCGCCGGGCGCGCCGCCTCGGGCCACTCCGTGTCCCGGATCCGTGACACGAGAACGCGCGCCCCGCACGGCCGGAAGCCGTGCGGGGCGCGCGCATCCGCCGGTCAGGCGCCGTTACGGCCCGCCCCGGACGCGGCGGCGAGCCCGCGCTCCAGGGCCTCGATGATCCGGGGCCGCAGCTCCGGAACGCTGATGATCGCGTCCACCGAGCCGACCTCCACCGCCCGCTGGATGCTGTGCACCCGGTCGAACTCCGCGGCGACCTCGCCCAGCTTCTCCGCCCGCACGGCGGCCTGCACCTCCTGCAGCCGGGCGCTCAGCGCCGCCCGCTCGGCCCCGCTCGCCGCCGCGATCCGACGCTGCAGCTCGACCACCCGCGGGTCGGTCGCCGTCCGGTGGTTCACCTCGCCGGAGAACACCACGGCCGCCGCCGGCGCCCCGCCGAGCACCGAGGCGAACGAGCCCTCCAGCGCGAGCACCGTCATGTTCGGGTTGAGCGCCTTGGAGAACACCACGAACGCCCCGCCGTGGTACCGCGAGATCACGCAGAACACGATCGGCCCGCGGAAGTTGACGATCGCCCGGCCGATCTCCGCGCCGTACTCCAGCTGGAGCTTGCGCATCGACTCCGGCGAGCCGTCGAACCCGGACAGGTTCGCCAGCACCACGAGCGGCCGGTTCCCGGACGCCGCGTTGATCGCCCGCGCGGTCTTCTTCGACGACATCGGGAAGAGCGTGCCCGCGGTGTAGGTGTCCGGCCCGTCGGTGGGCGGGAACCCGCGCCGCGGCACCGGCCGCGACTCGATGCCGATCAGGCAGACCGGCAGCCCGCCG
>Ga0065720_1021275_pt1 | contig 11047 bp, 6 predicted proteins | sample Thericmetagenome_FD_59107 | JGI IMG/M metagenome (GOLD analysis project Ga0065720, IMG submission 59107) | Thermophilic microbial communities from the Joint Bioenergy Institute, California, USA of rice/straw/compost enrichment - eDNA_2 v2... | ecosystem: Engineered > Solid waste > Grass >... | reverse complement strand
TTTTTTTTTTTTTTTTTTGGCCGTTGCCCAAAATTTTGGCATCCCATTGGAACTCGAACTCTGGCCTTTCTCTGCCTTTGAAGGGTGCTGACTCATCCGGGTGGTCTGGGCGTCCTCGCACCCAGTTTTTGTGCTGTTCCCACCCACCCCGCTCGGCTATCCAGACACAATTTTCGCACAATTCCAACAACCCCACAGACGCGACCGACGTCAAACATCGCCGCCAGTATCTCGCTGCGGTATCTCTCACCCAGTCTTGGCTAGGTCATCCTTCCGCCAATGGAATAACACCCTTTCTTTTGTCGCAACATCACCAAGTCTGCTCTGTGCCCGTCGAATAGAGGCAGGCCGAAACCGCCCTTCCCGCCGACAATACTCTGCCTTCACATCGTTAACGGCGGAGCCGTAGCAAACAGTTTGGTGGGGCACGACTCGACCGTTACTTCGGTTATTCTACTTCCCGCTCAACTGCTTTGCTTCCTTTGGGGAGTTTACTTAATCGCACCCCTGTTTTTACATGATCCCTTTTTTTTAAAAGGAATTGCGAGGCCAACCATGTCTTCGCCCGTGAAGATACGCGTCGGCGGTGGCGCCGGCTCGAAACCCAAGTCGAAGAAACCGAATGCCGTCCGCCGCATTATTCTCCATGAGGAGCGCAACCGCGAGAGTTCCGTAGCCTCGACGGCATCTAGCAGCACCCCTGCCGCTCCTGCGGCATCCAACCGTCCTCAGTGCAAAAACCCCAACTGTACCAAATCTGATGTCAGGGACGGAGCCTGCCAGAACTGCGGTTACGTCGTCTACGAGAGCAACATCGTCGCTGAAGTCACTTTTGGAGAAACTGCCAACGGTGCTTCTGTGGTCCATGGTACCCATGTCGCCGCTGACCAAGGTGCCATTCGCCCCAGTGGAGGTGGTCTGGCCTTCCGTCGTGTCGCTGGTGCTGGCGCCAGCGAGGCTCGTGAACGCAGTCTTAGGGAGGCTAAGCAGCTTATGACTCAGTTCGCCTATCAGCTCCAGATCCCTCCTCACGTTACTGAAAAGGCCTTCCAGCTTTACAAGGTTGCTGCCAACAGTAACTTCATCCAGGGTCGTCGCAAGAACACTGTGGCGGCTATCTGTCTCTATGCAACCTGCCGCAAGGAGGAGAACAACAGGGTCATGCTCATCGACTTTGCCGACATCATCAAGACCGATGTCTTCCTTCTGGGTCGTAGCTACAAAGAGCTGCTTGCCTTGCTTCCGGATGTCAAGGAAGGCTCAAAGCCAGTCATCATTGAAGACCTTATTTTCCGTTTTGCCAGCAAGCTTGAGTTCCTGCACGATACTAACAAAGTGGCCATGTCGGCCATCCGCATCGCGCAACGTATGCGCCATGACAATATCACTCACGGTCGTCGGCCTGCTGGTATCTGTGGCGCAGCTCTCATCATGGCCGCTCGTGCCCACAACTACCGCCGCACAGTTAGGGAGGTGGTTTACATCGCCAAAGTTACCATGGCCACGCTTCAGGAGCGTATGGAAGAGTTCGCCAATGTTCCGTCTGCTCAAATGACAGTCCAGGAATTCCACGAGTCTGACAAGCTCCCCGAGACGTCACACGACCCCCCGTTCGTGTACAAACAGTCCAAGGAGTGGCAGGAGAAGCATCCCAAGCGCACCAGAAAACGTAAGGCCGCGTCAACTGCTTCCTCTAACGGAACCATAGACGAGAATGCAGCCAAGCGTCAGAAGACGGGCCAGGACCAAGTTTCATCTACCGGCACCGAGTCAAGCACCCAGGCCACATCACCTCCCCAAGCATCGCTGAACCATGGCTCTTCTGAGGCTGGTGTGAACCCCTTGAGTGAGGAGGAGCTCGCTCTTGTAGGTGCAGCCATCGAGAACCCTGAGGATCAATTGGAAGATTTGGCCAAGGCCTATGGCTCTGGGGCCGAGGAATCCGATGAGGAGTCGGAGGAAGAAGAACTGGACCCAAGCAGTGAGATGGCGATGGCAGCCGCGCAGGGCATTCATGTCCCTGGAGTGAGCATCAAGATCAAGCCTAGGAATACCCCCGGGGATGGCAGCCAGGGAGCAACGAATGAAACCAGAGCAGGTGGTAAGAGGACGCGCAAGCAGAAACCCACTTTGCGCATCGATGAAGAATGGGAGTTGGATGAGAACAACCTGGAAAAAGAAATGCAGGGCCATTTGAATGATCCTGCCCTCATTGGTGCCTCAGAGCAAGTCGCCAGGGACATCGAACAGCGTCGCGAGAGAGAGAAGGCGGCGCGCCAAGGGCTGGAGTCAGCTAAAAACGCTGCGAACAAGACCAATTCCTCTACTACCGTCACGGCAACCACGAATCAACCCCAGCAAAACCCCGAACAACCCTGGGATCCCCGATTCACACCCCCGTCTAAGGTCTCTGATGACCCGATCATTCACGAGGATGAATTCGCGGATGACCCGGAGGTTATGTATTGCAAGTTGGACGAGAAGGACGTCATGATCAAAGAGATGATTTGGGCCAATCACAACAAAGATTACATGCGCAAAATGCAGCAGAAGATATTCGAGGCCAAGATGGCGCAGAACGGCCCGCCGAAGCCGAAGCGTAATCGCGCCAAGAAGCCCCGCATTGGTGAGGGCCAGACGGCACCGGCAGGCTCTGCGCTTGAGGCGGCTCAGAACATGCTGCGCACTCGCGCAATCAGTTCCAAGCTTGATTACTCGCGCATGGGTAACCTCTTCGACCCTAAGGGCAGTCTGGGCAGTAAGTCTGGGGCGACTAGTACCAATGGCGATCACAGTGCCCGTGGCAGCTCCGCAACCAGCGATGCTGGAGACCACAGAGAAGGGTCCCACAAGAACGGGAACAGGGCATCGTCAGTCACTAGCCAGACCACATCTACGACAAAGGCTGCGTCGGCTTCCGAGGCGGCCGTCAAGGCCCTTGCCAGTCTGGCCAACGAAAGCCAGGAAGAAGATGGTGACGAGGATGACTATGATAACAATGACGACGGTTATGGTGGTGAAGAAGACTACGAAGAGGATGGATACATGGAGGACTTTGATCCGTTCGGTGGCGATGATGAATGAGTACGGTGAAATGACAGGCACGCAGAGATCTCATTTGAAGGGGTCTGCCATTGCATAACCAAAACGGGGAGTTTAGGGCTTGGACAACGGCATTCAAGACATCGGCATTTCGGGCGGTTAGCGTGACATAACTCGATACCCAGGTAGCTCCTATTCGTGTAGACGCAGGATCGTGGGCAACCACAGCGTTGCAGTCTCTTGTTGTGCTGCTCTATAGAGACCGGTAGGTGTCTCGGAAATAAGTAGAAATCTAAGGTCACATGTTACTACTTTCTGCCGTCTGATGAGTGATTAGTGCAAGGAAGGCCTCAGTCGTTTCGCACCACTCACTACCGTCCTTTGATTTTGCCCGAAGCCTTGCTGCCCCATAATAAAACTCTCACGAGATTAGCGTTAAAGGCCGCAGTCAGGGTCGAAACCTGTCCACTCGCGACCCTTGCAAGCAGGCTGGCAGGTTGCCATACCACGCACGGGCTCCCAGCCTGCTTGTAGTTGGTGTTGAGTCGCTACACCTAACCGCTGCACCAAGCGAGCGGTATCAGGTCAGGGCGGCCTGCTGGTTGTTGAGAGCACAGGTCTCGACCTCGTCCACAAAGCCCCTTCCCAAGGGGAGAGCTCTTATGGAGACGACTTAGGTCCCTCCCTGCTCCATTCACCATCCCCTTCAGGGCGACCTGCATTTCACCAAATCAATGATATCCACGTAACATGGCGAGCGACATCTACGATCGACCAGGGGCGGGATCATCTCGATTGTTGACTTTCCCCTTACCATTGCCACAGCAACCGTCGCTTACCACGTTTACTCTGCCGAGTCATGCCATGCTAACCCTCGGCATGGAGCATAGATACCCAGTCTTAGACACCGACATGAAACACTCGAATGCAAATCAGAGGATCTTACTAGCTATTCTATACTCCTCTGGTCAATCTTGTGTCATGCAATCCTGGCATGTTCAACATCGACGACCCTTTTCCACAACCGAACATAGACCTTCCCCCTCCGTCCTATCTAGCACCCCTAAAGAAGCTAACTCAGGTGTTCATGTCGAAAGTACCTCCCGTGATAGCCACAAACTCTCGTTCAACCTGTTCCCACACTAGTGGAGCAAAACGTCCCCTCTTCAATTCACTCAACTCCGACACGGTCCTCTCCGACGTCTCTCCTTCAACATCAACAGAGTACACCCCGCTGCCAATGATCCCATCCGTCCCCTTCGCCACAGTCACTCCCTCAACCAAGGGTACCCCATCGCCGTCATGCTCATCTTTACTGCCCTCCTTCGGCGCAAACCTTCTGCTCGTGGCGAAAAACAACTGCCTCTCCCCCGCCTCCTCCATCGGCAGCTTCAAATCATTTTTCATCACCCACATCACGGTGCGACATATCATCCTCAAGACCGTCGCCCTCACCCCCGGGATATCGCTCCAGTAATTCTTTGGTATCTCTCCCGGGTCTGTATGCACAAACGAAACCAAGCCATTGCCCAGCCCGGCGCGGAGGTGCTCATCCGCCGCGCGCTTCGCGCATGCTTCAAGGGCCAGTGTCATCAAGGAGCTGTAGTGGGGAATAGCGTGCAGTGAGCAAGGAGAAGAGGACATGTGGAGCTCTCGGCCCTCGTCGGCCCAGTGCGAGCGGTAGACCCAGCCTTCTCTGGCGCCGGCGAAGATGGAAACGACGCGCCGCAGTCCCGTTGCGGAGTATAGGAGGGATGAAAGGTTGGTGATGAAGCGCAGGCGGGAGAAATACATGACGGCGAGTTGGTAGGGGAGGCCTTCATCTGTTTCTGTTGTTGAAGTCAGCGGTCCTCGGGTTAGAGCTTTGGAGGAAATAAGTTTTCTTGACTTACTCGTTTTGTCTTGCATCGTACTCGTGTTGAGAAACAGCAGGTTGACTGCATTCTCCCTCCGCCGGATTTCCAAACAGACTTTGTCGACCACCCGAAGCAGGCTGACATCGGCACGTATGTACAGATACTGTCCGCTAGGATTAAGTTGCTCGAGCTCTCTCGCAATCTTGTTTCCTGCCCAGCAATTGCGGCCAATGAAATATATACGAGGTTGTTTTGCATGTCGTGCGAATTGTTTCATCGTCGCCTCTCCGAGGCCGCGCGTGGCGCCCACGAAGACAGCAACTAAGCCAGGCGGGAGACGCTCGATTTGGGCATTCGAGTCTCGCATCTGCTGTAGTGTGACCATTTTTTTATTTTATGATTTACAGCTCGAACGTCCTGAAGATTTATCTAGTTGGATTGTTAACGATGAGATACCGGAGTCTAAATGGCCATGGATTTGCTGGAATCCCCGGACTTTTGAGTGGTTGATGCCACGTCGAGACATGTGAAGCAATTTCAGTGTCGCCTTCCTCTCTTGCCGTTCGTTCTGTGAACCAAAGTGGTCAAATAAAAGATGTGAAGCCATCCGAAGCCTGTCGAAAAGCTACAAGAATTTCAGAGCCTGAGTGGCCCAGTGTGCTCCATGATGTCTAACGACCGCAGAGAATCTATGAGGTCTCTTCGGCTAAAGCCTTCCAAATTACACCGGTTATCTACTACCTAATAACTTGTAAAAAACCTCATACTTTGGTATCCATTCCCCCTTTCCTTGTGCTGTCCTGCATTTAAGCAGGGCATGAACAACTACAAACCCTTCGCTAAGGGGGTTTTGTTTCACGTACTCAAACTGCATCCTCCAAATGGTTTTGTTAAACAGCTTTACACTCCTTATCGTCATTGCAGCATCTTCCTCGCTCAGTAACTCCAGTTACAGTGTCTGAACTATGGCCTCATGGTCGTTCCTTACCTTCCTCCGCCCAACCCTCCAAGTGTATCCAAAGACTCTTATATATCGCAAGCGTGGCAACAGACTCTCTGGCCATCGTACAATATTTTTCTTCCCCATCCTGTCTAGCACGCTTTTTGAAGCGGTGTACCCTCCCGTTGATCTCTATTAACTGCGTCAGATTCCTCAGGCGCGGCGAGGCCGAGCTGAAGAATTTATCCCAAAGGGCTGGCACGCAGTCAAACTCGCGGTATATGTGTATAGCGGGCCTTCCCAATGAGTTACTGAAATTGTTTGGAATGATGTGCGCCGAAGATTGCCAGTTAAACAAGATTTCTAAGATCCATCGGCCGTCGGGATGTAGAAGCAGAAGCAAAGTTCCGATAGGGGTGCTCTTTGAACGAAATGGTTAGTGATGCAGCATGCCGTGGCCTAGAGAAATTGCTATGGCGTTTCAGAACTTTTTTTCGCAGTTCAAAAGCGTTTAGACAACGTAGCCGTGGGCATGTTGATGGATTGAGCATGGTAGTAAGAAAATAGAGAAGATTGCCGTCATACCCTGCGGTTGAGATCGTATAAGCCAGGGTGAAGGTCCAAGTTGGCAAGAATGCGCGCGAAAAATGCAGTATCTTGTTATAAAGGTCAAATCTCTTCTAAGTATTCTAGTTTGAATAGCCAAGATGCGGTCCTGACAGTCCGGGAAATAACCCCGTCCCGAAGTACCAACGATCGAAGCTTGAGCGGTGCAGGAAGTATCTTCTCATATCGATGACAAAGGGTGAAGATATAGAGAAATTTCATGCTGCCTTCGGCTAGACAACGCCTCACTGTCGCCATAGAGATGGATATGTGCAGGTGTCGGAGGTTGGCTGACATCAAGAGGACTGTTTCAATCTCCTCGACCCGCCAGTCGATATTGCAGTAAAAACCAGTCAATATCAGCGCCTGAAGGCCGCGGAAGACAGAGATGGTTGGCTTGTCCACAAGCCGTTTCTATCGGCACTCCATTTTAATTTTCACTATCATCTGTATACGAGTCCAGTGAGTGTGCTTGGCGTCTAACCATTCAGCAAAGTCGATGTGCAGAACCTTGAGCTTTTTGCAGTGGTTTTGCATACTGCGAAGGGTCTATCAGACAGGAGAGACATTCGCTATCCCGTTAGCCTAAGTTATAGATCAGCCTGATTGCAACATGTGAGGCGGTGGTTGTGTGAAGGAGACATACGTCAGAATCCCGAGAAATGCCATCTCTGCTGCTACTGTCCGCATCAGCCTATCATACTTCTTGTTATACATGTTTTCAAAAGGGCTGAAAATGACTGTAAACTTCCGAACGAACGAGGTGTATCCGGCAGCTCTAAATGCAGGAAGTCCCGATTTGTACCCGGTGACCTTGAAGGGGCGGCAGAGGAATGGCGAAAAGATGTTTCTGAAGGCCTTATTCACGCAGTGAAGAGCTAGTAAGAACGGGCGATTGTCCATTTTGAAGCATGCTGTCAATGTTTCGAAGCTCCAGGCGCTAGAAGTGGAGGTAAAGGAAGTTTACCTATTCTCCAGAGAGCGAAACGAGGTTGGAGTCGCTCGCGAAGATAACAGCCGCCGACATGGTGCTTTTAATCAACATTGTGCAACCAGAGCTGCAATGCCAATGAGAGTCAGTAGATAATAAGGGATGCCTACAGCAAGATGCGAGATGCGATTGACATGGATGACACCTTACTGAGAGCCGGTAGACTCTTTGCACACAAAGTTGAGTAGGTACCCAGCAGGCTGCAAGGGGACCATTAACCTGTTTTTTTTTTTGATCACAATACTAACGGAAAGTACAAGGCATAATCTATGCGGAAATAGAGGAGGACTTGTATTACATTAAAACAGATCAGCTGTCATGGTTACAGAGAAAGTTTGTAATCTATGTGGTATGCCTCAAAGTCTCAGCTAACGTCGAGATCTCTGCGACACAAAGGTCGATGTTACGACTTCATAAGTGAATAAGTTTTCACTTCGTTAGTCGCACATAGAGTGATAGAAGAAAGTCATCACGCTCATTTGATCAGCCCTAGGAACTATCGAGGGAAATAGTTGTTGAACCATCGCTTGAAAGGCTAAACTGACTGCTGAGGTGTTAGCCAACGAAGAGCTCTCATTATGCTTTGCTCAAAAACCACGCACATTGGAGAATGGATGGAGACTGGCAAAAGGATGGAACGTGGACTAGAACTTACGAGGGCTGATGTCTGATCCTCCTTTCCCACTCATGCACAAACCGTAAGCCATCCTTGAGCCAACTACCGAGCCTTTTCTCAATCCTCCAAACTAGTGAGTGCGCCTCGGACGTTTCTTGCGGTGAAGGCATCTCCATACTGGGTGTCCCGTCATGCTTCTCTTGAAGCCAAATCCCGGCGCCAGCTGTGACCATCCTCTCCCTTGCGATCCTAACCTGCTCCATTTGCCTCAAGTCTGCAACGGTAGGGTCGTCACGCCAGTAGAGGTAGAGGCGGCCGGTCTGGTCGTAGACGGCACGCAGACTGGGAGTACCACACGTACATTCTGTGTGTGGTTGGGTTAGCAGGGACAGGACGGGGTGTGTTGTATCGCAGTTTCCGCACAGCCAGGTTGTTGGGACTGGGAAGGCCAATGCTAGTTCACCGGAAGGAGCTTTTCTCTGTTCAGCATTTGTCGGGAGGGAAGGGTTGATATCGATCTGGGAAGGCGGGTGTAGTTGGTGGGGTAGGGGGTTGATGGGCTGTTGACTCATGGTGTTGGAGTGTTTGACTCGGACAATGTGAAATGTACTGTTGCAATTGGAAGGACCAGACTAGAACTTTTGGGCAAGGTTCCTAATGTGCTGAGCATTCAAGTCATTCTTCGACGGGGAGCAGATGTCATGTGTCGGTGTCGACCGCGTTCTGGATACAAGGACCTTCAACAAAGACTTAGTTACAAGTTGAAGGAGGTATATAGGTGACAGGCTACACTGCTCGACATTTATAGGTCAAAGCTCTTGAAAGACCCGAAAACAAGGCTGCATTAAACCATCTCAAACAGCGTAAATAAGCCACCATGCATGGTGATGTATGGGAGGGGCAACTCCGAAGTATTACTCCGAAGAGAACCTGGAACTCTCTTTTAACAGATATGGTAACATACATAATACCCCAAGCCGCTAGTTTGCCTGCTTCAAGGTAAAAATTGCAGCAAAATACCATTAGACATATTGTCTTTTTTGTTCTCGGTAAGTGATAAAGGAAAAAAAAAAGTTCAGGGTTATATCCCTAAGGAGAGTCATAGGGTTCCGGGATAGGGGGAGCGGGGGAGATGACCATATGACGGACTTCCCCCTTTGCATCCCGACTCAAATTAGAGACTGTGGCTATGCCAACAACATGAGGTGAAGGGCAAACTGCACATGCCATTATGGCATGCAGTGCACCTGGACAAATGTGACTGTTATTCTTGAAGCATTCAACATGCAACTGTGCATTCTAAAACTGCAATCGTCCGATCTCTTCTTCAATGTCTCTGTTTGCCATGGTGACCAGCATTTCTGATCATTGTCAAGTATAAAGATGACCTTTTCACAACAGCTTCAATGAGTCCTTTTAATGTTTTGCATTGACACGGGACCAGTGTGCAGTGCGTGTTTGGCACTCGACCGTTCTCCACTCAGATCGGATCAGAATGACCGGTCATCACGGGGACTTGGCTGACGAAAAGGGCATGTGGGACTGGAGTCTTCGGGATCGGCCGGCTGGGAGCCACCAGAAATGCCGGCTCCGATGATGGGGGCATGATCTCGATTCTGTTCGGTTCAGTTGGCCGGGTGGGTCATCGGATTGGTCGCTGAGTGGGGTCAGGATTCTCACGAGCACGCCCCAAGAGTTCCATGTAAGGGGCGTCTCAGCCCCACTTCGTCGCCATATATGATGTATCAAGCTTCCCCTGCATGTCAGACATATCGATCGTGTGGCAGCCTCAAAATGTCGGCTGTTCTTGCATGCCGAGTGTGATATTACAATGGTATACTCTACCCGAGGGGCAAGAGATTGGTGCCAGTGGCTAAGCTGAGTTCATAGTTTCGGCTCACAAGTCCCTTGTACTCCCTATCTATTGTTTTCCCGTCTTGTATGATAATGAAAGGAATCACAGAGCATGTGAAGTGCATGTAATAACATGCTAAAACTCGTGAATATACCTGTACCTATAGATATCCTCTCTATATAATGTTCCATCCAAAGGCGTGGTATCATGGAGAAAAAGAACGCATGGCATAAGCAACCGCAGAACCTCAAAACCCAATACAGCCCAGTATGCTCCATATTACATATCGTACACATGCTTGAAAATATATTCCAGGGGTCAAACACATCCTGCTTCTTTCACGCAGTTCCATCATCCGGAAGCCCCTCTACTGTTTCTGGCGGCTGCAGCCACCCTCTCCCAGAAGCCTCAAGCATCCCGCGATACCACAAGTCCGCCATCTTCTTGTACCCGCTATCATTGGGGTGAATGGTATCAGCCATGTCGTGGGCAGTGGGCGCGTTGGGGTCGCAGTGCATCTCAACAAGCACGATGTGCCGGCCCTCACGACGCAATCTCCGAGCAAGAGCGCGGTACTGGGCATTTATCGTAATCACATTGCGCTCAATCTCCGGCTTCCGGTTGATAATGAGCGTGCTGAGCAGTATCACAGCGCGTGGTGACCGGTTCCAGAGGTCAATTAGCATTGATTCCATACGCCGACCAATGTCGTTGAGCGAGTGAGACTGAAGCGCGTCATTGGTGCCGGCGTTAATCAGGATTACATTTGGTTTGAATCGTGCCACAGGCCCGCCGTTCGGGCTCGTCGCCTTGACGTGGACTTGGTCAACTCGAAACCCTGGCCAGCCCTCGACGTCGTTGTCGAGCATGGTGCCCGATTTGCGCGAACCAACCATGTTCACAAGGTTCCCTCTTGGGCCAGTAAGGCTTGCGCGCAAATGAGCGCGAAATCCATTGCCATCAGTCGAGGCCTCTGTGCAATGAACTGTGTCAGCTGCGGTACTGGGATAGGAGAAAGGACAAAGACAATGTCTTGGATATTCCAGGGACTATGCCCGGGCTCGATCAACACAAAGGAGACATGTGCGCTTACTGAGCACTCTTACGGCAGCTGATAGATCAAAAAAAAAAAAAAAAAGAA
>Ga0065720_1003985_pt1 | contig 11048 bp, 10 predicted proteins | sample Thericmetagenome_FD_59107 | JGI IMG/M metagenome (GOLD analysis project Ga0065720, IMG submission 59107) | Thermophilic microbial communities from the Joint Bioenergy Institute, California, USA of rice/straw/compost enrichment - eDNA_2 v2... | ecosystem: Engineered > Solid waste > Grass >... | reverse complement strand
GCGGGTCATCTCCGGGGTGAGGTCCATCGGGGTGAGCCCGGTGCCCCCGGTGGTGACGATCACGTCGTAGCCGTCGCGCACGCCGTCGCGCAGCGCGGCCTCGACGGGGTCGCCGTCGGGGATGACGANCGGGCCGTCCACCTTCTCGCAGCCGGCCTCCTGGAGCAGCGACACGAGCACCGGCCCNGACTTGTCGGGATAAATCCCGGCAGAGGCCCGGTTCGACACCGTGATCGCGAGCGCCTTCACGAGGACACCTCCGCCGCGCCNCCGCCGCGCGTCCACACGCCGGTCTTGCCGCCGGTCTTCTCCTCCACCCGCACGTCGGTGATCACCGCCGCCGGGTCCACGGCCTTCACCATGTCGATGAGCGCGAGCGCCGCCACCGACACGGCGGTGAGCGCCTCCATCTCCACGCCGGTGCGGTCGGCCGTCTTCACCTGGGCGGTGATCTCCACGCCCGAGTCGACCACCGCGAGCTCCACCTTGACGCCGTGCAGCGCGATCGGGTGGCACAGCGGGATGAGGTCGGGGGTGCGCTTCGCGCCCTGGATGCCGGCGATGCGGGCGACGCCGAGCGCGTCCCCCTTGGGCACCTCGCCGGACCGCAGCACCCGGACCGCCTCGGGGGAGAGCAGCACGCGGCCGGTGGCGCGAGCCGTGCGGACGGTCACGTCCTTGGCCGAGACGTCGACCATGCGCGCCGCGCCGGTCTCGTCGATATGCGTCAACCCGCTCATATCGCCCTCCTGACCGGCCGGGGCCGGCAGTCGCTCAGCCGTACCGAAAAATCCCCTGATACCCGCTGATCGTACGTCGAGTCCCTGGTCACAGCGGAATGACCCGCACGGAGGCGCCCTTCGGCACCTCGGTGACGTCCTCGGGGACGATGATCAGCGCGTTCGCCGCGGCGAGGGCGCCGAGCTGGTGGGAGCCCTGCCCGTGCACCGGCGAGACGACGCCCTCCGGCGACAGTACGCCGCGCAGGAACGACCGCTTGCCCTTGGGCGAGCGCAGCGGGCCGTCGGTGATCGCGCTCACCGTCTCGGGCGGGCCGGCCGGGAGGCCGCGCATCTTCCGCAGCGCGGGCCGGACGAAAAGCACGAACGACACGAACGACGACACCGGGTTGCCCGGCAGGCAGAAGATCGGCACCCGGTCCTCGCCGACCACGCCGAAGCCCTGCGGCATGCCGGGCTGCATCGCGACCTTCTCGAACCGCACCGTGCCGAGCGGCGCGAGCGCCTCCTTCACCGGCTCGTACGCGCCCATCGACACCCCGCCGCTGGTGATCACGGCGTCCGCGCGGACGAGCTGGGCCTCCAGCCGCTCCAGGAACTCGGCCGGGTCGTCGGTCACCGCCTCGGCGCGGTACCCCTCGGCGTCCGCCTCCCGTACGGCGGCGCAGAGCGTGTAGCTGTTCGACTCGTAGATCTTGCCAGGGGTGAGTGGCTCCCCCGGCGGCACGAGCTCGGACCCGGTGGACATCACGACCACCCGGGGCCGCGGCAGCACCCGCGCCCGGCGCCGCCCCACCCCGGCGAGGATGCCGAGCTGGGCGGGCCCGAGCCGGGTGCCGGCGGGCACCACCACCTGGCCGGGCCGTACGTCCTCCCCGGCGCGGCGGACCGCGTGGCCCGGCTCGGGCGCGCGGCGGATCGCCACGCGCACCGTGCCGCCGTCGGTCCACTCCACCGGCACCACCGCGTCCGCGCCGCCGGGCAGCGGGGCGCCCGTCATGATCCGCGCGGCCATGCCGCGGCCCACCGCGTACGGGCGCCCGTCCCCGGCCGCCACGTCGTCCATCACCGGGAGCACCACCGGCCGCGCCTCGGACGCGCCGGCCACGTCCTCGGCCCGTACGGCATAGCCGTCCATCGCCGAGTTGTCGAACGGCGGCAGCGGGAGCGGCGAGGTGACGTTCTCGGCGAGCGTCGCGCCGAGCGCCTGGTCGAGGTCGAGCTCCATCGGCTTGACCGCCCGGACGGTGTCGAGGATGTCGGCCAGGTGCCGGTCGACGGATTTCAGCATGACGTCACGATCCAGGCGTCCGGGGTGGTGCACACGATCTTATTCTGACCTCTCCTCAAGGAATCGCCGCAGCCAGGGCAGGAAGTCGGGGGCGAGATCCTCGCGCTCGGCGGCGAACTGCACCACGGTGCGCAGATAGTCGATTTTGTTACCGGTGTCGTAACGGCGCCCGCGGAACAGCACACCGTGCACGGGGCCGCCCTCGTCCCGGTCCCGCCCGGCGAGCGTGAGCAGCGCGTCGGTGAGCTGAATCTCCCCGCCGCGGCCCGGCTTCGTCTCCTCCAGCACCTCGAAGATCTTGGGATCGAGCACGTACCGGCCGATGACCGCCCAGTTCGACGGGGCGTCCTCCCGCTTCGGCTTCTCCACCAGGTTCGTCACGCGCACCACGTCGTCCTCCTCGGTGGGGGCGATCGCGGCACAGCCGTACATGGAGACCTGGTCGGGCGGCACCTCCATCAGCGCCACGACGCTGCCGCCGTACCGGTTCCGCACCTCGATCATGCGCTTGAGCAGCGGGTCCCGCGGGTCGATCAGGTCGTCGCCGAGCAGGCAGGCGAACGGGTGGTCGCCCACGTGCTGCTTGGCGCANAGCACCGCGTGGCCGAGGCCCTTNGGCTCGCCCTGCCGTACGTAGTGCAACGTGGCGAGGTCGGCCGTCTCCAGCACCTGNGAAAGCCGTACCTCGTCCCCCTTCGCCGCGAGGGCCTCCTCAAGCTCGTACGCTCTGTCGAAATGGTCCTCAATGGAACGCTTGTTCCGGCCGGTGACCAAAAGCACGTCGAGGAGTCCGGCGTCCACCGCCTCCTCGACGACATACTGAATGGCCGGCTTGTCGACGATAGGCAGCATCTCCTTCGGAGTGGCCTTGGTGGCGGGGAGGAATCGTGTTCCGAGACCCGCCGCGGGGACAACGGCTTTCGTCACAGGGTCGAAGTCAGCCATGCACCGACTTTAACGGAGGGCATCATGGGGAAGCGGGAGCTGCGCCGCCGGATCCTGGAGGCCCGGGCCACGGTGAAGGACCCGCAGGGCGCGGCGGCCGCGATCAGAGAGTCGCTGCTCGACCAGCCGTGGGTGCAGATGGCCGGGCTGGTCGCCTGCTACTGGTCGATCGGCACCGAGCCGTCCACGCACGGGCTCGTCTACGCCCTGTGGAAACACGGCGCGACCGTGATGCTGCCGGTCCTGCGCCCGGACAACGACCTCGACTGGGCGGTCTACGATGGCCCCGACTCGCTCGCCCCCGGGCCGCGTGGCCTGCTGGAACCGGTCGACACCCGGCGCGGCGTGGACGCGATCCGCACCGCCGCGCTCGTCATCGTCCCCGCTCTCGCGGTCGATCGGGGCACCGGGGTACGGCTCGGCAGGGGCGGCGGCTCCTATGACCGGGCGCTCGCCCGGGTGGGTCCGAACGTGCCGACCGTGGCCCTGTTGCACGAGGGCGAGCTCATCGACGGGGTCCCGGCCGAGCCGCACGATCAGGCGGTCCGGTACGTCGCGCAGCCCTCGGGCATCGTGCGAATCGGGCAGCCCGCGGCGGCAAAGTAATGGAAATTACGTGAACGCGGCAGAATGATTCACGGCCGCGAAGGGAGGGGGCCGGGTGGAGTTGAGCATCTGGCTCCTCCTCGGGGCCGGTGTCGTGATCGCCGCGATCGTCTCGGTCCGGGTCGCGCACGGGACCGGGCTGCCCAGCCTGCTCATCTATCTCGGCATCGGGCTGCTGCTCGGCGAGGGCGGGCTCGGCATCGTGTTCGACGACGCCGTGCTCGCCCGGGAGATCGGGCTCATCGCCCTCGCGGTCATCCTCGCGGAGGGCGGGCTCACCACGAACTGGCGGCAGGTACGGCCGGCCGTACCGGTGGCCACGGTGCTGGCGACGGCCGGGGTCGGGGTGAGCGTGGTCGTGCTCGCCGCGTGCGTGGTGGTGCCGCTCGGCGTGGACTGGCGGTCGGCGCTGCTGCTCGGCGCGGTGCTCGCGTCGACGGACGCGGCGGCGGTCTTCTCGGTGCTGCGGCGGCTGCCGCTGCCGCCCCGGCTCGCCGGCGTGCTGGAGGCGGAGTCCGGATTCAACGACGCGCCCGCGGTGATCATCGTGGCCGCGCTGAGCACCGGGAGCGCGGCGCCGCAGGTGGGGCACATCGTCCTCGACGTGGCGCTGGAGCTCGCGATCGGCGCGGTCGTGGGCCTGGTGGTCGGGCCGCTCGCCGCCTTCGCGTTGCGGCGGGTCGCACTGCCCGCGTCGGGCCTGTACCCGCTCGCGGTGTTCGCGGTCGCGCTCGCCGCGTACAGCGGGGCGGTGCTGGCGCACGGCAGCGGGTTTCTCGCGGTCTACCTCGCCGGGCTCGTGCTCGGGAACGCGCGGCTGCCGCATCGGGCGGCCACGCGCGGGTTCGCCGAGGGGGCCGCCTGGCTGGCCCAGATCGGACTTTTCGTGATGCTGGGCATGTTGGCCCGGCCGTCCGAACTGCCATCCGCGATGCTGCCCGGACTGGTCGCCGGTTTCGCGCTGATCCTGGTCGCGCGTCCGGCCTCCGTCGTGGTCTCGGCGGCGCTCGCCAGGGTCTGCCGGATCGGCACCCTCACCTGGCGTGAGCAGGCGTTCCTCTCCTGGGCCGGGCTGCGCGGCGCGGTCCCCATCGTGCTCGCCACCATCCCCTGGGCGGCCGCGGTGCCCGGCGCGAAGACGATCTTCAACGAGGTCTTCGTCATCGTGATCGTCTTCACCCTGGTGCAGGGCCCCACGCTGCCGTTCGTCGCCCGCGTGCTCCGCGTCGCCGCGCCCGGCGAGGCCCGCGACCTCGACGTCGAGGCCGCCCCGCTGGAGGAGCTCAAGGCCGAGCTGATCCAGGTCGGGGTGCCGCCCGGCTCCCGGCTGCAGGGTGTGGAGATCTTCGAGCTGCGGCTGCCGAGCGACGCCGCCGTCACCATGATCGTCCGCGATGGCCGCTCCTTCGTGCCCGAGCCGAGCACCCGGATCCGCGCCGGCGACCAGCTCCTCGTCGTGACCACCGCCGCCTGCCGGGAGGTCGTGGAACGGCGGCTGCGCGCGGTGAGCCGGCGCGGCAAGCTCGCGGGCTGGCACGGCGAGCAGGGCGACTGATCGAGCGTCGAGCGCAGCGTGCCGCCTGGCGGTTCGCCACCAGGCGCGGGCCGGCGCAGGGCTCAAGATCACGACCGGAGGAGGCGCAGCGGGGCCCGCGGCGCAACGCCACTGATGCGAGGCCGGGTACCGGCGGCGAGGTGGACGCCTGCGCCGGATTCCGCGTCGGATTCCGCGTCNGGCGACGAGCACACCTTGATGGCCGGNGTGGACGTGTCGNGCCCGCACCGCCACGAGTGGCCTGACGGCCGGTGCATCAGTCGACGGGCCTNCTCCACCAGGTCNCCGAACCCCCGCGGCGCCCCACCCCATCCGCACATGATCATCCCGCGACACCCTGCCCGGAGCGGAGATCAGGCAGATCGCAGCGGCCGCCCATCCCCTGCCTGGCCGCCTCCGTCCCATCGGCCCGTCGTGCGACGGCGGCCACCTGCCGGCCCCGGGAGAGGCGGACGACACTCGGCGTTCAGCCTGTTGCGCCATGGGCGTCGCCGCGTGTCAGCGACGACGCGCCCCCGACGACGTGCGCGATGTGGTTTACGTCACATCCCGGGGCGGCGGTGCGGNCTGTGCCGTACCGACGGTTGGCGGGACATTTACGGCGCGACCTGCCTNGCCGTAGGGGCGTCGGGCCTTTTGGATCTTTGTGTGGCCGGTTTCACCGCNCTCTCGCCGCCCGCGCATAACCGCTGGTTAACCGGACTAGAACGCTTCTGAGTGGCGTTTATGCTGTGCCGAGCCGTACCATTTAGCAGTCGCACCGCCAGAGTGCCAGTCGGTGTGAGCCTTATGAGGAGGAGTGCGTGCCCACCTATCAGTACGCCTGTACCGCCTGCTCCGAGCAGTTCGAGGTAGTCCAGAAGTTCACCGACGCCTCGCTCACCGAGTGCCCGAGCTGCAAGGGGCGGCTGCGCAAGGTCTTCTCTCCGGTCGGCATCGTCTTCAAGGGTTCCGGTTTCTACCGCACGGACAGCCGTTCGAGCAGCTCGTCCTCGACCCCGGCATCGTCGAGCTCGAACGGAAGCAAGAGCGACTCCGGCTCCTCGAGCTCCTCGTCCGACAGCTCGTCCGGCTCCAAGTCCGACAGCAAGCCCGCGGCTTCGACGACCTCAGCCGCCTGATCCGGCCGCGTCCCACGATCGTCGCGGCCACTCCTCCGCCCGCAGCGGACGCGGGCGTCGCCCGACGTCGCCGTTCGGCACTCGCACGCAGCATGGCCTGGTCCGGCTCCCGCAGGGCCAAAGCCGGGCCTGCTGCCGAATTCGAGTCCCGGGGCGGAGCACGCCCACTCGCGCTCGGCTCGCAGCGCCTTCCGGCGATGAAGTGTGGCCGGGAGAGCCTCGTGCCGTCGGCCGGTGCGTGACGCCGTCGCGGCGGCCCGCGCGGCGCCGGCCTTATCCACAGGCCCGGGCACCGTTCGCGGGTTATCCACAGGCCCGAACACCGCCCCCTCACAAGTGACCGCGCACCCGCTAGGGTCAGCGCCATGGTCACTCGCGCGGAAATCGCCGTCATCGGAGGCTCCGGCTTCTACTCCCTCCTCGACGAAGCCGAAGAGATCGAGGTCGAGACCCCCTACGGTCCGCCCAGCGACGTCATCACCCTGGGCCGGATCGGCTCCCGATCCGTGGCCTTCATCCCCCGCCACGGCAGGGACCACCGCTATCCCCCGCACCGCATCCCGTACCGGGCCAACATGTGGGCCCTGCGCTCCCTGGGCGTGCGCCAGGTCCTGGCCCCCAGCGCCGTCGGCTCGCTCCGCCAGGAGTACGGCCCCGGCACCCTGGTCATCCCCGACCAGCTGGTCGACCGCACCTCCGGCCGGGTCCAGACCTACTACGAGGAGGGCGGCGCCGTACATGTGTCCTTCGCCGACCCGTACTGCCCCTCCGGCCGGGCCGCCGCGGTCTCCGTGGCCCGGGACGAAGGCTGGTCCACCGTGGACGGCGGCACCCTCGTCGTCATCGAGGGCCCCCGCTTCTCCACCCGCGCCGAGTCCCGCTGGTTCTCCGCCGCGGGCTGGACCATCGTCGGCATGACCGGCCACCCCGAGGCCGTCCTCGCCCGCGAGCTCGCCCTCTGCTACACCTCCCTCTCCCTCGTCACCGACCACGACGCCGGCGTGGAGGTGGGCGAGGGCGTCAGCCAGGAGGAGGTCTTCGCCTTCTTCGCCGCCAACATCGAACGCATGCGCACCCTGGTGGCCAAGGTCGTCGAGGCCCTCCCCGAGGAACGCACCTGCCCCTGCGGGCACGTCCTCGACGGCATCAAGCTCCCCTTCGAACTCCCCTGACCCCTGAGCCCGGCCACCGGGACACACACCGGCGAGACGATCGGCCGATCCGCCTCGCCACCGATTCCCACGTTTCCCCACGTTGAGGATCAGCGAGCCCCGCCGCGCCCTCACCCAGCGCGGCGGCAAGGCTCTCCTCCCTGGCCGCGCGAAGCCCTTACTTCACCGCACCCTGCGTGACGACGCAAAACCCGGGCGAGGACGAGATCGAGTCCGCCAGGACGAAGCCGCGCCCGCCGGACGACGGGACGAGCTCTCGCGGGACGAGATGACATGCGAGGGCCTCGGCCGAGCCGCCCAGTCACCCGGCGTCCTCTTTCTCCCCGCCTATTTCTCCCCGGCTACAAGCCCTTTCCCCTTACCTGCCTTGCGCAGACCCTCCCCGCAACGTTGCCACCTCACTTGAACGACCACTCGAAAGCCATCGACCATGTCCGCCCTCCACCGCCTGCTCGCCCGGCACCGCCGCCTGATCGCCGCCCTGCTCGCCGCCACGGCGATGGCCTGCGCACTGATCGCACTCCGCCCCCACCCGGGCGTCGAGATCCTCGTGGCCGCCCGCGACCTTCCCGGCGGCCACCTCAGCGCCTCGGACGTCGAAGTGGCACACTTCCCACCCGAGGTCATCCCCGCGGGCGCGCTCCGCCCCGGCACCGACCTGACCGGCCGCGTCCTCGCCGCCCCCATGCGCGCCGGCGAGCCGTTCACCGACACCCGCCTCCTCGGCCCCGGCCTGCTGTCCGGCTACGGCCCCGGCCTCCTCGCCACCCCGGTCCGCATCGCCGACGCCGAAGCCGCCCGTCTCCTCTCCCCCGGCCGACGTGATCGACATCCTGAGCGCCCCCACGGACTTCGCCCACGCCCCCGCCACCGCCTCACCGGTGGCCCAGAACCTTCGCGTCATCACCACCCCGACGGGCGACAGAGACACCGGAGCCCTCGTCGTACTCGCCACCACCCCCACCCAGGCCGCCCACCTCGCCCTGGCCCAAGCAGCCGGCCGCCTCTCCGTGGCCATCCACCCCCGCCGCTGACTGCGGCGTACGCCGACGCCACCCGATCCCGGCCACCTACCACCGCCTGCCTGCTCGCCACTCCCCTGCCCGGCATGCCGCAGAGTCCGCCCCTCCTTTCAAGCTCCAGGAGACGGCGACCGTACATACCAGGCACGGCCACACCCGCGCTGATCCATCTCAGCGGCTCGAACAGCGCGAAAAGGAGGAACACCGCGTGAAGAGAAGGAACGCCGAACGAATGCGAATAGAACGGGCGACCGCAGACGAAAACGAACCACGGCAGCGAACTCAGAGCAGTGAACGCAGAACAGCGAGCTCAGAGCCCGCCACCGAGCTTGGGGTCGTACTCCCAATGCCAGGGCTCGAAAGGACTGCGGTAAGCCCAGTCCGGATGGATGAACCCGAACCTCTTGCTGTTCGCCTCCAGCCAGTTGAACTGCGGTGACCGGAAGACCTCCACACCACCACACAGGTCGACCGCGAGCCCGAACCCGTGGTTGCTCTTGCCCGGGATGGCGGCGAGACCCGGCCGCTGGTAGTAGACGGCCTGCTGGGCGCCGAGGCTGCGGTAGCTGGAGGTGACGCACATCGGCCTGCCGAAGGCGCTTCCGGTACGCCTCGTTCATCGCGGCGAAGGCGATCGCCGCGTCCGCCCGCAGCTGATGGTTCCCCTTGCCCGGCAGCGGACAGAGATAGGCCTGAGGCAGCAGGCCGTTGGGGTACTGCTCGGCCGTCGCGATCAGCGTCGGGTCGCACCCGGTCTTCCGAGCCTGCTTGTTGAGCCGTACACCGGCCTTCCGCAGGGCCGCGGTCAGATTCTTGACCAGCTTCTGCGACCGCTGCCGCAAGGTGTTGATCTCGGCGTTGAGCTGCGCCTCCTGCAGCAGGTTCGCCGCCCGCTGCTCCTGCGCCTCCGCCGCGAGCCGCTCCCGCTCCTGGAAGACCTTGCCGCTCTCGGCGAGGATCTGGTTCCGCGCCGCCACCATGTGCGTGGCGTCGCTCATCGCCCGCAGATTCGCCTGTTCCTCGCCGGAGAAGAAGTCGGTCAGGTTGCCCGCGGCAGGCACCTGGTAGAGCGCCTGCACCAGCTCGGACAACGGCTGCCGCACCTTGGTCAACTCGCGGTTGGCCTCCTGGAGCTTGGCGAGCTTCGCCGCGAGCTGCTTCTGCGCCTCATCGAGCGCCTTCTGCCGATTGACCAGCGCCTTGGTCGCCGCCTCGATATCCGCGGTGGCCTTCTGCGCCGCCCGCCGGAGCTCGAGCAGGCTGTCCGGCTCCTTGTCCAGCTCCAGCCGCTCGACCCCTGCATCATCCTTGGCCGAGGCCGCGGCCTGCGCCTCGGCCGCCCGGCCCGCGGAGGCGTCCACTACGAGCGAAGTCACCACCATGACGACCGCGATCAGCCCCGCTGACCGAGGAGATGCCACGTCCGACTCCTCCGTTTGCCAACCCGCGACCCGAACCGCAAGGCACGCTACTACAGCTAAACAAGCCCTTTGGGCGAACTGTCCACAGCCGATATGTGCCTATAAGGCAGGTTTGAGGGCCTCCCGCGCGACGGGCATCACGACCTCGCCCCCGCTCGGCCGTACCACCCGAGCCCGGTCACCCCACTCACGAGCAGCCTCCACCCGACCGGTACAGACCCGGCAAACCGCCGCCTCGGCTCCGGCGGCATCACAACCAACCGCCGCGCCGCCTATTGAGTGAAACACACCTCCGTCCCGAATGTAGGCAGTTTTCCGGACTGCCCATTACTCGCCCTTGGTCGTCAGGATCCGAACCCCAAGCCCCGGAAGCACCGAGTACTCCCTGTCCGCCTCCTCCACACGCTCCGTCCGCCTCTCCCCCTCTTCAGGCGGACAGTCCGCTCCCTCGCGCCCCTTCTCCTCATCAAGCCGCTTCGCCGACTCGCCGTCACCCCGCCGCCCCGGCCGCTCTCGCGCCTCCGCCTCGAGCAGCACCCTCCGGCCACCACTCGGCCGCGCCTTACCGACGCCATCCCGCCGCCCTCGCGCGTCCCGCGAAGGCCCCGCCGCCACCTGCCGCGGCCCCTCCGCGTCCTGCCCCCGCTTCACACTCGCCCGCCGAACCGCCTTCTCCACAATCCGCCCGTACACAACATCCGGCCCAGCAGCCGAAACCCGCACCGGCGGCACCACCCTGGCCGGCCCCACATCGGCCCGAGCCGCCCCCACCGGCCGCCCCTGCACACCAACCCCCGTCAGGGACACGACGAGCAGCCCGCCCCCCAGCACCACCGGCACGAACATCGCCACCACAAGCACCCAAGGCCGCCTGACCCCACCCGCCAGGCACCCGGCCCGCCCCTCAGGCCGCGCCCCCGGCCCCGATACCTGTTCGCTCATGCCCCGTGACGGTAATCACCCCCACCCCACCCGAACCCACCGCTTACCAGACCTTTGCCGCCCCCCACACCCCCCATGACCGCCCTCTTCCCCGACCCACCCCGATACTGAGGCGCACCAAGCCCTCTCAGTTCGGTAGGCTTACATCACACAAGCCTCCGTAGCTCAGGGGATAGAGCACCGCTCTCCTAAAGCGGGTGCCGCAGGTTCGAATCCTGCCGGGGGCACTCCTC
>Ga0065720_1021273_pt1 | contig 11050 bp, 19 predicted proteins | sample Thericmetagenome_FD_59107 | JGI IMG/M metagenome (GOLD analysis project Ga0065720, IMG submission 59107) | Thermophilic microbial communities from the Joint Bioenergy Institute, California, USA of rice/straw/compost enrichment - eDNA_2 v2... | ecosystem: Engineered > Solid waste > Grass >... | reverse complement strand
CACCCCTGGAGTTCGAAAGGAGGCAAACCAGCTTCAAGAGCCAACAGTTTGATAAGCTCCTAGCTGTCCATCAAAGCGGGTGAACTCCAGGCGCGGCCGGTGCGTTGGTCGCAGCTGCCGTCGACGCTGAGGGTGGCGGGCATGTCGGGCGGCATGGGGTCCTCTCGTGGCGCTTTTCGCTCGTCAGGGGTGCGTGGCGATGGTTCCGGTGGGCTGGGGTCGTGGTGGTCGGGCGTGGTCGGGGTCTTGTGGGTGCGTGCGGATGGGGTCGATGCGGGCGGCTTCGACGCGGCACGTGTAGCGTTTCCGGCCGGTCGTGTCGGTCCATGTCTCGTTGGTGATGCGGCCTTCGATGAGCGCGAGGTCGCCGGCGCGTAAGGCGCTGGCGCGGTGCGCGAGCTGGCGCCAGGCGGTGACCGTCAGGTAGGTGGTGGTCTCGCCTGCGGCGCGGCGGCCGTTCACGGCTATGGGCACGCGCGCGACCAGGTGCCCTCTCGGGGTGCGGCGCGTCTCGGCGTCGCGGGTGAGGTTGCCGACGATCAGCACCTCGTTGCGGGCGCCTACGAGCCTGTGTTGGCCGCGGGAGTCTTCACGCGTTTCGTGGGGCCCTTCGAGCATGACGAGGCTGTGGGCGGTGACGCGCGTGACGCTCCTCTGCGCTCCGCGTGCGTCGGTCCAGCGGTCTTGGTGGATCTCGCCGATGACGTTGGCGGGCGCGCCGTGTTTGAGGACGGGCGCGAGGAACTTGGCGTAGGTGCCGAGGACGGTGACGCCGACGTAGTACGGGAGGGTTTTCTGCCCGTCGGGTGTGGGGGCGTCGCCCGCGAGGGTGAGTTCGAGGATGGGGTAGCCGTTGCGGGTGTGTCTCAGGCGGGGGTTGTTGAGGCAGCCGATGAGGTGGGCGGCGGCGCGGGTGGTCATGGGTCGCGCCCCGAGCGGCGGGGCTGAGCCTCCTCTCGATCGGGTTCTTCGCTGGCTGTCGCGTGGGCGCGCTCGTTTCGCGCATGGCGTCGCGGTGGATGCGATACTGGGCGCACCTTTCTTGGTTGTCGCCCTTGCGCGTGGGCGGTTAGGGGTGTTGCGGTTCGATGGTGGCGGTGTCGGTGTTGGTGCCTGTGGAGCGGCTGGGGGAGTTCTACGTGTTGTTGGGGCGTTTCCATGAGCAGGTCTCGTCACCTGCTCGTGTCGCTGCGCCGCGGCGACGCGTGGGTGTGGACAGCAAGTACGCTCCCTTGCGGGACTTCCTCGCTGCCGCCTCGGGTGACGCGGTGCGGTTATCGTTCTCCCGCGTCGAGGAGCTGCTCGGGGCTCCCCTGCCGGTTTCGGCGCGTCGGCATCGGTCGTACTGGGCTAACTCGCGGTGGATGGTCCCGGCGCGTTCGTGGCTGGACGCGGGTTGGCGGGTGGAGAGCGTCGACCTGTTAGAGGGGTGGGTGTCGTTCGTGCGCGCGGGCGATGGTCAGGCTGGCCGGTCGGCGGTCTCGGCGCCGGTGAAGGGCGTGGCGTCGACGCGGCCTTCCGCGTCGAGCCGGTAGACGCCGCGCTCGTCGTTGTCTGCGCGGATGTCCCTCGCGCGCGCCAGGCGCGCCTAGTCGCTGTCGAAGGGGCCTTCGACTCTCGGTTCTACGTCGTGCTGCGCGATGAGCGGTAGCGTTTCATGGCCGTTCGACCCTGGGCGGGTGGAGGTCGGTGACCCACCAGGAGGTGTGGCTGAAGCCCTCCTCGGCGCCGGCGTGCTCGACGGCGTCGTCGTGGTGGGTGAAGGGCCCGACGATCACGAAGCCCTCGGTGGGGCTGCCGGCGATGATGACGCTCTTCTTCTCGGTCTCGGGGAGCTCCGTGGGGACGGGCGTCTCGTCGGGGAGGCGCAGGGCCGTGACCTCGTTGACGGTGGCGTTCACCTCGTCGGCGGCGTAGCCGCTCATGAGGCGCTTGGCTTCCTCCTCGTCCTTGGCGCGGATGATCTGGGTTTCGAGTACGACTCGGGTGACCTCGAATATGGGCATGTGGGGCTCCTTTCGCGCGTCTGCTGCCGCGCGAGCGGCTTCTTTCCCGTTGGGGTCGCGGGTGTCGTTGCGTGCTGGAAGTGTTGACCCCCGAGGAGTCGCCTCCTCGGGGGTCGACCTCAGGAGCACTTTCTCAGGAGATACTCATGAGGCTTTTACGCGTTCGGATCCGTTCCGCGCAGCTTCACTGTAACGCGCCGGGTTCGCGTTCGTGAAGGGGTTCGTCGCGGCCGAGGGGTATCACCGTCGTTGGTAATCTTGGGGTTACAGGGTCGTGCTAAGGCGGTGTTCGTCGTGTTGTCGGGTGGCGCTCGGGTCGCGCCGCTGCCGCTGGCGGTCTTGGCCGTGGGCTTTCCCTGCTGACCTGCGGACGCCTTGGTGGTCGTCATGGGTGGCGCTAGGCGCGCGCGAGTTTCTCGTCGAGGTCGGGGTTGAGGTGGTCGTTGTACGCGAACCCGATGCTGGCGATGGGGGCATAGGGGACGGGGCCCTGGTCGGCGCCGGGGATGTCGGCGTCGTTCATCATCCAGACGTCGATGACGGGGCCGTCGCCGGCGTCCTTGATGCGGAGGTCGAAGCCCCTGCCGGGCCGGCGTGGGTCTTCGATGCCGAGCCAGAGCGCGCGTTCGCCGGTGAGGGTGAACATGTCCGGCTCGGTGAGGTGCCGCTCGAGGGGGGTGGCGCGGCCGTGGTTCTCGCCGGGCGCGTCGTGGGTGCGGGCGATGGTCTTGGCGCGGGAGAAGAGTGTCGTGATGACCTCGGGTGGGAGGCCGGTGCGTTGCGCGAGCGCGTGGCGTTGGTGGGCGTCGAGTTGGGCGTGGAGGTCGGTGAGGAGCTTGGCCATGCCGGTGAGGGTGTCCACCGGCGCGGCCTGCTGGGTGTTCTGGTTGGGCATCAGTTGTCCTCGAGGAAGTGGTCGATGACGTCGAAGCTCCAGTCGGTGCGTTCGAGCGGCTGGGGTTCGCGGTCGGGGTCGCGGTTGGGCTTGTCGGGTCCGTACGGCCAGAGCTCGAAGGCGGGGCCGTCGCTCTCGGCGTAGATGCTGATCGAGTACCCGTACCCGGGCCTCTCTGGGTCTTCTATGTCGACGTAGGCGGCGGCCTCGGGTCGGATGCGGTAGCGGGTGGGGTCTTCGAGGTCGCGCTCGAGGCTGCTTTCGCCGGCTTGGTGGTTGGCGGTGATGATCTGGGCGGAGACGAACGCCTGCTGCACCTCGTCCAGGGTGAGGCCGGTGTTGTCGGCGAGCTGCTGCATGAGCTCGGGCGTGACATTGGGGTGGCTGGCGAGGGTCATGCGGGCGAGGGCGGTGAGGAGGTCGACGGTGAGCGGGTCGGGGTTCATGGTTGGGGCGCTCCGGTGAACAGGGTCGGGTGTCGTTTGGGGTAGGGGCGGTCGGGGCGGGCGTGCATGTCGCGTCGCCGCGCGACGTACTTGTGGCGCGCGTATCGGCCTACGAGCTGGTATCCCATGGCGAGCATCTCGTTGACTGTGTAGGTCTTGGGGCCGCGTTTGCGGCTGACCATGACCCCGTTGGCGTCGCGGAACATGGGTTGCGGGGCGGTCTGGCCGTGGTAGCGCTAGTTGGCGGCGTGGTAGACGGTGCCGACGTGCCCGCGGGCGGTGTCGGCCCAGGTGGCGATCGTCTCGTAGCGTTCGGGGAGCATGCGGGCGCTTTTGCTGATGAGGTGGCTGGCGGCGTTCCGGGGCGCTTCGGGCGCGATCGCCAGCCTGGAGAGGGCGAGTACGCGTTCGGGGTGGCGCGGGTCGGCGGCCTTGGCGGCCTGTCCGGGCGGCGGCATGTAGATGACCGCGCCGAGGAGCTCGCCGCCGCCCTGGTGGTACAGACCGTACCTGGCGACGCTGGTGTTGGCGGTGCCGCGCGCGTAGTGGTGCTGCGCGATGAACTCGACCGCTTCGCGGTGGGGGATCTCGCGCACGAGCCACTCGCGCTTGTCGAGCGGGTCGGCCCACGGCGCGGCGGTGACGGCGATGGGGCCGTTCATGTCGATGGCGAGCCTCACCCCGTCACCTCGCTGGGGGTGAGGCTCTTGCTGGCGGTCCTGATGTTCTCCACCCCTGAGAGGCGCTCGAGGGTGGGGAGGACGTCGAGGAGGAACGTGTCGGTGGGGTCGCCTTCCCAGGCGGGGGCGTGGAGGAGGTTGCCGCGGTGCCTGGCGAGGCCGGCTGGGCGGTCGTCGAGGACGAGCACGCGCTCGAGGTTGAAGCCGCGCCGCCTGACCTTCTTGAGGTCCTTGAGCCAGGTGGTCTCGTCCGTGTCCGGGTCTTGCCTGGGGGTGCAGCGGCGCCGGTCGAAGACGAAGACGGGCTCGAGCGGGAAGGGCGCGTGAGCGCGGATGCCTTCGAGCATCGCTTGGGCGTAGAGGTGCCCGGCGGCGGTGAAGATGCCGACGTGCCACCAGGGGTCGATCGCCTGCAGGAACTCGCGCAGGTGGGGGCGGAGGCGCGTCTTGTAGGCGCCGAACGTGAAGTCGGCTGGGGTGTTCGGGTCGATGGTGCTGTGCAGGAGGGTCTCGTCGAGGTCGAGGACGAGGACTGGTGGGTGCGTGGGTTTGAGCAGGCGGGGTTGCACGGGCGCCTCCTTTCCGGCTCCCTGCTTCCCCGCTCGCGGAGTTCTTTCCTGCCGCCTGGGCGGGTGCGTGGCGGTTGTTAGAGTCGGGTCGCTCTTGAGGCTTGGGGGTGGTCGGTGTGGCGTTGGCGAGTGGCGACTCGGTGGCTGATCAGGTGCGGGCGCATTGCCTGGAGCGGTACGTGGCTCCGGCCCGGAAGCGCGGCGACCTCGCGGTCGGCATCCGGGCCGGGGACGTTCACACCGAGCTCGGGTTCGCGCAGCGGCTGCCGGCCGTGTGCGCGGCGTTGGGCTCGGACCGGTTCGAGAGCCTGGCGCGCGTGCGGCGCGTGGCGATCGAGGGGCCGTTGAACGGCTCGAGCACCGTGTTCGTCTACCGCCTGCTCTAGGCGCCCCGGCCGGCCGACTGGTCTTGGGTGCGCTTGGCGAACAGCTCGCGCGTTCTGCGGTCGCGTTCGAGCATCTCGTCGACCTCGCGCTTGGTGAGGCCGCGGATGAGGGCGGGGTGCGCCTGGTAGGCGTCGCCGACGGGGATGTGGTGGAGGGTGTTGCCGCGCACCTCGTAGAAGGCGTAGTTGTCCGCGACCGGGAAGCGGATCACGTCGTGGTCCTTCATGTACTGCTCGAGCCACTTCTGTTCGGCGGGCCAGTCGCGGCCGAAGTCGGGCACGTCGACGGGGGCGCCTTCGCGCATGCGCTGGTTGGTGCTGCTGGTCGACGCGGCGGGCGTGTCGGTGGCGCCTGAGTCGTCGACGAGGGTGATGTTGGCGAGGGGGACGGTGACGTCCTTGCCGCCGAAGCGGCCGGCGGCTTCGGGGGCGTTGAAGCGCACGACCGCGCGCGTCTTGTTGACCTTCACGACGGTGGCGCTCAGGCCGTTGATGTAGCTGGGGCGTAGGCCGTTGACGGTGACGGTCGCGCCGGGGCGGAGGGTGAGGCGCGCGTCGAGGGCGCGCTTGGCGGCGATCGTCTCCTTGCGGGCGCGCACGTCGGTCGCGAGCTGGGTGAGGTGCTGGTCGAGCTCGCCGGCGAGTAGCGCGCTGCGGATCTCTGAATAGTTCATGGCGGGGCTCCTTCGCGCGTCCTCTTCCCCGCCCGGCGGGGTTGCTTCCTGCCGGGCCGGGGCCTCGGGGGTGGGCGGTCAGTCGGTTATACGCGCGACCCACCAGGCGTCGTTCTCGCGGAAGATCTCGGCTTGCACGCCGCCGTCTAGCTCGAGGAGGTAGTAGTCGCGGTGGAGCTCGCGTTCTTCCCACCATCTGCCGTCGTAGCGCCAGGTGTCGATGACGGTGATGACGCGGCGTGGGCGTGCGGCGTGGCGCGTTCCGTGGTGGGGGTGCTGCCAGGCGACGGCCTGGGGGTTGCCGTCGCTTGTGAGGGTCACGACTGCGGGAGCGTTGAGTAAGCGCATGAGACCTCGTTCCGCCCCGGCAAGGTGCCGTGGCTGACGCATACCCTTTGAATCATAGGGTGTCAGTCAGGGGGCGGGTCGGGTGCGCTCGGTCTTCATGCGGATCAGGCGCCGCTCGGGGTCGTACTGGTAGGCGGTGATGCGGACGCTGGCGCCGTCGGCCCAGATGCGCTCGGCTGGCACCTCCGTCCCCTGCTCGTGGAGGGGTTGGAAGTGCTCGTGCGCCTCGCGCGCCTTGCCGGGGAGGCTGACGTCGTCGATGCGGATGTAGAGGGTGCCACCGTCGACTTGTTCGACGCGGCCGCAGTAGTCGCCGAGGAAGACGTACTGGCCCTTGGCCTTCTCCATCCGCTCGGCGGCGGTCAGCTTGGCCGCGTCGCTCATGCCTCGATCGTACTCAGAGCTTGGTGGCAGCGACGACCGCTTCGACGAGCAGCTCGACGCCGGCTGACCGGGCGTGCTCGCGGGCGCGGCGTTGCACGCGGTCTCGGGTGGCGGCGTCGATCTCGCCTTCGGCGTGCGCGTGGTCGGTGTGGATGATCCACTCGGCGTACTTGAGGGCGTGGAGTGCGCGCACGCTGTAGCCCTGCTCGCCGCCGGGTAGGCGCTCTGGCGGCGGGGGCGTGAGGGGGCGCTCGAGCTCTTCCTCGAGGCCGCCTTCGTGGTGGAGCTCGAGGTCGCCGGCGAGGTAGATGCCGCCGTCCTCCCCGAGGTAGAGGTCCTCGCCGTAGGTGGTGAGGGGCTCGTACGAGTCGGGGTGGATGCGCTTCTGGCCGGTGTAGACGACGGCCGGGGTGGCGTGGCGGTCGTCGACGGGCGTCGTGGGGTCGATCTCGTGGTCGACCGTGAGGCGCCCGATGGCGGCGACGATGCGGACTTGGGTGGGGCGGGCTACGAGGCGCATCAGGCCCCCAGGCTAGCGAGGATGCGCTCGAGGGTCTCGTGGACGCCTTCGCGCTTGGCGTGCTCGTGGGCGCGGGCGTGGATGCGCTCGAGGGCTTGGGTGGTGAGTTGGCCGCGCGCGTTCTCCTCGATGCTGGCCATGATCCAGCTCGCGTACTTCAGGGCGCGGTCGGCCTGCCCGGCGGGCGTGAGCTGCGCGACGGCTTCGGCGGGGAGGGTGGGTTCGATGCCGCCCGTGTAGGGGCGGGTCGTGACCCGCTCGTTGCCGTCCTCGTCCTGGGTGATCTCGGCTACGAGCAGGTCGCCGGCGAGGTGGATGCGGCGCTTGTCGTCGAGGAAGGTGGCCTCGCCGTACTTGTACTCGGCTTCCTGGGCGTCCCAGATGACCTCGGTGCCGCCCTCCCAGGCGAGTTCGATGTCGCCGTTGTCGTCTGGGTAGATGTTCTCCTCGGCGAGCTGGGCGTTGCCGGGGATGAGGTCGCAGCGCTCGGTGATGAGGGCCGCGTCGCTTGTTATGAGCTCGAGGCGGGTGGTGGGCTTGGTGGTGGTCTGTGGCATGGTGGTCCTCGCTGGGGTTTCCGGGTGTGCCTGGGGTGGTCGGGGGCTCGTCGGGCGTCGCGGTCTGGGGGAAGCCCGGCGCACCCGGCGGTGCGGGCGTCGAGGTAAGCGCGCAGGTCGGCGCCTTGCGCGGTGGGCTTCATCCGGGTTGTGGGGGTGGGGTTAGGTAGCGGCGGTGGTGGGTGTGCCTTTGGTCATGAGGATGCGGCCGGTGCTGGCCTCGGTGAGGGTGAGGGCGTCCTTGTCGTACTCGAGGACGTTGAGCGCTGCTTGCCACTCGCTGGTGGTGACGAGGGTGAAGCCGTCCTTGTCCGTGACGGTGTAGCTGGGGTCGGGGAGGTCCTCGATCATGGCCTTGGCGACCGGCCAGGTGATGGCGGTGACGCGCTCGGGCGTGACGAGGTAGGGCGTGGGCGTCTTGGCGTAGGCGCCTTGGCAGTGGCGGGCGACCTCGCTGGCCCAGCGCTTGCCGTGCGGGACGAGCGCGGCGATGTGCGAGCCGCTGTCGTACGGCACCCACAGCCAGCGCGGCACGTCCGGGGCCTGCTCGAGGGATTTCTGGTCGCGGTCGAGGTCGCTCTGGTAGTGCTGGATGACGCCGGCGGCGATCTCGCGCAGCTCGCGCATGCGCTCGGTGATGGCTTCGGGGGTGAAGGCTGGTGTGGGCGTGGTGGTGATCATGTGCCTCCTATCCCAACCCTATTGCCTGCGGCTTCCTTCTCGCGCTCGGGGTGCGGGTAAGCATCATGGCAGGGTCCGCGCCCCCACCGCTAGACGGGTATAACGCCTCGCGTTATACTCTGCGTGGTGATCGCGTCGTTCGCTGACCCCGAGACCGAGCGGGTGTTCAACGGTCAGCGCTCCCGGCGCTTCCCACCCGAGCTTCATCGGGTCGCGGAGAGGAAGTTGAAGATGCTGCACGCGGCCGCCAACCTGCAGGACTTACGCAGCCCCCCAGGCAACCGCCTGGAAGCGCTGCAGGGTAACCGAACGGGGCAGCACAGCATCCGCATCAACGACCAGTTCCGCGTCTGCTTCCGGTGGGACGGCCGGAACGCGCACGATGTCGAGGTCGTCGACTACCACTGATGGTGAGAGGAGGAGCCATGACCAACTGGATGACGGCCGTGAAGGAGGGCGCCTCCGCGCGCGAGTTCCCGCCCATCCACCCCGGCGAGGTCCTCAAGGAGGAGTTCCTCGAGGCGTACGAGATGTCGCGCAACGAGCTCGCGAAGCGCACTGGCATCACGCCCCAGGGCCTCGGCCAGATCGTGCTCGGCAAGCGGGCCGTCACGGCGGACACGGCCTTGCGCCTGGCGAGCTTCTTCAACACCACGCCCGAGTTCTGGTTGAACCTCCAGGCGCAGTACGACCTTGAGGTCGCGGCGATGGAGCGCGGCGAGGAGATCGCGCGCGAGGTCCCGCTGAACATCGAGGAGTGGCTGTCCATGGGGCGTGTAGTGCGCCAGCGCTCGCAGCGGCAGGGGCTGCGCGAGGGACAGCGCGGTAAGCCGGTCTTGAAGATGGCCGCCAAGGCGGTGGGCGCGCCGAGGGGTAAGCGCGCGAGCAAGGCGAAGAACGCTGACTGAGGTTCGTCGCGCCGGGCTTAGCCTCCGGCCGCTTGCGCGGCGGTGAAGTAGGTGAGGCGGCGCGTGAGGGTGCTCTTGAGCTCGTAGCGGCTCTCGAGGCGGTTCCACTCGTAGCGCCTCTCTAGCGTCCAGTTGCCGTGCTGGTCGTACTCGCGCTCGTAGCTCTCGCGGGTGATGGTGCCGAACGGCCCGAAGCGCACGACGGTGGCGACGTTGTCGTGCTGGTCGTACGTGTAGTGGGCGATGGTCGGCTTGGGCGCGCGGCGGCCCTTGGTCGCTGACTTCACGCACCTGCCGAGGGGGTCGAGCTCCTCGTGGATGCGGGTGACGACCCTGTCGTTGTTGAGTTGGGTGCGCCGGATCCAGGTGGGGCCGCGCTCGACGAGGTTGCGTTGTACCAGCTTGCCGTCCGGGAGCGTGTAGATCTCGGTCTGCAGCTCGCGCCCGAGGTGGTCGAGCTTGGTGATGGCTCTGGTCGTGTAGCCGTTTCTCTGCGTGTAGATGTGCTCGACTTCTCGCTTGGTGGGGTCGTAGCGGTAGGTGCTGCGGATCTCGTTGTGGGCGCCGGTGTGGGTGACGGTCGCGATCTGGCCGCTGTCGTCGAACTCGTGGCGGTGAGTGTAGCCGCCGTGTGCTTCGCTCGTCTCGATGGCGAGTTGGGGGTTGCCTTTGAACCCGAGGTGGTGAGCGATGGAGAGCAGGGCGGTGGTCATGTGCGTGGCTCTGCCAGGGTAGCGGGTGGCCGCTGACGCGCCTCTTACTGGAGTTCACCCGCTTTGATGGACAGCTAGGAGCTTATCAAACTGTTGGCTCTTGAAGCTGGTTTGCCTCCTTTCGAACTCCAGGGGTGAGAGGTACTCGAGTCGGCTGTGGCGTCTTCTGCGGTTGTAGAAGATCTCGATGTACTCGAAGATCGCTGCCTTGAGCGAGGACCTTGTCGGCCAGATCTTGCGGTCGAGGAGCTCGGTCTGGAGGCTGGCGAAGAAGCTCTCGGCCATGGCGTTATCAAGCGCGCTGCCGACCCGACCCATGCTGCCCATCACCCCACTCTTCTCCAGGTGCTTGCCGAAGGAGAGCGCGGTGTATTGCGGGCCCTGGTCGGAGTGATGGACCACGCCCGGGTCCGGCCGGCGGTTGTGAAGCGCCATCTCCAGCGCTGAGACGACGAGCTCGGTGGTGATCCGCTCGCCCATCGCCCAGCCCACCACCGGTCGGGAGAACGCGTCGATCACCACGGCTAGGTAGAGCCAGCCCTCCAACGTCCAGTGCTGGGTGATGTCTGCCACCCAGAGCCGATCGGGGGCGTCGGCCGTGAACTCCCTCAAGACCAGGTCGTCGAAGATCGGATGCAGCCGCCTCGGCCCGCCAGGACGCCGGTTGCGGCGCCGATGCGCGCCCTGCAAGCCCAGGGAGCGCATGAGGCGCTCGACGCGCTTCCTCGAGCACCTCACGCCGTGGCAGAGCCGCAGCTCGGCGTGGATGCGGGGGCTGCCGTAAGTGCCGTAGCTGCGCTCGTGAGCCTCCTTGATCAGCTCGGACAGGCGCTCGTCCTCGACTGCTCTCTTCGATGGTTCCCTGACGCGCCAGGCGTAGTAGCCGCTCCTGGAGACCTTCAAGACGCGGCACATGACGCTCACGGAGTGGTTGGCCTTCTCGCGGTCGATGAACCGGAAGATTACCTCCGGCCCTTGGTCTCCTCCGCGAAGAAGACCGCGGCTTTTTTCAAGATCTCGCGCTCCTCACGCAAGACCCTGTTCTCCCGCCGCAGACGGTTGAGCTCAGCCCTCTCGTCACTATCAAGCCCGGGCCGGGCGCCGCTAGCGATGTCCGAGCGTTTCACCCACTCCCGGAGCGAGTTGCTGCTCACGCCCAACTCGTCAGCTATCTGCTGCAGCGGCCTCCCGCTCTCGCGGAACAACCGTACCGCCTCGACCTTGAACTCAAGAGGGTAGGGCGCATAAGTGGAAGCTCTCTTCATGGACAGTCCTTCCCGAGC
>Ga0065720_1005990_pt1 | contig 11054 bp, 8 predicted proteins | sample Thericmetagenome_FD_59107 | JGI IMG/M metagenome (GOLD analysis project Ga0065720, IMG submission 59107) | Thermophilic microbial communities from the Joint Bioenergy Institute, California, USA of rice/straw/compost enrichment - eDNA_2 v2... | ecosystem: Engineered > Solid waste > Grass >... | reverse complement strand
AAAAAAGTAAAGTTCACCAGCTAATGTAATCGTTGGCTGACCGGACGACCGGAGGCCGCCGTTGCAGGGTAATTCCTGCGCCGGCGGCCTTTTTGTTTGCCCAAGGAGAGATTGTGCGCCTGTCGTATCTGGTACTGCTGCATTGTCTTGCCGCCATGCCGGCTCTTTCGTGGAACATGGCGCAAGCCCTTCGACCTGAACTGGCCGAAGCGCTCTCACACTCAATGAAGTTGGAGCAAGGAGGAGAGATCAGGAAAGCCGAACAAGTGTTGGTGAACGCGATCCGAAACGCCGAAGCCGTCCCCAGCGATCGACTGGGCTTGGCCATCGCGCTCAACAACCTCGGACTTCTGTACTTGACTCTCGACCGGCACGCGGATGCAGAACAGCAGCTCGTACGATCCATTCAAATTCTCAAGAAGCTTAAGGGTGAGCTCGTCGAGCAAGTACTGGCCAAAACGAAGCTCCATCTTGCAGCGGTGTATATCGAATCGGGACGCACGGGCGAAGTGGACCGGCTCAATATTCCGGAAGGACTCCGCATCCCGAAGGATCCGGAAGACCAGGCCCACGCAAAGGGCATGCTCGCGGCATTCGCTATGGCACGGAAGGACATGGAGGAAGCGGAGCGTATCTGCCTGGAGGCCCTTTCGTTCTGGATGGAGCCATCGAGGGCGCCGAAGGCTCAGGCGGAGATCGCAACGATCTTGAACAACTTGGGGGTCATCGCGCTTTGGCAGGGGAATCTCGAGGTGGAACGCACGCGTCACCAGCAGAGCCTGCAGATCTGGCAAAGCATCCTAAGCCCGAAGAATCCGACCTTGGCGAAAGCAATGGCGAACGTCGGCACGACCTATTTGGAGAGCAAGCAGTACGACGAAGCCGCGACATGGCTGGAACGTGCCGCAGGGACGGCCCAAATGGCCTTCGGAGAGCTACACCCTCTCACGGTCGCGATACAGATGACCTGGGCGAAGGCTTTGAAGAAGTGTGGCCGCAAGGCTGAAGCAAGCCGGATATTTCGGCAGGCGGCGGATGCGCGCAGGATGATGCCCAAGCCGTCCAACGCCGACTACACCGTCAGTTACCGGCAACTGATCGAGAATCGCGCGCCCAAACACTAACGCTTGCAGCGCTCCAGAGTCGGTCGAAAGAGACAAAACCGACGATGCCAGCGCCTCAACGGTGACAGAGCTGTAGAATATTGGAACCGTGGAGGCTGGCAAATGCGTTGGTTCTTGGCTCCTATCGTCATTCTGAGCGCGGCAGGCGCTTGGGCACAGGATAGCGTTCGGGCAGGACGGCTCATTGTCGAGCCACCTACCCTCATTAATCTAGGCTTCGAATGGGAGATCGAGGGCGACGCCAACAGGAATGCCACAGTCGAGGTGAGCTATCGTGAGACAGGTACGGCTTCCTGGAAGCAGGCTTTACCCCTGCTTCGCATGGGAGGCGAGCGAGTCTTTCGTGCCCGCGAGCACCTGGAGTATCGTGTTCCCCATCGATTCGCGGGAAGCATTCTCGACCTGAAGCCGGACACCGAGTACGAATGCCGGTTCATCATGAAGGATCCGGACGGAGTTCAGGGAGAGGCAGTCCGAACCGTCAAAGTCCGTACAAGGGGAGAACCCAAAGCAGCAGCAGACGGGCGCATTCTCCACGTCTACCCGCCGGACTGGAAGGGCGAGAAACAGGAACCGGCCTTCACTGGCATTATGGCCGCATACTACGGTGCGGGACTCGGCGACTGGAACGTTGTGCGCGAACGCAAAGTTCGTCCCGGCGACATCCTGCTGGTCCACGCGGGCCTCTACAAGGCAGACCGCCTCAACTATGTGGACCCTTTGATGACTCCCTTCGACGGAAGCTACGTACTCTCGATCAAGGGGACTCCGGAGCGTCCGATCGTGATCCGTGCCGCTGGCGACGGCGAGGTCATCTTCGACGGCAACGGCGCGCACAGACTCTTTGACATCATGGCCGCCGACTATCACATCTTCGAAGGGCTCACCATTCGCAACACCGACATCGCGTTTTTCGCCGGGCAGAAGGATGTGCTCGGCGCGAAGGGACTGGTGGTGCGCAACTGCCGCTTCGAAGACGTCGGCATCGGAATCACGACAGAGTATGCAGGGTCGAAGGATTTCTATATCGTCGACAACGTCTTTCTTGGACGGGACGACCGCAGCCGGCTGATTGGCTGGAGCAATCCCGGAATCTACGGCGCTCATCCGCTGCGGAGCTATTTCGCCGTAAAGGTGTATGGCTCAGGCCATGTGATCGCGCACAACGCCATCGCCTACTTCCATGACGGCATCTGCATCTCGACGTACGGCACGCCGGAACCGGAGCAGGACCTAAAGGCTGTCGCCATCGATATCCACAACAACGACATTCACATGGTAGGAGACGACTTCATCGAGACGGACGGCGGCGTTCACAACATCCGCGTCATGAGAAATCGAGGCGTGAATGCGGCACACGGGGGCCTCAGCGCCCAGCCTGTCTTCGGCGGACCTGCCTACTTCATCCGCAACGTGCTGTACCACATCCCGAGCGGCGTCGCGTTCAAGTTTTCAGCAAAACCGGCCGGCCTGTTGGTCTATCACAATACGGTCATCTCCGAGCACGTGATTCGGGACCCGCACTCGAACACGCACTTCCGCAATAATCTCTTCCTCGGAGCGGATGTGCCGAACCGAGGAATTGCGACGTTCGCCAACGCGACAGCCTGGTCGAGCTACGATTACAACGGCTACCGTCCTAACCGCTCAGCGAAGAGCCAGTACACCTGGTTCGCTCCGGCTTCGCGGCTCGAGCCGGAATATGCCCCGCCGCCGGAAGCATGGCGCAGCTTTAAGACGCTCAGCGAGCTTCGCTCTGCCACCGGACAGGAAGAGCATGGGATTGAAGTGGACTATGACATCTTCGAGAACCTGCGGGGACCCGACGGACAAAAGCGCCACGCCGTGTATCACGCGGTCGATCTCAACTTCCGCCTGAAACCGGGTTCAAAGGCCGTCGATGCGGGCGTCTACCTGCCAACCGTCAATGAAGGGTATAACGGCCGCGCTCCCGATTTAGGCGCTTTGGAGGTTGGCCAGCCCGAACCGCGGTACGGGCCGCGATGGCTAATGGAGCAACCCTTCTATCGATAACATAGAAGAACATGGCTGCCCGGCGGAGAGCAGTAGCGCTGGCTGCGATAGCGGTGAGCCTCGCCGCGGCGTGGAGCAGCGCGCAGTCAGCGAGAGGTCAGCGGCGCTGGGCGATCTATGAGCATGAGATGCAGAATCCGACGGACGATCCTCCCGACGCCTGGGAGGAGACCGAATTCGCCTTCGCCCGTCTCCGCTTCCGCTCGCGCCTCGACGGCTGGGCCCGAAGCCGTTGGGGAATCGATGCCAACAAATCCGAACGCCAGTTCATTCAAGGCCTGCGGCGGCTGACGCGAGTTCATGCCAGATCCGTCGAGCACATCGTTGACATCGATAGCGATGAAATTTACGACTGGCCGTGGCTGTACGCCGTCGCAGTCGGCGACTGGACACTGAGCGAGAGTCAGGCGCTGCGGCTGCGGAAATACTTTGATCGCGGCGGATTCCTGATGGTGGACGACTTCCACGCCGAACGCGAGTGGCGCACGTTCATGGCGGGAATCGAACGCATCTTTCCAGGCAGAACCGCAGTTGAGCTGGAAGATGACGATCCGATCTTCCACACCGTTTTTGACCTGCGCGAGCGGTTCCAGATCCCGGGACTGAACGTGGTCCACGGACCGGGCTACGAGCGAGGAGGCGTTGTTCCGCACTGGCGGGCCATCCTGGACGACCATAGCCGCGTGGTGGTTGCCATCTGCTTCAACATGGACGTCGGGGACGCCTGGGAGTGGGCGGATCTGCCCGAATACCCCGAGCGATACGCCTCGCTCGCCTATAAACTGGGAATCAACTACATCATCTATGCGTTCACGCATTGAGTATTCTGAGACAGTACGGCCAAAGTTCCGATTCTTGAGGAGGGGTAAGGCGTGGCTCTCATAAGGAAAGTCATAGCGCCGGCAATTGCGGCGGCGGCGTTCAGCCTGCTTGCGCAGGCGCAGCACAAGTATGACCTGCTGCTACAAGGCGGTCATGTCATCGACCCCAAGAACAAGGTGAGCGCCGTCCGGGATGTTGCGATTCGCGACGGGCGCATCGCCGAGGTTGCAGCAAAGATCGATCCAGCCCTGGCGTTTAAAGTTGTGGACGTCTCAGGCCTGTATGTCACTCCGGGGCTGATAGACATTCACGCCCACTTATATACGGGGACCGGCGAGCGCGGCTCGTACGCGGGCGACAACAGCGTCTATCCGGACGGGTTTACCTTCCGCGTCGGAGTGACCACCGCGGTGGACTGCGGCGGCTCGGGCTGGCGCAACTTCGAGGATTTCAAGAACAGGGTGATCGACCGGTCGAAGACCCGCGTCCTGGCGTTTCTGAATATCGTCGGGCACGGCATGCGCGGCGGAAAGTATGAGCAGGATCTGTCCGACATGCAGCCAGAGCCCGCAGCGGAGATGGCCAGGCGATATAAGGGGCTGATTGTCGGAATTAAGACAGCACACTATGCAGGTCCTGAGTGGACGCCTGTTGAGAATGCCGTCAAAGCCGGTACCCTTGCAAACATTCCCGTAATGGTGGACTTCGGGACGAATCATGACACCCGTCCTGTAGCGGAGCTCGTAACCCGGAAGCTGCGGCCCGGCGACATCTACACGCACGTCTATTCAGGGCTGCGCGGCGAGCAGGGGCCCGACGGGAATGTGAATCCGGGACTGCTCGAAGGACGCAAGCGCGGCGTGATCTATGACGTCGGACACGGCGGAGGCAGTTTTCTTTGGCGGGTCGCCGTGCCGCTCGTCGAGAAGGGGTTTTGGCCAGATTCGATTTCGACGGACCTTCACATCGGCAGCATGAACGCGGGCATGAAGGACATGCTGAATGTGATGAGCAAGTTCCTGGCGATGGGGCTTTCCGTTGACGACGTCATCCTGCGCTCCACGTGGAATCCCGCGAAAGAAATTCGTCGCGAGGATCTGGGGCATCTTTCGCCGGGCGCTGTCGCTGACATTGCCGTCCTCCGCCTGGAAAAAGGCAACTTCGGTTTTGTTGATATCAATGGCGCCAGGCTGCGGGGCACGCGCAAGCTCGTGTGCGAGATGACGCTTCGAGACGGCAAAGTCGTCTACGATCTGAACGGGCTCTCCCGTCCGGACTGGAATACCCTGCCGAAAGACTACGGACGTACCGGCGACGCGCGGTGGGACGCCGTGACGCCCGCCCCTCGCTCCCGGCGGTAAGAGCCCGCCCGCGACGCTTCACCCTTGCGTCCGGGCAATCTTTCCGCGGGGGCGCCCCCCGCTTGCGAAAACCGCTAGAAAGTGAGTAAGATCAAGATTCCCTCCCACCTCGCATCTTAGTAGTAACAGGGACTGGACCGGATCACATTAAACGCAGGTATTGTTTTGCACAAACCTTATGCAGAACCACGATAAGAAGAAAATTCTTGCGGTGGTCGAAGACCTTCTCTTCACGGTCAAGATTGCAGACGCGGCAAAGCGTACGGGTCTCGAAGCGGAATTCGTCAAGTCGGAGAAGGACGCGCTGGAACGGGCGAAAGAGAAGCCCCTCCTGATTATTCTGGACCTGAACTATGCCGGGGTTTCGCCCCTGAAGCTCATCAACAAGCTGAAGAGCAATTCGGAGCTGAAGCAGATCAGCCTGATTGGCTTTGTCTCACACGTGCAGGGCGAGCTGAAGCAGAAGGCCCACGAGGCAGGCTGTGACATGGTGATGGCGAGATCAGCGTTTTCGCAGAATCTGCAACAGATCCTGAAGCGCCACGCTGCTGCGTAAACGAACTTCTAGCGGCTCGCAATCGTAAAATCCACCTGGCGATCCCTGTTCAGCCTGACCGACAGATCGCGGTCAATCAGATCCAAGGTCGCGCGGTTATGGCTGCCTTGTGTCGTGACGTAGTGCAGCGTATTCCCCTCCACCCAATAAGCGTACGCAGCCTGAATTGTATGATCCTTGAATGCAATCAGGTAGATGGTCGCTTCTTCGTCCTCCACGCTGGCCGCCGGCTCAGCGGACGACGAGGGCCTCGAGCGTAATTTTTTCCGGGCTTGTGCAGGCGGTTCCGGCTCCGGGATCGGATACGGAGGCGGTGCTTCGTAGGTGCGTAAGCCGCCTCTTCGTGTCGAAATACCGGATGTGGAAGCGCCAGATGCGGAGCCGCCCGAATCTCCATCCTCAGCCGCCTGTCCAGAGTCATCCACCACAGATCCCGCCGAGTCCCCGATGAAATTCTGATTCACCACGAGCGGACCGGCCGGCTGCTGAGGAGGCGCCACCACGACAGTCACGTTGGGTGCGGCCGCGGGAGCGTAGTCAGGGTAGAATCCGCCTCCGGCGAAAACAGGAAATGGAAACACAATCGTCTCGCCGCGTCTCCTGTCGAAGAAATCCCGGTCCCGGATGGGGAATCCGCTTACAGTTGCTCCCAAACGGTTTGCAAACGAGTCTCGCCCCGGAAATAGAACCGGGGGCCGTATGCCGCCAGGGAAAAGAATGTTACCGAAGCCCTGTCCGAATGTAGGGTGCGGAACGCGCGGCTGTATGATAACCGGCGGGCGGTGCTGGTGCCCTCCCCCGCGAAAACCACCGCCTCCGCGAAAGCCGCCTCCACCACCCCTTTGCGCCGGCAGCAGGCTTGTTACCGCGAACAACCCAACAACCAAAGGCAGTGCTTTTCGCATAGTGTCGCCCCTACCGATAGCGTTCCTAATACCTGCTTATATGATGCCCGAGGAATGGACAGGGTTGCCAATTTACCGAACGGATCCGGGCAGATTTGGCGCCCGCATTTTGTGGCCCGCGCTATAATTTCGACGTGACCGAGACCAAGCGATCGGTGTGCGCTCTCGACTGTCCTGACGCCTGCTCGGTGCTCGTCACGGTCGAGAATGGACGGGGCATCAGGCTGCGAGGAAATCCGCATCATCCTGTCACCCGGGGATTCCTTTGTGGAAAAGTAACACGCTACCTCGATCGCGTCTATTCTCCCCATCGTCTTCTCCATCCGATGAAACGCGTGGGCGCCAAGGGCGGGGGGCGCTTTGAGCGGATCAGTTGGGATGAGGCGCTGGACACGATCGCGGACCGGCTGAANAATATCTCCGAAGANTACGGTCCGGAAGCCNTCCTTCCTTACAGCTACGGCGGCACTTTGGGCTATCTGCAAGGCAGCGGAATGGANCGCCGCTTCTTTCACCGCCTCGGCGCCTCGCGTCTGGATCGCACAATTTGNTCCGCGGCAGGGACCGCGGGTTTGACGGAAGCGTACGGNGTCCGCTACGCCACCGAGATGGAGCAGTTCCGGAACGCCAGGCTCATCGTGGCCTGGGGCGCAAACATTCACGGAACCAACGTCCACCTGTGGCCATTCATTGTCGAGGCCCGGCGGCAGGGAGCGCGGCTTTACACCATCGACCCGGTGATGACGCGCACGGCCAAACTCGCTGACAAACACTTCCCCATCTATCCCGGAAGCGATCTCGCCCTGGCGCTCGGCCTGATGCACGTCATCTTTCAAGAGAAGCTGGAGGACTCCGACTACCTCACGAAATACACAGTGAATGCCGAGTCGCTCCGGAAGCGGGCCGCAGAGTATCCGCCAGAGCGAACGGAGGCTCTGACGGGCCTCCCCAGGCAGGAGATTGTGCAACTGGCGCGCGAGTATGCGACGGTAAGGCCCGCCGTGATTCGTGTGAATTACGGTGTCCAGCGGAGCGAGCGCGGCGGGCGCGCCGTCCACGCCATTGCGCTGCTTCCAGTGATCACCGGAGCTTTTCGCTATGCCGGCGGAGGACTTCACCTCTCGAGCTCAGGTGCATTCCAGATTAATCGGCACGCGCTCGAGAGGCCCGATCTGCAATTGTGCTCGCCACTGAAGCGCCCGGCACGCCTCATCAATATGGTGCAGCTTGGAAAGGCGCTCAACGAGATAGGGGATCCTCCGGTCAAGGCACTGGTGGTTTACAACTCCAACCCGGCAGCAGTCGCCCCCAACCAGGAGCTTGTCCTTCGCGGGCTGCGCCGGCCGGATCTGTTTACCGTCGTCCTGGAGCAGATGCAAACCGACACGGCCGATTACGCGGACATCGTTCTGCCAGTGACGACGTTCCTCGAGCATTCGGACGTCTACTTCTCCTACGGCCACTACTACATTCAGCTTGCGCGCCCGGCGCTGCCGCCTTTGGGAGAAGCGAAATCGAACTTCGAAATCTTCCGCCTGCTGGCGGCGCGGATGGGCTTCGATGACCCTGCGCTGCGCGATACGGAGGATGACGTCATCCGGCAGCTTCTTGACAGCGGGCACCCTTTCCTCGCTGGCATCACTCTCGAGGAATTGGACAAGTCTCACTTCCTGCGGCTGCACATTTCTGAGAAAGGCAAACCTTTTCTTCCCTTCGCTGAGGGTGGCTTCGGTACCCCTTCCGGCAAGTGCGATCTTACGGCGGACGCTCTCGACTACGAACCGCCGGTGGAATCACGGCTCGGATCCGGGGCACTTCGCAGCCGGTTTCCGCTGGAGCTGGTCACGTCGAAGAACGACGACAGCATGAACTCGACGTTCGGCTATCGGACCGAGGTCGACGAGCAGACGGCCAGGCTGCGGATGAATTCCGAGGATGCCAGCCCAAGAGGCATTGCCTCAGGCGATCTGGTTCGGGTGTTCAATGAACGCGGATGCCTGAAAGTGATCGCTCTGGTGGATGGATCGGTGCGCCCAGGCGTCGTTCGCATTCCGTCGCTTCGGTGGAACAAGCGATCGCCCGAAGGCCGCGGCATCAATTCCCTGACATCCGACCGGCTCAGCGATATCGGCGGGGGGCCCACGTTTTATAGCTGTTTAGTCCAAGTAGAAAAATGCGGCGATTGATTCTTTTCCCGGCTTTTCTTTCCATTCTTCTGTCCGCGTCGTGCCAGCGCCATGACCGTGTCGTTGTGCAGGCCACAGAGGAGAACGAAGAGCCGGAGCTGGCCTCCGTCATCCACGTAGCAGATCCGCGAGTAGCCCACCAGCTCCTCCGCGGGTTCTACGATGTGGAACAGAACTCGTGGCGGTGGACGATGGGCAAGTTCACGGTTGTGCTGCGCCCTCCCGCCGGCGCCTCAGTAAAGGGAGCGGATCTTCAAGCGAAGCTCTCGGTGCCGGAGGCCGTGATCGCCAGGTTGCAGAGCCTTAGACTGGATGCAAAGATAGGCGAATTCGCATTGGAGGGCGAGACCTTCTTAAAAGCGGGCGAGCACACCTACAGGCGGGCGGTGCCGGCGAGCGTTCTGGGCAGTGACGCAGTGACAGTCGATTTCGTACTTGACAAGTTCCTACCCCCCGGTAACCTTGACCAGCGGGAACTGGGTCTCGTGGTCAGCACGATCGGCTTCGAAGCGAAGTGAGGACACAGATGCGGACGGCGGCTTTCTGGCTGCTACCGCCAGTCTTCTGCCTTTGGCTCTACTGGTTCGGGCTTCTCTCCTGGTTTCAACGGGACGATTTCGCCTGGCTGGGGCTCCGACTGCGCGTTTACGACTTCAGCAGCCTCTTACACGCGGTGTTTGCTCCAATGGCTCAGGGCACCATCCGCCCCTGGAGCGAGAGGCTCTTTTTCATGGTCTTCAGTTCCATCTTCGGCCTCGAGGCCCTACCCTATCGCATTTGTGTCTTCCTCACGCAGTTCGCCAATCTCGCACTGCTTGGCTCGATTACCAGACGACTCACCGGGTCGTGGGCTGCGGGATTGCTGGCCTCGCTACTGTGGGTCGCTAATCCGGCGCTCTCCGTACCCCTTTCGTGGACCTCTGCCTTTAACCAGATTCTCTGCGGGTTCTTCCTCCTGCTGGCTTTTCATTTGTTCCTGAGATACACGGAAACGGGTGAGAAGTCTTACTACTACTGGCAGTGGGCCGTTTTCCTGCTCGGGTTTGGGGCGCTCGAGATCAATCTGGTGTATCCCGCCCTTGCGGCTTCTTACGCATTTCTTTACGCGCGCAAGTACTTCTTGAGGACGCTGCCGATGCTGCCGGTGTCGGCGCTGTACGTCGTCGTACACCGCCTGAACGCCCCTGAGGTCGTCTCCCCGCTCTACATGATGCATTGGGACCTGCACATGGCGGGCACGTTTTGGAAATACTGGACTTGGGCTTTCGGAGTAGCCCGGCTTGCGGAGCTCCGCCCATTGCCGCAGTGGCTCGTCCCGGCCGCTACCGCCCTCCTCACGATGGCGCTCCTCGGGTTTGCGCTTTGGAAGCTTCGCCGAGGTCAGCCGCTCGGCCTGTTCTTCCTGGCCTGGTTCGTCATCGTGATCGCGCCCGTGCTGCCGCTTCGAGACAATGTCTCGGACTACTACCTCACCCTTCCGACGATCGGACTAGCGATGCTGGCCGGGTGGGCGATCGCCTCGAGTAGAAAAGCGGGCCGCCTTCTCTGTGCCGCTTCAATCGCTCTCGCCGGCGTCTACCTTTACGGCTCTCTCCCCGTCGGCCGGGCCGTGGCCCGGTGGCACTACGAGCAAGGCCGGGGAATACAGACAGTGGTCCGGGGCGTCGAGCGCGCACAGCAGCTTCATCCCGGGAAACTCATTCTACTCAATGGCGTAACGAACGACGTGTTTTGGGCGGGCATTTCCGACCGGCCCTTCGGGCTCGTCGGCGCCGAACACGTATACCTGGTTCCGGGGTCCGAGACGCAGATCCTACCCCGCCCTGAGTACGGACCGGTTGAACCCTTCATAGCCCCACCGGAACTCGCCCGGAGGGCACTTAAGCACGGCCTCGCCGTTGTTTATCAGGTGGGTTCCGACAAGCTGCGGAACATTACGAAATACTACACAACCTGGGTTGTTCCGACCTGGCCTGTGAGCCAGCCCCGGCATGTGGACGCAGGTCAGAAAATTTTCGAGGATCTTTTTGGCGGCCAGTGGCATCCATTGGAGGGTTCGTACAGAT
>Ga0065720_1021271_pt1 | contig 11055 bp, 7 predicted proteins | sample Thericmetagenome_FD_59107 | JGI IMG/M metagenome (GOLD analysis project Ga0065720, IMG submission 59107) | Thermophilic microbial communities from the Joint Bioenergy Institute, California, USA of rice/straw/compost enrichment - eDNA_2 v2... | ecosystem: Engineered > Solid waste > Grass >... | reverse complement strand
GGGGGGGTGTGATGGTCAGCCTTTTAAGGCATAAATAGGCATGCCGTGTTGTCTCGCTTGTCTGATGGGGGGAAGCGGGAAGAACGGCGCGCGTGGTAGAGACTGCATGCCGGACGGATGCGCGGAGTCCAACCATGCAGGGGAGCGGCCGATGGCCAGGGAGGAATCGACGGGCGGAGCTGTTTTGGCGTCACACGTTCGGAGAACCCGGCGCGCGGCAACGTGTTTGTTCCCGCCAATCACTCCCTCGACCCTGGTGTCCTGTCGATATCGGAGGCTCATTTACATGTCCATCGACTCGGTGCCATTAGCGCCGAAGTTGAAATTGCCCTGCTGGACACCATTGGCGTTAAAGCCAAACTGCTGAGGCTGGCCCATGGCCTCGTCGGCATTCTCCTCCTCATCCGAGAAGTACTTCTCGATGATGTTGTACGCCTTCATGTAGATCTCCTCGTTGGCGTTGGTCTGGCAGTCGTGGATCTTCTCCATGCCACCGCACTCCTCAATGAACAGGGCGTAGCGGTTGATAGCGCCCTCGCCAGCAGCCTGCTTGTCGAGCTCACCGACCTTAAGGATGTTCTCCAGACCGTCCAGAGCAACCTGGATAATCTTGTTATCGGGGCAAGCAAGAAGATCGCAGAGTGGCTTAATGCAGCCCTGAGAGACCAGATAGCGAATCTGGTCAGGCTTCTGAAGACCACCAGAGGTGGCGTTGCTAATAGCCCAGCAAGCCTCCTTGCGGGTTTTGAGATCGCCGTGCTGGAGGAGATGGATGAGGGGCGGGATGATGTTGGCGTCAATGACGGCTTGGATCTGGGCAGAGTTGCCGGCGGTGATGTTAGAGATGGTCCAGCAGGCCTCCTTGCGGATACCGTCCTTGTTGGAGCTCAAAAGGTGCAGCAGGCAAGGCAGGGCACCGGCGTTAATGATGACCTGCGTCTGGACGTCATCGCCAGTGACGATGTTGCCAACGGAGCGCAGCGCAGGGGTCTGAACAGAGGTTGAAGCGTGCATGAGCAGCTCAACCAGACGGCGGGGAATGCCAGCCTCAATGACAGCCTGGATCTTATCATTGGAACCGTCCGACAGATAGGAGATGGCCCAGCAGGCATCAATTAGCACCTCATCGTCCAGAGAATAGATGAGCTTGGCAAGGACAGGAAGGGCAGGGGAAATCTAGCATATGGTTAGCCATCATTCAACAAAATCAAAAAAACTAGAGCCGGAGACTTACGGTTGCCCAGTCAGGCTGCGGGTTCTTGCCACGGCAGAAGTTGCTAAGAGTCCAGGTGGCATTCCTGAGCATGCTAAGCTTGCGGCTGTCGCCCAGAAGGTTCAGCAGAGGGGGCAGAGCACCGCAGCTCAGGACATAGTCTCTGCACTGAGGGCTGTCACCGGCAATGTTGCCAAGGGCCCAGACGGCCTGCTCACGGACATCGGGCTCAGGGCTGTTGAGCAGCTCGACGAAGATTGGGACGGCACCAGCCTCGATGACGGCCTGGGTCTGCGAAGCAGAACCAGAGGCGATGTTGGTGAGGGCCCAAGCGGCCTCAAACTGGACGAGGGTATGGGGAGAGCGCAGGAACTCGACGAAGCGGCTCACGACACCGGTGCGAATAACCTCTTCGATGGGCGGGTTGCGCTCCTTGCTGAGCAACTTCCGGAACTTGGTCGTCGCCTGGATCTGGAGCTCAATCGAGTCGGAGAAGACGCCAGCAACCATCTGGGGGAGCTCCTCGCTAAGCTGCGCATCTTGTTAGCACGTGATCAGACGTCATGGAACTGCCACAAATGAGAGAAACAGGGAAAGCCAAAAGTTTGTGTTTGGCACTGCGAAGTTTGCATAGTAAAAGCCACAGGACAGCAGTGAAGTTGGTTGAGCCGTTGTGCTGATCGTAGAATTGCGAAGCATGCGGCCAGGCCGAGGTCATGTCAAGCCAAAGACGGTTTGCGATGGGCCATGACCGCAGCGCACGGCGGGGTAGCCAGGTGGGGTGGAAGCAAGAAGCATGATGTAGCAGCTCCAGGAAGACACAAGAGAGGGAGGGCAAACTGGGATGAGTTTGACGAGATGAAACATGCAGAGAAACGATTGAAAATGCGAGCTCTAGTTGACAAAAAAAAATTCCTTGGCAAACGTACCTGGTTCTCAGTCGGGGTGCTCTCATCGTCGCTGTCGGGGGCAGCACCGAGGGACGCGCCGGGCCTATTGTCACCGATGCCAATACCGCGCCGCTTAGCCAGGTTCTCTTCGCGCTTCGCCTTGCGGATCTCGACCTGCTGCTCCTCGCGGCGACGGCGTAGCTCCTCGGGCTTGAAGGTGCTCTTCGCCTTGAACTGGGTGCGGCGATGCTCGGGAATGTAGCGGTCGGCCATGGTTACGGTTTGTGGTGGTTGTGCTGAGTGGGTTGCTGTGAACCTGGAAGCTAAGGTAGGAATGTGTTGGGAGAAAGTCGTGTCCGGGTGGGGGGAGACCTGAAGCGCAGGTGGACGACGGTCAAAACAACAACGAGAAGACGGTCTGCAGAGAACTTAGACGTCGCAGCGTGTTGTGTGCGTTGCGTAGAATGGCAGACAGCCGCAGCTAGTGGCAGGCTGAGCGATAATGGGGATGATGGGAATGAAAATGATTAAGGTGGGAGTTCAGGTGCGGGCAGATGGAGGGGTTCTCGGTTGCCGCGCAGAGTTTTGATTGTTTTGAGACAATGAAAAAGAATTTGGGGATGCCGGGCCCAGGGCTGCAGCAGAAAACTGAAATCCCGCCTCTGGCCCCTCCCGGCTTCTGCCCACTTACTGCCCACTGTGCCCAAGTGCCCGTTGGTCCTCCCTCTGGCTTTCTCTCCGCTGGAGTCACCGGCCCTCCACTCCCGTCACTCCCACTTCTTGCTTTTCGACTGTCCGACAAGCATGGATTGCCCACACTTGCCCAGCTGTGCTGCCCGTTGCCCCACCTGGACGAGTCGGCAGCCAGTGATTTTGCGCGGACGGAACTGCGGGGTTCGCCCTGTGTCATGCCTGAGGCATCCAGCCTGCCTGCGGAAGCAAGGGTCTGTTGCCCCTCTCAGAGACAGCACCCCAGGTGTCACTGGGCTGGAGCACGGACCACCGATAGGTAAAAGCTGGGCGCAGAGCACATGCACGCGTGTGGGATTGGCGACTTCCGTACCCACGAATGCGGATCGCGCAAGGGAAGCGCGTCGTCCCCATCTATGGCCGTTGTTGATGAGTCCAGGCAAAGATGTGGGAAACAAGGAGCTGACCAGTGACAATGAACGGTTTGGACAGGTCATCCACGCTCATCTTGGTGCCGTCATCATTATAATGATGTAGGCCGTTTAGTTTCCTTTCATACTGAGTTGCTGCCCCCGTTCCTCGTCAGTGCTGTATCGTTTCATTTTCTGGTCTCTCTCCGTGCCGTCATCCATTGGCCAGCATCATTCGAACCAAACTGATCCGTATCAACTCTGCCATTGGCACTTCTTTTGAGGTCACTTCCAGTTTGCATCACAATATCTGCTATAATACCAGCTTTCGTGACGGACTTCACTCGAATGCCCAACACAACTGGGCTGCAGAGGGCACATGCCCCCCAGTATCCAGCCGAACCACCTTTACCCCAACGGGTCGATACAATTAGAGATTTACTCGACGGAAAGAGGCCTTTTGGTAGCCTTGTATGCGTTGTTGGTCTGGTGAAGGATCAACGATTGCCCAAGCAAACCAAGGGGGCGGGTGAGCACTCTTCCTCTCCATCTACTCTCTTGACCTTTGCTCTGACATATATCACAGATTGGAAGTCTGAGTTAACTTTATACGACCTCTCCATCGAGTACGAAAATGACGGCATCGTTTTTAGCATCTTTCGCCCCCAGGCTGACATGCCGATGTGCAATGTGGGAGATATTGTCTTCATCATCGATGCTAAGCTTCAACACTACAATGGTAGAACCTCCTTGATCACCAACCAGGCCACTATCATCCAAGTCTACAAGGCATGCAGAATCCCCGAGTGGCCGCACCCTGCCGAGCCAGCCCTGGAGCCCCCCACGAGAAGAGACAAGCATTCGCTCACTGCTGAGGAGCATTTGTATGTGTCATGGATGTACCACAAGATCGACAAGTGTTTGCTTCCCACCGAAGAGGAGTTTCAGCAGCGCGCTGCCCAGTCGTTGAACGTCAAAGAAAAGTTTACCTTGCTCAAGGATGTCCATGAGGGCCAATTCTGCGATTTGATCGTGGAAGTCGTCAGAGAGCCGCATGCTTTCCTCGACATGGTGATACTTTACGTCTCTGACTACACAGAAAACTCGGCATTTCACCCCCAGGCCTGGGATATGGTCCCCAATCTCGCCGGCGACCCCTACGGCTACCTTCCGGCCAGCAGTCAGGCCTCCAAGAAGGAGTGGTATGGGCCTCATGGGAAAATGTCGCTTCAAATTACCTGCTACGAACCCCACGCCAGCTTCATTACAAACCACGTCTCAGCCAAGCAGTGGGTGTATCTACGGAACGTCCAGATCAAGTATGGCCGCGACGGGAAGTATCTGGAGGGGTTTATGCGCGAAGAACGAAACATTTCCGCCTCTCGAGTCAATGTACAGCTCATGGATACAACGAACCGTGACACCGTAGACCCCCGCTTAAAGGATGCTATCCGCCGAAAGCTTGAGTATGGAAAGAAAGTGAAAGAAGATCTCAGGCAAATCAAGGCTGCTCAAGAAGCCGGCCTAAAGCGAAAGGCCTCCGAAGCCAGCGTAGGCGAGAAGCAGGAACTCAACTCCAAGCTGCGTCGGCAGCTGAAACGCCGGATCCGAGAGCAGAAGGAAAAAGGGGGGAAGCAAAACCGGGAACAGCAGCTCAATCTCAACCAAGCTGTCACCTGCGAGAAGCACGACGACGTGCCCGACTCGACCATCGAGTCCATCCTCGAGCCAACCATTTACAACCCCACAGTCGACCAGCAGCCTGTTGGGCTCCTCCTGCCCTTCGTTTGCGCCAAGTACCAGGCCTTTGTACGTGTCGTCGACTTCTGGCCGCCGAACCTCGAAGACTTCGCCTGCAGCCGCAAGGTCAGCGAGTTCGACATGATCTCGGACTACGACGGCTCCGACATGGACTCGTCAGCGTCCTGTTCTAAATCTGAAGAAGACGAAGCTGCTGAATCAGAGAGCAGACGCATCTGGGAATGGCGCTTCTTCCTCCAACTTGAGGACCCAACCCCTGCTTCCGACACCAGCAACAGCGAGAATTCCACCAACAAACCGCGTCCCCGTCTCTGGGCACTCGTCGACAACGCCGAAGCGCAATGCCTCACCGGCCTCGACGCCTGCGATCTCCGTAAGGACACCCGCGCGCTAGCGACCCTGCGCGAGCGCATGTTCACCTTGTGGGGGAACCTCGAGGAAGTCAAAACACAAGTGCAGCAGGGAAAGGAACAAGCAGCAAAGCAAAAAGCTGCGGCTGCTCGGCCACGACACCAGCCCCCTGGGGCGGCGGATAAGGCGCTGAACCTGGAACGGCCGCCGCTGGATAGCTCGGATGATGAGAGGGAATATGGGAGTAAAGATGCTGATGAATGGAGGGCGAGGGTGTCGAATCGGCCGTTTGCGTGTTGTATAAAGCAGTATGGGGTTTGTGTGGAGGGCAGGCCGGAGGGGAAGAGGTGGCTGAGGTGTTTTGGGTTGTTTGGGACTAAGATTTGTTGTTGAAGGGTCTACATTATTGTAATGCTGGGGGCTAGAAGGAACCGGAGCCGTCAAGATTTGGGTGGGGGGGGGGTTGGTGGGTTGGATGATGCTTATGGATATACTCCGAAAAGGTAATTTGCCTTATATGCTGGACTACGATTTGTATGATATTGTTAGGCACTTCTGGGATAGTCAATGAGTATTTTGTGCAGTACCTTGGGCATTCGGCCATACATCTGTACATCAAGCCACTCAAACAAGGTAAGGCCAAAATCAAGTAAGTCATTGACATCTCACCGAAGTCCCTCGCGCGAGGATATGGTAAAGGGACATCAACAACTCAGCAACCGAGTAAAGATGTCAGGCCAAAGACTAAAGCCTCCATTGCACCACTACAATTCGGGTACGCAATCATATCAGCGAACAGACACAGAAGAAATGAAAAGCAATCCAGATAATAAAACTGCCAGACGGAGCAAGAACTAAGGAGACCGCGCAATCAATGGCCGTCGTTATACCCATTCCATTCATTCAGCCAAACCAGCCATTCATCCTTCGATCTCTTAGCAAGAGCATCACGATCAATCCGTCAATCCAGCATTACCACAGCATTCCTAACCCTTGCCTTTGAAGACCCAACACGCAGGCAGGCATACAAATCCGGTATCACACACAACCCTCCTTACCAGGTTAGTCCCCCAACACGCTATCCTCATCCATCCGATCCGCGTCCACGATCTTTTCTTTCCCCTTTCCCTTATCCTTCTTGCTGCTTCCGCCTCCGTCTTGTTCTTCATCTTCATCGATTGGGTCGTCAACAAGGTCGCCTTGTCTCCTTCTTGAGCTTTCTTCCTGGGGGTCATCCATATCCTCGACGATGTCCTCTGGTTCAGAGAGCTCGGACAGCTCAGAGTTAGAGTCACCCTCGATAATGACCTCTTCACTAAGAGGGCCCTTGCCCTTCTTTGACCCGCTAGCAGCAGGTTTACTGCTCCCCGCAGCGGTCTTACCCGCACTCTTCTTCCCCGACGTCCCCTTCTTACCCTTCCCCTCCCCCGCCAGAACCCTCTCCCTCAACCGTCCCTCATCCATCTCCAAAAATGCCACCGTCTCCCGCAAATTCGCCCCCAGCTTATTCCGATTCCTCAGCATCCTCCTCCTCAACCTACCCCCTTTATTATCCAACACCCCGGCCAATATAGCTAGCACATACTTCCCCGCCAACTCGCACAGCGCCCGTTCCAGCTTCAGCTCCCTTGCCTTCCTTTCTGTCGGGGTGAGCTGATTAAGATCGTCCACGTCAGAGAGATCAGCGTCCTCGCCTTCGAGGTTGACTTCCACCTCTGCGCCGTCGTCGCCTAAGGGCAGGGCGTTGGGGTCCGAGGGGGCGAGTTCGTCTGGGGAAGGTTTGTTCAGGTCGCGCCCGATAGCGCGGGCGTAGGCGCGCTCGGCGGCGGAGTATATCTCTATTAGCTCGGGAATGAGGGCTTGCGGGATGGGGTCGAAGAGTTGGGCTAGGGTGGGGTATTCCCTGGGGGGCAGGGAGGGGTTGGTAGAAGATTGGTTCTTGGGCTGGGCGGCTTCGCGAAGGGTTGCGAAGAGGACGTGGAGGTCGCAGAGGGCGCCTGTGGCAAAGAGGCGGAGTTCGTCGTTCGTGCCGCGCGAGGAGAGCGTCCAGATGAGGTTGTTGGCGAAGGATTTGCGGAGGATGGCGAGTTGCTCGATAGTCAGGGCGGTAATTTCCGCACGGGTGTTGATGGAGGAGATGAGGGAACGGACCTTCCACATGAAGTAGAAGTGGCTGGCTTGGACGGCGTAGGAGACGGCTTCGTCTTCGAGGTCGTCGAGTTCCTCGTCGACTTGGTCGAGTTTACCGCGGTGGACGGCTTTGATAAGGAGCTCGATGAGTGGGCGTTGGGAGTCGTCGTTTGTGCTTTCTGCTTCGAGGATGTCAACGCAATCGGCGATGGAGGCGAGCTTGCTGAGCTTGAGGAGGACATTGCCGAACTGCGTGATGCCGGAGAGCGTCATGTTGGCGCGGACGCCGAGGTCGCGCTGCTTGTCGATGTTCCTCAGGGCGTTGACGAAATTCTCCCAAAGGTTGGCAATCTCCTCGTCGGTCGTCTCGCGTAGCTCGTCGTACTTGCGGGCGTGCAGCAGCGCCGCGGTCGCCTCGGCAATGACGCCTCTATCGACATGCCGGACGAACTGGCTCGAGATGTCGCCCAGCAGCCGTTTGAACGTGGTCGCGTCCTGGCGCAGCTGCTGGAACACATCAAGAGGCAGGGAGTGGCTCAGCCGCAGAACGAGCACCGCGGTGCTGGCTTCCGCGCCATATTTGCTGAGTAAGCGGGGCATGATGTTGGCGAGATGGACGACGGTGTCGTCATCGCCGCCATCGCCCCGTTGCTTGCCTGATGCTAGGCTTAACCTGACGGAAGTCACCAAAACCTCGAGGAGGACGGTCTCCTCCTTGCCCTCGGGGGCCATGGCATTCTTCAGAGCCTCTTCGCTTGATACCTTCTTGGACGAGGATGACTTGGACTTTGTGCTCGTGGTGTGGTCATAGAGCAGATAGCCGGCAAGCAGCTCCCACTTCTTGACCTCCTCAACATACTCAAACAAGACTTGCGAGGCCATCGAGATGCGCGTCTCAGGCGGCGCGGCCTGAACCATTTCAACGGCAATATCCAGACCGCGGGGTGATTGCGTCTTGTTCTCCTCCTCGAGCTGCGCATCATACGCAGCCAGCAGCTCGGCCAAACACTTGACCATGATCCATTCCCTGCGAGGAGACAGGTAGTCGTCCCCAGGATCCTCGCCCAGCATCTCATCAATAGCATCATCACCGCCAAGATCCTCGACCTTGGACTCGATCAAGTCGTTGACACAACCAGCAAAGAACTCGACAGTAGCCTTCCGGATGCGCAGCTCCGAATCAAAAATCAGCCGGCCGACGGAATCGATCTCATCAGGTTCCAGCATGCCGCTGCCCTTCAGGATTTGCATGACCGAAACAGCAGCAACACGGACGTTGACGTCGGCGTCTTTCGTGGCCATCTCGACGAGGCGTGGACGAAACCGATCAATGAAGTGTCCCAGTTTCGAGGCGTCGCGCTTCAGAATGCGAGCCAGCTGCTTCAGAACTTCGAGTCGTGTCTGCGGGACAATATCCGACAACATCCAGCCCAGGTAGCGCAGGTACTCCGGCTCCATGAAGAAATCGGGCAGCGTCCAAATCCATGTCCCGAGGGCCTCGACACACTCTGTCCGGATCTTCGCGTCAATATCGCGATAACGATGGACAAAAACAGTCTCGAAGAAATCCGTAATTTGGTCCTGGCAGATCTGACGGTACTGCTCAGCCTGGGTCAAGCTCTTCTGGAATTCAGCCAACCTCTCCTTGTTCTTGCCCTTGCGGTTCTTCTCAGCGTCGACCTGAGCGGCGATCTTGCTGATGCGGGCGTCCAGCGTCTTGGCGACTTCCACGAGGGCAGCCTCCATGGAGAGCGCGACGGTGGTGGCAGTGTGCCGGAAGGGCCGCAGGGTTGATGACGACATGGACGCGACCCAGCGCGCGATGTTTTCCATCAGGGCGCTGTCCGTGTACAGCACGTCGGTCTCGTGCAGGATGGTGACGAGCGACCGGAAGAAGCCGACCAGCAGCTCGCGGAAGGACTTGCTGGACTTTTCTTTGGAGATGAGGGGGTAGTCGGTGATTCCCTCCTGTGAAGAATTAGCATTGTACGCGGGCATTTTGGCGAAACCGACATACCTCAGTGTAGACATTTTGGAGCTCGGCTAGCCTATTGGAGCAGTTCTCGGGGTCGCGAATGTCGTCTTCAGTGACCTTTTGGTCGCATCCGGCCGCCAGCAGGATGCAGTTGACAAGGTCGGCCACAGCAGCGGTATCGTTGGCCCTATACTGGTGAAACCAATCCGTCGCGACCTTGTCGGACGAGTCGCCCGAGGTAAAGATGTTGGCTGTAAACAAGAAAAAAAATAATTCAGACATCAGCAAGGTGCACTTATCGCGCGGCAATCATCGAATAACACGGACCATAGAGCCCCTCTGCATCGCCGCGAGCAATGGCAGCGATGCGAACCGTCTTCTTCGGCCTGCTAACAAGCCTGGTGGTAGTAATAGCTGGCGTCGCCGCCGGGGCATCGCCATTAACCTTGGGCTTCTTCAACGCGGGTTTCCTCGGCTTAGACGACTGCGACGCGGAGGGCTTCCTCTTCTTCTTGGAAGAGCGGCGCGACGAGGCCTCGGGATCATCGTGGTCGGGGTCGTTGGCATCGTCGTCGTCGGCGTCAAGTTCGCTCAGGTCGTCGGCGTCGTCGGGCGATTCGTTCTCGACGTCGTCGTCATTATCGGCATCGGCAGCGCGTTTGCGCTTCGTGGCAACAGGAACTTCGGGCACATACTTGGCGGGCGGCTTGGTGACGCGTCCGGACCTACGCGCGGTGGTCGCAGCGGATGACGAGGGCGCGGGCGAGCTCGTCGCGGTGTTGTCGGAGGTCTCCATGAGTGGTTGTCGCGTGGATGGCATTACATTTGACTTTTGGGAACCTTGTATTGCAGCCGGGCAGCTCGTGGCCAGACGAGCAGGAGCGGGAAAGGGAATGCGAAGGGTCGTTGGGGCTGCGGGCTACGAGCAATGGCGCTGTGGCTCTGGCAATTGACGCGTCAAAAGCGAGTTCCATCGCCAGGTTATTTTGGTGGATTGGCGCTTCCCCCCCGCTGTGCATGGTCCCACCGACCCGCGCTGCCTGCAGATCGGCTTATTGGGTATGCACTTATTGAACTTCAAACTACAGGCCCCGGTTAAGTTTAAGACACTCAGGACTGCTCCCACAGTCTTCTATAAAATGTGATTGCATTCAAACAATTGAGAAATAATAGCGCGAGTTATGTCCATTAATATCCCCTTCATCATATCCAGAAACAAGGAGACTCAGCAGAATCCCTCTAATCCACCCCAGCGCCATGCTGCCCAGCTTGCCCCGATACTTGCATAAACAACATCAGACATCACCACCCCCTCAGTGACACCTCAGGCACATCATGGCCTGCTCATCAAAATGCCTTGCAATACTTCCCTCCTTCGCTAACATTGACCCAAGCCAGCGCTGGCTGGCCTCGACCTCGGGCGACCCGAACTTGACCACCACGCAGCCTCTAACACTAGCAGCCGACCACAGCAGCTTGTTCTCCTTCTCACATTGGATCCTTTCCGCCCTCCATCTCTCATGCGGTGACATTTTCTCTTCCTCTGCCTTCTTCGCCTCCTCACTCCTCCAATCGCGCGCTCCTAACCTCGGAAGTGCAGCAAACTCAGCCAGGAAGAACTCCCCCAACGGCTTC
>Ga0065720_1021270_pt1 | contig 11055 bp, 9 predicted proteins | sample Thericmetagenome_FD_59107 | JGI IMG/M metagenome (GOLD analysis project Ga0065720, IMG submission 59107) | Thermophilic microbial communities from the Joint Bioenergy Institute, California, USA of rice/straw/compost enrichment - eDNA_2 v2... | ecosystem: Engineered > Solid waste > Grass >... | reverse complement strand
TTTTAGCAGCGGACATTGGTTCTGCCCGGGACATGCTCGCTGTCGGGTGCGAAGACCGGTCGCACGGTTTCAGTGTTGCCATCGATTTCAATATTTAGCGGAAAGTTCCTTGTGTTGATGCGAGCCTGATCGGCCGGTAGATAACGGTTCAGATCCAGAGCTCTTGGGTATGGGACAGCACACGTTGGGCAGTACCTGTGGCTTGTCGGGCTGAACAGCCCGTCGCACTAAAAAAACGTCGATATCCGTCTTCAGAGCGACTACCGCATCTTTGGCATCATGTTCAATTGCAGAGGAGGTTGTATCAGACATTTCCATGGTCCAAGTGGCCGCCAGTCCATCTACGCCGACGTCGGTGAAGAGGGCCAGAATGGGGTCCTCATGTCTTCTCAGTTGCATGCTTGAACTGCCCGATGTCGACCGTTGACTCGATCCAGATTTTATCTCGAGTCAACTTGGGCTTAAGTTTGCCATGTGATCCGATATGTGAAGGCTTAGCATCATAATTTGCAGGGGTTGGGGAGAAGGTTGGGATGGGTTGCAGTTGTCTCAGTCGAACTCCTCGGTCAGACGAGCATATTCCAGACGGGGTAGGTAGTCAAATGACCAAACTAGTTTATGCTGCTCGTTTTTTTGGATGAAAATTTCCAAAGAATATCTTCCATGGCACATTCAAGCTGTGTATTCTCAGAGCCATTTCTGAACTTTACCTTTAGACGCACAAGACGCTGGATCCCAGTATAAAGTAAAGTGCCACAGATGCGTCGTTCTGATTCTGACGAGTCTCCATTGTCCTTAGGGAAAGCGATGAGAAGAAATTCGCATCTGAAAAGAGAGTAGTGATTTTACCAAAAATATGTGCGTGAGGAAATGCGCAGCGCTTCGAAAAGTGCAGTTTGAGCAGTCAGTCTCTTTCGCGGTATACATGTAACTAAATACATCATTCTGATTGGTCAATGAGTGCACAAGCGCGATAAGCGCGAAGATCAGTCTCCACTTGCCGAAAACAGAATTTGTCCGCTCGCTGATTCGCCAAAAGTTCGGTCATAAGCGCGCCGCAGACGAAACACAGCAGAACTGCTTTTCTCCCAAGGATATCTCCAGACCACCTTTCTGTTCATTCTAGCTGTCAATTCCAGATCTGAATTTTTTTTCCTAAGATAAAACCTGGGAAATTTTCGTTTTGGGCTGTGGGGCCCATTCCTGGCTCCAGCAGAAAATGCCATGCTTTGCACCCTCTCCCCCTTCGCCCTAGGCCTACCAGCGTTACCACCACTCGTCTTTGCCTTCTTTTGTGCCACGTTACTCAGTCTGCTCAGTATTCTCTACAACTTATTGAGCTTCTTTGTTTTTTTCTTCTTTATTAATGAGCAGCTTGCAAGAAGTGCTATTGTCCCATCTTTCGGGCTGGTAGTTTCATGGCTCTTCGTAGAGCAGATATTGTTCCTCATCTCCATTACATTGCTCGCAGCCTCTTCCGTCAAAAAAAAGCTTCTCGGAAATGGACGTCCTTCTGGATGAAGATGGCTGAAGGAGAGCAGGTTTCGCCCGCCTTCCCGCTAGCTTATATTCCCTTGGAGTCGTTCCCGGATCTACAAACCTGGTGGCGGAGCGAATGGATGGAGTCAACATTGGAGGGGCGCATGCTTGTGCGGTCTGTGGATACGATAATAGAGTGTCTGGATGGATTCGACTGCGACCATTATGAAGCATTATATTTGACGTTATGTAGTCGAAATGAGTTGCTTTCTACATATAGTACGGTTCTGGTGTAACACTGTCGAAGATGGTGTTGATGGAAGTTGGACCTGGGCGATTGAGACCAGCTACCGGTTTGGCTGGACATGAGTTAAGTTACGGACAAGCTCCCGTAGGAGATATCGCTCGGCTGCCTAAAGATCCGGTCCGGAAGGCAACCAAGCGTCTCTCATACTCCCTCTTCAGCTTTCTCATAAACCTTGTTTGAGTTGTGGAAAGGTCCACAAGACAGTAGACATGAGTGACAAAGCTGCGAAACGACATGGCCACGGTTCTTCTTCTGGCCCTCCGTGCGGTGGGTGGAAGCTTGTGATCGCGAGTCCATATTAGCAGCGCTATGCTTGAATCACCAGATCTTATATCTTGGATGATCTATGATTGACCTATCTCTTAGAATGATTCAAAGTGTATATGACCGAGAGTGTCAGTAGAGGTATTTGACGATGTTGATGTACGCAAGTAAGCCAGTAAATAACAAACCGAACAGGAGAACACAGTCGGGCTGTCAAGTGGTAGGTCAGTTCCAGATATAACCAGCAAGCTTTTCTCTCGCGTAACTTTCTGTGTCATTCTTGGAAGAACTCTCCTAAATTTATGAAGGAAATGATTGAAAGAACATGGAAACGCGAATAAATCCACAGGCTACTTGACCCCAGAGCCTGATGCAACCTACCCAAGTTAGAGTGGAGAGTGGCAAAGCTTGTCTTTCTAAGGTGGTCATAGATATGAGAGCGGGGAGACAACGGACTTCTATTCAACCAATAGAATGCGAAATAGAGGATCAAACGGCCAGTTACTATACAGAGCGGAGTATCATTTATGACAAACGTACCTAGAAATGCAAACCGTCACGCGCTCAAACTATGACCCCCAAGGGCAGATGACAAATCAAACCGAATCCATTAGAACAGGGCAAAAGTCTCCGAGCGCAAAATCTCTTCACTCCTACCAGCGTGTCGCAGTCGTCACCATCCGACAACGTCTCTCAACAGTCACAGGACCTGGTGCAAAAGGCGGCGGCCAGACCAGATGGAGCTGGCACAGGAGACGACTGGACGAGACTTAGGCACAAATCTCGCAGTGTGACGCAGGCTTTGGCTTGTTCCTGGCGCGGTGGAGCCTTACCTAAGCTGTGCCCCGCAGCGGCGCCCCACCCCACAGCATTCCAACGTCAGCTCCATCAATCACAGCGGTTTGCCCGCGGATCTAGAAGGCTCGCACGCGACAGCGTCTTGTCAGGAAGGAGCCAATGCATAGAAACGAGGAAAAGAATGCATCATGAAAGCCGGTGTCCCAAGCCCCTCACTGCAGGGCAACGAATCGCAGTGCGATTTTGCATCGCCGATTGAGTGATACTTGCAGACCGCCCAAAGGTTTCGGGAAGGCTCGCTGCGAAGGTCTCGTGGTTCGGGTTCCTGGTGGCAAGTGGGGACTCCGCCTCAACGGACTTGGTATCGATCAGAGAAGCTCTGGCTTGAACAAGGGTGGGTTGTGTTCGGGTCGATTGGATGAGAAGGCCGCACAAAGAGCGCAAACTGGTTCCGCACAAACCACGCATGCCGTGAAAAACCAGGACCAGGCTACTGCAAAGCAGGCAACCTTGTTGTGCCTGCCAATCTCGAGTAAGCTAGAGGTATCTGGTGGCATCCGTGACGTGGGGTGGGATGAAGGGTAATGCTTGCCGTCGTAGGTCTATAAGTAGAGCTTTGTCTTTCTCTCGAGCTCCCTCGAGTTTCCTTTCTTCTTCATCAACAAGCTATTTCAAGCAAACCAATTACGTCAAGACCAGCTTAGAACTCGCATCCAAGTGAAACAACACCTCCAGCAAACAGTCATCTCACCAGTCAAACCATCTTCAAAAACCATAAAAGATGTCCGGTAACTGCGGTTGCAGCAGCGGCAGCTCCTGCTCATGCGGCTCTGGCTGTAAGTGCACTTCTTAGAGACCTTCATTAGCCTCGTTTTTGAGCTGTGCTAAACCATGTCGATTAGGCTCTTGCACCGGCTGCGGCAGCAAGTAAACGTCCTTCAACCATAGCCCCAAGTTGAAGCCTTCTCCAGTTCGATAGCTAGGGCTGGCTTACCTCCGGGGATGGAATCTCGACATGAACCAAACTGGGTTACGTCTTCACGGGAAAGGGATTTCAAAATGGATGTGCGGCGTTCCAGGGACTTTCATGGACGGTCATTTTCGGTCATGGGTTGATAGGATAGGAAGCCATTCTGCTAGGATTGAGCAGATCACTTGAGAGTCATCAATTGAATCTCTTTTATATCGAATATCATCATCCATCAGGAGTGCTAGTGTTTGTTCAGCTTTCTATATCGGTAAGATGCTAATGCGGTAGGTCGCGTGATTAACAAACTCTACGGTCTAGGGAGTCAAAGAACCCAGAAGTTCGGCGTCTAGTAATTTTACATGTAAAGGACAGCCCGCTATCGGTCAGCCACCAACCCACCCATCCCAACACCAGAACTGACCCTATGTTTTTAACCCCAAATCTCCCCTGCCCTTCATCTTGCTCCCGACCAGCCGTCTGAAACCCTCTTCCAATGCCACAACAACCTTTTCCACATCCGGCGGTTTCGGCTCCCCCTCCATCTCCCAAACATCTCCAACCACTGGCTTCGGTCTGACCTCCCTGCCGCTCCTAATTGGGCCCCTCGCCGTTGCGGGCCCGATGGGCGTGGTGTTAAGCAGGTTCTCCCATCGGGAAAGGTACATCCCTGGTCCGGTGTGGGATCCTGTTGAGGTAAGGCGGAGAGGGCTGTTGGATCGCGAGACAGGAAAAGTATGGGATGATGTGTAGCTTGTGGGCGTGTCGCAGGGTGAGCCGGAGAGGGGCGTGGAGGTTTGAGGAGATTCGGACAAGGAAGGGTGAGAGCACGACGCAGTTGCCGAGAACTGGGAGTTGACCGGTGATGGAGTGGGAGATGTTGAATGGATGTTATCGAGAATGCGTTGCATGCGGGCACGGGAAAGTTGTTTAAGCTCTGCGAGGTACTTTGCGTGAGCGTCGATAGAGGGTAGGATGTTACTGCGAGTGTCCGGGGGAAGTGATAACCACAAGTTTTGAAGGCCGTTGCTCAAAGCACCAGCTCCCTCATGTTCATTTTCAGGGTTTATAGGCGAGGAAGAAGCTTCCTTTGTCGCCCGCTGGAATACCTTCGCTGATTCCTTTGCCCAAGCATGAAACTCGTCACGGATAGTCGGACAACGAGCAGCAACTTGGTGAACCCAGCGGTAGATTATATGCTTGTTCCTCCTTAAAAGGTCAACGTAGTCTTCGACTGAAGGTGTCCGTGCTTTTACTGTGTCAGACTTGCGGAAGGCGGCTGCGAATGAGCTTAAGCGACTTGAAGTAGCTGGTGTGCCTTTGCTGAGATTGATGAAGTCCGTCAGGAAGCTTTCAGTAGCTGAGACATATTCGCGGAGATCGATATGCTCGTGAACCTCGCGGATAATAGGGTCGAAAGTAGCCACTATGTCCTTGAGAGCTTGTGTAAAGAGGTCTGGAGTCTGTCGGCATAAGATGTTGATGATCTCTTCCAGGTCTCTTGTCATAATCAGTTCTGCGAAATACTGATGACACCGTGAATGCTGGGCTTCTGATAACGCGGACAGGAAGTCCGGATTGGTAAATCCGAGGATTGTCGCAACCATGGAAGTTGAGTTCTCCATACTCAGGTTGCGAATGAATTCGTGCTCTTCTCTCGGTCTTGCAGCATAGCGTTTGAGCGCGTCGAGGCACTCTTGGGGGGGAGAATCACCCCCTGTCTCCTTTTCAATACGTTCGGTAATTTTGCGATGACTAAAGCTGTCCCATGACAGAACTAACCATATGATTCTACACAACCAGTCAGTCATTTTTTTTTTTTTTTTTACTATTATCGAGTGGTTTTTAGACGGATACCTTTGAAGTAAGTTCATGCCGTCTTTGGCATTCTGCGTTAAGCCGACCCAGTTTGATAGTGCACCCACGCTTATTTTTGCCAGCAGTAGACGCATCATGCCTTGAACCATGGTGGCTGCATTTCCAATGCGTAAGATCTTTTTGATCATGGTGTAGGGGAGTAATTTGTGGACACCCTCAAGCAACCGTATGATGTAAGGTCCATCAGGGGACAGGACCACGACGTGGTGAATCAAGCTTGCCAGACTACGAAATGGTCAACAGTGATTTAGCCTTCGAGAGATACAGGAGACTCACTGAAGGATGATATAGTCGGCAGCCGCATGAACAGCAGGCGAGTGTTCTTCGAGGTTTTCCGTTTCTGTCGCGAAAGCAAACAATTCATCGATGAGATCGCCGTAGAGGAGCTCATGGACAACATCCTCCCATGCCTTTTCCAGGTCCTCGGCCTTTGACCTCTCATAGTGTCCATGGAGATCTCTTCGAGGCCCTTTGGCGACCCCTCCGAGGACCCCTCTTGAAACGACCCCATGGATTGCCGACGCTGCGGTGGCCAAAGTCTTCCTGGTGCTCACAGTACATTTGTCGTAGCTTTCAGACAAGCCTACTTCAGCAAACTTCTCCAAGATTCCCTGTAACCTGGCATTCCAGAATTCTCCCGGGAGGTCACGAATGCCTGGAATCGTGAGGACTATACTTCGAAACACGCCAGCAAGCAATGGTGCCGATGAGTCGGTAGCATGGGAGGCTGTCCAACTAGCCTTAGTGTTGCGAAGGGTAAAGGGATACCCATAATGAGAAATAGTCTCTGGTTCCCTAAAGCTCCTCACTTCTCTGTAGGTCTCATGGTGGCAGAGTATATCGAAGAGGGCGTGGAGCTGCGATGAGGTTAGAACCTCAGGAACGTGATTGCTCTCGTCATCCATAGAAGGGAGTTGCAGTGGTGACGACAGCCAATGAAAGTGGCGTTTGGTCGATAAGAGGGGGGACTGGCGGTCTTCCAGAGATGGTTTCTAGCCTTTGGGCGACATGCCGGGGATGAAGAAATCACGCAGGATGGAGTAGGCAAGTAATTATACTGTGCATGGAGCTTTCCTCAACAGATCAACAAGGCTGGCGATCAAATTGGACGGTGGTTTTGGAAGCGCCAGCCAAACTCGAGGGGTACAAGCAGCGGACCAGGGTGGGTTGGTCAGCTGGGAGGCTGTGTTGCGCACTAAGGACAAGCTTCCGGAGGTCAGGGACATCTCCAGGTGTATGTTGGGGAAACTAAGGTCGAAACGAAGGTAAAAAAGAGACCCAAGAATAGTGCTATTGATCTCGTGGCTTAGGGCTAGTGCGGAAAAGAAAATACGCATGAGAGATTCCGTCGATGCTCCTCCTGTGTCTCATGCGGGCAGACCGCAAGTCGTCGACACTTGCAAGGGGTACAACGCTCAACCCTAACCCTTAACCAAGCGTGCCACGAGGCTTGGTACTATATGCGGGTCCGGGGCCGACTGTTCCTGACGATATCAACGGGCTGGGAATCCAGCCTTTCGAGCCTCAGACATCGCGCTGGCCCCCGAGCATCGTTCCGACAGAACTTGAGAGTCTTTCCACAATCGTACGGTGCCACTTTCCTGAAGTTATTACAAGGCTCCGGAGGTGCTGGAAAAGATCGTAGCATAACATGGGAGTGAGCAGCAGCCATTCAGGAGACCCCATTTGCTCACAACCAAGTTCGATGCATCTTCATAGTAGCCAGCCCTGACGCGACCTAGGCTCTGAGTGATCGGAAAAGCGGCCGTTGATGCCCATAACCCGAGTCTAAAGTCAGTTCTGAAACCACTGGCGCTATCTCATGCATCAGGACGAGCAGGATCCGTTTACTCGCTTTACTCGCTGGTCTAGAAGCAAGCAAGAAGCGAACTCCTGTCGGCCTGCTCCGAACGTCTTGCATATTAGACTTCAAGTGAAGTTTAACCCAATCAAACTTCGAGCAAAGTCTAAGCCAATAGAACCTAGAGAAGATTATTGGCCGTCTTTCCGCATGCTTGCCAAAATCTCTCCGCTCGTGCCCAGGACGAGCAGATAACACATAAAGAGCCTGGACCTTTCCGAATCCAGGATATGATCCTGGCGGTCATTCTTCCCCAAACCGGTCCCAGATCCTGCTTAGAAGCATACATATTCAAGAGCATTCTGGCAGGCACATCCCAACTTGCAAGACAAGAGTTTTTTTTTCCGTGAAATTTAGCGGCCTTTTATTAGTCTCCGATGATGATCCGTTCTCAACATCCTCTTTTCCCCTAGAAGTCTATCGCTACCCGTTTGTATCATCGTGCATCAATTTATCAAGAATTAAGATTATCTTCTCTCATGCGACAGTTCCACAATGGTACTTAGTCTTCGGTCGCTCGGCTCCCTCCTGCTGGCAGGTGTCGGCTAGCTGCCCATCCGTGCGAGGACCTCGGAGGATGTGGCCACCGGCGAAGTCGTGCATGGTGCTGACTTCGTGCCCGACTTCATCCTCAGAGTCTCTGTTGCTTGGGTAGAGTCATCTTGTGAGGGGCGCCAGAACATCGTCATCAATGGCACATCTCCTGGTCCGGCCATCTACCTTCGTCCAGGGAGCAGTCCCTGGATCAGAGTCTACAATGACATTCCGGATCAGAACTTGACTATGGTAAGCTATCAGTCAACTTCGTCCAAAGGCGTCGTTCACTGACGCATCATTAGCACTGGCATGGCATCGCGCAGAGGCTGGCTCCCTTTGCCGATGGTGCTGCGATGATCTCTCAATGGCCCATCCCCCCTGGACATTACTTCGACTACCAGATCGCCCTGGAACCCGATGATGCGGGCACATACTTCTACCACTCCCACGTCGAGATGCAGGCTTTGAGCGCCTCTGGTCCTTTGATCGTTGATGATTGTGCCTCGTTACCGTACCATTATGACGACGAGCGTATCTTCCACTTCATGGATCATTTCAGCAAGTCTGACGAGGAGATTGTTGAGGATCTCACCAGCTCACCATACAATTTCCCCGGAGAATCCAAAGGCGTCTTGCTGAACGGAAAGGGTATTGCCGTTGGATACACTCCCTCGCCTGGCCCTCCGGGAGGGCCCAACGGTTTCTTTGGTCTCCGTGTCGGCAACCATCCTGGTAACGCTGTCAAGAAGCGCTGCGATGGCAGTGGCGAAGGCTAGGAATCCGATGCCTGTGTGGCTCCCTCGGAGCCCGAGCCCGTGGAGTTTCAGCCCGGCATGGATCAGATTGAGCAGACCAGCGACTGCACTCTGCCCGTCATCGACGTGGAGCCTGGCAAGATGTATCGCTTTCGTTTCATTGGCGCCACCGGTCTGTCGTATATTGCTATTGCCTTCGAAGGCCATGAGACCTTGAGCATCATCCAGACTGATGGCACCGAGTACAATGAGCCCGTGGTGACCGATCACATCCAGCTCGCAGCCGGTCAGCGTTTTGATGTCCTCTTCAAGACGAAGTCACTCGAGGAGCTGCAAAAGGAGGGCCGGAATTTCTACTACATCCAGTATGAGACCCTCCATCGTTCGGACACCTATCGCGGCTACGCAGTGCTCCGCTACGACTACGACGCCGAAGTACCAACTCCTCCTGCTGCTCCAATCCGTGCCTTCTCCGCCGCTGAAGTCACCAGCTGGGGCGAGTATTCGTTCCGTCCTCTCTACCCCGAACGCAACCAAGCCCCGTCGGCTGACGAAGTGACACGGCGCCTGATCATTACCTGTGAAGAAAAGGAGGATTTCAAGACTGGTCGTGTTATCTGGGAGCTAAACCGACTTTCTTGGACCGAGGAACGCCGTCAGATTCCCGTTCTTGTTGACATCTATAACCGCGGGCAGGACGCTATCCCCAATTACGAGGTCGCACTGCGCAACTATGGTTGGGATCCAGTCACCAAGTTGTTCCCCGCCAAGGTTGGTGAAGTCATTGAGATTATCTGGCAGAACACGGGCTCGCAATTCTTTACAATCGCCGGCCTTGTAGAAAGCCACCCGTTCCACGCACATGGCCAGCACTACTACGACATCGGCGCCGGCCCCGGCTACTACGACCCTGAGGTCAACAACAAGAAGCTTGAGGAGACCGGTTTCCGGTCCGTCAAGCGCGACACGACCATGCTGTTCCGTTATCAAGACAAGGTGAAGCCCGGCCAGGCCGCGGGTTGGCGTGGCTGGCGCATCCGTATTGACCACCCCGGCGTGTGGATGCTCCACTGCCATATCCTGACACACATGATGATGGGTGAGTTGTCCGGACCATTAAACTTACCTAGACTGTGATTGGCGTGCTGACAGCAGGTCCAGGCATGAACACAGTCTGGGTTATTGGCGACGCAGACGACATCTTGACCATCCCATTGTCTATCAGCCAACACTATCTCAAGTACGGCGGCGATGTATACGGCAATATCACGCACGCACCGGTTGTCTACCATTTCTTTAACCAGACGAGCAAGTGCATTGAGTAAGGGATAACTTAGGCCATGGATAAGTCTGCTGCTCAAGGAAAGAGAGTGGCTAGTTTGGAGGCGTCTGTTACATGGATGTTTATGATCCATAGATTTTTTATGTTTAGTCCAATCAGCGGTTAGGGGGGTATCTGTTCCGTTTGGTTTCTTGAACATGGTAATCCGTAAGTTACGTCAAGCGAAAGTCTCTAGGTAAAATGGCTTATAATAAATATAGCGTTGAATTGTTTGATCAATTCCATGCCTTCCGGTACAAAAGCCTGTAGCAACACAATCCATTGTTTTGTTTCGTGAGTTTTGACCGATCCTTGAATTGCTGCTCCCTCTCACATGTCGATGCGAACGGCGGTTGAACGGAGATCCGAGACCCTTGCCAAGATGACCAGAACAAAAATGGCCTCGCGTTCGGGGCCAAAACATGTGGCTCGTGCACGCCAAGTGAGGGCCTTCGGGCGGTGAGAGGCGGCATAACGGCCTCAACGTCACGTTTTCGGCTTAGCGCGGGGAGTCCAACCCCTGTCCAGGCCCCCAATTTTCCCTTCCAACCTCCATTTCCCAGGCAACGGCCGGGAGCAGTGCAGCTTCCCAAGAACACACAGCACTCCACTTCCATCCAGGCCTGGTCGCTGTTTGCTTTCTGCCGCTGGCACTCCCACCTTGTCGCTGTCGACGCGTGCCCAAGCGCCCAACTCGCGACAGGAGCCTATGTATGTGAACGCCCGACGCGCCGTTTCTGTGTATCGTCAGCAACAGCCCAGCCTGGGGGCCATCTTCCCACTTCTCAACTCTCCGTAAATCAGCACCATACAGCGTCCTGTGACGTGTCCAGGCGGCCCTCCAACCGACCAAGCGCCGTGCGATTTTGCTGCTCCAACCCCCCCCCC
>Ga0065720_1021264_pt1 | contig 11056 bp, 8 predicted proteins | sample Thericmetagenome_FD_59107 | JGI IMG/M metagenome (GOLD analysis project Ga0065720, IMG submission 59107) | Thermophilic microbial communities from the Joint Bioenergy Institute, California, USA of rice/straw/compost enrichment - eDNA_2 v2... | ecosystem: Engineered > Solid waste > Grass >... | reverse complement strand
AAAAAAAAAAAAAAAAAAAAAAAAATCCAATGAGAATGATGTCCTTCATAGTGCTCTTCTAAATTGGATATCTCATTTATCCTTTGAGAATGGTGAAGTGTGCTCATGATGGACTAGAAAATGAAGGGAGATCGTTGCTATGTTGGGAGTGACAGCTGTCAAAACCAGGTGTGCAAGCATTTTAGTAAGTAAGCTTCAAATGTCTGACTCGTTATTAGCTAGTGGGGTTCAAAAGATGAATAAATAAAAGCTATTTGATGATCTAAATGATTAATGAGTAACGTTGTGCTATTTAATTTATTATCCAAATCTCGCTGTTATCAGTCTCATAGCAGTTTATAATTCCTTGCTGAATCTCTCATCTTGAACTCTTGCAATATGGACTTAATACTCTAGTTTGAATTGATAAAAATATTACTTCTTCACAACTTAGTTTCAACAATCCTATTCTATTCTAGTCTATCTTAACTGTATCTTAACTGTGGAATGATCTTTTTCCTTTTGCCTTAAATTAGCCTCTATCTTACCTTCATCCCACCGTAGAGCTGATTCTGATAGATTACATTTTTTGGAAATCTATTATTAGATTGATCAATCTAGAAACTTCCTAGCATTTCTATTTATATATATCGAAGATAAATATAGCACTTTTCCTCTTATAATTGGGTTAAAAGTCCTGAGATCGAATGAGATAGTAATTGACTGGAAGCTGGTTATCAATTTGAAGTCATACCAAGACCAACTACCAAGTTGCTGCTTTTAAGAGTGAGACTGAGGATTGTGTCTTCTACATTGTATTAGTTACGTTGGCCGGTCTGAATATTGATAGATTATAGATTCGAAATCTAATTTTAGATCAGCATAAATTAAAGATTATTAAGCCAAAAATTTCTATGACCAATATTTAGATTTAAGCTTAAAAGGTCAATACTATTTTTAGATCCAATCCTGCTATAAATCAAGTGCAATTATTTACTGTATAAAAATAATTAAAAAAGTGGAAATCAAATGAGACAAAAAGTAGCGCTGGCTTTAGTTATACCACTTCTCTTTTTAGTTGTCTGCAAGGCCGATCATGATGATGGAGATGGGAAAGGCCCTGAGACTGGGAAAGATGATGGCCAAAGAGGTAAGGAGCATGGAGAAGGAGGTGAAAATGCTCAAGACGATGGCCACCAAAATGAAGATGTTAGAGATAAGCATGTAGATAAAAAGAAAGACCACTGCTATTGGGAAGAAGTTGATCATCATGACTACTATGGGCATGATCACTGCTACACCAAGGCCTACAAAAAGGCTATCAAGTACTTACTCAACAAGAATATTATCAAAGATTCTAAAATTTATGTTAATAAAGCTTGGATCAAGGAATGTGAGCATTATTACTACTACAAGTACATTATCAAGGCTTATAGCAAGAAGTACCACAAGTACGTCAAGTATAAGGTTCTTGTGAAGTGCGAGTATAATCATAAGAAGCATGAATGCTACTGCTATGTTCAAGACTGGGACTACTATTAAATAGGATTTAAGGAATTTTTTATTAGTTAATATGCTGATATGTTCATAGAGTAGTCATTGTTATATATTAATGACTAGTATTGGATACACTAAAGCTGTATTCTAAGAATCTGAACAAAAATTGCTTCAGGATATTTTTATTACAAGAATTCAAGCTTTTGATAAAATTACAGAAAATTAAGTGCAAAGTCTTATTCTTATTTAATGATGAATGTTTCACGATAAATGTTTGACTCTTATAGAAAAGACAAAGGGATGAAAGAGCTTCAGATAGACTAATGATACTTCTTATAGTATCTATAAACATTCAGATTGAGATGAAAATTGCTTCTTAGGAGATTGATGTCGATTCTAATATTTAGTGGAAATAGACTAGTTTTGAATACCGGAAACATTGACAAAGGCTACAGCTGTACTCAAATATGATAAATAAAGAAAAAAATTCTTCTTTAAATCCTAAAATTTTGGCTTTAGCTCCAAGCTCAGACCAAGTCTTCTTCAATATAATCATTTAAATATAACACAGACGATTAAAAAAATTTCAACAAGTTTTTACCTTGACTCAGATCATGAACTCAATTACCAAGAGCATAGTAAACCTGAAGAAAATGAAGAGGGTAACAGTTGATAAGGGAGTTGTTCCTGCTAAGGATGATGATTTTGCACCGTTTGATCATTACAACTGGTATAAGAATAACGAATGTGTAAAAATGACTTCAAAAAACAGGAACTATGCATGCTCTTAGTCTACAAGAAAATTATTGAGAAGCATGAATTTATACTAAGAAAGCCTACTTAAAGACTCAATGTGAAGGTTATTATGTAGTTAAATCCAGAATCAACTCAGGCGAAGACATACAAAACTAAGCGTTGAGTCTAAAATTGAAATTTCTATGGAATGTAAAATAAGAAAGATGAACATGGCGAGTACTATTGCTAACTGTGTGATGTGCTAGATTGGAACTCTGTCTGATCTAGGAATCGCTATGTTAAATCCCTATGATAGGTATGCTTATTTATTGTTATTTTCTACATTGTAAGACATAACAGATTCTGAGTGTATCCAAAGCAACAGCTTCTTGCCTTCATACTTAATAACAATCATGATGATTTTTCTGCGAACAGTAGAGAGAGCATGAATTAATCTGATATGTAGCATTGTGAGACTGCATTAGGAAATGGGTTTCCTGCAAAAAATACTAATTAGTTTTAAAAATTATCTTAGAGGCCATTGGATAGATGATTCCTCATCACCACTTATGGGCTTGCTAGAGAAAGAGAATGAGATAGAAAATAAATTGATTGTTCAGGATGAATTAATCCTGATTAAATTCTGAAAGAAAGCTAAAATTATTAAGTTAGATCATAAATCCATTAAACCTAATCGCTACTACAGTGGAATTTTCGAGCTTCTAAATTCTTCTCTTTGTCCGTACCTCTAGCTTCGTCATCAAACACAAGAAAAATTTGCTACTTACATGTGAATTTGAGACAACGAAAGAATCAATTCCTAATCTCTCATTAATGTGAGACTAATAAGCCAAAACAAAATTTGTAAGATCTATGGAAAGGAAAATAGATTTGCTTATTTTTAAACCTGATTATCCTTTTTCTAAAGATGGTCTTCTAAATTATAATCTGAAAGTTGCGAGAGTAAGATGTCAAAGATTCGTTTCGGCAAATTTACTTGCGCAGATAGGGAGGACTTTTTGAAAATCATGTCTTCCTGGGTAACCCATGTCCCTAGAAGGCTTTATGTTTCCCCAGACTACACCAATGTCATTTTCGAAATGCATAACAAAGTTGAACCTGACAAATTTCCAGTTCAAGTCCAAATCCATGAATGTCAGGGGAAATTAACAAAGCCTGAAGGATGGATAAAGATTAAAAAGAAACAGTTACTCAATCTCATGAGTTCGGTGAGTGTTAGAATCTTACAAATCAATAATATTGATCATGATTGCCTGACTGCTGAAGTTACTTTCTGGTTAGGTAGTACAAATGAGAAACTCGAAGTAACATACAATGACCATCCTTTAAAGTTGAATCATGAGAACACCATCAGAGTGAGCTTCAAATATGATAGCTATAATCCATTCGCCACATGCAAAACGAAATTTACTCTTCATTGTCCAAAAGCTAGACTAACTCTAGCTCACTCTGAAGTCCAATCAAAGAATTTCTATGTGGCTATTGGTAAAGATGAACATACAATTTATCTCTCTTTCTTTACTAGCTTTTGGGTAATTCCAAATGCTCCTATGGCTTTAATACATTGGCTAGTATTTTCGGTTTATAACACAAAGCCCAACCTAACTGATAGGATCATAGCATTATCGATTCTACTATTATCCTCTTTAGGATTTTTTCTGTCTTTTACAGCCCGACCTGTGAGGCCACCTCGATTTTTGAAAGGGCTCATGTTCTGGCTCACATTTATGATTTTGTCAGTATTAGTGGAATCATTAATTCAGAGCTTCCAAGATCCAGAGGACTTTCCTAATGTTGGTGTGAAAAAAGGTTTTACCTTGCTTGGAGCCATTATTGGGACTTTCCCAGCACTTGTTCTGACAATTAATTACTTCCTTTTCCTTAAAAAATTGGGGAAAAGTTTCAAACATTATATTTGGAATAATTTAATTTTCTATACACTGTTAACATTGGCTTTTCATGTAACAGTAACGGTGTTTATTTGGAAGAGACCCTTGGCTGTTTTTAATAATGGAGATTGAAAACAAAAGGTAATGATATTTCTACTAGACTTATTTGTATAATTTGTATATTTGTGTATGTTAGATCACTTTCATATTTAGAGAAATGCTTGAGATAGAAACACTGAAGTGTAAAATGAAGTTAACATTGAACTGATAAAAACATATTTTCACAAAATCAATATAAGGAGCAACATTGTTTATTAGCTTCTCGAGCCTTCCTATAAAAATTATAGCTCGCCCCACTAATATGCTTGCTTTTGGCCATAAGTTCTTGCAGGACCCCTTCTCTTTCCATCAACTAACAATCAATAAAACCAATATATCTTCTTACTTCATCAATATTTTTGGACATCACTTTATTAATTTCATCAAGTTCTTTTTGTAACTTGAGCAGTTTATCTGCTTCAGTCGGATCTTGATATTTCTTAATCATTATTTCGAGGAATGGAAGAGACCACTTCACATCAGCTAGAACTCTAGACAGAGAATTATGAGCTTACTCTTGATCGAATCAAATTTCTCATCATTACAGATCTTATAGAAGGAATCAACGATCTCTCTTTTTATGGCTAAGATGGCACTGAGAGGATATTCATGATCATAGATTATGACAACTGCTAAGCCACTCTTATTAATGTCCACATAGCTTTTGATATTTTTCTCCTCTGTGGATTCGATGACACATTTCTCTCCAGGCTTCATTTTCCTAAAATGTCTTGCAAAGTATGATATTGAACTTAAGTGACTGATGTGACTGTTCCAAAGTTGAGGTGCTCTTTGAAAAATGGTCTCTTGTAAAAGCTTGGACATAAATAAAATTTAAATTTTCTGTACCTGATAAAGTCAAGCTGATGCGCACTGGAAATTATGAAAGACTCCTGAGGATTGTGTTTGATGAGGTAAAGCGATATAAGTCTCATTCAGTAATTCAAAATAAAATATCTAGAGATTGGACTTAACAGTTATTAATGTCTTAGGCCTAATTATAGTTAGAAATTGAAAGCATAAAAATTAAAATTTGTTGTCAATTCTAATAATTTCTGTTCCTGATAGCTCAAATAGTGGAAAATCCCTCCACTTACTATGTATTTACGTGAACAATGGCTACTTTGATGCTCTTTCTGTATGGGATCTCACTTTTATTTATACTATTATTCCTTCTGGTTTTCAAATTCTAGATAATTCCTTTTGCCTATTTCGAGACATTATAAAGACTGACAAGCTTGTCCAAGTCAAATCGGAAATTTTTACCTTGAGCTGGCTGGTATGAAAATTTGGCTTTGGGGCCACATAATGAGCATTGAAAGGGAGGTGTGGAAGAGTTGACACTAACAAAATCTCCAGTAGATTTTATAAAGAGGGTCGATTAGCGCTCAAATTATTTGGTTTGACTAAATATGAATAGATGGAAAAATAAATAAATAAATTTAAAAATGAAGCCCTTACACTCTCCTACTAGTAAAAAGCATGCACTCTTCTTAGATCTCTGTCTGAGAATTGTTCAGTGGGGTTCAGTCTCAAAAACAACAGGCCTGGTCTTATATCTGCTATCTTTCCTTCAGCTGCTAGGAGTTATTGTGAAGTTAGCATTGCTATCTTTAACAAATACCTCAGAAACCCTTTTCTCAGTCCTGGACAACCTGAAAACCCTTCTTTCCATAAGTGACTTCCTAGAAGGTACAAAGAGTCTGGGCCAAGTGCTCGTTCTTCAGCTCCTTTGCTTTTTCTATAATTCATGGGTTTTGTGTGGGATCTTATACCTTTATAAGACTAGAATAAAGCCAAAGAAGCTAAGTGGACAGATCTTGCAATGGCTTGGGTTTCTATCCTCAGTTCATCCTCAACTGATTTTTTACCCTGGGCATACCATAACAACCCAAACAATTTATAAATGTTTAAATCAAGATTATGGGTTACAATTTGGGAATGGTGCCAAGATATTCCTCTTGATCATCGCGGCCTTGACAGAGGCCATGAATCTGCTGATTCTAGTATACTTTGTTGGCTTTACAAGGATATCGATTAAGACTAAAAACTTCCTAAGTCAAAAAACACCTTCCTTAGAATATGTGGACCTTCTATTTAAAGGACTTATAACGATTGGGCTTCTATTTTGTAAAGAGAGATTCTGGTTGCAGATAATTGTAGGAGTCCTAATATGCTTATTTTGTTTAGTCAGAGATTGGGTATTATTCTCCGAACTTCCATACTATAACATCAGTCTTATGAAAATGGCTATAATGCTACATCCTATTGCAACTTCCTGTGCACTATCGACATTATTTTCCTTGATATTTTCAGAATATCTGATTGAAGGGATCAAGATTTTCTTAGCATTTTGGGTGATCCTCTTGTTCTTTGCGGTTTATCTTTCAAAGACTTCATTTTGGAAGTTGCGCAGTAAAATACTGCTCACTCCAATGTGTGTATCGAATATCTCACATATCCTTCATCATTGGTATCTCTACAAAGATCTAAAGCACAAAGGATTCACAGAATTGACCAATCCAAATACATTTAGCAGTGAATATTTTATGTTTAGAGCCGTCCTACAGCAATATGGTATAACTGCACATCATCATAGCGAAATTGACAAAGAGAAAGAATATACAGCAAAGAAGAATTTACTGAAAAAGATTTTATCACAGTTTCCAAATTCCTCAATATTCAAGGCAACAATTGCTTGGCATTATATCAAAAGCGAAAAGCTATATCTGCTGGCCTATAATCTGATAGAAGAGCAGATTTCTCGTGCAGACAAGTTTTCTATGGAGTTAACCTTTCAATATTTGAAGGCTGAACTCCAGAATAGGCTGCTGAATGTTGTCTCAAATCTAGATAAAACAGATGAGACGGTTGATATTCCAGGTTATCTTGAAGTTCTAGAATCCCATGACAAGTTGCTGGAAAAAATCAAAGATCAAGTGTCTGCGCAATGTTCGTTTTTGAAAACATTTCTCTCCAATCAGCCAAGTATGAAGAAACTCTTTGAATTCTCTACAAAAGCCATAAAACAAAAAGCGAAGGTCCAAGCATTCTGGGAAGAACACGAGAAAAAACAAACTTCAGAGTTCTTAAGCTCAATTCTAGTCTATGCTACTTACCTTTCCTTGTGCAATAATAACTTGAGTGAGGCTAGCAAGTACTTGAATAGATACTATATTGCAGCCAACAAGTACCAACTCTATGTAAGGAACCTTGATGAATTGGTAAATGAGAATATTTTTGATGAGCAGAATATAAGAGTCACAATTTCAGGGGCCCAGAGTACATTAGGAAGTGTTTTCGAATGTTCAGCTGAATTCGAGAAAATCTTTGGTTATGACAAGAGGATGATCATACACAAAAATATCAATATGATAATGCCAACGTTCTATAGAGAAAAACATGATTCAATTCTGGTGAGACACTCAGGAAAAGGCATATCTAATGTCTTGAACAAGAATAGAAGAGTTATTGGTAGAGATATTAATGGCCTCTTGATCCCCTGTTGGTTGAATCCCGCTATAAGCCCTAACTTTGATCATGGATTTGCATATGTAGCATTACTAAGGCCCAGAAAGTATAACAACAGATGTATTTTAGTAAATAAGAAAGGAATAATAGAAGGCTATACGAAGAACTTGGCCCAAGAACTGAACCTTCCTGAAACATATCCAAGAGATTCAATTAAAGTTTCAGAAATCTGTAAGGAATTAGAGGATTTAGTTAATAATTGGTCACTCCTTACATCAAAGGAACCTTCCAGTCAAATTAACCTGACAAGAGAATTTCAGGATGTAAAAGTTTTAGAATTTTACTCGTACTCAGAGACCTCAACCGACAAGAAAATTGCCTTTAATTATAGAGCCTCAATCACAAAAGAAACTTATCAGTCAGATTTTATCCTTATTGTAGATCTTGAGCCTAACATTGATTACGACTTGGAAGAGCGTGAATCCTCAAAACGCCAGCAATCGCTGCTAACTTTCCCAAATCTTTCACTTGATGACCAAAAATTAGAAGGGACAAATCCAAATGTGAAGACAGCCTCATGTCAGCCCTTCAGTAAAGGATCATTGATGTTTGTGAAGAAAGATGTCGCTCCCTTATCGAACGACAGAACTCTTCAACCTATAAGGACATTTTCTCATGACTTTCAGGATATATTTGAAGACGAAGAAGCCGGTTTTGAGCTTCCAGTTAAAATATCCTTAAACGATTTCAAACATACTCCTCAAAGTCAGCCTGTTATTAACATCAAAACCATGGCTGAGATTACAAAGAGTCAGAGCAAGAACAAGACTATGCCAAATCTTGCAGTCAAGAAGCTTCTTTTTAAAACCCCCATCGTCATAAAGAGCTCTCAAAAAAATTCCTCAAACAAAAACTCTAAGAAAGAATATCTTCTTGAAAAAGAAGACATGATTGTAGAGGGACTGTTCGGCATACAACCACTTTTCACTATGCCAGAACCAGAACTCAGTGTCACCACAAAGAGTAGTAAAGCATCTAGTAAAGGTAGATCCCAACGTGTTTTCAATGAGATCCTCCAAAATGGAAAATCCGATAGAGTACATCGAGTCTTTACTTGGGTGTATTGGCTAATTTTTGGCTTTTTCTTTTGTGCCCTAATTGGCCAAAGCATTGGTGTTTATGTAACCCTTGTTGACATATCCGGCTGGAGCTATTTCTTACAGACGGCGTACTTCCGTATGTATTGGGTAAAACTAGCTAACCAAGAAACAAGACTCTGGTCAGGAGTCAGAGGAGGGACTATCTATATTCCTGATATTGTAGATGAAGCTGTGGAACTTTATACTACTAACTTCAGCTTCCATAGGATAAAATATTATAATCATGAACTTTATAATGGAATTGCGAACTTGACTCATGAGTTCCAACATTACTTTTTTGAAAAGAATATTAGAGTTTTAGACAGAGATTCTAATAATGACGTGGTAGTTATAGAAATGGTTAATTCTTTTCAAGTTATTGAAAAAATTCTGAGCAAGGGCTTCAAGAATGTTGCCAAAGAGTACCCTAGTACTCCTCTGGTAGATTATATCGATTCAGACTCACGATTTATTTTCGACAACAGCATGAATGATTTTCTGGAGAAGTCTAAAGAGACTATGGATGCTTTGGAAGTAAGTCTGATTGATCATATCAACAATATGCAATCTTTTATTCTGACCCTCTTATCCATCGTATTATCAATTTCAATTATTTTCATTATTTTTGCTCTGATTTTTCTGAGAAGCATCAATCTTTCTGGAAACAGATTCAAAAATATTTTCTTCACTTTCGAGGTAGATGAGGCCATTGAAATCCAGCATACTCTTGATGTTTTTCTTTCAAGTCTGGAAGAGAGGTGTTCTGATGAGGTATTTATAAGAGAAATGAGCATTAAACAAGCTAACAAAAAGAAAAAGGCCTTATTAAAGAAGGAGTTTCTAAAGTCTTCAAAGAATAGACTTCATAAGCCTTCTATGAGGGAGTTTCACTTTGACAACATTAAATTAATCATGAGGCTCCTCCCTGCCCTGATCTTCATCTCTATATGGATGGTCATCTTCTATAAGATAGATATTTCCAGAATGAACTCATTAAAAGACCAACAGAATGACGTGTATGCAGCACTTAAGGGTATCAATACCCTGACCCTAGTGAGCGTGGAGATCCAACAAACAATTCAGGATAACAGCACTACAGCAGTTAAGGATATTCCTGTAATCGATGATCTAAGGAGTAATATAAAGGCACTTGCCGCTTCTGAAGACATCATAAATAGCTTCAAATCCGGTTCTAATGATCCAAATTCATACCAAAATCAACTCCTGTTCAATATTAGTTGTCTTACAGTCTACTCTTCAGATTACTTCCTTCCCCAGGAAATTATAGTTGGAGAATGTACTGATATTTCTAAAGGACGTGGACATGTTGGGCTTACTTCAGTCCTTTCCGAGTTTTCAACTGCTTTGACACAATTTGACAATATGTTTTTCTCTTCTGATAGGAGCAGTGATACCTTGAAAGACCTTTACAATTATGCTATAAACAATTTTATCAGGTATATTGATGTTGGAACGAGTTTATATATGATGCTTTATGACCATACTAATAAGGAGTTTGACAGTCTAATAGAAGAAACTAACAGTAGAAGTTTGGTCTTTACCCTGATTGCTTTGCCAGTTTTGGTCATTTTTGGGATTGTTAGTTATTTATATTCAATAAAAAGGATCCTGGAGATTACACAAAGAATGAAGAATATGCTTATGATGGTTCCTACAAGCCATATAATCAGCAATAGGAATATGCGAGAGTGGGTCTTAGAATACTCTGATGGTACATATTTGGGATAATGGCTTAGATCGGTTGGGATAGATCATTTGTTTTGTAAATATATTTTGTTGAAGATTATTTTCTATTGAGATAGAAATAAGACTTTCAAAGAATGAGTAACTCAATAGCATTGATTATTCAAATATTCTAATTAGCTGGCATACACTAATTTATGTCAAACAGTTGCCTCTGCATTATCAATTCTTAACTAGTGCCTTTGACTTTTTCATCATTTCCCTCTCCCCCTTGCATTGTCACACACTTATATCTTTTCTTTAAGATTGGTTGCCTATTATATTAAGTTGTCTATTTAGCCATAACCACACCCAATGTATGTCTAAACAGTTCTATGAAGTCTTACTACTGGCTATATGAAGCAATTTTATCAACAGTCTATCCATTTGTTTACAAAATAGAATATATCTTTGACTATCAATGCAAAAGAAAAATGTATTCAAAAACATCTTGCATATGCCATTAACAAATGGACCAAAAAA
>Ga0065720_1021265_pt1 | contig 11059 bp, 7 predicted proteins | sample Thericmetagenome_FD_59107 | JGI IMG/M metagenome (GOLD analysis project Ga0065720, IMG submission 59107) | Thermophilic microbial communities from the Joint Bioenergy Institute, California, USA of rice/straw/compost enrichment - eDNA_2 v2... | ecosystem: Engineered > Solid waste > Grass >... | reverse complement strand
AACGCTTCTGAGTTCCGTTAACATTCCGAATCAAGCCATTTTTCAACAAATAAGGCTTCTCAGTTCCGCAAGCCTCCACCGAAGAAGGCGTTAATCCCCGCTCACATACATATGGGCGTGGGCTGCCCGAGCCCGCATCATGCGCGCGGCCGAGCGAAAAGCGTCAAGCCGGCCGGGCGCTCTGAGGGAACCGCCGCCTCAACCCTTGCCCGCCAATTCCGCAAAAGCCCGCTCGTATCCTTCCGTCATTTTCTCCAGCGCAAAAAGCCTTTCGACCCGCTCCCGGCAGTCCCGTCTCCGAATCTTCGGCAGCTCATCGAGCAATGAGATGGCTTCGTCCATATCCTTCGCCACAAAACCGGTTACGCCGTGTTCCACCACTTCCGGCACCGATCCGCGCCCGAAGCCGATGACCGGCGTGCCGCAGGCCATCGCTTCGGCCATGACCAGTCCGAACGGCTCCGGCTCGCGTATGAGATGCAACAGCGCCAGCGCGTCGCCCATCAAACGGTTCCGCTCGACGGGACCGACTTCGCCGACGAACCGGATACGCTCGCCGTCGATCCAGGGGCGAATGCGTGTCTCGAAAAATTCTCCGGCATGGCCGGGCACGATTCCGGCAATGACCAGCGGCAAGCCGGCGCGGCGGGCGAACTCCACCGCGAGATCGGCGCCCTTTTCGGGACATATCCGGCCGATAAAGAGCAAGTATTTCCCTTCCTGTTCCTTCAGATCGAACTCGTCCAGCCGGATGCCGTTGTACACGTTGGCGATGTAGTTCAGCTCCGGGAGGCTTCTCTGTTCCGCAAGGCTGATCGAAATGTACGGCAGATCGGGAAATCTCCGGTAAACTTCCCGCGAATCGGCTTCCAGCATCGCCGCCCCGTGCATCGTCGTCACCAGCGGCGTCCGGATCAGCTTCGCAAAGGGCAGCGGCAAATAGTTCATGTGATTGTGCAAAACATCCAGCTCCAGCTCATACGCCTTCTGCAAGGCAAAGCCGATATGCATCAGTTCCCAGGGGCGGGAAGGCATATCCGGATTTTCGCCCAGCGGGGCCGGACATACGGAAAACAGACGGGCCTTCGTCTGCGAATCGCCGGTGGCAAACAGGTACACCTCGTGCCCCCTGTCCGCCAGGCCGTCCGCGAGGTTGGCGCAAACCTGCTCCCATGGGCCGTATTTGCGCGGTGGCGTGCGCCAGGCAACGGGCGCCAGGATGCCGATTCTCATCTGTCTCACCCCGGTTGATCCTGTTTGGCTTAATTCGAAGCGGCAAGTCCGCCTGCTTTATTCTTCCTATTTATATTATAAATGCTGCGCCTCCGAACTCATAACGGCGAGCCCGGCGGCATCGGCCGAGCGGGTGGGGATGAGCCGTCCGTGCCGAAATCCCCTTCAACAAGAACAAAAATACCGCCGAAGCGGCGGTGCGGCGAAACGGAGGTTTATCTTTGGACCGGCAAGTCAAAGCCGGTAGGGAGAGGCGCTCAGGCGGAACGTTTTTTCTTCCCGCGGGCCGATTTCCGCCGCGCTGCCGTTCGCGATCGCTTCCTCCAGTCCGTGCGTCGGAAAGCTGGTAAACGGCTCCAGGCCGATGTTGTAATGCCGGCCGAACCACGGATAGTCGGCGGTCGCGCCGAATTCCTGCCAATACCAAAGGTACGGAAACGCCTTCCCGTCCCAGACCGTCTCGAAACCGGCGCCGAGCCGGCGGTTTTCCACCCGGTACCAGGCGCGCTCGCCAAAACCGGTGATATACACGATATCGGAAGCCGTTCCCCTCGCCGGCACGCGCGACAGGTCGACCGGGTTCCCGTCGGCGCCCTCCGCCCCCGGCCATTCGTAAACGCGTCCGCGCTTCACCCGGCCCGGCGCCGCCACCGGCGACTCTTCCGCCTCCGTGAGGACGCGCACCTTATCCGGCAGCAGGATGACGCAGCTTTCGTCCAGAAACGGCGGTCCGAAGGCGATGTGCTGCCCCCACATGTAGCGCAGCGGCACATCGCTCTCGTTGACCAGCCTCTCCCCGATATGGAGCGCCGGCGAATTGGCTTTGAGCGACAAGGTTTTCTCGAGCAAGCAGGGCATCTTTTTGGTGCGGACGGAAAACCGAACGCTGACATGTTCGGGGCGATCCTCGACGATCTCGTATTGCCAGGGCATGTGCGCCACTTCGCCGTGCTGCCCGAACTGCGCTCCTCTGTATACGGCCGTCGGCCCGCCGTTCGGAAAAATCTCCTGCCAGCCTCCCGGATAATAATCCAGGAAGGCCGACTGCGGGTCCGGCGACGTCGGCAGATAGGCGCTCGGATTTTGCACGCCGTTTTCCGACAGCCACATGAAATCGAGATCCATCGGTTTGTACAAGAACTCGAAAATGTCCGTGCCCTTGTCCGCCAGAACGGAAACGCGCACCAGCTCATTTTCCAAAACCACGACCCGCATGCCCATATACGCGTATTGATCGTGAACCCGGCAGCCGTAGTTTCTCTGCTTGCGGTATGCCCCCATCATCTTCACCCCTTGATCGTCAGTTGAAGTCCCCGGATAAAGCTGCGCTGCAGCGCCAGGAAGACGAGTATGGTCGGGATCGACGTGATGAGGACGCCGGCCATCAGCGTCGTCACCCCGGTACGGAAAAATACGCCCTGCATCGAGCTCAAACCGGCCATAATCGGCCTGATCTCCGGCGTCTGGGTCAGCGTCAGGCCGAAGATGAGATCGTTCCACACCCACGTGAATTGAAAGATGAACAGCACATAAGCCGGCGAAAGGCACATCGGCATCACGATGTTCCAGTACACTTTAAAATTGGAGCAGCCTTCGATTCTCGCCGCTTCCACCACCTCCACCGGCAATGTCTTCATGTAGTTGCGAAGCAAAAACACGCAGAACGGTATGCAGATGGCGACGTAGAACAGCGCCATGCCGCCGAACGTGTTGAACAGTCCCGTTTTTTGGTAGGCGAAGTACAGCGGTATCAGATACATCTGAAACGGAAAGATCGTGCCGCTGTAAATCAGCAAAAACCAGTAAAAAGCGCCTTTTATTCTGAGAAACGTGAGCGCGTAAGCGGCCAGGGAGGCCAGCAGAATGCTGCACACGGCCCCGATCACGCCGTACCCTATGCTGTTGACGAAACCTTTGCCGAGCCCGCCCAGCACCCAGGCGTCGCGGATGTTTTGGAACAAAACGAACTCCTGCGGCCACTTCCAAATGTTGCCGCGGGAGTAATCCTGCAGCGTCTTGCACGCATTCATCAGCACAAGAAGAACGGGAAACAGCCACAATGCGGCCAGCGCCGATATGCACAAGTAGGAAAGCAATGTCCCGACCCGGCGCACATTCAGTCACCTTCCCCGACGGTATTTTTCAAATAGAACCACGACACAAGAATCGATGCGACGGTCAGCACGATGGCGATCGCGGCGCCCTGGCCGAAATTGAACAGAACGAACGACTCCCTGTACATCGTCACCGCGAACGTTTCCGACGAACGATACGGGCCGCCCATCGTCATGACCCAGATCACGTCGAATATTTTGAAGCTGTTGACCAGCGTCATTCCCACAACCACGATGGTGATCGGCCTGAGGAGCGGCAGGGTGATGTTGAAAAAAATGCGGAAACGGCCCGCTCCGTCGATCGCCGCCGCCTCAAAGGGATCCTTCGGCAGCGACGAAAGCCCGACCAGAAACAGCAGCATATTTGTCCCCGTCACTTGCCAAACCGCGGCGATAATCATGGCGAACGTATTGTACGGGGGAGTGTTGAGCCAGTCCTTCGCCAAATGTTTCAGTCCGAATTCGTTCAGCAAATAATTGATTCCCGTCTTGGAATACAGCATCACCCAAATGACGCCCACCACCGTAAGCGAAATGGCATAGGGCAGATAAAAAATGTTCTTGAACAAAATTTGTCCCTTCAACTTTTGCAGCCAGACGCTGAGCAAAAGCCCGAGGCCGACCGGCACGATCAGCGAAAGCACGACCCAAATCAGCGTGTTGATCAGGGACGTGACATAGGTCACATCCTGAAAAATGATCTTGTAGTTGTACAGCCCCACCCACTTCGGGGCTTTCAGTCCGTCCCACTGCAAAAAGCTGACCACCAAGGTGAACACGACGGAGTAAATGAAAAAAGCGACGACGAACAAGGAGGCAGGCAGGACATAAAGATATGCGTCCCAATTTTTTCTAAAGTTGGCCATGGTTTCACCCTTCTCCCTTAAAAAATACGGAGGGAGGAGGAATGTCCTCCCCCCGTGTCCGAATGCGGCTGTTTAGTTTTGTCCCTCCCAGTAGCGGGATGCCTTGTCTTCGATGTTGTTCAGCACTTCCATGTACGAATCCGGATTGAGGATGAATCTTACGAATTCGTTGGAAGCGTATTCGGACAGTTCCGACGGCGTCGCTTCCCAGAACCGGGTGTACAGCTTGTACCCCTTCGTGCTGATTTCCTCCGACAATTTTTGGATAACCGGATGGCTCGGCGCGACATCCTTGCGGATCGGCAGGCCGCCGTACAGGGTCAGCCATTTCTCGTGCGCTTCTTTCTTGGTCAGCGCCATCAGCGCTTTTTTGGCGTTTTCCTTGTTGTTCGAATTTTCCGATACGAGGAACGGCGTCACTTCCGAAATGATCGTTTTTCCGCTGGACGCGTTGACCGAAGGCAGCACGAAGGCGCTGTAGTCTTCGCCGGGCTTCAGGCCCGCCCCTTCGAGGAAGGAAGTGTACCAGGTGCCCTTCAGGTACATGGCAATTTCTCCGTTCAGCATCGCGGACGGCACTTCACTGTTCCAATCGAGGGGTTCGGAGAAGTAGCCTTTATCCTGCATCGATTTCCACAATTCCATAATTTCGATCGCTTCCGGATCGGTGTACTTCGCTTCGCCGACGACCAGTTTCTCGTAAAATTCCGGATTCATGCCGATCGCCAAATCTTCGAACCAGATGAAACCGGGCCAGAAATCGGTGACCGTTTGTCCGAACGGGGTGATGCCCTTCGACAGCAGCGTTTCGCAGAGCTGAATGAGCTCATCCCACGTTTCCGGCTCTTTCAAGCCGTTCTCGTCGAATATTTTCTTGTTGTAATAGACGACCCACAGGTGAACGCCGCCCGGGACTCCGTAGATTTTGCCGCCGAAGGTGAGCGGGGCGGCCATGGCCGGATCGACGCCGTCAGCCGTGAGTGTGTCCCATTCCGCCGTCATGTCGGCGAGATGCCCGGCGTCGACCAGCTCTTTCATCCGGAACCCGTTCCACCACTTGAACACATCCGCGGCGTCCTTCGTCGAAAAGCCGACCCTGAGCGTCGTTTGATACGACGTCGTATCGCTGTACGGAACGATTTCAAAGGTCACATTGTCGCTCTTTTCCAAAATCGGATTGATCTCGTTCAGGTAGTCGGTCATCGCCGGCAAATCATGATAAAATTTCGCGACGATTTTTTCGCCGCCGGAGCTGCCGCCGCCGCTTTGCCCGCCGGAGGAGGCGCCGCCTCCGCCGCCCTGGCTTCCTCCGCCGGACGATTGGCTGCCGCCTCCGCCGCCGCATGCCGTGACGATCATCGCGAGGATGAGAAGCAAGCTAACGGCCAATGAAACGGATCTTTTTTTCATGCAGAACCCTCCCTTAATTTGGCTGTCAGAACACGATTCTGACCGATTGAACCGCCCTGCCCGGCACTTTGCAGACGAAGCCGCGATCCTTCAGATCGAGCTTGCCCTTGTCCACTTCCACCGGATCGACCAAAGCTGCCGAAACGGGATTCAGTTCCGGGAACTTGATGCCGCAGGTCTCTTCTTTTTCGGTGACATTCTGGATGCGGACGATGATGCCGTTGCCGTCGTCCGCAGGTTTGGCCGTGATCAGGAACGGTTCGGCGTTGTCCACGTTCATGAACACTCCTTCCTTGGCCGCTCCCGGCAGGCGCGCGAAATCGCGCAGCACGATGGGCCGGGTAACCGCTTCCACGCCGAACCTCGCGCATTCGCTGTCGCTGGCCTTGCCCTGATGCGTGGTCAGTTTGTAGCGCAGCGGGATCAGTCCGCCCTGGCTGGCCTTGAAGTTGACCATCCAGTGGTTGTTGAGCGCCCAGGACATGATGGCCGCCGATTCCGGCTCGAGCTTTTCGGCCCATTTGCCGGTGGTGATGCCGCCCAGATGGACCAGCGGGGCATCCATCGGCACCAGCGTTACGCCGCGCGAGCCGTCGCTGACGTTGACCCAGCGCTGTATCGGGTACCAATCCCGTACGGTGCCGTTCAATTGTTCTTTCTCCGGCGTCAGCGGAATCCCGTTGATGTCCGCCCGGAATTCGGGCCGGCCCAGATTGAACGGGAAGGCGATAAACACGGCTTCGGGATCGGTGATGTGCTCCTTGTCCAGCATCCAGTTGACTTCGAGGGTTTTGCTGCGGGTGGGCAGCACGTAGGTGCAGGTGGCCTGCCTGATTCCTTTTGCCTTGATCGTTACCGAGATGCGCGCCTCGAAGGACGTCACTTCCGGGCTCGAAACGGTCACTTCCGTCGGCGCCTCCTGACGGAAGGGCGTGTCTTTCACACCTTCGCCGAAATATTCGCTCGACCAGTCCATCCTGAACAGGGCGTCGCGTCCCTGCGGGCTGTCCACCCATTCATAGACATATTGGCCGATTTTCCAGCCCCGGTAATCGCCGGCGAAATCATAACCCTGCTTTTTGTCGTAAAACTCGCTGAGGCCGCCGCTCTTCGGGTCCACCGTGATGCGGTAATATTCGTTTTCGATGGTGTGTCCGCTTCCCTTCAGATCGCCGCCCGACGGCACCGATGTGAACGGCAGGAAGGCGTAGCCGAAACCGGGCACTTTGCCCTCCACTCTGCGGCCCACCGGATCGGGCTTGATGCCCCAGGTCAGTCCGCGCGGCATGAACATTTCCAGCATGCCGTTGGGCGCCTGTCCGCCGCGGCGAATCGGCTCTTCGACGATCACTTCGCGGTCGTAGGGCAGCGTGTTGATGACGAGCAGCTCCTGATAGGTCGGCTCGGGCTTCGCCAGTTCCGGCGGCAGGTGGCCGAGATCGAAGCGGACTTCATCCTCCTGCGTGGCGAGTCCCGAAGCGAATTCGCGGGAAGCCCTGGCCAGAATGTCGTGGGCCTCCGCCGAAGCATGGTAGGCGTAACCCGATTTCTTGTTCCACTGCGAGCGCGAGAACAGTCCGTTCGGCGCTTCGATGCTGGAGAAGGCGCCCCAGGTGTGCTCGTCATACAGCGTCATGGCTTCGTAGGTTTTGATCAGGCGCTCCACATCCCAACCCTTTTTGCCGAGGGCGTGCAGCCAGGCGCCGATCATTTCCGCGCTGTGCAGGATTTCGTGGGTACCGCGGTTCAGCCCCGTTTCGAAGGCGCTGGAAGCCACGCCGTCGCACCACCAGTCAAGCCAGTCGCCGCGCCAAACGGGCAGTTTGTCCGCATATTGCTCCCGCAGGATGCGGTTCAGCTCGGACACCGTAATGAGTTCCATGCGCGGCGTCCTGCCCGAGTCGTTCCATTCGCGGATGAAGTCGTACAGACGGGAATCCGGATAGCCGTTGTCGACGCGGATCGGGTTGGTCGTTTGCCCGTAGACGAAGTCGAAGGGGTAATTCGGATCGTTTTCCAATTTTTCCACGATGCCGGGCACGAATTTGTCGGCCAGCTCCATGTGACCCAAGCCGGCCAATCCGCCGAACAGATAGTGGTAACCGTTCCAGGCCAAGATTTTGTTGCCGCTCGGCCCCTCCCACCAGAAAGCGGTCGGCCGCGGTCTCGGCACCATGCCGCGGACGGGGTTGACGGCCATCGTAAACAGCTCGATGCCGATCTCGGGCAACAGGTCGGCGAAGATCCAGCTGGCTCCGTTCACGTCGCAGTTCATCGCGACGCGGATGTCGACCCCGAACGTTTCCCTCATCCTTTTGACCGGATACAGGCTGCGATGCATCTGCTCGACATTGAGGAGCGGCGTCAGATTGTACTGCATGCCGGCAATGTCGATTTGGCCCGCCTTGTGCCATTTGAGGAACCGCTCCACCTGGGAAGACGGCCGCGAATTGAGATACCGCTCCGTCATCCCCGTCACTTCGCAAACCCATTTGGCCTTGGCTTCCTGCGGATAATCCGCCGTCCGCTCGCACATTTCGATCGCGTAGTCGATAAATTCCATGTGCTGGCGATAGCAGACGTCCTGGTAATCCGTGAAGCCGATGTCCGTGTGGGAATGGTTCACGAAGTAAAACTTTTTGATTTTCGCCATTCTGCGATCCTCCTTCACCGGTTTTGTTTTTTCTGACCAAATTATAGGCAGGCGGCAAAACCGTTTTGAATGAAGGATCTATAGATCTCTTTTGAAATTTATAGCGTTTGCAAATTACGGCATTTTCGCCGGAATTTCGATCTCGCAGACGGTGCCGTCTCCCTCCCTGCTGCTGAGCCTGAACCGGAACTGCTCTCCGTAAAAAAAGGAGAGGCGCTCGTACACGTTTTTCATTCCGATGCCTCTTTCCGTTCCTTCGTTTTCCACGCCGGATTGCAGGTATTCCGTCAGCTTCTTCGCCTGTTCCCCGCTCATGCCGATGCCGTCGTCGGCGATCCGCACCCGGAGCCAGCGCTGCTGGTCTTCGCTGTCGAGCCGTTTGATGGAGATGGAAACTTTGCCGTTGCTGTCCTTCGGGACAAGCCCGTGAATGATGGCGTTTTCGACGATCGGCTGCAAAATGAGCCGCATGATGACCCAGCCCTGCACTTCCTCGTCCACATCCAGTTCCGCTTCGATCTTCGGAAAACGGTACTGCATCAGGCGGAGATACGTTTGCAAATGGTCGCATTCCTGCCTCACTTCCACCGCTTCGCTGTCCTTGCCCACGGAATAGCGCAGCAGTTTCGACAGGAGATACGCCATCTCGGCGATTTTGTAATTTTCGTCGAGTTCCGCCTGCATGGCGATCATATAGAGGGAATTGTAAAGAAAGTGGGGGTTGATCTGCGCCTGCAGCGCCGTGATTTGCGACTGTTTGCGCTTGTGCTCCGTTTCGATCACCTTGCCGATCAGAAGGTGGATGTGCTTGACCATTTGATTGAAGCTGAGCGAAATCATGCCGATTTCGTCCCTGCGCCGGATGGGCACCGTGACTTCGCGGAATTGCGTTTTATAGGCGTTCTGCATGACGACGGCAAGCTTCTTGAGCGGTCCGGTCAAGCTGGAGCTGACGACAAAGATGATCAGGATGGTGGCGACGGCCAGCAGGAAGTTGATCGTCATGACCCATTTTTGGAGATTGTTGATTTTCTCGAACAACACGGAAGTCGCGATCGATCCGACCAGCGTCCAATCGTTCGGCTGCAGCCGGTATGTGGCGTAGGAATTGGAAGCGTCGTCGAAATTAAACGTTTCCCCGATCCTTGCCGGATCGGGGTCCAGGACAATTTTTCCTTGGGCATCAATGATATTTATCCTTATCGATCGCTCCGACGCGCCGGAAATCTGCTCGAGAATGCCCAGTTTGAAATAAATGAGCAGAGTGGCCGCCGGCTCAAAATTGGACGGATTGATCATGGTGCGCGCGATGCAAAGCACGGGGCGCCCCTTGGCGTCGTATACCGGTTTGCTGATGTAGCTTTTTCCGCCCAGCACGCCGGACAAAGCGACGATGGACGCCTCGTCGAATTCCGCAATGTGTTCGCCCACATAAAACCGCACGCCGCTTTGATCGACAAAAACCGTCGACAGTATGTTTTCGTCCATGCTGCTCAGCATCGCCAGCCAGCCGTTGATCTGAACCCGCTCTTGCAGCGTGTACTCCATTTGGCGGCCGTTCGGGCTGATCCGCTTGTCGTCGAAAATTTCCATCAGCGTATAATCGAACAGCGGATTTTTGGTCGCGCCTTGCATAAGCAGCAAATAGCCGTCAAAGGTTTGCCCGGTGTAGGCGGTGATGCCTTCGAGCCAGTCGCCGGAATCGCGCAGCATTTGTTCCCGCACCAGGGTGAATGTCAGCACGTTGACCACCGTCATCGGCAGCAGCACCGTCACAATGATCGTCAGCATCATGCGGTAGCGGAAAGGGAGCGATTTGTTTGGCAAAGCGTCGTCCTCCCCTGCCGATTACATGGATTTCAATTTTTTGTATTCCTGGGGGGTGAATCCCGTGTATTTCTTGAAGATGGTGGAAAAATACGCGGGATTGTCATAACCGACCCGGTCGGCGATCTGGTACGTTTTCAGTTCAAACCCGCCCAGCAGTTCCTTCGCTTTTTCCATCCTCCGCTCCGTCAAATATTGGATCACGCTTTTGCCGACTTTTTTCTTGAAAAGAACGCTGAAATACGCGGGATTCATGTACAGCTGCTCCGAGATGTCGGCCAGCGTCAACGGCTCCGCATACCGTTCGTTGATGATTTTGATCGCCTGCTCGATAACGCGGTTTTCGATTTTCTGCATATTTCCCTGGCTTTGCACATACGTCAGCAAATTGGCGACGGGCACCAGCTGGTTGTAAAAAGTGTCGGCTTGTTCCACCTGTTCCGCCAAGCGATGCCGCGCGTAAGCCTCGGGATATTCCCCGTCGCCGGACCATTGCCGGATCAAAGACAAAAGCAGCAGCTTCCATTCGCCGGCCACTTTCTCCAGCATGGCCGGGGAAAGCTCAACGCTCTCCGCGCGCTTGCACCAGTTGCGGAGATTGTTCACCAGCGCGGGGAGATTGTCGGATTTGGCGAACACGCCGAGCTGCTTGAGCAGCATGCTGCTGTCCGGCCCGTCTTTCATCCGCTCGATCTTGTCATAATCCACAATCGCGCCGTTTCCGTAAATGAGCCGGTAATTCAAGGCGGTCAAACACTCTCCGTACATTTGCGGCAGAGCGGCCGCCTCCTTGACGGAGGATATGGCCGCGGAGAGGGAATACTTCAGGCATGTTTCGACATTGGCGCGAATCTCCCCGCAAAGCCGGGCGGCATGGCGGCCGGACCCGCCGCCGGAAACCGGAAGCCATATGACCAGCCGGTCGGCCTCGTCATAGAAGCAGGGGGCGCCCCCGG
>Ga0065720_1001812_pt1 | contig 11059 bp, 10 predicted proteins | sample Thericmetagenome_FD_59107 | JGI IMG/M metagenome (GOLD analysis project Ga0065720, IMG submission 59107) | Thermophilic microbial communities from the Joint Bioenergy Institute, California, USA of rice/straw/compost enrichment - eDNA_2 v2... | ecosystem: Engineered > Solid waste > Grass >... | reverse complement strand
TAGACGATGACGACGAGCAGCATGATGACGACCGTCCAGGAAATGCCGTTGTACCCGGCGAGAATCCACGTGATGTAGGCGATGATGGCCGACACGAACACGAGCTTCAGCACGAANATGCTGCCGGAGACGACNTCGAANTTGTATTTCAGCTTGTTGCGCCGGTTGTGNATNTCGGACAGGATGTACAGGATGATCGCGACGGCGCCGAGCAGCAGCGANGACAGGTTGAGGCCGCCCACCTGGGCGATCGCCGGAATGTAGCCGTTGCCGATCGCGTTGAACCAGTCGTCCCGCACGTTGATCGTGCCGGTCTTCTCCGTCACTTGCAGCAGCGCTCCGCGGAAGATGAGCATCCCCGCCAGCGTCGCGACGAACGCCGGAATGCCGACCGAAGCGACGAGGAAGCCGTTGATCAGGCCGGCGGCGACGCCGATCAGCAGAATGATCGGGATCGTCAGATACACCGGCATCCCGAACCGGGTCAGCAGGATCGCCGCGATCGCCCCCATGAAGCCGGCCGCGTATCCGACGGACAGGTCGATGTGCCGGATGACGATGACGAGCGTCATGCCGACGGCGAGCACCGCGATGTATCCCGTGGCGTCCAGCAGGTTGCTGATGTTCCGGGACGACATGAACAGTCCGTCCGTCAGGATCGAGAAGATGAGCATGATCACGAAGAGGGCGATATACATGCCGTATTCCCGGACATTCACTTTGAGCAGCGACAGCATCTCGCGGACAAACCCGCCGCCTGACGCGGCGGTCCGGCTGTCGTTCACTTGCAGGTTCATACAGGCTCCTCCTATAGGGTTGCGTAATGCATGATTTTCTCCTGATCGGCCTCTTCAATGGCGAGCTCGCCGGTGATCCTGCCCTCCGCCATGACATACACGCGATCGCTCATCCCGAGCACTTCGCCGAGTTCGGACGATATCATGATGATGCTCATGCCCTGGCTGATCAGTTCGTTCATGATCGTGTAGATTTCGTATTTCGCGCCTACGTCGATCCCGCGCGTCGGCTCGTCGAGGATGAGCAGCCTGGGGCCGACGAACATCCATTTGCCGAGGGACACCTTCTGCTGGTTGCCGCCGCTCAAGTTCCCGACCAATTGCTCCACCGACGGCGCCTTGATGTTGAGCGCCTGTTTATAGTAATCGGAGACCCGGATTTCTTCGTTCTCGTTGATCCATCCGCCCGCCGCCACCTTCCGGAGATTCGCCGCGGTCATGTTCCACTTGATGTCCTGGATCAGGAACAGCCCGTTGCCCTTCCGNTCCTCGGTGACGTAGGCGATGCCTTCGCGGATGGCTTCGCTCGGATGGCCGAACGTCTTCGGCTTGCCGTCCACAAGCATCTCACCCTGCAGCCTGTAGCCTTTGGGATTGCCGAAAATGCTCAGCGCCAGCTCCGTCCGCCCCGAACCCATCAGCCCCGCGATGCCGACAATTTCGCCTTTCCGGACATGCAGGTTCACGTCCTTCGCGACGTTCCGGCCCGCCTGCGGGTCGTACGCCGTCCAGTTGCGCAGCTCGAACACTTTCTCGCCGAACGACTTGTTCGTCCGTTTCGGGTAAATGTCTTCAATCTCGCGGCCGACCATATGCTTGATGATGACGTTCTCCGANATTTCGCCCTTGGCCGCATCCAGCGTGCAGATCGTCCGGCCGTCGCGNAGCACGGTCGCCTTGTCCGCGATCGCCATGACTTCCTTCAGCTTGTGGGAGATCATGATGCAGGTGATGCCTTGCTGCTTCAGCTCGCGCAGCAGCTCCAGCAGGTTCTCGCTGTCGTTCTCGTTGAGCGCGGCGGTCGGCTCGTCNAGGATNAGCAGCTTGACGTCCTTGCTGAGCGCCTTGGCNATTTCNACGAGCTGCTGNTTGCCGACCCCNAGATCTTTGANCAGCGTCTCCGGATTGACGTCCAGCTTCACTTTCTTCAGCATCTCCGAGGCCCGGACGATCGTCTCGTTCCAGTTGACCAGCCCGCCGCGCTGCACCTCGTTGCCGACATAGATGTTCTCATAGACGGACAGGTCCGGGAACAGCGCCAGCTCCTGGTAAATGATGACGATGCCGGCNTTCACGCTGTCGCTGATCGTCGCGAACCGCTGCTCCCGGCCGTCGAAAAGGATGTCCCCCGTGTACGTGCCGTACGGGTAGACGCCGCTCAGCACCTTCATCAGCGTCGACTTGCCCGCCCCGTTCTCGCCGACCAGGGCGTGAATCTCCCCGCGCCTCACCTTGAAGCTGACATCCGTGAGCGCCTTCACGCCCGGGAACGTCTTGGAGATGTTCCGCATCTCCAGAATGTAGTCGTCCATGGCTTGTTCTCCTTCGTCCGGATGACGGTGATAACAGCGGAATAGTGATAGACGAATCTATCACTATTCCGCCCGCGTATGATGTGCCGGATTACGATTTCGTGAATTCCTTCTCGTCGTANTAGCCGGAGTCGAACAGTTCCTTCTTGACGTTCGACTTGTCGACGGAGATGATGTCCGTCTGCTTCGCCTTGACGTCAATCTTGCCGTTGAAGTAGGAGCCGGTCGTGCTCGGCGTCTTGCCTTCGAGGATGTCGACGGCGAGGTTCATCGCGTCCTTGACGAGCGTGCGGACGTCCTTGAACACCGTCATCGACTGCTTNNCGTCCAGGATGTACTCGACGGAAGCTTTGTCCGCNTCCTGACCCGTCACGACGTAGCTCGTAACCGCCGAGTCGGCGGAGAANACGTCCGCGATGGCGCGCGCCGTATGGTCGTTCGGNCCGAGGATGAGCACGTCGCCNTTCAGNTCGTNCGAAGCGGCGGTGAGGTGCGTNTGCGCCTTGTTCTTCGCTTCGTTCGGATCCCAGTTCGTCGTGATTTGNCCGATGATCCGGCTCATCTCTTCNCGGGTGAGNTCCGCCTTGTCCTTCAGCGCTTCCGCTTCGCTGGAGTTCGCGATCTTGAGCGTGCCGTCCGCGATCAGCGGCTGNAGCACTTTCCACGCGCCTTCGAAGAACAGGAACGCGTTGTTGTCGGATGCCGCGCCGGCGTACAGATAGATGGGCTGGCCGCCGCCCTTCATGTGGTCAACCAGGTACTGGGCTTGCGCCGCGCCGACGGCCACGCTGTCGAACGTGACGTAGTANTCGACGGCGTCGGTGTTCGTGATCAGACGGTCGTAGGCGATGACCGTAATGCCTTCCCTCTTCGCGGCTTCGACCGCGGCGGCCGCGGCGTCGCCGTCCGGCGGACAGATGATGAGCACTTTGATGCCTTTGTTGATGAGCGTTTCGACGTTTTCCTTCTCTTTCGCGGAGGAACCCTGGCTGAACAGAATTTCGACTTTGTACTTCGTGTTGTCGAGGGCTTCCCTGAAGCGCTGCTCGTCCTGCACCCAGCGCTGCTCGTCCTTCGTCGGGAGGACGATGCCCACGTCTGTCTTGCCGCCGCCGTTTTTGCCGCAGGCCGCGAGCAATGCGCCGGACAGCGCGGCGACGAGCAGGATGGCGGTGATCTTGAAACCTTTCCGCATTGGTTGAACCCCTTTCGGTAATGGATGTGGCACAACCAATGTATCATCCCGCGATCGTCTGCAAGCGCTGCAACGTCAGGACTCTTTTATGATATGCTGTAATTTCTTGAGCCGGACTCGTCCGGCTGTCCGATCAAGGCTCCACCGGTTTGTAGACTTCCTCCCGGGAGTGGAACCCGTCCGCGATGATCGTCTCGTCGATGTTGGCGGCGTCCACGGCGATCGGCATGAGCAGCACGGACGGCACGTCGATTTTGCCGTTGTTCACGAGACGGTCCGCGCGCGGATTCTCGCCCTTCGCCATCTTGACGGCCAGCTCCGCCGCCACTTCGGCAAGCTGCTTGATCGGCTTGTAGACGGTCATCGTCTGGGTACCCGCGACGATCCGCTGGGCGGCCGCGAGCTCGGCGTCCTGTCCCGCGACGGGGACTTTGCCGGCGAGTCCCCATTCCGCCAGCGCTTCGATCGCGCCGCCCGCCGTGCCGTCGTTGCCGGCGATTACGGCGTCGATCCGGCCGCCGCTTGCTTCCAATGCCGAGCGCATGTTGGCCCGCGCGTTGGCCGGCAGCCAGTTCGGGGTCCACTGGTCGAACACGACGGTGATCTCGCCCCGGTCGATGTACGGCTGCAGCACGTTGAACACGCCTTTTTTGACGAGATGGGCATTGTAGTCCGTATCCGCGCCGCCGATGAAAACGTATTTGCCCTCGGGAACCAGCTTCGTGATCGTCTCCGCCTGCAGCTCGCCCACCCGCTCGTTGTCGAACGAGACGTACAGGTCGATGTCCGCGTTGCGCACGAGCCGGTCGTAGGACAGCACCTTGACTGTCCNGCNTTGTGGGCCTTGCTCACGATCGTCGCCGCCGCCTCGGCGTCGTGGGGCACGACGACGAGGATGTCGACGCCCATGCCGATCAGCGTCTCGGCCTGCTCGATCTGCTTCGCGTCGTCGCTGTCCGCCGTCATGACGATGAACTCCGCTCCCTGCGCCTCGACGGCCGCGCCGAACAGCTCCTGGTCCTTGATCCAGCGTTCTTCCTGCAGCGTGTCCATCGTAAGCCCGACCTTGATGATCCCGTCGTCCTGCCGCCGGACGCCCGCGTCATGCCCGCCCGGGAGATCATCCGGAGAAGACGGGAGGGAGCCCGATCCGTCCCCGCCCCCGCCGCGCATGAACACCGCCCACAGGAGCAGCACCGCCAGCGCGATAGCCGCCGTCTGGAGCAGCCGGCGGAACGCCGTTTTCCGCATCTCGATCCGCTCAAGCATCGCAAGCCTCCCGCCCTTTTGACCCGAGCAGCGCCTTCCGGTACTCCGTCGGCGAGATGTTGCACATCTTCTTGAACACCTTGCTGAAATAGTTCGGATCGCGGTAGCCAACCTCGAGCGCGATCACCTTCATGCTGAGATCCGGGTCGGTCATCAGCTTCTTCGCCTTCTCAATCCGGCATTCGGTCAGAAAGTCGATGTAGTTGATGCCGAACTGCTCCTTGAACAGTTTGCTGATGTAGAAGGGGGAGAGGCCCGCCATGCGGCCGATCGCTTCGAGGGAAATGTCCTCGTGCGAATGTTCAACGATATACTTCTTGATCTGGTGCACGGCGTCCGGCTCGTGGCGCGCCTGGTGTTCCGCATACGCCTGCCGGATCCGGCCGAGCAGCACGTTCGCCTCCGCCTGAAGCTGGCGGTAATCCTGCGCCTGGAACGGAAACACCGGCGCCTGGGCTTCGACGCCGAGCTCCAGCAGCATCCGCGAGACGAGCCAGAGCAGCTCGAGCGCGCGCTGCTGCGCCAGCAGGAGATCGACGCCTTCCTGCTCGCAGCGGCGGATGAACGACATGACGTCCTCCTGCACCCGCTCCCAGTCGCCCGTCCGAATCCGTTCGACGAACCGCTTCTCCCATTCCCGGTCCGGCCGGCCGCCCACCGGGACGAGCGCCGGCGTATCCTCGTAGAACCGGTATTTGACCGGCAGCGTCGGATCCATCGCGGCGATCTGCGCTTCGTGGTAGGACTGCCGGATGTTGTCCAGCGAGCCGCAGACGCCGCCGATGCCGACGAACCACCCGGCGCCGCCGCCCGCGGCGGCCAGACCGAGCAATTCTCTCGCCAGCGCCGTCGCCTGGGAGCGGTACGAACGGACCGTATCCCGGAACACGATGACCGGAATCTGGCCGCCGGACAGCGCGCCGACCAGGCCGACGCCCGCCTTCCGGATTCGCGCCTTCACCTCGGCGTATAGCTGCTCCTCGCCGGCCGGCGCGATGACGACGACGGCGAACATCTCGCTTGCCGTGCTGACGCCGAGCAGGCCGACCAGCTCATTCAGATGAACGTCGTGGACATGGTCGTACAGCAGTTGGGTCACGATGTCGGTCTCGACGACGGGCAGCACTTTTTTGAGCGTGGTGAGCTGCCGCCTGCTCGCTTCCCGCTCCCGGCGCTCCTCCCCGATTCTCTCCAGCACCCGGGCGACGGTCCCGATGATCTCGTCCGCCTTGCTCGGCTTGAGGAGATAGTCCATTACGCCGAGCTTGATCGCCTGGCGGGCGTAGTCGAACGCGTCGTAAGCCGTCACCATGATGTACCGGATGTCCGGGTCGATGGCGCTCATCCGTTCAATCGTCTCCAGGCCGTCCATGCCCGGCATCTTGATGTCCATCAGCACGAGATCGGGGCGGAAGCCTTCCTCCGCCATCCGCACGGCGGCTTTCCCGTTCCGCGCCTGCTCGATCGCAAGATCCGGGAATCCTTTGCGCAAGATCGCCGCCAGCCCTTCCCGTTCGATCTTCTCGTCATCCACGATCAGTACGCTGGTCATCCGCTTCGTACCTCCTCACTTTGGGCAAACGCAGCACGACCTTCGTGCCGGATCGCGGCTTGCTCTCGATGTCGAAGACGTCGTCCTGCCCGTAAAACAGCCGGAGCCGCTGCACGACATTGCCGATCCCGATGCCGGTTGTATGTCCTTCCGTCTCCATGGTGCTTCCTCTCAGCAGTTGCGCGATTTTGTCTTCCGGCATACCCGGCCCGTCGTCCGCAATCTCGACCCGGANCCGGTCTCCGTCTTCCGCGGGCGCGGAACACGATGGTGCCGCCGTCTTCCATCGGCTCCACCGCGTGAATGACGGCGTTCTCCACGATCGGCTGGAGCGTCAGCCCCGGAATCTGCACGTACAGGCACGACTCGTCGATCTCTTCGACGAACCGCAGCCGGTCGGCGAACCGGGCCGACTGGATGTCCATGTACTGGCGCAGCACCCGGACTTCCTCGTAGAGCGTGACGGAGCGGTCCATCCGCCGCAGATTGTAGCGGAGCAGGCCNGCGACGCTCGCNAGCAGGTCGCTCGTCTCCNCGGCGCCTTCCAGATANGCCTTCTTCGACAGCGTGTCGAGCGTGTTGAACAGAAANTGCGGATGGATCTGGCTCTGCAGGCTGCGGTACCGGCTCTCCTGCAGNAGCAGCTTGTTCTGCTGCAATTCGTTCTCAAGCTGGGCTTTCTGCTGGATNTCCGTAATCAGGTTGTTGATGTTCACCCGCATCCGCTCGAACATTTTGGCCAGAAAAGCGATCTCGTCGTTCGACGTCACTTCGATCTTCTGGTCGAAACGCCCCCGCGACAGCTCCTTCGCCGCCTGCGTCAGCTTCTGCACCGGCCGCGTGATGCTGAGGGCGAACCAGTACGCGAAGAGCAGCAGCAGGAACGTGATCGTGGCAAGCAGCCAGATGCCGAGCTTGTTCAGCTCCGTCGACCGTTCGATGATGCCCCGGTAGAAGCGGTCGTACGTTTTTCAGCTCGGTGTCGAGCAGCGTCAGCGTCATGTCGGAGATCGATCTGGAAATGCGCGTCGCTTCGCTGAACGCCTGGTTCGAATCTTCGGTTTCCATCTGCGACTGGAACATGAGCGACCGGCTCGCCGCCTCGAGCAGGCTGTCGATCAGGTTCGTGTAGCTGGTCAGGTCGAAGTCGTTGTCCCCGTTGCGCAGCGCGAACACGTCGTATTTCGCCTTGCGCAGACGTTCCTTGCTCCGCTCGAGCTGTTCCAGATTTTCCGGCGTCGGCCGGATCAGGTAGTTGTTCAGGTCCGTGATCGTCTGTTGGCTGGCGCCCGTCACCTCGTTCATCCGCAGGTAGCGCTGCAGAATGTCGTTGTATTGCTCCTGGGTCTGGCGGCTGTANTAGGTCAGCGTCATCCAGATGGCCAGCATGATGAACAGCACGATGCCGGTGAGCGACAGGATTTTGTTCTGTATCCGGTTCATGGCGCATCTTCCGCTTTCCGCAGCCGGATTTCGGTATGGTAGCCGCCCGAATCGAGCGGGAGCCGCTTGCCTTCAAGCCAGTCGATCATGAGCGCCGCGCTGATCCGCCCCATCTCTTCGGGCGACTGTTCGATGATGCCGTCGATGAGCCCTTCCCGGAGCAGCGTCAGCATATCCGGGCTGTCGTCGAAAGAATAGATATGGTACGGCTGCACCCGCGACCTGCGGCCGATCTCCTGCACCATCGCGGCGGTCAGGTTCGCGTTCGCGGCGATGAACGCCTGCACGTCGGGCGAATGGTTCATCAGCTCCTGCATCGCGGCGATGACCTGCTCCCGCGTGCCCTTCGTCTCCGCGTATTGCAGCTCGATGCCGGGATACGACTCCAGAATGCTGCGGATCCCGTCGAGCCGCTGCTCCTGGTAATGCGCGTTGCCGGTGTCCCGGACCAGGATGACCGTTCCTTCGGACCCCATGTCCGCCGCAAGCTGCCTTGCGATCATCCGCCCCGCTTCGAACTGGTCGGATCCGACGTACGTCCTGCGCAAGCTGTCCGGCACGTCGCTCGCGACGGTGATGACCGGAATGCCGTAGGAGGCCGCCTTGTATTTCACCAGTTCCTTGAACGCGTCCGTATCCAGCCCCTGGACGATGATGCCGTCCATGCGGGAATGGATCGCGATTTCCAGCTTCTTCAGAAATTCGTCCGGATCGCTGTTGTAGCTTCCCCAGATTTCGAGCATCGCCCCGTGCTTCGCCGCCTCTTCCCGCGCGCCGGCGCCGACCTTGTCCCAGAACGGCGTCTCCAGCTCCTGGGTGATGAGGACGAGCCGGTAATCCGCGGACTCGTGCAGGGGCGTCTGGGGCAGCCGCCAGTCGGCGCGGAACACCTTGTACGCCGACGCCGAAGTGAAGTACAGGAGTGCCCCGCAGATGATGACGAGCATCACGACGATTGTTTTGCGCATGGCGTTTTTCCCCGTTTCCCCGTCGTATTCGGAGGATGTCGGTTCACGTTACCGTAAACCGGGAGAGCGACGACTTGAGCTGGTCGGACACCGACTCCAGCCGGTTCGACAGCTCGACCAGTCCGGCGCTGACGCCGAGCTGCTCATGGCTCAGGTTGGCCACATCTCCGGAGACCGCCGCGGCCTGCTGCGCGACGGANCTGACCTCGTTCATCGTGCCCGTCATGGCGGACTGGATCTGCTCGAGCCGCCGGATCGAGGCCGTCGCGGCTTCCAGCCGGCCCAGAAAAACGTTCATGTTCGCCTGCACCGCAAGGAACAGCCTGTGCGCTTCTCTGACGGCTTCGATCTGCTCATGGAAGACCGGGTACGCCTCGGACAGCGCGTCAACCGTCTCGCCGATCTCATGCTGGATCGTGCCGATGATCTCGCCGGCGACGGCGATCGACTGCCGGGACTGCTCGGCCAGCCGGCGGATTTCATCCGCCACGACCATGAACCCTTTGCCCGCGCTGCCGGCGCGCGCCGCCTCGATGCCGGCGTTCAGCGACAGGATGTTCGTCCGCGCGTTCATCCGGATGAGCATCTCGAGAATGTTCCGGATCGAACCCGCGCTGTCGGCGAGCCGGCCGACCTTCTCCGCCATCGAGCGGATCATCGCTTCCACCCGTCCCGTGTTGGCAATCAACGCCGTCATGTGGCCGGACCCCGACGCTCCGGCTTCCTCCGCTTCGGCCGCGGCGAGTTTCATCTCTTCATTCGACGCGACGACGTTCCGCACCTGTGCGAAGGTCTCGTCCGCGATGCCGGCGCCCTGCTCGGACGAAGCTGCGAGGCCGGCTGCGCCGGAGGCGATCTCCTCCGTCGAAGCCGCGATCGTCCCGGCGGCATCCGCCGTCCGGCGGGCGGCCTGCGTCAGGGCCGACGCCGTCTCGAGCACAGCCTGCGCGGACTGGTTCGCGCTCCGCACGAGAGCCGTGATCTCCTCCATCATCCANTTGAAGCTGTCGGCGACCTGGCCGATCTCGTCCTTCCGCCGGATGCCCGANCGAACGGCGAGGTTGCCTTTCCGGCCTTCCGTCATGAGCGCCCGCAGTTCCCCGAGCGGCCGGCCGATCATCCGCATGACGACGAGTCCGATGAGACCCAGCGGCCGCGACCGCGGCGACCGACATGAGCATCGTCAGGTCGCGGATGGAGCGCACGTTCTCCATCAGGCTCGCTAGAGGAATGTGGCTGACGATCAGCCAGCCGTTCGACTCCACCACCCCCTGCACCGACAGCATTGTCTGGCCGTTGATTCTGGTGATGGCCGAATCTTCTTCGGGCAAGGCGTAGGCATACGGCTTGCCTGCCTCGTCGGACTCCGTCGCGTAGACGACCGTCCGGTCGGGCGCGATGACATAAACGCGCCCGTCTCCGAAATCCGTTGACTGCACCCGCTTCTCGATGACGTACGGATCGATCTCCATATAAAGTTCATGCATCACGTTCATCTCGTATGCGATGCCGACAAACAGCCGGATGTTGCCGCCCGGCCCGCCCGCGTCCGCGAACCAGACCGGCTTGCCCTGCCCGCTCCGGACCCGCCGGGATACGGCCGGATCGCGGAATATCGCGGCGTCGGCCGCCGCGTCAGAGGCGAGGACGGGACGCCCATCCCGATCGGAAATGAGCACGATTTGCTTAATGGACAGATCGGTCATCGCCGCGGCGCTGAGCCGGGTGCCGAGCGTCCGCGCGAGGCCGGCGGTTTCGCCTGCGTCTCCGGACCGGTTGAATTCGTTGAGCATCCGGATGAAATCGGCGTCCGCGACGACCTGCTTCAGCTTCTGCGCATAGCCCGTCAGGACGACATCCAGCTTCTCGGCCGTCTGCCGCGCGGTGATCCGGCTTGCTTCCGCGACTTCCGTCTCGATCGCCCGCTTCGACCGGGAATACGAGAACCAGCCGAGGGCCAGGACGCAGAACAGGATGGCGCAGAAAATAAGGATGAACAGTTTCATACCGACGGAATGGAACACGGATCGGTTGACGCTCATCGCATGATGACTCCCTTTTCTGTTGGTGTCAGATCCCCCGTTNTTCATTGGAGCAAGCGCTTTCAAAACAGTCCTTAATCCATTCGACAGCTTACTCCAATTCCCTGCGCCGCGGAAAGCGGATGANAGAANATTCCAGCAAGTAACAAAAAAGTCCCCGTCAAGGGGACGTTCGCCGGATGTTCAGTCCGGCCCGGTCTGTGCTGTTGTCATTTTGTTCCAGCGCCTGTGGTCAGAAAGTTGTTTATATTTTCCAATTCC
>Ga0065720_1021267_pt1 | contig 11060 bp, 11 predicted proteins | sample Thericmetagenome_FD_59107 | JGI IMG/M metagenome (GOLD analysis project Ga0065720, IMG submission 59107) | Thermophilic microbial communities from the Joint Bioenergy Institute, California, USA of rice/straw/compost enrichment - eDNA_2 v2... | ecosystem: Engineered > Solid waste > Grass >... | reverse complement strand
AAAAAAAAAAAAAAAAAAACGTTGCGCACTGCAGCATGACATATCAATCCTATTTGGACCGAAGGATCCGACATTTCAACCTCGGCGCCCCTCCTATATGTTAGCGTCACCGGAATTCGGAACTTCGGCCAAGGTTTGTCGTCTCGACCAGGATGCCATGGAAACCAGCTTGACGTACTTACCTCGCTCCTGGGGTATAAAATCCATGAACGTCACCACCTCCACTAGTCCACAAGAAACTTTTGGCTTGATATTTGCTGAGATCATTTAATTTTGCCTTTCATTGATCCTTCGCATACATCAGCATTCTCCTCAGAGCAACACCGGGGTTCACAATGGCCGAAGCCGATTACAAGTTCGAGGGCTGGTTGGGTCTTGACCCTTCCTCCGCCAATGGCAACATGCAATGGGGGGAGTTCGAACCGAAGCCCTGGGAGGAGACGGATGTTGATATCAAGATCACCCATTGCGGCATCTGCGGCAGTGATCTGCATACTCTCCGGAGCGGTTGGGTAAGTCAGCTTTTCAACTCCAGCAACTAGAATCGTGTCTTCGGAGGGCCCGGGATGATGCTGAGACGTTTCTAGGGTCCCACGATGTACCCGTGTTGTGTCGGTCATGAGATCGTCGGCACCGTCGTCCGTGCTGGTTCTCAGGTAGAGGGAGGTTTGAGAGTTGGTGACCGCGTGGGTGTTGGCGCTCAGAGTGACTCCTGCCGTGGCCGCAAGGGGGATTGTGAGCAGTGCTCGTCCGGACAGGAGAATTACTGTCAAAAGCACCACACCGGCACGTACAACGGTGTCTACATGAACGGCGGCAAGTCATATGGTGGCTACGCCCTCTATGCCCGTGTGCCGTCTCGTTTTGCGGTCAAAATTCCCGACAGCATCAGCTCGGCCGAAGCTGCTCCGATGCTTTGCGGCGGCGTTACCACCTATGCCCCCCTGAAGTATCACGGCGCTGGTCCTGGCAAGAGTGTCGGCATCATTGGTCTGGGTGGTCTGGGCCACTTCGGTCTGCTGTGGGCAAAGGCTCTCAAGGCTGACAAGGTCGTTGTTGTTTCGCGGACCTCGGCTAAGAGGGAGGATGCTCTCAAGATGGGCGCCGACGACTTCATTGCGACGGATGAAGAACCTGATTGGGCCAGGAAGCACGCCAATACCCTGGACTTGATCGTCTGCACCGTCTCATCTACGTCTATGCCATTTGCCAAGTACCTGTCGCTGCTTAAACTGGATGGCACTTTCGTCCAGGTCGGTGCTCCGGACGATGGTCTCCCAGCCATCAATCAATTTGCCTTGATCATGAAAAGAATTAAGATCACGGGCTCTTTGATTGGCTCTCCGGCTGATATCAAGGAGATGCTGCAACTTGCAGCTGAGCAGAGGGTCAAACCGTGGATTCAGGAGATCCCGATGAAGGATGCCAACCGTGCTATCGTTGACATGGCTGCCGGCAAGGCGAGGTATCGTTACGTACTGTACAATGAGCAGCCCGGTGTTTCGCGCTTGTAAATGCAACTAATTTGCATGATAGTCACACAGCATGAAGCTAGATGACGATTGGACTTGGTACATACACTATAGAATTGTATATTGAAGAACACAGTTAGACAACTGTTCTTGGGGTTGATATAATGCAGTGACATGTAACTACGCTATACCTAGCAGATGGGGGGGAGTGGGTAAAACCAATATTTCGAGGCAGTCACTTCGTACTGTACCCTTCCCAATATCTCTTTCCATGAGTGTTGAACATCATAAACTTCCATTATCCCTCTGTCCCATTTAAACGTTCATGGAGGGAAACTCTTCAAAGAGCTGAGTGTCCTCCGAGCGGTTTTCCCATTCTCTTTCTGGGCTGCATTCTTCCACCCTCACTTTCTATCTTGCTTCCTGTGTTGAGTAATGGAAGCACCTACTTTCAACAGTTAACGAGCAGAAGTGCCCTCAGCTGACACTACAGGGTCTCAAAATGTTTTGTACTGCTTGTGTCCAGGAGTCGCATCGCAGGCGCTTATCTTATTGATTCCCTATCCCGGTAGTAAAAATAACGAAGACTGCGTCAAGACAGTTTATCTCTGTATCCCCCGTTTTTATCCCTCTATATTGTACTTAGCGCCATCATTTAAACCCTCTTACCCCATATGATGCACGGATGGTAAACCTTACCCTCATTTCCTGACTAAGGGTGGTGGTCACGTGAAGAATCGAGATTGAAGAACTTGGTCACTCTGGTAGAGGATCAACCTTCCTCACAACCATCTGACTCTAAGATCTTGCTACCCTCTGGAGGGAAATGAGCCAACAACAAAACAAGAGCTGCTAGAAATGCAATCGCCTGAAGGGATCGTTAGCTACTTTTCAACATGCTCGGTAATTTATAACACTTACTGCGTTGACAAAAAACGTCAGGTGAGGTTTTCCGATGGTGGCGAGAGCAGCGAAAATAAACCCGAACAATCCTTGAGTGGCCAGTCTTGCAATATTTTCCGTCAATGTTAAGGCATTGAGAGCATCAGCCCTTTTCGACGCTGGAGACATTTCGGTCATGACGCCTTTCGCAGCTGGCGCGGATCCCGATGCCAACGGTAGCAATACCGACGCTGTTACGCATTAGATGACTGTTTTAACATCGCTCCTGAGAGATTTCATCGATAACTATGGCTTACCGAGGTAGAGATGCCATCCTTTTGTAGCAAAGGCAGCTCCCATGGTTAGGGCACCATCGAGTACGAGGCTAATGCGCAAGAAGAAGAGATCAAAGGCAGTTCCCTCATCCTCTTTATCAACTTCAGGTACAAGAGGTTCTTCTTCGGCGAGACTCGCGATTGGTGCTTCCATTTCTTCGGGTGCTATCCTCATCTTTGACGCCACAGCCTCTTCGCTCTTACGCTCATTAAACTGCCACGAGCGGGACAGATACCACTTACGGCCGTGACGTATGATACTAGGGAACAAGAAAATCAGAAAAGCCGCCCGCATAAATGCGAACCCGGACATGAGCCAACCATTCTCGTTTTGCTGGAACTCAAATACGGCTGTCGCATACATCTGGATCAAAAGTGGCGCATATCCAGTAGCCAACTGAACCCCACGTCAGTGATCATTCCAAGCTACCGCTATGGATGTAACCAAGGACTACACATACCACACCGAGGAAGACACCCGTGCAGAGGAAGAGGATGCCGTAATGGTTACGGACTACGGTCCCAATACACACCTTCTGAGAGGTAAGCAAGCGAAGTGGTGAGAAGAATGCTGAGAGGCCTTTTGAACTAGATTTATCGCTGGAGATAGTTTCTGGTGCAATGAAAGGTAAAGCCACGCGGACATAAATGGTCGACAGAAGGAACGAGCAGGAGGCAACTTCGAATGGCCGACGGATGCCCAAGTAATCGCCAATCATTCCTCCAGCTATAACCATGTGTTAGAGACTATGTTAAAGAGACAGGACTATGGGGAACTAAACCCACTCAGATAGCCAATTCCCTGTCCTAACATAATGCAGCCCTGGAGCATTCCAAACACAGCGGTCCTACGGGCAGGGACAACGAGTTCTCCCGCAATGATATTGGCAACCAGGATGTATCCGACGGGACCACCAATGATAGTGATGAGCTGGGTGCATTGGAAAATGATAATGCCGGCCTCGCCGCCAGCCAACACACCGACAATCTGAGTGGCAACACGAATGGAAGGCACAAAAGTCTGCATCATCAGTGCCATGCGTGGTCCATATCGTTTGGCCATCCATCCAGCAACAAATAAGTTGATCGTGCCGCAGAGTGTGGTAGTCATGCCGAGGATGGAGTACTGGGTGGCAGTCCCGGCAGCGATCTCATTACGGCTACAACGGTCTCCAAGGCCATCATAAGGAGGATGATCACGATAAAAGATATCGCATTCCATTAAATGAAAAACATAGAAGATTCTGTACAGCAAGGCTGTTAGCATGTATCTGAGTTGCCAAAGATGGTCTTTGCAGCATCCTACAAAAGATAGTAGCTGTAAGCATACTTACGGGACCTGTGTGAAGCTAAATGAGAGAGTAATAAGAAATCCAGCAAAGAGAATTCTCTTTTCAACCTGGATCTTGTCAAATTGAGAGCAAAATACACGATCTACCCATGCTTGGCACTTTGCAGAGGGCAACCATGGAGAAGTGTTATAGATCTGAGCTTGTGTTTGAACATCGCTCCGTTGCTCATCCTCTCCATGAAGCAGGGGCGTTTGCTCAGTAACGCTGTTTGGCCTTGTCATACTACCACTACCAAGCACAGCACAAAGTAATGCATATGGATTGAGATCGTGAGGGTCGCGATAGGAAGCAACGCTGTTGACTGCAGAAATATGAGAGAGATTCTCCATTACAGTTTGGCCCTGGGGGATGCAAATGGTCTGGCGGCGGTTGCGCCACTGTGGGGATGCGGAACTTTCGGGTGGCTACGGGAGTAGCCGAGCAGTCCCGAGACCAGCGCAAACGACGGAATTGGCCAATGAGGTTTGGAATCCAGAATGCGACCCTAGAAGCCCCGCTTGTTCCGTTGAAGGCAAAGTGGGGTACAGGAGAAAACACGGCTGGTCGCAGACAGGGCCCACCCCCAAGTAGCTCGATTTGGGCCCTCCCTCTAACCAAAGTCAATCCAAGCTGGCAGCTGGGCCCAGACTAGTCTCCTCCAAAAAGAGCAACTAATGTCGACACTCGACTCGATACCCAAGATGACTCCTCAAGATGGGATCCAAATGTAGTCAATAAGTAAACACAATACTCATCAATCACGATGTCTACGAAGGGTATCCATATGTCATATACAATTTCTTCACAGGGTCACACACAACCTCTTCCCATAATCGATCACCTGCCAATGCTCAGTGCCTGGCGTGGATACAGCATAAAAGACGCCAAGAGGATCCCACTTAAACCGCAGAGCCTTGAGGAGGGGGTAGTTTGAGCCCCAGAAGTGGCTCTGCCAGTTCGGCTGGTAAGGATCAGACTGCACATTTCCATTAGCCAAAGCTCTAGTTAAGCGCTGAGGAATGAACCTCGAATCAGGAGACTCACCTCGTGAATGTAGGTGCAACCGCTTGTGCTTGCTGAGCGCAGCGCCGCGTCCATGGTGTTGGTGAGGACGTTCTGCAGATCAGCCTTCTCAGCAAGAGAGGCACCAATAGGAACCGGAAGGATACTGATAACGAAATCCGTTGCATTGCGCCACGCCGGATGTGTCGCACTATTGCTCTGTGGCATACCGTGACCAGGATTGAACAGGTGGCCGATGATACCACCCCAGAGATCAGACCGAGGAGCAAGGACGGTCTTGAAGGCGTCGATGATGCCGTCATTGTTGTTGGCAACGTCAGCGTGGTTGAACATCCAGCCTCCGGTGAGCGCCGACTGGCCCGACTCCTCACCCTCGAAGAGATCGATATACAGCTCGTAGAAGGTGGGATAGCTCTTAATGTCAAAGTCGAACGGGATGCCTGCTGAGTTGAGCTCATCCAGCATGGGTTGGAGGATGGCCTGCAGCTGGGCCGCAGTCTTGCCAATCCCGACGAAGGGTCTGACGCGGAATGTGAAGGGCCAAATTTCAAAGTACACATAGAGGCCATTGTCAACAAAGTGGTTGGACCACTTGTGGAAGATTTTGACGCCGTTCCAGATCACGTTATCGTCAAATGTGTGCGTGGTATTGATGTACAGTTCAGCACCGGACGACGCGATATCGGGGAACGTCTTCATCGTGACAGAAAGGATGACTGCGTAGGTTGAAGGACCACCTCCCTTCAGAGCCCAGAAGAGGTCGGCATTCTGGTACTGGTTGGCCGTCACATAGTGACCAGAGGCAGTGATGGCTTCGAAAGCCAGGACATTATCGGCAGCTATAGTCATTCAGAGTCAGCAACTTATTCTCAATTACAACCGTAGGGATGGAAGCATTTACAGAAGCCCTTTAGAGTTGTCCACGGCCCATGACCGCCACCTTGGACGAATCCGCCAGCAATTCCAACACTCGGGCACTCGCCAGTCACGACAACCACAGGAGGGTTGCGGGCGTGACCTTGGGCAAGGACATTTCTTGCCTGCACACCAGCGCCGAGCTTGACAGCAGGACCATTATAAGACCCAGGTCCACTGTACGAGTTAATCCACTCAATTGAGTTAAAAGCGTGCATGTTGATGATGAGAGCGCCATGGCCAGTGCTGCGTCCAATGAAATCGTGGCCAGTATTGCGAATTATGAGGCGTACATTGTTTTTGCGGGCGAAGTCGATTCCGGCCTTGACATGGTCTGGCTGAGTGGCCATCAGGATGTACACGCCGTAGTGACCGAGAGTACATGGTTCGCTCGGGTTCGTTGTCGGTCGGCACGTGTCGTTGGTGAAGTATGTCCACAGGTTGGCACCCGGCTGCTCCGTCCTGCCGGGAGAGCAATGTCAGCCTGACGACTTCCACCAGCACTGCACAGCACTGCCTACAGGAACGGATACTTACGTCCAGAATTGGTCCGAGAACTTCTGGAGAACCTCGGCGCAGGCAGTTGCATTATATGTGTTGATTGTTCCAAGAGGACCCTGGAAGGTGTTGTGGCAGACAGCGCCGGGAGGAATATGCACCTGCAGCCGTCCTCCAACTGTGGCATTCAGAGCATTCCATTTTTTTGCTGACGGCCAGCAAGAATCGCCGGGAATGCATTTGCAGCCCAGAGTCAGGCCACCAAAGTTGATAGTTTGAGGAGAGGCAGCATCCGAAAAGTCCAATTGGGAGAGGTTCGTCACGGCCGCCTCAGGATTAGCATCACTTCTGACCTGAATCTGAGCGAGTGTTGCAGGGAGAAGGCTGGCGGCTAGGGCCAACCGGGATAGGGAGGGTAACATAACTGTGCAGAGAGATTGCGAGCTGAAAAGGGACACTGAAACTCTGGGACTGCTGCTCGGTGGTCCTGAAGACAACGACCGATAGAGACCTCGGCTAGTCCTTAACAGCAACAGAGAGCAGTCCCTTCATATACATAGCGTCTGCGCGTCGCTTCATCTCGATGTCCAAGTTGCATTGGAGTTGCCTGCCAGAATTGGACATTCCCGCGAGGCTAATGCACCTCGCAGCTCGCAATCTCACGGAGTCCGGGTCGATACCCTTGTCCACCGCACGGCTCACGGTTGCGCCAAGCACCGTCGCGTTGCAACCTTCCAGAGGCAAATCGAGGACCGAAGAAACGGGCCATGTTACTCATCGGACGCGGCTCCCGTCCGCACGCATCCTTGATCTTTATGTTGATCCGCACAGACAATCTGGGTTGCGCGGAGATGCGCCTACTATCGAACGCCAAGAACAATCGCTAGCGTTGTTGGACATTGTGCAGACACCGTGCACGTGGCAAGAATTCAACTTGAGGGGGTTTGAGCGAGGTTGGTATAGACCTATAGCACCAGGGGAGCATGCCAGTTTACAATAGTTGACCTCGGAAAATCAAGCGTGCAGATCCGATGCAATGAGAAGCATTAACAAGCACTCATGGCGTAACTCACAGGCGAGATATAGCTGGAACGGTCATTAACTGATTGGTTTGTCGACTTCGCCTGCTTGAGCCATGCCTTGAACACACGACACCACGCTCCAGTCGCGTAGACGAAGTTGTTGGTTCGACGCTTTGTTGTTTGTTTAGCTGCGTCAGTATCCCTAGTTTGATTCTCAACCAACACGGTGCGTAGCAGCCGAAGTGCTGCAAGTGCGGAGTTCAATTTGCTCTCGGACATGGGCATGTCTCCGTGAGGTTAGTCAATGTTCGTCTACCTACGCAAGCAGCGCGAACGAAAAGTGCTCCAAGATGCTACAGCCAAAAGTACCACTGGTTAAACTATGTTATGAGCATGTCTCCCAGCTTCTATCATTGGGGCGATGGTGGTACCGGATGTTGCTCATTAAGCTGCAGGACACGCTAACTCGTTATAAACTCATGTCAAACAACCAAGTACTACTAGTCGTCATGGGAATGGTAAGATATGACAAACCGATATGATGGATGCCTAAAGGCCTGGGGTCGAGGTAGACCAGACTGGTGACTTATGGCGGTTTTGCCTTCGTTGCGCTGGATAATAATTACATGATGGCATACGGGCTGGCACACACTTCCCTGGAATCATTCTCTGCTTTCCGGCATCGCTCTGCTCGTGCGGGAACTACATCCTGTTTCGATCGGTAGTTGCTAGGTATAGGAGTTATCGGATGTATGAGAACTTATACTCTTGCCCCACTTATCATCAAGGCCTGAAGGATATGAGCCGGAAGGGACAGGAGAGTTAGATTCTGTAAAACCAAGTCTAATGAGAGCTTATCTAGTAAAAGACGAAGAGAAGTACTTGCAATGGGAGACTTGGTCTGTTGCAGGCAAAGATCGACAATGGGTCAAACGGGTTAGATGATAACCACTGACGATGTGGGTTGCACGACGAAGTCGATTAATACGTGTAATAATTTTTCTTGGTCCTCAGTGTCCTTGTTGTTAGGGAGAGTAAAAACCAAGAGAAGCCCTTCATCATGTCCGGGCAGCTTGCTTTATGGAATCCTCTTGCCCTTGTGAGTGCCTCAGCCTACCAGGCTTTTCAGGGGTCTCGTCCTCCTGCCCCGACCATCTGGCTCATTCGGTCGTGTGGCTCCATATCTTCCGGGATTAACCGCGTATTTGCGTCGTTCACAATCATTCTATCTCTGGTATCCCTTGTGTTGGCAGTGGGAGATACGCCTTTCCTTGGACTGCCGTGTCCGTGACAGTACTTGTGCAAAGGGGATAAGATTCGAGAAGAGAAGATCAGAAGGGAGGAGAAAAGAAAAGGTATAAATGCAATAAAGGACCAGAATCTCATGAAGTTGTGCATATGACCCAGATACATAGGTCCAGCAGGTGGTTTACGTTGTGTAACCCTCCACCACGTCGAGCTGTGCCAGGCTGACTGTTCAGCTCTCTTGTCTGTGTGCGAGGCAGCTCTCCCGCCTGCCCGCAAATAAGGCAAGACTCCCATCAGCTGCGGGCTGCCGGTTGAGATCCTAACCCTCGCTGTCTTCAACTAGATCCCAGGACTATGAGTTGTATACAGACATATTTACGCACATGTATGCTATGTATCTATTAGGGACGAAAATCTGGAATCTCAAAATCATCACTGCCTAATCTACAGTTAAATTACCAAGGTTGTGATGATGGTGACCAACCCCACACTTTAACTTCAGCACCAAACATTACCCCCAGCACCGCGAGGTGTGGGACTGGCCGTAAAACATGATTCAATTCAATTCAATCCAATTACCCCGCGGTCCTGTGTGGACCGTCGCGCCCCACTATGTGAAGTTTGCTTCCCCGCGCGGGGAATAGGCGCGCAAATCCGGGCCGTTGACTTGCTCCTTGGCGGAAAGCTCAATCTTGTCGCTGACCCAACCTTGCTGATGTGCTCGAAGCCAGTATCACTCTGCTTTTCCCCTCCTGAATATCAGAACTTCTCTTAGCTTATACGGTTGTGAAGTTTAATGACACTGTCCGGATGCGGAGAGCCTTCCCCGAGATCATGAGAATAACAATGATTATGCAGGCGCCAGCACATATTGCAGCCTGAGTTCCGAAACTAGGTTTGGTTCCTTGTGCATGAACCCACGCAATCTGGTATAACTCATAACGAAGCCGCCTAGTGTGCGCATCATCTTAATCCAAGCAGAGATCTCCCCCAAGGAGAGTTCTCCAAACCACTCCTCTTTTCTCCCGTGGTTTCTTGAAACGGACCAATCAAAGGAAGAATTCGCGGGACTAACCAATCAGGAGCGGTTATCGTGAGCAGTCACCCACCAATCACTGGCCGGCTCTCCGACTCAACATGGGCGCCAACCAGCGCCGGCGTCCCTCGGTCCTACGAAAGGCCAGGGATCACAGGCAACGCAACCTAATCTCACAACGCCCCAACTGCCTCGGCCCTTTCACTCCGGGTTATCAGGACTGCCCTACGAGACCTAAGGTCTTGCAAGGCAGAGCAGTTAAGCCGACAAAAGAAGAACGCTCTTCGATCAGAAAAGAGGGTCGTGCAGCCTATAAAACTAAACTCGCAGAGTCCCGTAACGCGCAGGACGTGACGCCATCGCCATTGGACCTGATGGAGGCCGAACTTTCGGCGGAAGACACGTCTCGCCCCCATCCCCAGAGACCGAAGCGACCATGGTTCCCTTGGAGGGATGTAGACAACGCCTCCGAGCTGCCTTGGGATGGCGACAACTAGGTTCCCTTTAAATGAAGTCATCGCAGAGGCCCAACGACTCATCACGAACAGGAACTGCGATGCCAGAGGTTTTATCGACTTTCTAAGCTCCGGCAGACTCCGATCCTCGGAGCAAGGCTGCACTAGTGTTGCCCAGCTGTCATGGGATTTATTCATCTATTTATCCTATTTTTCGACCGGGTTCACCCTCAAGGGTGCTGGGTCGTGCCCACGACGCCGGCGGGCTAAAATTACCTGAGATGGACTCAAATACAGGTAACGCCGGGAAAAAGTCGCATAGGGTAAAACCGGCGTGGGTTAGAGGGAGTGCAGTGTACTGTGTACAGGGGAGGGTTCTTGAAACCGGCCGGCCCCAGGTATGTGCCTCGTTGGGTCCTACTCCGGGTCGTTAGGCTCGGAGTCTAGATGATCAGCACGCTGGGCTTTGGGCGGGCTTGCGAGAGGGGAGCGAGGGAGGCGTGGTAACGGGATAGGGTGCCCTGTGGAAGCGTCCCAGGTTTGCCCCCAGAGTTTGACCAGGAAGGTCCTGGACTTGAACAGCTGGAGGAAGACCAAAAAGCCCTTGGGTCTAGGCTGCCGGCAAGTGGGTTGTTGAAAGAGGTGAGAGGGTAGGAAAAGAAGTGGCCTCTGGACACCACCCCGCCGCAGGGGCACTCTTTGATAGCCTCCGGGGAGTGGTTGAACCGCCTGTGGTACTCCAGGAAGTCGCCGTGACCCGAGGCCTTTGCCAGCCACCGGGAGAGGCACTGCCGGGGAAACTTCTCGAAGGGCTGTCCGAGTGCCCGCTCCATCGAGCCGGGG
>Ga0065720_1004684_pt1 | contig 11062 bp, 9 predicted proteins | sample Thericmetagenome_FD_59107 | JGI IMG/M metagenome (GOLD analysis project Ga0065720, IMG submission 59107) | Thermophilic microbial communities from the Joint Bioenergy Institute, California, USA of rice/straw/compost enrichment - eDNA_2 v2... | ecosystem: Engineered > Solid waste > Grass >... | reverse complement strand
CAGGCAGGACAAGTTGGTATTGCTAGCACGAAATCTTGGCGATTACGCTGCTAAGGTCATGCTTGGGTCCGTATCGTTCGCCATATGAGCATCGGGAACCCCGCTCTCGGCGAAGCCCTCGCGCAGCACGGCAGCCCCCACCGCCTGCTCGCCGCCCTCGCCGAAGGGGGCATCCTGGTGGCCGTGCGCCCGGACCGGTCGGTCGTGCTCGGCACCACGCAGGCCGGAGACCGGGTGCTGCTCGGCTACACCAGTCCGGTCACGTACGCGCGACACCGGGGCAGTCACCGGCTGTCCGAATGCGACGCGCAGACGATCATCGACATCCAGCGGGTCACCGGGGTGCGCGAGATCGTCATCGACGCCGCCGGGCCCGCCGCCGCCGCGATACCGATCGCCGACCTCCAGCGCTACCTGGAGGTCAACCCGCCCGCTCCGTCCCCCGCCATGGCGGCCCGGAGCGGCACCTCGGTCCCGCACGCCTACGCCACCGGCGCCATGGCCACCGTGCCCCGCACCCCCGCCTACCAGGACACCGCGCCCCCCGCGCCACAGGCCGCGCCGCCCGCGCCGCCGCCGCGCGAGGTGCCGGGGCCCCCGCCCGCGCAGCCCGCGCGCCCCTGGCCCGCGCCGCCTCCGGCGTCGCCGTCCCCGGCGGCCGCCCAGGCGTGGATCCCCGCGCCCCGTCCGCACCTGTCCGGGCCGATGCAGCAGGTCGATCCCGGCTACAAGCGGACGAACCATCCGATCCTGCCCGCGCTGCGGGTGGCGGTCGCCGAGCTGCTCTGCGACTTCCCGCTCGTCCACCACGTGTGGATCTCGGGCGCCCGGACCATCTCCGGCGCCGACGGGATCATGCTGCACGTGAAGGTGCACTCGGACGTCGCCGAGGACATCGTCAAGGACCTGCACCGCCTCGTCCGGGCCCGGCTGCCCCAGCTCGCCGCGAGCGGCGCCCCGGTCCTCATGGCCCGCGTCGCCGACGCCAACACCGAGCGGCGGATGATCGAGCTGGGCGCGCACGTGGTCTGCGCCGGGGTGGCCGAGTAGCGCCGAGTAGCGCCGCCCGCGCCACGGGCGGGGATTCAGGTGGCGGACACGGCCGCCGACGCGGGAGGCGGCCGTGTCGCCCCGGGCGTATTCGTGGCGCCCCGGAAAAGGCATCTGGAGATTCACCGCCCCGCTCCGCGGTGTGCCGGCGCATTTGATCGTTTCACCACGTCCGCCCCGGTATGGCGATGACGCGGCTCAGCCGGGGTCCGGCACGCCGTCTCGATATCCCGGTCTCCGGGGCCGCCCCTCGTTACGATCATCGAAATAGCACCGATATCTCATTTCGAAAGACATCGATATCGACGGGGGCCCGATGTCGTCATCAAGAACCCGCACCAGCCTCGTCCACCAGATCGGCTACGCCGTACGCCATCCGGACCGTATCTCCCCGCACCTGCGCCGGCTCACCCGCGACCTGTGGCTGCGGCTGCGCACCACCGACCACGTCAGCTACTACCGGGCGGTGATGCGGTCCGACACCGCCCGCGACCCGAAGGCCGCCGTGGGCAGCAAGACCCACCAGCGGTGGCTCGCGCTCGGGCAGATGCAGTTCGACTACCTGGTCAGGCACGGGCTGCGGCCCGAGCACCGCATGCTGGAGATCGGCTGCGGCAACCTGCGGGCGGGGCGGCTGTTCATCGACTACCTGGAGACCGGCAACTACTACGGGATCGACATCTCCCCCGACATCCTGATCGCCGCCCAGGACACCATGGTCGAGTACGGCCTCGCCGGCAGGCTGCCGCACCTCACCCCGGTGCGCGACCTGCGGTTCGCGTTCCTGCCCGACCGGCACTTCGACGTCGTGCACGCGCACAGCGTCTTCTCGCACTCCCCGATCGAGGTGATCGAGGAGTGCTTCGCGCACGTCGGCCGGATCATGAAGCCGGACGGCTGGTTCGACTTCACCTTCGACCGCACCGAGGGCAAGGAGCACCACGTCCTGCGCGAGGACTTCTACTACCGCACCGAGACCCTCGTCGACCTCGCCGCGAAGTACGACCTGAAGGCGACGTTCATGGCGGACTGGGAGGAACTCCCGCACAAGCAGTCCAAGATCCGCATCACGCTGCCCTCGTCCTGACCCGGGCTCCATGCCGTCCATACGGGCGGCGGGCGACGGCGGATCGACCGCCGCTCACCGCCCGCACGGCCATGCGCCGGTTACCGGCCGGCCGTCACGTCAGGCGGCGCGTCAACGTGAACCGGGTGCGGGTGGCCAAGCCGACCACCAGCGCGGCGAGCAGTGGCAGCCCGATCACCACCGCCGCCAGGTACGGCCACGGCACCTCCACCAGCGGCGTGTGCGGCGGCACGACCGTCACGAAGCCGTCCTCGACCCGGTAGCGGACCTGCCCGCCGCGCGGTCCGGCCGCGATCGACCAGACCGCCGCCACCCCGGCCACCGCACCGGCGACCAGGCCGACCAGCGCGCCGAGCCCGGAGATGAACAGGGCCTGCCCGGCGACGACCAGCCGGCGCAGCCGTGGCGCCGCCCCGACCGCCGCCATCGTCGCCAGATCGGGACGCAGATCGGCCGCGGCGAGCCCGGTGACGGCGAACGTGGCGCCGAGGATCACCACCGCGGCCACCACGGTGAGCAGCCGCAGATCCGGCCGGATGTCCCGGTTGTAACCCAACTCGACATAGGCGATGGCGCGTTCGTGCGCCGCGGCGAGCTCATGCCGCAGCCGCGCCTCCGCCGCGCGGTCCAGCCTGCGCTCGGCCGGGTCCACCAGCAGCCGCCGTACCTCCAGGGTGTAGTCCGCCGCGCGCACCGCGGCCTCCGGCAGCACCGCGATGGCGTGCCGCGGGTCCGCGGCGACCGCGACGACCGCGGGCACCGTCACCGGCCGGCGGGTGCGCCGCTCGTCGTCGACCACGTCCAGGGTCAGCTTTCCGTCCCGCACCAGGCGGCGATCGAACACCACCGCCTTGCCCTCGGCGAACGCGGCCGCGGCGGCCGGATCGTTCCTGCCCTGCACGAGGCGGAGCAGCCGCTCGTCCCCCACCGGCAGATCGTCGCCGTTCGGGCCGGAGCCGTGTTCGTCGCAGCGGATCTCGCAGTCGGCCTTCGGTATGGCGAGGCGTACGGGCGTGCCGGCGGCGTCCCGCGCCCGGTGCACCTCGACCGTCCGCACCCCGGGCAGTTCCCGGTGCACCGCCGCCACGACCGCCGGCCACCTCTCCTTTGGCACCAGCTCCCCGTCGATCACCGTGGTGCCGACGGGAACCCCGGCGGTGTAGCCGCTCCGCGCCATCGCGTTCTGGCTGTCGAGGCTGATCGCCAGGGCGGACATCGCCGTCGCCGCCGTCATCACGGCCGCGAGGGCGCAGGCCGTACGGGCGCGGTGGCGGGCGGCGTCGCGCACGGCGAGCCGCAGCGGCAGCGGAAGGCGGCCCGCGAACCGGCCCGATACGGCCACCAGCCATGGCGTCAGCGCGATCAGGCCGAGCTGGGTGAGCAGGGCCGCCGCGGCGATCCAGACCACGCTGTCCCACCGGACGGCCGACACCGTCGCCACGACGCCCACGGCGACCAGGAGCGCGCCCGGCACCGCGCGGCGTGTCCGGTACCGGGTGGCGACCGTGGCGTCCCGCCCGCCGAGCACCGCCGCCACATCCTGCCGGGCCGCCTGTACGGCGGGCACGACGGCGGCGACGACCCCGCTCACCGCGCCGAGCACGGCCACGGGCACGACGGCCGTCCAGGGCACGTCCAGCGGCCCGGTGCCGGCGAACAGCGCGAAGAAGGACGCGTCGTCCGGGACCACGCCGAGCGCCTCCACCAGCGGGACGCCGATGGCGACGACCCCGATGCCGCCGACGAGCCCGAGCAGGGCGGCGCCGACCCCGAGGACCAGGCCGTCGGCGAGGACGACGAGGCGCAGGTGCCGGGCCGAGCCGCCCTGCGCCGCGATCAGGGCGAGCTGCCGCCTGCGGCGGCGCAGCCCGACAGCGAACGCGGGCCCCGCGAGCAGCGCCACCTCAAGGACGATCATGACGGTGAGAAGGAGCCCCTGCACGACCGCCCCGGTCTCCACGGCCACCGGCTCTGCCCGGTCGGGCGGGGGATTCAGCACGACGGCCCGGGAGATCACCACGAACCCGGCCCGGTTCAGGCGCTTCACGTCCTCCCAGGTGACCGGGCGACCCCCGTGGTCCACGAGCCAGCGCCGATCGGCCGGCTCGGCGGGCAGCAGGCTCCCCGGCAGGCCCACCACCGTGTGCGAGAAGAACCGGTGGGACCGCGCCAGGATCCCGACCACGCGCACCGTCCCCCGCTTCCGGACGTACGGCAGGCTGTCGCCGACGCCGATGCCCTCGCGCGCCATCGCCGCCGAGATCACGACCTCGCCCGGGGCCGCGGGCAGGCGCCCCTCCTTGAGCGTGTACATGCCGCGGGTCAGCGGATCACGCAGATCCAGCTCGACGACCTCGACGAACTCCCGGCCGTCCTTGGTCGGAAACCGGATCGCCCCCTGATAGTAGGGAAGCAGCCGGCTCCCGGGTGCCAGCAGCGCACGCGCCTCGTCCTCGCCCGGCGGCTCGCCGTCCCGCCCGGAGGAGCTCCAGCCGGTGCCGTCCGGGCTCTGGTCGGTCACGTCGCCCACCGACCAGAGCAGCGCGTCCGCCGTCCCGAGGGTGGTGGGCAGCGACTCCCGCGCGTCGAGGTGACGGGTCGTCTGCAGGGTGAGGAACGCGGTGAACGCGAGCACCGGCAGCCCGATCATCACGACGATCAGGGCGCTGCGGCCCTTCGCCCGCCGCATGTCGCGCCACGCGATGCGCAGCGCGGCCCGCAGGGCGCTCATCGGGCACCGCCGATCGGCGTGGCGCCGGTGGCGTCCGTGGCGTCCTCCACCGCGCCGTCGCGGAGGAAGAGCACCCGGTCGGCCCACCCGGCGTACCGGGACTCGTGGGTGACGAGCAGCACGGCCGCCCCGGCGTCGCACCGGGCGCGCAGCAGCCGCAGCACCTCGTCGCCCGACGGGGTGTCGAGCGCGCCGGTCGGCTCGTCGGCGAGGATGAGGCGGCGCTCGCCGACGAGCGAGCGGGCGATCGCGACCCGCTGCCGCTGGCCGCCGGAGAGCTCCTCCGGGAACCGGTCGGCGACGTGCGCGACGCCGGCCTCCGCCAGCGCGGCGAGCGCCTCGTCGCGCGCCACGCCCGCGCGCACCCCGTCGAGCTCACGCGGCAGCATGACGTTCTCCGCGGCGGTGAGCGACGGGATCAGGTTGAGGTCCTGGAAGACGTAGCCGACCTGCCTGCGGCGCAGCGCGGCGAGCTCGCCGGGCGAGAGCGCGCCCAGATCGGCGCCCGCGAGCGTGACCGTGCCGGACGTGGCGCGGTCGAGCCCGCCGGCGAGGTTGAGCAGGGTGGACTTGCCGGATCCGGACGGCCCCATCACCGCGACGAGCTCGCCGGCGGAGACGTGCAGGCTCACCTCGCGCAGCGCGGTCACGGCCGCCTCGCCCTCGCCGTACACGCGCGTGACCGTGTCGAACCGCACGAGCGGCGCGTCCGGCGGACCGGAATCGGGGGTCATCATCGCTCCTCCTGGGAAGTCTCTCGGGGGGCGTCCGGGGGCGGGGAGCCGGTGAGCAGCGCCTCGCAGTGGTCGAGCCAGCGCTGCTCGGCCTCCGCCTGGAAGATCAGGGAGTCGAGCACGAGCCGCTGCGCCGTGCTCTGCTCACCCGTGCGCGCCCCGGTGCGTTTGGCCGTGATCAGCTGCTGCATGCGGCGCATCGTGGCGGTGCGCTGCCTGCGGATGACGGCCCGTACGTCGACGCCGGGGGCGGTGACCGCCATGGCGAGCTTCACGACGAGCTCGTCGCGGGGGCGGTCGGCGTGGACGACGGGCGTCTCGAACCACCGCTCCAGCTCCGCCCGCCCGGCCTCGGTGATCGAGTAGACGACCCGGCCCTGCTCGTCCTGCTCGCCGGGGGCCACCAGGCCGTCCCGTTCCAGGCGCGACAGGGTCGTGTAGACCTGGCCGATGTTCAGCGGCCAGGTCGCCCCCGTGGACGACTCGAACTCGACCCGGAGCTGGTAGCCGTAGCGTGGCCCTCGGGCGAGGAGGGCGAGCAGACCGTGCCTGATCGACATGAATACTTAGTATGCATACTCAGTATGCATCCGCAATCGAATGGCCCGAGATTTGCGTAATCTGGACACGCGCGACCCTCGCACCCGATACTCCAGTACATGAGCTCGACGCATCCTCCGGTTCGCGCGTCCGATCGGGACCGCGATCGCGCGATCAACGAGCTCCGCGACCGCGTCGTCGAAGGTCACATCTCACATGAGACGTTCGTGGGCCGCGTCGATCAGGCCCTGCAGGCGCGCAACCGCGGCGAGCTGGATGAGCTGGTCTCCGACCTGCCGCCTCGCGGCAGATGGCGGCGACGGCTGACCGATGCCGTAGCCTCCCTCTCCGACCTCACCACCCGCATCGAGACGGCCTGGCGCCGTCCCCGCCTCCCCCGCCTCGCCCTCCCCGCGGACACCCGCACCCGCTACGTCGTCGGCCGCGGCTCCGCCTGCGACCTCGTCCTGTCGGACCTCACCGTCTCCCGCGTCCACGCCGAGCTCCGCCGCGAGAACGACGACTGGATCGTCGTCGACCTCGGCTCCCTCAACGGCACCCGCCTCAATGGTTGGCGCCTCGTCGGCCCCGCCCGCGTCCGCCCCGGCGACGAGGTCTCCTTCGGCGACTGCGCCTTCCTCATCTCGCTGCCGGTCTGACCGGCGCGTCGCGGTGCCGTACCCGGTGTGGTGAAGCCGCCCGCCGCACCTCGATCGGTCCGATCGGCCTGCTTGTAACGATCCACTCACCTGCCTCCGCATCGCCGCGCGGTCATCGACGCGACGGGGTTGCATGAAAGGTCATGGCGGCCCGGCGCGTGGCCGTACGGGCCCGGAGACGGCGACGCCTCCCGCCCCGCGGCTCGTGGTGCGGGGGCGAGAGGCGTGGGGACCGGGCGGCCTGGTGGGCCGGTCGGTCAGTCGTCGGCGTTCTTGAGCCAGCTCATCATCGGGCGCAGCTTGGCACCGGTCTTCTCGATCGGGTGCTCGGCGAGCTCCCCGCGGAAGCGGTGGAAGTTCTGCTGGCCGCCGTCGAACTCCTTGACCAGCTCGTCGGCGAAGCGGCCGTCCTGGATCTCGTCGAGGATGCGGCGCATCTCCTTCTTGGTCTCGGAGTTGATCAGGCGGTTGCCGCGCGTGTAGCCGCCGTACTCGGCGGTGTCCGAGACCGACCAGTACATCTTGGAGATGCCGCCCTCGTACATGAGGTCGACGATGAGCTTCATCTCGTGCAGGCACTCGAAGTAGGCCACCTCGGGCTGGTAGCCGGCCTCGATCAGGGTCTCGAAGCCCGCCTTGATCAGCTCGGAGACGCCGCCGCAGAGCACGGCCTGCTCGCCGAACAGGTCGGTCTCGGTCTCCTCCTTGAAGGTGGTCTTCAGCGCGCCCGCGCGGGTGCCGCCGATCGCCTTGGCGTAGGAGAGCACGAGCGGCCAGGCGTTGCCGGAGGCGTCGCGCTCCACCGCGACGAGGCAGGGTACGCCGCGGCCCGCGGTGAACTGGCGGCGCACCAGGTGGCCGGGGCCCTTCGGGGCGACCATCGCCACGTCGACGCCCTCGGGCGGGGTGATGAGGCCGTAGCGGATGTTGAGGCCGTGGCCGAAGAAGAGCGCGTCGCCCTCGACGAGGTTCGGCGCCACGTGCTCGGCGTAGAGCTGGCGCTGCAGGTGGTCCGGCGCCAGGATCATGATGAGGTCGGCCTCCTCGGCCGCCTCACCGGGGGTGAGCACCCGCAGGCCGTCGTTCTCGGCCTTCTCGCGGCTCTTCGAGCCCTCGGGCAGGCCCACCCGCACGTCCACCCCCGAGTCGCGCAGCGACAGCGCGTGGGCGTGGCCCTGGCTGCCGTACCCGAGAACGGCCACGTGCCGGCCCTGGATGATCGACAGGTCGGCCTGGTCGTCGTAGAAGATCTCAGTCACGTGTTCCCTCTCTGCAAAAACCTCGGTCGCTCCCAACGGGTACGGCCGCACCAGGCATTATGCCGATCGGTCGAGTGCCCGGAGCGAGCGGTCGGTGATGGAGCGCGCGCCGCGCCCGATCGCCACCATGCCACTCTGCACCAGTTCCTTGATGCCGTACGGCTCCAGCACGCGGACGAACGCCTCGAGCTTGTCGGCGGTGCCGGTGACCTCGATGGTGACCGCGTCGGTCGCGACGTCCACGCAGCGCGCGCGGAACAGGTTGACCAGCTCCAGCACGTGGGAGCGGCTCTCCGCGTCGGTGCGGACCTTGATCAGCATAAGTTCGCGCTGCACGGACGCGGAGGGGTCGAGCTCCACGATCTTCAGCACGTTGACCAGCTTGTTGAGCTGCTTGGTGACCTGCTCAAGNGGCNGGTCCTCNACGTTGACCACGATGGTCATCCGNGAGATGTCGCTGTGCTCGGTCGGTCCGACCGCCAGCGAGTCGATGTTGAACCCGCGCCGGCTGAACAGCGAGGCCACCCTCGCCAGCACACCCGGCCTNTTCTCCACGAGCACCGAGAGCGTGTGCTTGCTCATCCCTGGTTACTCCTACTCCTCGGTGTCCCAGACCGGGGCCATGTCCCGGGCGACCTTGATGTCGTCGTTGCTCGTGCCCGCCGGCACCATCGGCCAGACCATGGCGTCCTGGTGCACGACGAAGTCGACGACGACCGGCACGTCGTTGATCTCCATCGCCTTCTCGATGGTGGCGTCCACGTCCTCGGGACGGTCGCAGCGCAGGCCCACGCACCCGTACGCCTCGGCGAGCTTGACGAAGTCCGGGATGCGGTGGCTCTGCAGGTTGGTGTTGGAGTACCGCTCGTCGTAGAAGAGCGTCTGCCACTGCCGNACCATGCCNAGGTTGCCGTTGTTGATCACNGCNACCTTGATCGGGATGTTCTCGATCGNGCAGGTGGCGAGCTCCTGGTTGGTCATCTGGAAGCAGCCGTCGCCGTCGATCGCCCAGACCGTGGCGTCCGGCCGGCCCATCTTCGCCCCCATCGCGGCCGGGACGGCGAAGCCCATCGTGCCCGCCCCGCCGGAGTTGATGAACGCGCCGGGCCGCTCGTGCGAGATGAACTGGGCCGCCCACATCTGGTGCTGGCCGACCCCGGCCACGTAGTAGGCGTCCGGCCCGACGATCGCGCTCATCCGCTCCATCACGTACTGCGGGGCGAGCGAGCCGTCGTCGAACTTCTCGTAGCCGAGCGGGTAGGTCTCGCGGTAGCTGTTGAGCACCTTCCACCAGGCCTCGTAGTCGCCGCGGCGGCCCTCGTTGTGCTCGTTCTGCACGGCGGCGACGAGGTCGGTGAGCACCTCACGGCAGTCGCCGACGATCGGCACGTCCGCGTGCCGGTTCTTGGAGATCTCCGCCGGGTCGATGTCGGCGTGCACCACCTTGGCGTGCGGGGCGAAGCTCGACAGCTTGCCGGTGACCCGGTCGTCGAAGCGGGTGCCGAGCGCGATGATCAGGTCGCTGCGCTGCAGCGCGCCGACCGCGGCCACGGTGCCGTGCATGCCCGGCATGCCGAGGTTCTGCGGGTGGCTGTCGGGGAAGGTGCCGCGCGCCATGAGCGTGGTGACCACGGGGATGCCGGTCAGCTCGGCGAGGCGGCGCAGCTCGGCCGAGGCGCGGGCCTTGTGCACGCCGCCGCCGACGTACAGCACCGGGCGCTTCGACTCGACGATCAGCCGGGCGGCCTCGCGGATCTGCTTGGAGTGCGGCCGGGTGACCGGCCGGTAGCCGGGCAGCTGGAGCTGCGGCGGCCAGGAGAACACGGTCTGCGCCTGCAGCGCGTCCTTGGCGATGTCGACGAGGACCGGGCCGGGGCGACCGGTGGACGCGATGTGGAACGCCTCGGCGATCGTGCGGGCGATGTCGTCCGGGTTGGTGACGAGGAAGTTGTGCTTGGTGATCGGCATGGTGATGCCGGAGATGTCCGCCTCCTGGAAGGCGTCCGTACCGATCAGCGGGCTCGGCACCTGGCCGGTGATCGCGACGATCGGCACCGAGTCCATGTACGCGTCGGCGATCGGCGTCACCAGGTTCGTGGCGCCAGGGCCGCTGGTGGCCATGCACACCCCGACCTTGCCGGTGGCCTGCGCGTAGCCTTCGGCGGCGTGGCCGGCGCCCTGCTCGTGCCGTACAAGCACGTGCCGGACCTTGGTGGAGTCGTAGAGCGGGTCGTAGGCCGGGAGGACGGCGCCGCCCGGGATCCCGAACACGGTGTCGACCCCGACGTTCTCCAGCGCCCTGACCAGAGCCTGGGCGCCTGTCATCTGTTCGGTCATCGGCTCGTTCCTTGCTTGCTGGCTGAAGAAGGCGATTTGCGCTTTTGCGGGCGAATGGCCATAAAAAATGCCCCGTCCCACCTGATCGGTGGACCGAGGCGCGCGCAGGTCGGAGAACTTCGTCAGCGGCCTGCGCGCCGACGAAGTACTACGAGGATCCCACTGCGGTACATGGGACCACCTTACTCGTCACGCGCCGCCCCATGCCAACTTGGCGAGAAGATGTCTCAGCATTCAAGACGGAGCGATGCCGGCGGGCGGCGCCGGCGCGACGGGTACGGCGGGGCGTCAGGCGGTGTTCTGCAGCCCCGCCAGCGTGTTGCGCATGAGCGTGTCCACGCCGTGCGCCTGCATCGGCCGGGCGACGAGGAAGCCCTGGCCGTGGCTGCACCCCATCTCGCGCAGCAGGTCGAGCTGCTCGGGGCGCTCGATGCCCTCGGCGACGACGGTGAGGCCGAGGTCGTGGCCGAGCCGCACGATCGTGCGGGTGAGCAGGGTGAGGGTCTCGTCCTGGCCGAGCCCCGCCACGAACGACGGATCGATCTTGATCATGTCGACCTGGATCTGGCGCAGGAAGGCGAGCGAGGCGTACCCGGTGCCGAAGTCGTCGATGGCGAGCCGTACCCCGAGCGCGCGCAGCTCGGCGAGCCGGGCGAGGGTCTCGG
>Ga0065720_1004368_pt1 | contig 11068 bp, 9 predicted proteins | sample Thericmetagenome_FD_59107 | JGI IMG/M metagenome (GOLD analysis project Ga0065720, IMG submission 59107) | Thermophilic microbial communities from the Joint Bioenergy Institute, California, USA of rice/straw/compost enrichment - eDNA_2 v2... | ecosystem: Engineered > Solid waste > Grass >... | reverse complement strand
CCGGTCCTGCGGTCCCACACCACGGTGGTCTCCCGCTGGTTGGTGATGCCCACCGCGGCCAGCCGGTCCGGGGTCAGCCCGCCCGCCGCGAGCGCCTCCTCGACCACCGCGACCACGTTCGCCCAGATCTCCGCGGCGTCGTGCTCCACCCACCCGGGCCGGGGGAAGATCTGGCGGTGCTCGCGCTGCCCCACCGAGACGACGTCGCCGCGCCGGTCGAAGACGATGCAGCGGCTCGACGTGGTGCCCTGGTCGATCGCCGCCACGTACTGTTCGGTCACCGGACCCCGCCCTTCCGTTCCGCGCGTTCCACGGTCGCCACCGACGTTAGCGGGATCACACCCGTCCCGGGGAGCCGACCGTCCGCGGGCGCGTCCCGGGGCCGGGCGTGGAGCCGGGAGGCCGGGCCGCTGCGGCTCCGGGGTCAGGTCGGCCGGGGAGAACTCGGACATGACGCCGGAGGCGGCGCAGGCGCTTCCCGGCGGCCCCGGAACCGGGGTGGGCGCGCCGCCCCTGCGCGCCCGTCAGTGGCCCGCGGGCCGTCGGGAGCCCAGCCGGGAGCGCACGGTCTGGGACCGGCCCGAGGACGTGTTCCCGAGGCTGGGACGGGCCAGCGGCAGCGAGCGGGGAGCACGCGGGTGCCGCGGCCGGGTCACCCCAGGGCGAGCCCCAGCGCGAACAGCACGCCGAACGCCGTCTGCAACCGCCCCGTCTCGCCCAGGCCGCGGATCAGGTCGGGGCCGGTCTCGCCGCGCAGCACCCGCGCGCACGGCCGTACCGCCAGCGGCGCGGACAGCAGCACCAGCAGCACCCACCACGCCCCCACCGCCGTGGCCAGCGCCGCGACGAACGCACCCGCCACGCACCCGGCGAACAGCAGCCGCGCCCGCCGGTCGCCCAGCACCACCGCCAGGGTCCGCTTGCCGGTCACCACGTCGGTGGGCAGGTCCCGCACGTTGTTGACGACCAGCATCGAACACGACAGCAGCCCCACCGCCACGGCCGCCGTCCACCCCCGCCACGGCACCGAGCCCGCCTGCACGAAGACCGTCCCGGCCACCGCCACCAGGCCGAAGAACACGAACACCGACACCTCGCCCAGCGCCCGGTAGCCGTACGGGTTGCGCCCGCCGGTGTAGAACCAGGCCGCGGCGATCGCCACCGCGCCCACCAGCAGCAGCCACCACGACGACACCGCCACCAGCACCAGGCCGACGACCGCCGCCACCCCGAAGCACAGCCAGGCCGCGGCGAACACGTGCCGCGGCTCGGCCAGCCGGGACGCGGTCAGCCGCAGCGGCCCCACCCGGTTCTCGTCGGTGCCCCGGACCCCGTCGCTGTAGTCGTTGGCGTAGTTCACGCCCACCTGCAACGCCACCGCCACCACCAGCGCCAGCAGCGCCTTCCACCACACGGCGGCGCCCAGCCCGAAGGCGAGCCCGGTGCCCACCGCCACCGGGACGACCGAGTTCGGCAGGGTGCGCGGACGGGCCCCCGCCACCCACTGGCTCACCGTGGCCACGTGTCGGCCTCACTTCCCCCAACCGCCCGCCGCCGCGGACGGAACCACCGGTCCGTTCTGTGCGGTCTCCACCGTAGCGCCGCCCGCCGCGGCCCCGGTCAGCGGCTGATCGCCGCGTGCAGCCGGACCATGGGCACCACGGTCCCCATGTCCAGCTCGCGGCGCGCCCCGTCCGCGGCCCACCCCGCCTGCTCCACGAACGTGCGCAGCGCGTTCTGCTGCTCCAGCGTCCACACGTACACCGCCTGGAAGCCGTCGTCGAGCAGGTGGTCCACCACCGCGTGCAGCAGCCGGCTGCCGTGCCCGCGCCGCACCCGGTCCGGGGCCACGTGCAGCGCGTAGATCTCCGCGTCGGTCCCCGGCCAGCGGTCCGCGTCCTGCGCCGGACCGAACGCCGCGAACCCGGCCACCGCCCCCTCGTCCGTGGCCACCAGCAGCCGGTGCCGCGACGTCGGCGGCGACTCCACCGCGGCCCGCCACCGCGCCACGAACGCCGCGCGGGCCTCCGCCCCCGACAGCTCCGCCAGCACCGCTTCGGGCAGCAGCTCCCGGTAGGTCTCCAGCCACGCCGCCACCTGGACGTCCACGATCGCCTCGACGTCCTCCACGCGGGCTGACCGGACGAAACGCCGCGTCGACACGGCACGCCCCCTCACACACTCGACGGCACGGGCAACCCGCCCATCGTCCCAGGAACACTCCGCAACCGGGAACCGAGGCCCCGCCCACCCCGAGAAGGCGCCCGCACGCCCCTGAGAATCCCCCCAAATTCCGCCCTGGACTGCCAACGCGCCCCCGTGGCGTGGGAGCATCGAGTCGTGAGCATCATCTTGAGAGTCATCGTCAACGCCATCGCCCTGTGGGCCGCGGTGCTCCTGGTCGACGGGATCGAGGTCACCACCGACAACACGGCCGCCATGATCCTGACCTACCTGGGCATCGGCGCGCTCTTCGGCATCGTCAACGCCGTCATCAAACCGGTCGTCAAGACCGTGGGCTGCATCTTCTACATCGTCACCCTCGGCCTGGTCGCCCTCGTCGTCAACGCCCTGCTGCTGTGGTTCACCGGATGGCTGGCCGGAGCACTGGGCATCCCCTTCACCATCGACGGCTTCTGGGCCGCGTTCTGGGGGTCCATCATCGTCGCCGTCGTCAGTTGGCTGCTCAGCCTGTTCGTCGGCGGAGACGACGACTGACCGCCCCCGGGACGGCCGTCCCCGCAGACCGGAGCGCGCCACAGACCTCCTCGACCGGGGAGGTTGGCGCGCTCTGTCCAGCTTTCGCGGTACCGTTTGCAGCATGGTAGGCAGTACTACGCCGAACGCGCCCTTCGGCCAGATGTTGACCGCGATGATCACCCCCATGCGCGACAACGGGGAAGTCGACTACGACGGAGTGGCCCGCCTCGCGGCCTACCTGGTCGACGAGCAGCGCAACGACGGCCTCGTCGTCAACGGAACCACCGGCGAGTCCGCCACCACCAGCGACGAGGAGAAGGAGCGCATCCTCCGCACCGTCGTCGAGGCGGTCGGCGACCGCGCCACCATCGTCGCCGGGGCGGGCAGCAACGACACCCGGCACAGCATCGAGCTCGCCCGGACCGCCGAACGCGCCGGAGCCCACGGCCTGCTGCTCGTCACCCCCTACTACAACCGCCCGCCCCAGGAGGGGCTGCTGCGGCACTTCACCGCTATCGCCGACGCCACCGGGCTGCCGGTGATGCTCTACGACATCCCCGGCCGCACCGGGACCCCCATCGCCTCCGAGACCCTGGTCCGCCTCGCCGAGCACCCCCGCATCGTCGCCAACAAGGACGCCAAGGACGACCTCGGCGCCAGCTCCTGGGTGATGGCGCGCACCGACCTCGCCTACTACTCCGGCAACGACATGCTCAACCTGCCGATGCTGTCCATCGGCGCGGCCGGCTTCGTCAGCGTGGTGGGCCACGTCGTCGGCGGCGACCTGCACGACATGATCGACGCCTACCACTCCGGCGACGTCGCCCGCGCCCTGGCCATCCACCGCCGCCTCATCCCCGTCTACACGGGCATGTTCCGCACCCAGGGCGTCATCACCACCAAGGCGGTGCTCAACATGTCCGGACTGCCCGGCGGGACGGTCCGCAGCCCCCTGACCGACGCCTCCCCCGAACTACAGGCGCTCCTGCGCGAGGACCTCGCCGCGGCCGGGGTGAAGAGCCCCAACGGGCTCGCGCCCCACCAGGCCGTGCCGGCCGGCGCGGCGGGAGCGGAACGGCTCACGGAGGGAACGGCATGAGTCACCCGCACCCGGAACTCGGTCCGCCGCCGCCGCTGCCCCGCGACGCCCTGCGGATCGTCGCCCTGGGCGGTCTGGGGGAGATCGGCCGCAACATGACCGTCCTGGAGTACGACGGCAAGCTGCTCGTCATCGACTGCGGCGTGCTCTTCCCCGAGGAGGAGCAGCCCGGCGTCGACCTCATCCTCCCCGACTTCGAGTACCTCCGGGGCCGCCTCGACGACGTCGAGGCGATCGTGCTCACCCACGGGCACGAGGACCACATCGGCGGCGTCCCGTTCCTGCTGCGCGAGCGCAACGACATCCCGCTGGTGGGCTCCCGCCTCACCCTCGCGTTCCTCTCCGCCAAGCTCGGCGAGCACCGCATCAAGCCCGAACTGGTGCAGGTCGCCGAAGGGGAGCGGCACACCTTCGGCTCCTTCGACCTGGAGTTCTTCGCGGTCAACCACTCCATCCCCGACGCGCTCGCGGTCGGCGTGCGCACCCCCGCCGGGAACCTGCTGCACACCGGCGACTTCAAGATGGACCAGCTTCCGCTGGACAACCGCATCACCGACCTCGGCGGCTTCGCCCGCTTCGGCTCCGAAGGCGTCGACCTGCTGCTGTCGGACTCCACCAACGCCGAGGTGCCCGGCTTCGTCACCAGCGAGCGCGACATCTCCGGGGTCATCGACAACGTCTTCGCCAAGGCCGAGAAGCGCGTCATCGTCGCCTGCTTCGCCTCCCACATCCACCGGGTGCAGCAGGTCCTCGACGCCGCCCTGGCGCACGGCCGCAAGGTCGCCTTCGTGGGCCGCTCCATGGTCCGCAACATGAACATCGCCCGGGAACTCGGCTACCTCAAGGTCCCCGCGGGCCTCCTCGTCGACCCGCGCGACCTCGACGAGCTGCCCTCCGACGAGGTGGTGCTGGTGTGCACCGGCTCCCAGGGCGAGCCCATGGCCGCGCTCAGCCGCATGGCCAACCGCGACCACCAGATCCACATCGAACCCGGCGACACGGTCATCCTGGCCTCCTCGCTGATCCCCGGCAACGAGAACTCCGTCAACCGGGTCATCAACGGCCTCACCCGCTGGGGCGCCAAGGTCGTCCACAAGGGCAACGCCCTGGTCCACGTCTCCGGGCACGCCCCCGCAGGGGAGCTGCTGTACGTGCTCAACATGGTGCGGCCCCGCAACTTCATGCCGATCCACGGCGAGTGGCGGCACCTGCGCGCCCACGCCCAGCTCGCCGTGCTCAGCGGCGTCCCCGAGGACCGCGTCGTCATCGCCGAGGACGGCGTCGTCGTCGACCTCCACGAGGGCCGGGCCCGCATCACCGGGGTCGTCCAGGCCGGCTACGTCTACGTCGACGGCACCTCCGTCGGCGACGTCACCGAGGCCGCCCTCAAGGACCGCCGCATCCTCGGCGAGGAGGGCTTCATCTCCGTGGTCATCGTGGTGGAGTCCACCACCGGCAAACTCATCGGGGAGCCGCAGATCCACACCCGCGGCGCCGGGATCGACTCCGAGGCCTACGACGACGTCATCCCCAAGATCCAGGAGACCCTGGAACGGGCCGCCGCCGAAGGCGTCAGCGACACCGCGCAGTTGCGCCAACTGGTCCGCCGCAGCATCGGCCGCTGGGTCAACGAGAGCTACCGGCGCAGGCCCATGCTGGTCCCCGTGGTCGTCGAGGTCTGACCGCGCGGGCACCGGCCACGACACACCCGGCGGGTGCCTGAAGCGGCCCAGCCTTCCTTAGTAGGCTGCGCCCATGGCCACCCGCGCGCCCAGATCCTCCCAGCGTTCGGGCGGCGGAACCGGCAGGAAAGCCCCGGCCCGCCGCCCCGCGAACCAGTCCTCCCGCCCCCGTCGGCCGGCCAGGCGGACCCCGCCGCCCCGCAAGCAGCCCTCCGAGGGACCCGTCGCGCTCCTGTTCACCTGGATCGGACGCTGCCTGCTGCTGGCGCTGCGGCTGGTCGCGCACACCGTGGGGTTCCTGGTCCGCGCCGTCGGCCGCGGCACCCGCGACCTCGACCCCGACCTGCGCCGCGACGGCGTCGGCATGATCCTGCTCGCGGTCGGCCTGCTCATCGCCGCCGCCGTGTGGTGGGACAGCCGGAGCCCCCTGCTCGACGTCACCCGCACCGTGGTCGTCGGCGCCGTCGGCGTCTTCGCCCCGGTCATCCCGCTGCTGTGCCTGCCGTTCGCGTGGCGCCTCATGCGCAGCCCCGGGCCGCCCCGGCCCGCCGACACCGGGCGCATCGCCATCGGCACCACGGCGCTGCTCACCGGGCTGCTCGGCCTCATCCACATCGGCCGCGGCACCCCCTGGCCCTCCGACGGCATGGCCGCGCTCCACGACGCCGGCGGAATCATCGGCTTCGCCGCCTCCGGCCCCCTCAGCCTCCTCATCACCCCCTGGCTGACCGCGGTCCTGCTGTTCCTGCTCATGCTGTTCGGGCTGCTCGTCGTCACCGCCACCCCCGTCCACCGCATCCCCGAACGGTTCCAGCAGCTCCTCGGCAGCCTCCTGGCCGCCGACGACGGCCCCTCCGCCGGGGTCGACATCCTCGACCCTCCCGCCGAGGCCCCCCGCCCCCGGCGGCGCACCCCCAAGAAGGCCGCTGCCGCCGCCGAACCCCGCACCCACGCCGGGGACCACGAACGCCCCTACGACACCCCCGTCGTCGAAGCCGCCCCCGACCCCGAACCCGAGCCCGAACTCCCCAGGCCCACCGTCCCCGACCCCACCCCGGCGCCCGCCACCGCCACCCAGTTGGCCATCCCCACCCGCGTCGTCGACGGCGACTACACCCTGCCGCCCCCGCACCTCCTCAAGCCCGGGACCCCGCCCAAACAGCGCACCAAGGCCAACGAGGCCGTCGTCCAGGCGCTCACCGAAGTCCTGGAGCAGTTCTCCGTCGACGCCCGCGTCACCGGCTTCACCCGCGGACCCACGGTCACCCGCTACGAGATCGAGCTCGGCCCCGCCGTCAAGGTCGAGAAGGTCACCGCCCTGGCCAAGAACATCTCCCTCGCCGTGAAGAGCGCCGACGTGCGCATCCTGTCGCCCATCCCCGGCAAGTCCGCGATCGGCGTGGAGATCCCCAACACCGACAAGGACCTCGTCAGCCTCGGCGACGTCCTGCGCTCACCCGCCGCCACCTCCGACGACCACCCCATGCTCGTCGGACTCGGCAAGGACGTCGAGGGCACCGACGTCGTCGCCAACCTCGCCCGCATGCCCCACGTCCTCGTCGCGGGCGCCACCGGCGCCGGCAAGTCCACCTGCATCAACGGGCTCATCACCTCGATCATGATGCGCGCCCTGCCCGACGAGGTCCGCCTCATCCTCATCGACCCCAAACGGGTCGAGCTCACCATGTACGAGGGCATCCCCCACCTCATCACCCCCATCATCACCGACCCCAAGAAGGCGGCCGACGCGCTCCAGTGGGTCGTCGGCGAGATGGACCGCCGCTACGACGACCTCGCGGCCTCCGGGTTCCGCCACATCGACGACTTCAACGCCGCCGTGCGCTCCGGCGAGCTCACCGCGCCGCCCGGCAGCGAACGCGGCTACGAGCCCTACCCCTACCTGCTCGTCGTCGTCGACGAGCTCGCCGACCTCATGATGGTCGCCCCCCGCGACGTCGAGGACGCCATCGTCCGCATCACCCAACTGGCCCGCGCCGCCGGCATCCACCTCGTCCTCGCCACCCAGCGCCCCAGCGTCGACGTGGTCACCGGCCTCATCAAGGCCAACGTGCCCTCCCGGCTGGCCTTCGCCACCTCCAGCCTCTCCGACAGCCGCGTCATCCTCGACCAGCCCGGCGCCGAGAAGCTCGTCGGCAAGGGCGACGCGCTGTTCCTCCCCATGGGCTCCTCCAAGCCCATCCGCCTACAGAACGCGTGGGTCTCCGAGAAGGAGATCCGCGCCGTCGTCGAGCACTGCAAGCAGCAGGCCAAGCCCACCTACCGCGAGGACGTGGGCGTCACCGAAGCCAGGAAGAAGGAGATCGACGAGGAGATCGGCGACGACCTCGACCTGCTCCTCCAGGCCGCCGAACTGGTCGTCACCACCCAGTTCGGCTCCACCTCCATGTTGCAGCGCAAGCTGCGCGTGGGCTTCGCCAAGGCGGGACGCCTCATGGACCTCATGGAGAGCCGCGGCATCGTCGGCCCCAGCGAAGGCTCCAAAGCCCGCGAAGTCCTCGTCAAACCCGACGAACTGCCGCAGGTCCTCGCCTCCCTGCGCGGTTCCTGACCCGGTCGGGGCGCGCCGCGCGCCCCGACCGACCCCTGGTCCTTCCTTGACCGGACCCGGGAGCGTGTCCCCCTCCGGGCCGCCCGGTGACGCGGTAGGCATACACCGGCGGCGTCCCGACACGACGGGGAGGGAGACGGATGGCGACCATCGGACAGGCACTCGCGCACGCCCGGGCCCGGCACGGCCGCACCCTCCGCCGGCTCAGCGCGGCCACGCGCATCCCCGAACCCGTCCTGCGCGCCATGGAGCGCGACGACTTCACCGCCTGCGGCGGGGACTTCTACGCCCGCGGACACCTGCGCGTCCTCTGCGCCGCCCTGGGCCTCGACCCGGACCCCCTGCTGCGCCGCTACGACACCGAGCACGCCGCCCCGCCGCCCCGCAGCGCCGCGGAGCCCCGCCCGGCAGACCCCGGCCGCTGCGACCGCGGCCTGCGGCGCCGCCGTCGGGCCTGGACCGCCGCCGTCCTCGCCGCGGCCCTCGCCCTGACCTTCCCCGTCTGGCCCGACCACGACCCGGCCCCCGCGGCAGCCCGGCACGCCGCCCCCGCGCCCGCCGACCGCTCCGCGGCCCCCACCGTCCCGCCCGCCGCCGAACCGGTCACCCTGCGCGTCACCGCCCACCGCCGCACCTGGGTCAGCGTGGCCGACGCCACCGGGACCGACCTCTTCACCGGGGTCCTCGCCCCCGGACAGACCCGGTACTGGAGCGTTCCNCGCGCGGTGCTCCTCCGCCTCGGCGACGCCGGCGGCGTCCGCCTGTGGGTCAACGGCAGAGCCCACGGCACCCCCGGGGCCGACGGAGAAGTGACGCGTCTCTCCTTCACCGCCGACACCGGCGTCCCGCCCGGACCCGCCGGACCTCCCCCCGACGGCACCGCCTACCCTGGAAGCAACGGGGACCACCGCGCCCGCGAATTCCCCTAACCTTGGGAACTATGTCATCGCGCCGTACTGTCTCGCTCATCACCCTCGGGTGTGCGCGCAACGAGGTCGACTCCGAAGAACTCGCCGGTCGGCTCGCCGCCGACGGGTGGACCCTCGTCGACGGTGACGACGGTGAGAAAGCCGACGTCGTCCTCGTCAACACCTGCGGATTCATCGAAGCCGCCAAACAGGACTCCATCGAGACCCTGCTGAACGCGGCCGACAGCGGTGCCAAGGTCGTCGCCGCGGGCTGCCTGGCCGAACGGTACGGAGCAGAACTGGCGGAGGCCATGCCCGAGGCGCAGGTCCTCAGCTTCGACGACTACACGCAGATCAGCAAGCGCCTCGACGACGTCCTCGCCGGACGGCCCCTGACCCCCCACACCCCGCGCGACCGCCGTACCCTCCTGCCCATCACCCCGGTCGAGCGCTCCGCCGCGTCCGGCCCCCACACCCCCGGCCACCTCACCTTCGGCGCGGACCCCGAACCGCTGCCCGAGGGCGTCGCCCCCGCCTCCGGGCCCACCGTTCCCCGGCTGCGCCTCAACGGCGGCCCCGTCGCCAACCTCAAGATCGCCTCCGGCTGCGACCGCCGCTGCTCCTTCTGCGCCATCCCCTCCTTCCGCGGCGCCTACCTCTCCCGCCACCCCGACGACGTCCTGCGCGAAGCCGAATGGCTCGCCGACCAGGGCGTCCGCGAGCTCTTCCTGGTCAGCGAGAACTCCACCTCCTACGGCAAGGACCTCGGCGACCTGCGCGCCCTGGAGAAGCTCCTGCCCCGCCTCGCCGAGGTCCCCGGCATCGAACGCGTCCGCGTCAGCTACCTGCAACCCGCCGAGGTCCGCCCCGGACTCGTCGACGTCCTCACCGGCACCCCCAAGGTGGTGCCCTACTTCGACCTGTCCTTCCAGCACGCCAGCGGCCCCCTGCTGCGCCGCATGCGCCGCTTCGGCGACCGCGAACGCTTCCTCGAACTCGTGGAGACCATCCGCGCCCGGTCCCCCGAAGCGGGCATCCGCTCCAACTTCATCGTCGGATTCCCCGGCGAGACCGAAGAGGACCTCGCCGAACTCACCGCCTTTCTGGAACAGGCCCGCCTCGACGCCGTCGGCATCTTCGGCTACTCCGACGAGGAGGGCACCGAGGCCGCGGGCTTCGACGGCAAGCTCCCCGAGGAGACCATCGCCGAGCGGGTCGAACAGCTCAACCAGCTCGCCGAGGAGCTCATGGCCCAGCGCGCCGAGGAACGCGTCGGCACCACCGTCGAGGTGCTCGTCGAAGCCGAACTGGACGAAGGCGCCTACGAAGGACGTGCCGCGCACCAGGCCCCCGAGGTGGACGGCAGCACCATCGTCTACGCCGAGACCGAACTGCGCGTGGGAGACATCGTGCCCGCCACCGTGCTGACCGCCATGGGAGTCGACCTCGTCGCCGAACACCAGGAAGACGCTGATACCCCGTGAGCACCCCGGACCCCGCTGCGTCCACCGGCCGCGTTCCGGTGCTGAACATCGCCAACATCCTGACGATCAGCAGGATCGTCATGGTGCCCCTCTTCGTCGTCCTCATGCTCCAGGACGGCGTCTGGTGGCGCCTGGCGGCCTTCGCCGTCTTCGTGGTCGCCGCCATCACCGACCGCGTCGACGGCGAACTCGCCCGCCGCCACAACCTCGTCACCGACTTCGGCAAGATCGCCGACCCCATCGCCGACAAGGCCCTCACCGGAGCCGCGCTCCTCCTGCTCTCCTGGACGGGCGCACTGTGGTGGTGGGTCACCGCCGTCATCCTCGTCCGCGAGTGGGGCGTCACCGTGCTGCGGTTCGCCGTCATCAGACACGGCGTCATCCCCGCCAGCCCCGGCGGCAAGCTCAAGACGGTGCTACAGATCGTCGCCATCAGCGCCTACCTGTTCCCGCTGCCCGACCTGTGGTACCTGAAGCTGCCCGCGCACGCCGTCATGGCCGCCGCGGTCGCGCTCACCCTCTGGACCGGTGCCGACTACGTCGTCAAGGCCCTGCGCCTGCGCCACCGGGCCGGTGCCGGACAGCACGGCGGGGAAGCGGGAAGAGGCTGAACCGGTGACCGACAC
>Ga0065720_1021262_pt1 | contig 11069 bp, 8 predicted proteins | sample Thericmetagenome_FD_59107 | JGI IMG/M metagenome (GOLD analysis project Ga0065720, IMG submission 59107) | Thermophilic microbial communities from the Joint Bioenergy Institute, California, USA of rice/straw/compost enrichment - eDNA_2 v2... | ecosystem: Engineered > Solid waste > Grass >... | reverse complement strand
GAGCTGTCATGTAAAGGAGACACCGGCGTTCGGTCAGCAACCAGCTTGATCGACGCGGGGTTCCAGGGTTGCATGTGCATCCCGGCTGGTCCGGTGAGCGGCGATGAGTGGTTGTCTGAGGGAGAGCCTCGTCCGCCTGATTGCCGTCGCTGGCCTGGCCACGGATGCCCCGGATGAGGGAAGTGGGCCGACCCGGTTGAGGTCGGGCCCGGTTGCAGCGCATGAGTGGGAGCCGTTGTCGGGCTTTGCCACCTTGGGACCCGTGGCCGTGAGCGTCGCCTGCCACGGAGCCGCCGGAATGTCGCTTCAAGGACACACCCGGCGGAAGGAGACCAGGGTTGCGACGGTTGGTGGGCATCGATCTGGGCATCGCATCGGCGCACACGGTGCGGGTGCTCGACGAGCGCGGCAAGGAGGTATGCCGGCGCAAGTGCGAGCCGACGGTGCCCGGCTTCACGGCCATCGAGGCGGCGGCCTTGGCCGGGGCGCCGGTGGGCACCCGGTTGGAGGTGGTGATCGAGCCGACCGGGCCGGCGTGGCTGCCGGTGGCGGTGTTCTTCATCCGCCGCGGTCACGTGGTCTACCGCGTCTCGTCGGCGAAGGCGGCGGACCTGCGCCGGTTCCTGTCCCGGCACGCCAAGTCCAACGGCATCGACGCCGACACCCTGGCGAGGTTGCCGCTGGTCGACCCGGACGGGTTGCAGCCGCTGGAGCTGCCCGACACCGAGCGGGCCGCGCTGGACCGGCGGGTGCGCGCTTGCGACCGGCTCACCCGAGCCGGCGCGGAGCACAAGGTGCGCATCAAGGACCTGGTGCGCCAGCTCATGCCGGCCACCCCGCTCACCGGCGAGATCGGCCGTGCCGACTTGGCCGTGCTGGAGCGCTTCGCCGATCCCCGGGTGCTGCTGGCCGCCGGCGTCGACCAGCTCGCCGCGCTCATCACCGAGGTGTCGCACAACCATCAGGGCGTCGCCCGGGCGCACGAGTGGATTGTCGCCGCGCAGGCGGCGGTCGAACTCTACGCCGACCACCCGGCCATGCCCTACGCCGATCTGGCCGCTGAGGTCGCCACCGAGGTGCGGCTGCTACGCGCCGTCGAGGCCGAGCTCGCCAAGCATGAGGAGCAGCGCGAGATCGCCTACCGCTGGGCCGACCCCGGCCAGCTCGCCCGCACCCTGCCCGGCCTCGGCGAGGTCGGCGGACCCGTGCTCGCCGCGATCATCGGACGCGCCGCCCGGTTCCCCACCGGCGCGCACTTCAAGGCCTACACCGGCCTCACACCCCGCGCCTCGGAGACCGGCGAGACCGACCGCAAGGGCCAACCCATGTCCAAAGCCGGCTCGACCCTGCTGCGCTCCACCCTGATCCGCGCCGCCGACCACGCCCGCAAGCAGGACCCCCAACTGGCAAGAATTTACTACATTCAGATGGTTGAACGCGGTGCGGAACACATCAAGGCGCTGTGCGTCGTCGCCGCGCACCTGGCCGAACGGGCCTGGGCCGTCATGAACCGGCGCATGCCCTACGTCGTCTGCGACACCGAGGGCAACCCCGTCACCAAGGCCGAGGCAAAGGCGATCATCGCCGAGCGGTGGACCGTGCCCGCCGAGGTGCGCTCCCGCCGCCGGTCGAAGAAGCATGCGGTGGGGAAGGCCCCTCAACAAGTCCTCACGGGACATGGGAAGTCACACGCACAGGGCGCGGACGAAACGAGGCGACCTTCCCCAGGCAGATCGTCCAAGACCCCCCGGCCCCGGTCAAGCACGGCCGGGCCCGCGGAGGTGACCGCATGACGACCGTCCTGTCCGCCCCCACGAGCGACCAGAGCCTCGGCCACACGTTGATCACAGCGGCGTCGCTGATGGCCGCCGCCGCCCTCGTCGACCGCGCCGGCACCGCCGAGGTGTCGATCACCGTGCGCGGCACCGACATCAACATCCAGGTCCAGTTCTACGCCGGCGACGACTGCGACCGAGCCGACACCGTCGCCGCCTACGCCCTCGTCCTCGACGTTCCCGTCCGACGCAACCCCGGCAAAGAGCACGCCTGGATCGAAGCCCACGGCGCCATCGGCGCCCACCACGTCAAGGTCTGGACAACCGTCGAACCCGACAACCCGCCTCGCCTAACATCCATGTAGATGGATGTTAGGCGAGGGCTTGACAAGCTCTCCTCTATAGGGAATCAGGCGGCGGGATCGCAACCGCGGCACCGCACCCGGCCGGTAGCATGAACCGGCCGACGGCGGGTAGGGAGGGAGGAGCAGCCGGTGGCCAGGGGCGGAGCGAACCGGGTGGAGGTCGGGGTACCCGACGAGCTCGAGCGCCTGTGGACGCCGCATCGTATGGCCTACATCGCCGGCGACACCGCGCCGCCCGACGGTTACGACAGCCCGACCGGCTGCCCGTTCTGCCGGGCGCCGTCACTCTCCGATGAGGACGGTCTGATCGTGGCCCGTGGGGAGCGGGTCTACGCGGTGCTCAACCGGTTCCCCTACAACCCGGGACACCTGTTGATCAACCCGTACCGGCACGTGGCCGACTTCCCGGATCTCGACGAGGCCGAGACCCTGGAGCTGGCCCAGATGACGCAGACCGCGATGACGGTGATCCGCAAGGTCAGCAACCCGGCCGGGTTCAACCTGGGCATGAACCAGGGCTCGGTCGCCGGGGCCGGCATCGCGGCCCACCTGCACCAGCATATCGTGCCGCGGTGGTCGGGCGACACGAACTTCATGCCGGTGATCGGCCGCACCAAGACCCTGCCGCAACTGCTGGGCGAGACGCGCCGGCTGCTCGCCGAGGCCTGGCCGGCCCGGCCGCCCGCCCGGACCCGGGCCGGCGGCCGCCGCCGGACCACCCCGAGCGACGGAGCGGACCAGACGGCGGCCACCACACCCGTGCGGCGACGGAGCGCGCGGGCGTCCACTCTGGAGGCTCCCGCCGCGAAGGCGTCCCCGCGGTCCCGGAGCACGACCACCCGGCGCCGGACGAGCTGACCGTCCAGGTCAGCTGGTGAATCCGAACTCGACGGCGTAGTCGAGGATCGCGTGCGGCCCGCCGAGCTTCATCGTGCCCGCGTCGAACCGCGCGGTCGCGTTGCCGATCTTCACCTTCACCTGGGCCAGCCCACCGCCGCAGCAGTCCAGCGGGAGATAGGTCACCGAGGTGGGTGGGGTGCTCGGCACCTTGTTCACCACGGCCGGCGAGCTGATCCGGGCCGTGTTGCCGAACTGCCACGCCTTGATGAACTCCTTGACGTAGAGCACGGCGTCGTTCGGGTACTGGGTCTTGTCCAGGAAGACGTCGACGGCGGCGTCCGGCTGGCCGAGCAGCAGGTTGCTGATCCGCGGGTAGCGAACCGGGCGGCCGGTGAGATCGTCCGGGCGCCCTTTGGTGGGGTTGTCCGCCACGCGTACGTCCGTAGGCTTGCCCGCCAGGCGCACGTCGGTGGAGCCACTCGCGGGGCCGACGCCGCTCACGATCGCCGCGGTGACGGCCACGGCCAGACCCAGCAGACCGATGGTCGCGGCCCGCCAGAGGCTTCTGGTGCTCATCTCGATCCTCCTCCCACCGGCCGTCGGGTGACCGGCTGTTGCCGGCATGAGGCGGGGCGGCCCGGTGGGCCAACACCTTTCGTCCTGTCGCGTACGCGACAGTGGCGGGCCGTCGCGCAACCGTTGGCGAGGACGGCGGTTGCTTCTCTCACCGGTACGAACCACTGACGACCGAGGGAGCAACATGAACCGTTCACTGCTGCGGCCCGCCGCGCTCGTGGTCGCGTCGGCGCTGGCGCTGGTCGCCTGCGGGCAGGGCAGCGGGCCCGTCACCGACGCGGCCCCGGCCGACCCGACGACCGACGACGTCATGCATATCCTGGCGGAGCTCACGCCGGAGCCGACGCCGTCCGGGGAGCCGGCGACGCCGGAGCCGGCCACCCCCAGTCCCACCACAATCGGTCTGGTGACGTTCGTCCCGCCGATCGGTCTGCCGGCCCCGGAGGATTGCGTGGGTTACGACCCGGCGGCCCTCTCGGTGGTCGCCCTCGGCGATGCCTGGCTGCTGCGCTCCGGCGATCAGGCCATGCAGCGATTCGACACCGCCGCCGACGCCGAGGACGCCCTGCGCGTCGCCCGCAACTGGCGGCAGGTGTGCTACATCGGCCGGGGCAGCACCGGTCCCGACCGATACCGCCACGTAATCAACTACTTCAAGCAGCCGTCCGGACTGCCCCTCGGTCCCGCCCCTGCCAAGATCGACTGCATCACCTACAACCCCAACGATCTCGACCTCTACGAGGGACCCGCACACCCCGCCAACCCCGACCACCACTACTGGTCGCTGTACTCGGGCCCCGTACCGCTGCTGGAGCTCGACAACCACGCCGACGCGGTGCGGGCCCAGCTGGTCGCGGCGGGCTACACCCGTCTCTGCTTCATCGGACACGGCAACAATCGGCCCGATCCGTTCCAGTTCCAGATGGAGTGGTGGCGCGCCTAGGCCGTCCTCGGCCTGGCCGACCTCGCCGCGACACCGTTCCGCCCTGGCCGCGATACCCATCTCGCCGCCCGGCGTGAGTAGACACGAGTCGCGGCGCACGCCAGGGTGGACGCATGGATTGGTCGCTTCTGGATGACCCGGCCGCCGTCGCCGCGATGGCGGCCGGGAACCCGGTCGGCCTGGAGTCGATCTACCGCCGCTATGCCGACCGTATCTACGCGTACGCGAGGTCCATTGTGGGCGATGACGACACCGCCGCCGACGTGATCCAGGAGACCTTCCTGCTGGCGCAGGAGCGGATCCGCCAGCTCCGCGACCCGGCGCGGGTCGCCGCCTGGCTCTACGCGATCGCCCGCCACGAGTGTCTGGCGAAGCTGCGCGCGCGCAAACGTACGGTCACGTTGGCCGAGTCGCCCGAGCCGGTTCAGGACACCGATCCCGGGCGGTCCCTGCACGCCGAGCAGATCCGGGAGCTGGTGCACGCGGCCGCGGCCGGGATGAACGACGGGGACCGGGAGGTCTTCGAGCTGACCGTGCGCCACGGTCTGTCGGCGGCCGACGTCGCCCGTGTGCTCGACGTCTCTGATAAACATACACATGTAATGATATCGAGGGCCCGATCCCAGTTCGAACGGGCGACGGTGCGGCGGGTGGCCGGACGGCGGGGTCAGGCGGCGGTGAGGCCGGCCGCGACGCCGTCGAGGACGCGTGCGATGACCCGCTCCCGGTCCGGGGGCGGGCAGTGGCGCAGGGGCCCGTCGAGCAGGAGCATCGCCAGGCCGTGCACGGACGACCAGGCGAACATCTCGGCCCACGGCCGGCGCTCCAGGGGCAGGAGACCGGCGGCGACGAAGCTGTCCAGGCAGTCGGTCAGCATCTGGTAGGCCCCGGCCAGCGTCACCTCGTGCCCAGGCTCTTCCGGCATGCCCGGAGTCGGCCGGCAGAAGGCGGTGCGGAACAGTCCGGGCTCGGCGAGCGCGAACCGCAGGTAGCCCAGGCCGAGCGCCCGCAGCCGGCGCAGCGCCTCGACCTTGGGGTCGGGCGCCGGATCGGTGGCGGCCAGCTCGGCGCGCATGCCCGCGGCGAGCTCGTCGATCGCCCGCTTCTTCACGGCGTACATCAGGTCGCCGTGGCTGGCGAAGTGCCGGTAGGCGGCGGTGGCCGAGACACCGACCTGGCGGGCCGCCTCCCGGAGCACGATCGCGTCCGGCCCACCCTCGCGGGCGAGCTGGGTCGCGGCGGTGGTCAGGGCGTTGGCCAGGTCGCCGTGGTGGTAGCTGGGACGCTTCATCGCGAGGGCTCAGCCATGCGGGTCGGGGTGCGCGATCGGGTGGTGCGCAGCCGGGGAAGTCGGTTCGCTATGGATCTCTGACCATAACTCAGCTTTGGCTCAGCGAAGAATGTTGACAGCGTTAGCATCGACCTCTAAGTTGACGGCGCCAACATAGTTTACGTCGTTAACATGTGAGGGACAATGGTCTACCGCCAAGAAGGCCGCCCAGAAGGCGCGTCCGCGCTCTACCGCCCAGAAGGCGCGTCCGCGCTCTACCGCCCAGAAGGCGCGTCCGCGCTTTACCGCTATGGGACGTTCGTCGCCCGGCGCGCGCGCCTGCTGCTCGCGCTGTCCGCCCTGCTCATGGTCGGGGCCGCCGTGCTGGGTGCCGGCGCCTTCGGCAAGCTCCGCAACGGCGGGTTCGAGGATCCGGCCTCGGCGTCGAGCCGGGCCGAGGAACTCATCGAGCGCGAGTTCGGTGGCCGGCTCAACCTCGTGCTGCTGGTGACCCCGCGCGACGGCACGGTCGACGACCCCGCGGTCCAGGCCGACGGCCGGGCGCTGTCCGAGGCCCTGGCCGCCGAGGAGTACGTGTCCAGCGTCGTGTCGTACTTCACCACCCCGGCCCCGGCCCTGCGGTCGGAGGGCGGCGCCGACGCGCTGGTGCTCGCCCGGGTCGAGGGCGACGAGACGGAGATCCGGGACCGGGCGGACGCCATCATCGAGCGCTACTCGGGCGAGCGCGGCAGCCTCAGCGTGCTCGCCGGCGGGCAGCTCGGGGCCAGCCACGACGTCAACGGCGCGGTGACTCGCAGCCTCGCCATCGCCGAGGGGATCGCGGTGCCGCTGACCCTGCTGCTGCTCGTGATCGCGTTCGGCAGCGTGGTCTCGGCGCTGCTGCCCCTGGCCGTCGGCGGCGTGGCGATCCTCGGCACCTTCGCCGAGCTGGCCGTGCTCGGCTCGGTCACCGAGGTCTCGATCTTCTCGATCAACCTCACCACCGCCCTCGGGCTCGGCCTGGGCATCGACTACGCCCTGTTCATGGTCAACCGGTTCCGGGAGCAGCTCGCGGCCGGCGACCCGGTCCCCGAGGCGGTGGCGCGGACGGTCGCGACCGCCGGGCGTACGGTCATCTACACCGCGGTCGCGGTCATGGCCGCGCTCGCGGCGCTGCTCGTCTTCCCGCTGTACTTCCTGCGCTCCTTCGGGTACGCCGGCATCGGGGTCGTCGCGATCGCCGGGCTCGGGGCGCTGGTGCTGCTGCCGGCCCTGCTCGCGGTGCTCGGCCACCGGGTCAACGCCGGGCGGGTCCGGCTGCCGCGCCGGCTGCGCCGCGAGACCAGCCGGGACGGTCTGGGCCGGCTGACCCAGGGCGCGCCGTCGCCCTTCTGGGGCCGGCTGGCCCGCCGGGTGATGCGTCGGCCCGCGCTGATCGGTCTGCCCGTCGTGGGCCTGCTCCTGCTCGCCGCCAGCCCGCTGCTCGGCGTCACCTTCAGCAGCCCCGACCAGGACGTGCTCCGTGAGACCACGGCGAGCCGCCAGGTCGCGGCCGCGCTGGCTGACCGGTTCGCCGGCCACGCCGACACGCCCATCGAGATCGTCACCACCGGACCGGCCGGGCCGGAGCCGGTGGCCCAGTTCGCCCGGACGCTGTCGGAGCTGCCCGACGTGGCCCAGGTGAGCAGCAGTGCCGGCACATACGTCGATGGCGTCGCCGTCCCGGGCTCAGCCGACCCCACGCTCGGCACCGCCGACGCGCAGCGGTTCACGGTGGTCACGAGCCTGGCCGCGACCTCCGACGCCGCTCAGGACCTGGTGCGGACCATCCGCGACCTGCCGGGACCCGGCAACACCGGCTTCCTCGTGACCGGGGCCAGCGCCTCGCTCGTCGACACGAAGCAGTCGATCGGGGACCGCCTGCCGCTGGCCGCGGGTCTGGTGCTGTTCACCACGGTCGTGGTGCTGTTCCTGTTCACCGGCAGCGTGGTGCAGGCGATCCGGGCGATCCTCACGAACGGGCTCAGCCTCGCCGGCACGCTCGGCATCCTGACCTGGATCTTCCAGGAGGGGCACCTCGCCTCGGTGCTCGGGTTCACCCCGCGACCCATGGACATGTCGATGACCGTGCTGCTGTTCTGCATCGCCTTCGGGCTGTCCATGGACTACGAGGTGTTCGTGCTCTCGCGGATCAAGGAGCTGCACGACGCGGGGCTGCCCACTGCGCAGGCGGTGCCCGACGGGCTGGCCCGCAGCGGTCGGATCGTGTCCACGGCGGCCGGGCTGCTCGCGGTGACCTTCTTCGCCTTCGGCACGAGCACCGTGAGCTTCCTGCAGATGTTCGGCCTCGGGGCGGGGCTGGCCATCCTCATCGACGCCAGCCTGGTGCGCGGCGTGCTCGTGCCGGCGTCGATGCGCCTGCTCGGCCGGGCCGCCTGGTGGTCCCCGGCCCCGCTGCGCCGGATGCACGCCCGGGTCGCCCTCGAGGAGGCCTGACCGCCCGGTACCCACGTGTTGATCTAGGGCTTGGGGTCGTGGATAAAGATCAACTCATGGCTCCAAGCCCTGGATCAACGGGGAGGAGAGTCAGTGGGTGGCGGCGTACTCCTTGCGGACGGCGTCGGCGAGGTGTGCGGGCATCGGGTCGTAGCGGTTGAACGAGCGGGTGAAGGTGCCGGCGCCGGAGGTCATCTGACGCAGCTCCACCGCGTACCGGACGAGCTCCAGGGCCGGGACCTCGGCCCGCACCAGGGTCCGCTCGTGGCCGGCCGGGTCGGGCTCGGTGCCCAGCACCCGGCCCCGCCGCCCCGACAGGTCGCTCATCACGGCGCCCACGTACGCGTCCGGCACCCGGATCACCACGTCATCGACCGGCTCAAGGATCTGCACCTGCCCCTTCTCGGCGGCGTCCTTGAGGGCGAGCGCGCCGGCGATCTGGAAGGCGGCGTCGGAGGAGTCGACGCTGTGGGCCTTGCCGTCGAAGAGGGTCACCCGCAGGTCGACCACGGGGTTGCCGGAGACCAGGCCCTTCTCCATCTGGGCCCGGATGCCCTTCTCGACCGAGGGGATGTAGTTGTTCGGGATTGCGCCGCCGACGATGCGGTCGACGAACTCGAACCCGGCGCCGCGCGGCAGGGGCTCCACCTCGATGTCGCAGACGCCGTACTGCCCGTGGCCGCCGGACTGCTTGACGTGCCGGCCGTGCCCCTTCGACGGCGCCACGAAGGTCTCCCGCAGCGCCACCCGCACCGGCTCCGTGCCGAGGTCCACGCCGCCGGAGCGCAGGCGCTCCAGCACCACGTCGGCGTGCGCCTCGCCCATGCACCACAGCACGAGCTGGCGGGTCTCGGCGTTGCGTTCCAGGCGCAGCGTCGGGTCGCCGGCCACCAGCCGGCCCAGGTTCTTGGCCAGCGCGTCCTCGTCTGAGCGGGTCTTGGCCACGATCGCCACCGGCAGCAGCGGCTCGGGCATCTCCCACGCCCCGACCAGCAGCGGGTTGTCCTTTGTGGACAGTGTGTCGCCCGTCTCGGCGGTGTTCGACTTGGTGATGGCGCAGATGTCGCCGGCGACCGCGTACGGCACCTCGCGCAGCGACGCACCCAGCGGCGAGTAGAGGTGGGCGATGCGCTCGTCGGCGTCGTGGTCGGGGTGGCCGCGCTCGGCCAGCCCGTGCCCGGACACGTGCACGGTCATCTCCGGGCGCAGCGTGCCGGAAAAGACCCGCACCAGCGAGACCCGGCCGACGTACGCGTCCATCGTGGTCTTGACCACCTCGGCCACCAGCGGGCCGGCCGGGTCGCACCGCAGCGGCTCGCGCGGCGAACCGTCCACTCCGGACACCGGGGGCAGCTCGCGCTCCAGCGGCGACGGGAAGGCGCGGGTCAGCACCTCCAGCAGGGCGTCCAGGCCGACCTTGGTCTGGGCGCACACCGGGATCACGGGGTAGAAGCTGCCCCGGGCCACCGCCTTCTCAAGATCCTCGATGATGACCGAGTCCTCGATCTGCTCGCCGGCCAGGTAGCGCTCCATGAGCGTCTCGTCCTCGCTCTCGGCGATGATGTCCTCGAGCAGGGAGTTGCGGGCGTCGGCGATGATCGGCAGGTGCTCGGGGTCGGGGTCGCGCACCGCGGGCGGGTAGCCGGCCGAGTAGTCGAAGACCCGCTGCGTGACCAGACCCATGAGGCCGACCACGGACTGCCCGTCGTCGGCGAGCATCGGCTGGTAGATCGGGTGCACCCCGTCGCCGAAGACCTCCCGGCACCGCGCCAGCGTCTCGTCGAAGTCGGCCCGCGGATGGTCGAGGCGGGCGATCGCCACGGCCCGCGGCATCCCCACGGCCGCGCACTCCTCCCACAGCATGGCGGTCGCGGCGTCCATCCCGTCGGTGGCGGAGACGACGAAGAGGGCGGCGTCGGCGGCCCGCAGGCCGGCCCGCAGCTCGCCCACGAAGTCGGCGTAGCCGGGGGTGTCGAGCAGGTTGACCTTGATGCCGTCGTGCATCAGCGGCGCGCAGGCCAGGCTCACCGATCGCTGCTGCCGCACGGCTGCCGGGTCGTTGTCGGTGACCGTGGTGCCGTCACTCACCGAGCCCGCCCGGCTGATCGTCCCGGTCACGGCGAGCAGGGCCTCGACCAGGGTTGTCTTCCCCGCCCCGGAGTGGCCCACCAGCACCACGTTGCGCACCTTGTCGGGTGCATCCACCACCGGCGCGGGGCCGGTGCCTCCCATCTGCGTCGCCTTCTGCGCCATCGCACGACTCCCTCGAGACGGTGGTGCCGGCGACCGCGTTCTGGTCGGGCGGGCAGAGCCCGGGGGCCTGGGATGGGCCGGGGCAGAGCCCGGAGACGTACAGCTCACGTTCACCGGCTCTTTGCCCAATCCCACACCCCGGGACGGACGGGCACAAGGCCGAACGGCCCCGATACCCGCCCGAACGGGGCGGTCGTGCGCCGATAGGCTCAGATGCGCGATGGCGAAGATCCTCGGTGCGTTCAAGAGCGGCGTCCGGGCGGGGTTCGACCCCCTCGGCCGCGCGCTCGTCCGGGCCGGCGTCTCCCCGGACGTGGTGACGATGATCGGCACCGTGGGCGTGGTCGCCGCCTCGATCGGGCTGGTCGCCCACGGCCGGTTCCTCGCCGCCACCGTGGTGATCACCGCCTGCTGCCTGCTCGACGTGCTGGACGGCTCGATGGCTCGCGCCCGGGGCCACACCTCGCGCTTCGGCGCCCTGCTCGACTCGACCATGGACCGGATCGCCGACGGAGCGCTCTTCGCCGGCCTCGTGTGGTGGTTCTTCGCCG
>Ga0065720_1021260_pt1 | contig 11073 bp, 7 predicted proteins | sample Thericmetagenome_FD_59107 | JGI IMG/M metagenome (GOLD analysis project Ga0065720, IMG submission 59107) | Thermophilic microbial communities from the Joint Bioenergy Institute, California, USA of rice/straw/compost enrichment - eDNA_2 v2... | ecosystem: Engineered > Solid waste > Grass >... | reverse complement strand
CCTTCTTCCGGCGAGTATTCGGCGGAAATGGAGCCTCTGCTTCGCTCCGTTCGTTCCCTGGTGATGGCAAGTCCCAGGCCGGAATGTCCGCCGTTTCTCCTCGTCGTGTAGCCGGGCTCAAACCAGCGGTGAATCTCGTCATCGTCCGGCCGCCGCCCGGGGTTGCGCGTCCTGATGTGCAGCATGCCTTCCTCCGCGTACACGGCGAGATGCACCTTTCGCTGGTCCTCGGGCAGCTCCGACACTTCGTCGAAGGCATTGTCGACCAAATTGCCGATGATTTTGACGATGTCCAGCGACCGCACTCCGAGCTTTAAGTCCTGCAAATCGGCAATTTCGTGGCGGAAATCGATGCGCTTGGCGGCGGCGGCCGCGATTTTGGCCTGGACGACCGAAGCCACCGCCGGGTTGCCGATTTTGATGAGACCGCTGATATCCCGGATGTCCTCGATCAGCTCGCGGACGAACCGTTTCAAATCCTCCGTTTTGCCCATGCTGGCCATCGCATGGATGGTTTGCACCTGATTGAGAAAATCGTGGTGCTGGGCGCGAATCGCGGTAAACAAATCGTTGATATTCCGCCATTGCGCTTCCTGTTCCTGATCGGCGCGGCCTTTGCTGCGGCGGGTGACGGAGAACAGAACCATGATCAGACCGGCATTGACCGGCAGGGCGGCGGCGAGGGCCCCGCCCGCCCGGTTCAACGGATGCTCGAATGCTTGTTGAACCGCTTCGCGGTCGGCGACAAGGCCGATGATGTACGAAGCGTCTCCCCGGAGCGCGGGGTAAAACCGTTTGTAAACGTCCCGCCCGCCGATTTCGTCGATATAGCCGATTTCATCTCCCGACGTCATCACTTCCTGCATGCAGCGGACGTCAAATTCCGCATTGGCGTATCGGTAAGTCCCGTACAATACCGGATCGCGTCCGGACCCGGTTCGGACTCCGGATGCAAGGACGGCGCCGGCGTCCGTTTCGTTTGCGAACACGTCATAGTCAAAGACGGTGATCTCGATCAGGAACGGATAACTGTCAAGCAGCGAATCCAGTTCGTCCGATGCGGGGCGGAATTCGGAACGGGCAACGCCGACGGACGAACGTATTTGTCCGGCAATCAGCCGCATCTGCTCCTCGAAGTCACGTTGCGTCAGATGCTTGACGTAAATAAACACTATGCAATTATAAAGCAGCAGCAGCACTGAAATGACAAGGGCAACGATTGCGGGCAAAGCCGATCGGGCCTTCATGGGATCACTCTCGATACTTGGCAGAAAATTTTTGTGAATTTTATTAGTAAAATATAGCACTACTCATCTCTATTTCCTAGAGTATCAATGTGAATTTTTGTAATTTTCTGCCGTTTCATGTCGATAAGTGTCAGTCAAAATAGTTCCTGCTGCATGGGTCCGCCGTCGTGACTCCCGGATTCCGGGGACTTTCCCGTTTTGTCCGCCGCCGGATCGTAAGGTTCGATACATGCAGGCACATCGTTTTTGACATTGCCGACGATCGGCGATACCGGGTAAAGATCCATCGCCTCCGCCGGATACGGGTTAAGCAGCCCGAGCAACCTGCCTGCATCGGTTACCGACCTGTCCAGCCATACGGACATCGCCTCCCCGTCCAGGATAACCGGCATCCGGTGATGAATGCCGCGGGTCAGCGGGTTGGCGTCCGTGGTGATGATCGTGCAGGTGCCGAGCTTCGTGCCGTCTTCGCGGACGCGGACGTCATAAAGCCCGGCCATCGCAAACAGTCCGCGATCCTTCATCGTGATCCGGAACGGCTGTCTGTCGGAGATGCGCCATTCGTAGTATCCGTCGGCGGGGATGACGCAGCGCTTTGAGACCAGAGGCCCCCTGAAAGCCGGTTTTTCGTGGAGCGTCTCCGCGCGGGCGTTGATCATTTTGAAGCCGATTTTTTCGTCCTTCGCCCAGCTTGGCACGAGCCCCCAGCGCATGGCGCCGATCCGCCGCGCGCTGCCGGCGCCGATGACGGCCGCGATCATTTGACCCGGCGCGATGTTGTATCTCGGCGTCCAGGAAAAGCCGCCACCCGGCGGTTCCGTTAATCCGAAGTGCTTGAGCAGTTCCTCCATTTCCACCCGCAGCGAAAAACGTCCGCACATTTCTTTCACCCCTCCGCTCATGAAGTTCGCCGCTTCCGTCCGCGATGAAGAAAATCCCGCAGAGCTACTGATCTTCCGCTCTTTCATTGTAGCAGAAAAACGGGGGACGCGCCCGACGCTTTTTGCCGCGCCGCTTCTTTCCTTCCGTCAGGCGGGGCGGTTTCGGCGCGGCGCATGAACCGTTGCACCTCTTACCTTTGCAAGAAAAATCGGTTAATATGTACGAAAGATTCCATTTTTCTCAGATTCTTGTCAAGTGCGGGTGATCGGCCATGAAAAGGCTGCATGTCGTCTACATACTGATCGTCGCCATTTTTCTCGTCTACGCAATCTTTATGTATTATGAAGGCGCTTCCTCGGAAATTCGCGTCCAGGAGGGACTGAGCGGAGAAATTGACGAAACCTACGTGATGGTGACCTTTCAGGCGGGCATCGAGTATTGGAAAAGCGTGCTGAAGGGATTCGAGGACGCCGCGTCCAAGCTGAATGTCTCCGTGGAGTACCGCGGCTCGACCCAGTACGACGTCCAGGAACAGATCACGGTGCTGGAACAGGTCATCGCCAAAAAGCCGGCCGGCATCGCGCTGACCGCGATCGACCCCGACGCGCTCACGCCCTCCATCAACAAGGCGGTGGATGCCGGCATTCCGGTGGTGCTCTTCGACTCCGGTGCCTCCGGCAGCAAGGCGTACTCGTTCCTGGCGACGGACAACTACAACGCCGGCGTCACCGCAGCGCACAAAATGGCGGAATTGGTGAACGGCCGGGGCAAGGTGGGCGTCGTCACCCTGCCGAATCAGCTCAACCATCAGCAGCGGACCGCGGGATTCAAGGACACCATCGCCGCCCACTATCCGCAAATGGAGGTGGTCGCCGTGAGGGACGGAAAAGGCGACCAGATCGTGTCGCGGGAAGCGGCGCTCGCAATCATGAGGGAGCATCCGGATGTCGCCGGCCTGTTCAACACCGACGCCGTGGGGGGCGTCGGCGTCGGGGAAGCGGTCTGGCTGGAGCGGAAAACCGGCCAGGTGCGGGTGATCGGGTTCGACACCGACAAGGGGACATTGGACATGATCAAGGACGGACTCATTTCGGCCACGCTGGCGCAGGGCACGTGGAACATGGGTTATTGGTCGCTGCAGTTTCTGTTCCACCTCCATCACGGCATCGTCAGCCCGGCCGCCGGAAATCGGACCGGAGTGTCGCCGCTGCCCGTGCAGGTGGATACCGGCGTAACGGTGGTCACCCTGGAGAATGTGGATGATTACTATGCGAAATGAGCGTTTCAGCATCAACAATTTGCCGATCCGGGACAAATTGATCATCCATTTTCTGCTGATCAGCATTTTGCCCTCGATGGCCCTCGGCCTGCTTACGGGGATCACCGTCGACCGGATCATGGAACGTCAGGTCAACGAGCATACGCTGCAACTCATCGGCAAAGTCAACGATGCCCTGGAACATTACGTCGTGAATATCCAGAACATCACCTATTTTGTTTCCTTTGATCCGGAGGTGCAGCGTTTTCTGAACGGGGAGCCGGCGGACGCAAGCGGAGGGCCGGACGAGCACTACGGCATTCGCCGTTTTTTGCAGGGTTTTACGACCCTGTATTCGGAAATCGCCGGCATTCTGGTGGTGAGCAGCCGCGGCGATTACATCAGCAACGAGCTGTATGTCCGCACGGATAAAAGCCTGACGGAGGAAGACTGGTACAAAAAGGCGGTGGAACACCAGGGGATCTTCACCATCATCGGCCATCCATCGGGGAGAAACCTCACCTCCCACGTCAATTACCGGGACAACGAGGTGGTTTCCGTCGTCCGGGCCATCCTCGACCCCGACACGCAGAAAGTCAAGGGCGTCGTGCTGATCGACCTGAAGCTCAGGGTCATCGCGGAGACGGTTAAGGACGTCCGGCTGGGCAAAACCGGCTACCTGACGGTGATCGACCAAAGCGGCAACATCATCTATTCCCCGTCCCAATCCGAGATCGGGCAAATCCCCCTCGAATGGTTCACCGACAGCAATTTCGGGACGCTGTCGAAAAGGGTGGACGGCAAAAACTTGCAGCTCATTTACCGCAAATCCGCTTTTACCGGCTGGATTACGATCGGCGTGTTCTCGACGCGGGACACGGTGCCGGAGGTGCGCGAAATCCGTTTCTATATGATCGGTTTCGTCTTCCTGGTATGCCTGCTCGGGATCGGCGCGTCCCATTATCTGGCGTACTCGATGTCCAAGCCGATCGGCCAGCTCATCTCCTACATGCGGAAAGCGGAATCCGGCGATCTGACCATCCGCCACTGGGGGAATCGGACCGACGAGGTCGGCATGCTCGGGCGCAGCTACACCAACATGCTGACCCAGGTGAAGAAACTGCTCGCGCTGACCGAACTGCAGGAAAGGCAGAAGCGCGAGGCCGAGCTGCGCAGTTTGCAGGCGCAGATCAAGCCGCATTTTCTCTACAACACGCTGGACACGATCCATTGGCTGGCGCGCCGCCAGAACGCCGTCGAAGTCGCCGAGCTGGTGGAGTCCCTGTCCAAATTGTTCCGCATCGGGCTGAGCAAGGGACAGGACATGATCCCGCTGGCAGACGAGCTGGAGCATATCCGCAGTTATTTGAAAATCCAAAGCACCCGCTACCGCGACAAGCTGACGTACTCCCTCGACATTGCGGAGAACGTTCACGACGCCCAGGTGCTGAAGATCGTGCTGCAGCCGATCGTGGAGAACGCGATCTACCACGGCATCAAAGAGCGCAGGGGACCGGGCCACATCGCCATAACGGCGGAGGAGAGTCACGGCAATTTGCTCATGCGCATTGCCGACGACGGAGCGGGCATGTCCGCCGAGCGGCTGGCGGAGCTCAGGCGCAGGCTCGAGCATCCGCCCGACGCGGCGGGCGCGGCAAAGCCGCCCGGCTTGTCCGGTCAGCCGGGATACGGCCTGGTCAACGTCCAGGAGCGAATCCGGCTGACCTTCGGCGCGGGGTACGGGATTCGCATCGACAGCGCGCCGGGCCGGGGGACGGAAGTGACGATCGTTCACCCGCTGATTCGCGGTCAAAGCGATGCGGAGGAATACGGAAAGGCGGTGGATGCATGATGCGAAAATGGAAGGTGCTCATCGCCGACGACGAGGCCATCATCCGGGAGGGCATCCGCGAGGCGGTGCGCTGGGAGGAGCAAGGCATGGAAGTCGCGGCGGAAGCGGAAGACGGCGAAGAAGCGCTTGAGCTCGCCTTGCGGCATAAGATCGATCTTTTGCTGGTCGACCTGAACATGCCGATCATGAACGGCATTGAACTGATGAAGGAAATCCGCAAGACGCTGCCGGACTGCAAAATCGTCGTCATCACCGGGCATGACGAGTTCGGCTACGCCCAGGAATCGATCCGGCTGCAGGTCAGCGATTACCTCCTCAAACCGGTCAATCCCGTCCAGCTCGGCGAGCTGATCGGCAAGCTCCGCATCGAGCTGGAAAGCGAAGAGAAGCAGCGGCGGCACATGGAGCTCGCGTCCCGCCAAATGCAAAAAAATTATCCGCTGCTCAGGGAACGGTTTTTTCTGGAATGGATCGGAGACGGGCTGACGGAAGGGGAAATCGTCGAGCAGCTCCGTTTTCTCAAGCTGCCGGAAGCTCCTCCCGACAAGCTGATCGCGGTGCGCTGGCCCGAGCTGATCGCCAACGAGCCGCTCACGGGCGAACGGGACCGCCAGCTCATGCTGTTTGCCATCGAAAACATCGCCGGCGAATGGCTGGAACCCTTCGAGCGGGTCATTTTCCGCGACCAGGCGGGACTCATCGTGATTTGCGTGTGGGGGACGGTGCCGGATGAGCTGCTCTCCCGCATCGAAAACTCGGTGCAGCAATATTTGAAATTGTCCGTTTACGTGCACGCAGAGCCGGTATCCGGCGGACTTTCAGCGCTGTCCGACGCGTACCGGGCCTGCAAGGCGGAAGTGTTCAAAGAGTCCAGGCTGTCGCCGATCGTTCGCCGGGCGCGGCAGGCGCTGCGCGAGCGGTTCGCCGATCCGGAGATTACGCTGGAAAAGCTGGCGCTTGAACTGAAGGTGTCCCCCGTCTATCTCAGCCGGATGATCAAGCAGGAACTGGGGGTCAGCTTCGTCGCTCTGCTCACCCGCATGCGGATCAAAAAAGCGATCGAACTGCTGGGCGCCACCGACATGCCGATTCACGAAATCGCCGCAAGCGTCGGTTACGAATCGCAGCACTACTTCAGCACCGCTTTCAAAAAAACGGTCGGCGTCTCCCCGAATCAATACCGCAGAGGAGCGGCCTTCGCCGATTAAGCTTCCGGCGCGGGCCGCTTCCGCCTTTATTCCTTCGCAGATTCCTTCCCCGGATTCCGTCAATAAAGTCAGTTTTTTGAAAAAAGAGTGCGGTTTCGTGCAAAGACCTTTCCCGCGGCGGGCGCTATATTTTGGGATGAATCAACATCATGCCGTTGGAAAGGGGATAAGCGCATGCAAAGAAAAATCTTGTCGATTCTGGTTGCGGCCGCTCTCGCATTTGCGGCCGCCTGCAGCGGAGGAGGCGGAGGCGGTTCGTCGTCCGGGGGCGGTTCGTCCGGCGGCGGGGATGCCGGGTTTGTCGGCATTTCCATGCCGACGAAGTCGTCCGAACGCTGGGTGGCGGACGGCAGCAACATGGTGAAGGAGTTCGAGGCGCTCGGTTACAGGACGGATTTGCAATATGCCGAGGACGTGATCGAAAACCAGGTGGCGCAAATCGAAAACATGATCACCAAGGGCGTGGACATTCTGGTCATCGCGCCCATCGACGGCGAGTCGCTGACGAACGTGCTGGAAAACGCGGCGAGCCAGGGCATCAAGGTGATCGCCTACGACCGGTTGATCAAGGGAACGGAGCACGTCAGCTACTACGCGACCTTCGACAATTTCAAGGTGGGCGTGCAGCAGGCTTCCTACATCGAGGAGAAGCTTGGCCTGAAAGACGGCAAAGGTCCCTTCAACATCGAGCTGTTCGCCGGTTCGCCGGACGACAACAACGCCTACTTCTTCTTCGACGGGGCGATGTCCGTTCTGCAGCCTTACATCGATAACGGCCAGCTCGTCGTGCGGTCCGGGCAGACCAGCATCGAGCAGGTGGCCACGCTGCGCTGGGACGGCTCGCTGGCGCAGGCGCGCATGGACAATCTGCTCAGCGCCCACTACACCACGGAAAAATTGCATGCCGTGCTGTCGCCCTACGACGGGATCAGCATCGGGGTCATCTCTTCGCTGAAGGGCGTCGGCTACGGTTCCGCCAGCAACCCGATGCCGGTCATCACCGGCCAGGATGCGGAAGTGGCCTCGGTCAAATCGATCATCGCCGGCGAGCAGACGCAAACCGTGTTCAAGGACACCCGCGAGCTGGCCAAGAAGGCCGTGGAGATGGCCGACAGCCTGCTCAAGGGCAAGGAAGCGGAGGTCAACGACACGACGACTTACCACAACGGCGTCAAGGTCGTCCCGTCCTATCTGCTTGAGCCGGTCTCCGTCGACATCACGAACTATGAGGAAGTGCTCATCGGCAGCGGCTATTATACGGCGGATCAGCTGAAATGACGGTGACGGCGGCATGGCCACACTTCTCGAAATGCGCGGGATTACGAAGACATTCCCGGGCGTCAGGGCGCTGGAGAACGTCAATCTGAAGGTCGAACGGGGCGAAATTCACGCGCTGCTCGGCGAGAACGGCGCCGGGAAATCGACGCTGATGAAAGTGCTCAGCGGCGTATACCCGCACGGCAGCTACGAGGGGGAAATCATTTTCGAAGGGCGGCCGTGCAAGTTCAGGGATATCAAGGACAGCGAGAGGCAGGGCATCGTCATCATTCATCAGGAACTGGCCCTGATTCCTCATCTGTCGATCGCCGAGAACATTTTCCTGGGCAACGAAAGGCAACGGCGCGGCATCATCGATTGGAACGTCACCATCGCCGGCACGCGCGAACTGCTCGATAAGGTCGGGCTGAACGAATCGCCGGAGCGCCTGGTCACCCATCTGGGGGTGGGCAAGCAGCAGCTCGTGGAAATCGCCAAGGCGCTGTCCAAGCAGGTCAAGCTGCTCATTCTGGACGAGCCGACGGCGGCGCTCAACGAAGAGGACAGCGACAACCTGCTGCGGCTGCTGCTGGAGTTCAAGAAGCAGGGCATCACCTCCATCCTGATCTCCCACAAACTGCATGAGGTTTCGAAAGTCGCCGACGCCATCACCATTCTCCGCGACGGGCGGACCATCGAGACGCTGGACGCGCGGCGGGAACCGGTTTCGGAGGACCGGATCATCAGGGGCATGGTCGGCCGCGAACTGACCGACCGGTTCCCGCGCCGGGAGCCGAAGATCGGAGACGTCATTTTCGAGGTGAGGGACTGGACGGTTTACCACGAGCAGCATCCGGACCGGAAGGTCGTCGACGGCGTCAACCTCGCCGTCCGCCGCGGCGAAATCGTCGGCATCGCCGGACTGATGGGGGCGGGGAGAACCGAACTGGCGATGAGCATTTTCGGCGGATCTTACGGCAGCAGGATTTCCGGCCGGCTGTTCAAAGACGGCCGGGAAGTCCGTTTCAAAAACGTCAGCCAGGCGATCCGGCACGGCGTCGCGTACGTGTCGGAAGACCGCAAAACGTACGGGCTTATTCTGATCGACGACATCAAGCGCAACATCACGCTGCCGAATCTCGGCAAAATCTCCCGCGGACCGGTCGTCGACGAAAACCGCGAAATCATGGAGGCGGAACGGTTTCGCCAAGGTTTGAGCATCAAGACGCCGGGAATCAACCAGAAAACCGTTAATCTGAGCGGCGGCAATCAGCAGAAGGTGGTGCTCAGCAAATGGATTTTCGCCGAGCCCGACGTGCTCATCCTCGACGAGCCGACCCGCGGCATCGACGTCGGCGCCAAGTATGAAATTTATACCATCATCCACCGCCTTGCCGACGAGGGCAAGGGCATTCTGCTCATCTCGTCGGAATTGCCGGAAATTCTCGGCATGTGCGACCGCATCTACGTTCTCAGCGAAGGCCGCGTGACCGGGGAAGTGGACCGCGCGGAGGCCACCCAGGAAACTTTGATGAAGTACATGACCAGGACGGGAAAGGGGGAAAAACGCGGTGCTGCCTTTGGCTCGCCTGATTAAAAACAATATGCGGCAGTACAGCATGGTCATCGCGCTCATTTCGATCATGCTGCTGTTTCAGATTTTGTCCGGCGGCATCCTGATGAAGCCGCTCAACATCACCAATCTGATCCTGCAAAACAGCTACATCCTGGTGCTGGCCATCGGCATGATGCTGGTCATCATCACCGGCCACATCGACCTGTCCGTCGGTTCCGTCGCCGCCTTTGTCGGAGCGATTTCGGCGATCATGATGATCGACATGCAGATCCCGTACATTCCGGCCATCCTGCTGTCGCTTTTGCTCGGCGCGCTGATCGGGGCGTGGCAGGGATTCTGGATCGCCTATGTGCGCATCCCGGCCTTTATCGTCACCCTCGCCGGCATGCTGCTGTTTCGCGGATTGACGATGCTGGTGCTGAAGGGCCAGTCCATCGCTCCTTTTCCGGACGGTTTCCGCAACATCAGCTCGGGTTTCCTGCCCGGCCTTTTTTCCGTATCGTCCATGCACGGGTTGACCCTCCTGTCCGGGATCGCGCTGACCGCTGTTTATATCTACGGCGAATGGCGCAGCCGCAGAATTCAACAGTCTTACAGGTTCGAGGTGCTGCCGCCGGGACTGTTTGCCGCCAAGCTGGCGGCCATCGCCGCGGCGATCAACCTGTTTGCGTACGTGCTGGCCAATTACGAGGGAATTCCGAATATCCTGGTCACGCTGTTTATTCTCATTGCCGCGTACACCTATGTCATGAAGAAAACGGTGTTCGGCCGGCACATATACGCCGTCGGCGGCAACGAGAAGGCGGCCGGTCTGTCCGGGGTGAAGACGCGGCGGGTCACCTTCTGGGTGTTCGTCAACATGGGCGCCCTGGCCGCGCTGTCCGGCCTGATCTATGCGGCGCGGCTCAACGCGGCGACGCCGAAGGCCGGCAATCTGTTCGAGCTGGACGCCATCGCCGCCTGCTTCATCGGCGGGGCGTCGGCCTACGGCGGCGTAGGCACGGTGCCCGGCGCCATCATCGGCGGCCTGGTGATGGGCGTGATGAACAACGGCATGTCCCTTGTCGGGCTGGGCATCGACTGGCAGCAGGCGATCAAGGGGCTGGTGTTGCTCCTCGCCGTCGGTTTCGACATTTACAACAAGAACAAGAACGGCTGAAGAACGGGCAAAAGGCCCGTTCGTCCGCTTAAGCCGCTCTGCGCCCGATATGCGCATGACGGCAAAAGCCGCCCTGCGGCAAGCGTCCGCGGGGCGGCTTGTCTTTTCCATCGCGTGTTTCCGCCGTTCAGGAATCGTATTCCCCTTCCGGCAGGCGGATCCACCGCTTCAGGTAACCCTGCTCGTAAAGCTCCTTGATCAGGATGATGAGCACCGGCGACAGGATGAGGCCGGCCACGCCGAACAGCGACAGCGACACGATCATGAACGACAGCATCGTAAAGGCCGAGACGCCGAGGGAATCGCCGGTGATTTTCGGTTCGAGGATTTGCCGAAGAAGCACGACGGCGAGAAGGAGCCCGCCGAGCCACAGCGCCATCGCCGTATTGCCGACGATGGCGAGGTACGCGATCCACGGGATGAAGATGGTGGACACGCCGAGCAGCGGGAGCAGGTCGAACACGGCGGCGAGCAATGAAATGGAGAAGGCGCTGTTCACGCCGAGCAGGGTGAGCGCGACGAAGATGACGATGAACGTCAACGAGATCAGCTTGAGTTGGGCTTTGACATAGCTGGCGATGCCCCTCAGCACGTTTTCCCTGAGAAATCGGAAGGCGATTTTGAACGTGCGCGG
>Ga0065720_1001725_pt1 | contig 11076 bp, 8 predicted proteins | sample Thericmetagenome_FD_59107 | JGI IMG/M metagenome (GOLD analysis project Ga0065720, IMG submission 59107) | Thermophilic microbial communities from the Joint Bioenergy Institute, California, USA of rice/straw/compost enrichment - eDNA_2 v2... | ecosystem: Engineered > Solid waste > Grass >... | reverse complement strand
GAGAATGGCATCGGACATCGAAACGGCACAGGCACTCACCGATGCGGCGCTGAAGGGAGCACTGGCAAACGTATCGATCAATCTCCAATCTCTGCCTGAGGACGATTTCCGCCGGTCCGTGGAAGCGCGGCTCGCCGCGATAAGATAGGGGTAGTGCTCGTCACAATCACGCCGAAAGTNGAACGTCCGAAGTGGCTGCGCGCGCCTGCACCCGTCGGTGAGAACTACCGCGAACTGAAGGCGCTCGTCGACCGTCTGAACCTGCACACCGTGTGTGAAAGCGCGGCGTGCCCGAACGTCGGNGAGTGCTGGAATCAGCGCACGGCCACCTTCATGATCCTCGGCAACATCTGCACGCGGCGTTGCGGTTTTTGCAACGTGCAGAAAGGCGCTCCGCTCGAGGTGGATTATGACGAACCTCGCCGCGTTGCCGAAGCAGTGGCGGCGCTTGGCCTTCGCTACGCCGTCGTCACCAGCGTGAACCGGGATGACCGGAAGGACGGCGGGGCCCAGCTCTTTGCCTTGACGATCCGAGCCATTCGCGAGCGCGTTCCTGGGTGCCGGGTGGAAGTCCTCGTGCCGGACTTTCAGGGCTCGCGCGAGGCCATGAAAATGGTGATGGACGCCGCTCCGGATGTCCTTAATCACAACGTCGAAACCGTACCCCGGTTATATAAGCAGGTACGGTTCGGCGCCCGCTTTGAGCGCTCCCTGGAAATGCTGGCCTACGCGAAGGAGATTGCGCCGCAGATTCCGACGAAATCCGGACTGATGGTCGGGCTGGGTGAAACAAAGGACGAAGTGATTGACGTGATGCGCGCTCTGAAAGCTCATCGCGTCGATATCGTCACCATCGGCCAATATTTGAGGCCTTCCAAGAAGCACTTGCCGATCATCCGCTACGTGTCGCTTGAAGAGTTTGCAGAATACCGTGAGATTGGGCGCGAGATGGGCTTCAGCTACGTGGAATCCGGCCCGCTAGTGCGCAGCTCCTATCACGCGGCAGAAGCAGTGTGAACGGAACCGATAATCCGTAGTCAGTAGAACGAGTTCCAGCCAGAGCGACGATCGGGAACTTTTGCGGAGATTGCGCGTATCTTAAAAGTAACCATCATGATCAAATTTCTTCTCTGGTGCATCCTTCTGGTGCTCTGCTGGCCGCTGGCGCTGCTGGCCCTGGTTCTCTACCCGGTCGTCTGGCTGCTCCTCCTGCCCTTCCGCATCGTCGGGATTGCCGTCGCCGGGGTCCTCGAACTCCTATGGGCAGTCATAACCCTGCCCGCGCGTCTGCTGCGTGCCGTTTGAGCAGCACGAGGTGAGGAGACCACCGGTCCGGCGCTATTGAATCCAGTGCGCGTCGGGCTCGCGAATTGCGTAGCGCAGCTCGCTGTTAAGTGAAGAGCGGCGAGGCGCGGTGCGGGAATCCGCAACCTGCCGAAAAAAGTCGATCAGACGATCTGCGTGAGCATCGAAAGTGAACATATCCCGCTTGCTCCAGACGTTGGATCTGATGGCATCTGTGCGAGTGCGATCGCGAAGCAGAGCTGCCAGTTCCTCCATCGACGTGAAGAAGATGCCGATGTCATGCTCACGCACGAGGGATTGCGTCGCCACGCTGCTTCCTGTGTTATCGCGCTGAAGAAGCGGTAGTCCGGCGGCTACGATTGGCCCCAGGCGAGCAGGATAGTTCAGGTCGTCCCATGTCGAACGGGCAATCTCACCCTGGTTCAGGCTCTCGAAGAAGTGCAGCCAGCCCGCGTCGTACTGCGAAAACTCCGTCACCCACTTTCGCTGGTCAATATTGGGATGCAGGTGCAGATGCCGCGGAGCAAGCCGCAGGCACTCCTGGATCCACTCACGCCAAAGCGCGTGTGTCGACTCACCGTAGAAATGGAGATGAACGCCATTCGCAGCAAGCTCGGCCACGAGCGGAGGATGCAACCCAATCGGACGTCCGGCAACGACAGTGTGGATCGACCCGTCCCGGTCGGAAAGACGCGGTGATCGGTTTATCGTAAACCAATCTCGCTTCGGCAAATCGCCGTCGAGGATCAGGTGGGGCCGTCCTTCATCAAAGCACTCGGGAGCGACGGTCCGGAACCAGTCCCGCATCTCCGGACTGCAATAGATTTGTCCGGCAGAGTGGAGATAAAGATCAATTAACTGCGGCCAGGTCCCACGATTCAGGCAGATGAACGGCCCTTCCTTGAAGTGCCAGACGAAAGGGATGTCCGGCATGGCGTTCATCACAAAGTGCGCCCAGGGAACCGCTTGCCAGTTCAGCAGCCCGTAAAACAGATCCGGCTTGATCCGCCGCACTTCCTCGCGCCAGGACGAGACAGGTATCTCCTCGACGTGACCGAAAGGCAGCGGCCCGACGGTGTTGTAGGAATGCGGTTCCGGCAGCCATAGGCCATACAGCTTGTGTCCCCGCTCTTCGAGGGCCAGAACGCGTTCAGGATTATAAGCGAGTTCCCCGACGAGCACGATCTTGAGGGCGTCCGGGGAAGGAGGGGTGTCGGGTCTCTCCCTGAAGCTGCGGTAAAGCTCTCTCTCGTCGATCAAATTTCCGACGGAAGAGTGGAAGCGAAGCGGCGCGGACACTCCGTGGTAGCGTCGATACGGATTTACGCCGCCGAGCGGTTCCCGAATCAGCTTATGACGCTGCGTGGGTGAGTCCACCCATTCGCAGGTGACGCGATCCAACGCCACGCTCGGCCCTTCCCGGCGCAACGGATTCCAGAACAGACGATCCAGATCATCCGTTACAAGCTGGTCGCGCTCGATCCATCGAAGATTGGTCCTGCGGTGAAGCACCTGGACGAGCTGCAGAGGATATCCCTCAATCTGCCCCGGCGAAACACGATCGTACTGGTAACGGATACCGGAATAAGCGAGAACGGCACGAGGATGAGACTCAAGGATTTGGTATAGCGACTCGAGGTGGTCCTGATACCAGACATCGTCCGAAGGCAAGTAAGCGATCATACGCCCGCGAGCCGAATCCAGGCCGATATTCAGCACCGCAGCCATCCCGCGATTCTCCGCGAACCGCCAATAGCGAATTCGTTCATCCGCTAAGAATGGCTTGACCATCTCCTCCGTCTGATCGGGAGATCCATCGTCCAGGATCATGCATTCCCACGACTTGTGACGCTGCCGGAGCAGGCTGTAAAGCGCTCGTGGCAGGAACGCTGCCTGCCGGTAGGTGGGCATCAGAACCGTAATGGCTGGCTGCATCTCACTACTCCCGCCTGGCGAAAAACCCGGCCGAAGCGGCACAGGATGGAATGCCGGTCAAGGCAGTCCGTTTCGATCGTTGCCGTTCCCGTTCCGGCGCTCGCGCAGCAGCTCCATCGCGCTCTCGACGACGAGCTCCGGCGGAATATCGAGGCATTCTTTGTGATAGGGACATTCAAAGGCGCCGCAGGGCATGCAAGGAACCTTGTTCTGCAGAATGCGCGAAGGGGTAAATCGAGGCGCCCATTGATGCGTTTGGTCGGTGCCGGAAAAGAGAATTACCATTGGCGTGCCGACAGCTTCAGCTATGTGCATCGGTCCCGAATGGTTTGCCACAAGCAGCGAGGACTTGGCAATGATGGCCGACATCTGAGGCACAGACGTCTTGCTTAATACTCGTTCGAGCTTGCCTCCCGCTGTCTCCACGATCGACTGCATGAGCTCGGCTTCCCGCTCCGAGCCGATTAATACAACCGGAATTCCAGCCCGCTCTTGAATGCCTCGCACGACCGTTGCAAACCGTTGGGGATCGTAGCGCCGCGCGTCACAGCTCGCTCCTGGAGCCACTACGCAGTAGGGACGCGCAGGATCCACACTCGCGTCCTTCAGGACTCCGTCAACCGCCTTCCAGTCCTCTTCGGAAATCACAAGCTCCAGACGGCGGTTCGTGACGTCGAGCCCGGCCGCCTCCAGCAAGTGCAGACTTCGGTCTGTCTGATGCACATCGTCGGGCACAGCGGGTACGCGGTCGGTCAGCAGACGGCTGTCATTCTCTTTCGACTGGCCCAGCCGCCTCGGGATTTCGGCAACGGCGCAGGCATAAGCTGGCGGATAAGGCGATTGCGAGAAGCTTGTGAAAATGACGGAAACTTCGAAGGACCGCTGACGGAGCTGATCGATGAAGCGCCGTTCCTCGTCCGGGTTACAGGCGACGCCCTTCCGAATCTCCTGCCATATGGGTCTGTGGACGATGATGTTGTCGACCCAGGGAATCATCGGCACGACGCGTTGACCGGCAGCAGTCGTCAACAGGGTGATATTGGCGCACGGCAGGTTTTCGCGCAAAGTGCGCAGCGCCGGTGTCAGCATCACCAGGTCGCCGATATTATCGAGGCGCACGGCGAGAATCCGGAGGCTGTCGCTCCAAAGGTTGCTTAACGATCCACCCACATTTCTCACCGGCTAGTAGGACTCGTACCAGCCAGGACCGTTACGAGCAGAGACCCAGTTTACAGAGAGCCTTGAACGTGTAATGCAAGACTTGACCGGCTGTCATCCCCTGAGTCACACGAACGACTTCTACAGGTCCGCCAGCGCCCGCAGGACGCCAGCGGTCACACATGCGGTCTGATGTGAAACCGGAAAAGACAGTCACAAGAGGAACCCCGGCGGCCGCGGCCACGTGCTGACCTGCGGAGTCGTAGCCGACGTAAAGCCGGCTACGCGCGATTCGGGCTGCAAAAGGTGCGAAAGATCCCTCAACCGCGGTGACGCGGGAATTCCGAGGCAAGGACGCAATCACCTGTTCCACGCGCTCGCGCTCTTCCCCGCCCGCCCCTTTGTCAATCAGGATAGGAGCTCCGGTCGCTGCGAGCATCTCCATCAGTTCCCGTTCAAACGGCTCGGGCGCTCGCTTCGCCATGTTCTCGCCCACACCCAAACTGACAGCGATCGTTCCCGGTGGATCCACCGCCTCGGGCTGATGCGGGCAAAGAAACGGACGTGCGTCTTCGCCAAAGACGTCGGCCGCCCAGCGCGCCGCCAGCGTAGACAGTGGATCTGAACTCGCTGCGCTGTAGCACCGGCTTTCAAAGAAGTAATAGAGTTCGTCCGGACAGATTGGAAGGAGCCCGAGCTGGGTCAGCCGCGAATCGGGATCGACGACGATACTCCGGGGCTGCCCAAGGAGGGGCCCGAGCGCCTTCCAATGGGCAAGGCGCTCGCGCAAGGATGAACGCCTGCCGTAGGAGAGAGGGAGATGCCGGATGCGGTCGTCACCGGCAAACAACTCGTAGTTCTTCCGGGGACCAACAAAGACTATATCGGATTTGGGGAAACGCTTTAGAAGCGCGTCGAGTAGAACACTGGTTACGGCGACGTCCGCACCGAGGGTGATTCGCGAGAGGACGAACACCGCGTCAGGATCCTCGGCCGCTTGAAACCTTCGTACCTGCCTGATCCGCTCGTAACGATCCACGATCCGGGAGGCGTCCAGGCCAAGCACGCGCTCACACACGCGACTGAAGATCTCAACGTAAAGATTCACCAGCCGCGGCTCGAAGCTGTCGCAGAGCGGTTCTACAAGCTCCGCGAACAAGGCGCTGCTTGCATCGAGAGCCACCGATTCGTCAGGAGAGAGTGCCGCCTCGATGAGGTCGTTCAACGCATGTCGTGGCCAGGCTTCTCCCGCAAGACAGGCTCGGAGCAACTCGCCAGCCAGCAACCGCGGCTTCTCGGTCCCGGAATGGAGCGTCGTAGAGCGGATGGCCTCCTCCTGCTCTCGGCTTATGCAAGTCGTGTTCCGTTTGGCTCCTGTCCATCGTCAGCCTGGCGCTGCAGCCCGGTATCAAACGTGCAGACAGGAGTCCGCAATGCAGGCCCGCGTATCCGTCATCATGCCTACGTTCCAGCAGGCCGCCTTCCTGCGGCGCGCCCTCGAGAGTCTCCTTGCGCAAACGTTGGAAGACTGGGAATTGTTCGTGATAGACGACGGATCAGCGGATGAGACGCCCTCAATCATCAACCGGTACCTGCGGGATCCCCGCATTCACTCTATGCGGATGGAGAGGAACGTCGGGATGGGGGCGGCGATCAATGCAGGACTCGACGCATCGACTGCTCCCTTCATCGCTTATCTGCCCTCCGATGACGTTTACTACCGCGCACACTTAGCCTCCCTCATCCAATGCCTCGAAGACTTCTCGAACGCGGTGCTTGCCTTCTCCGGCATCCGCCACCATTACAATCGCTACTCCCTGTCGAATCCTCAGAACGAGCCCTTGCAGCCGGTTCAGGTGATGCACCGCAGAACTCAAGCTAGGTGGCTCACCCGTGAGGAACTAGTAACCGACGATCTGGAGAGGATGTTTTGGGGACGCCTGAGAGAATACGGCGAGTTCATTGGGACGGGCTCCATCACCTGCGAATGGGTGGATCACTCTCAGCAGCGGCACAAAGTTCTGCGCGAATCGGAAGGCGGAATCAATCCCTATCGCGTCCGGTACGGCGTCAAGGAGCCGATCAATTTCCATAGCACGACCGGCAATCATACAAACGAGAAGACGCTCTACGAACGCTTTCGAAACGAGTCTCATCCCGTCTTCGATAAAGAAGGACTCACGATTCTGCTGGTAGGAGAATTGGCCTACAATCCGGACCGCATCCTCGCGCTCGAAGAGAGAGGACACAGGCTATACGGTCTTTGGATGCCGGAGCCGTGGTGGTACAACTGGGTCGGTCCTTTGCCCTTTGGCAGAATTGAAGACATTCCGTTGAACGGCTGGCGGCAGGAAGTAGAACGAATCCGTCCTGACGTGATCTACGGAATGCTGAACTGGCAGGCCGTTCCGTTCGTCCATGAAATCGTCAGCCAGGTCTCCGGAATTCCCTTCATCTGGCACTTCAAAGAAAGCCCTTACATTTGTATAGAACGAGGAACGTGGGGACAGCTCATCGATTTGTACTTAAGAGCCGACGGCTACATCTTTTGCAACCAGGAGACGCGGGATTGGTTCAACCTTGTCCTTCCTCAAAGTGCTCAATCGAAGCTGTCGATCCTGCTGGATGGCGATCTTCCCAAGCGGGACTGGTTTGCGGGTACTCCGTCACGCCGTCTTTCTGAGATCGATGGCGAGATCCATACGGTGGTTCCGGGCCGTCCAATTGGGCTTCATCCCAAAGATGTAGCGGAACTGGCAAGCTACGGAGTTCACCTTCACTTCTACGGCGACTTCACCCAAGGGCAGTGGAAGTCCTGGATCGAAAAGACGCTGGCGCTCGCTCCGAAGCACCTCCATTTGCACAAGCACGTTGATTCCGATCGTTGGCTCGAAGAACTGTCTCAATACGATGCCGGCTGGCTCCACTACTTTCAAAGTGAAAATTGCGGCGACCTCATGCGGGCGAATTGGGATGACCTCAACTACCCGGCTAGATTGAGCACGCTTGCCGCCGCTGGTTTGCCGCTGATACAACGCGACAATTCCGGATCCCGCGTAGCCATACAATCTCTCGCCAAAGAGATGGATATCGGGATCTTTGCCACCAGCATGGAGCATCTGGCTTCTCAACTTCGGGACTCCCGCCGGTTAACCGAACTGCGCCGCAACGTCTGGCTTCGCAGGACGAACTTCACCTTCGATTACCACACGGCCCGTCTGACAGCTTTCTTTCGAGAAGTCATCTCTGCTGCAGCCTGCGGCAGTGCGGGATCAACAGAATTCGTTAAACGTGTTAACCGCCTATAGCCTTGACTCGCCTCCGATCACGACCTAAACTGAGGCTGTAGAGTTTACCGAGTATCAGTAAAGATTACCTTCCCGAGGTTCACCTGTTCGTTCCCCGATTCCCGTTGTAGAGCCTGACGAACCCGTGGTGTCTTGAAGCGGTACCATCACAAGGACGCTCGAGTGAATGTCAGCGCGAAATGATCCTGCGATACGAACCCTGGCGCTCTTCTTTGAGCAGCGCCGCAAGGCTTTCACCTTACTGGCACTGGTTGTAGCAGCCGCCGCCTTGGAGATCACGGTCCCGTTCGTCACTAAGGGACTCGTCGATAGCCTCGTTGGCTACTTCCGGGACCCGAGCCGGAACGTAAACCCGATGTCTACGGTGCTGTTCTCGGCGGGAGGCATTCTGCTGGCAACGGCAGCGACAAAAGCGCTGCGTTCTTACTACAACTACGAGCTATTCAAAACGACAACCCGCGCTGAGGACGAAGTCAAATGTCGTGCCCTTGAAAACTATCTCCGGCTGCACGCCCTGTACCACCACCAGGCAAACAGCGGACAACTGATCGGGCGCATCGACCGGGGCGGGACCGCGGTCTATACGATCCTCTACGACATCTTCGGCCAGACGTTGATTCCACCGGCGATCATCTTCACTGGCGTTCTCATTGCTCTCGCATTTAAGAACATCTGGATGGCAATCGCCGTCCTCTTGCCGGTACCGCTCTACCTGCTCGCAATCCGGCGATTGACGGCCAGGATATACGAGGTCGAGCAGAAGGTCAGCGAGGACTTTGAGGAAGTCGCCAAGGAGTCTTATGACATTGCAAGCAACGTCATGACCGTGAAAAAGTTCTCGCGGGAGGAAGACGAAGTGGAACGCCAGCGCACGCTTCTCCGCCGTGCGAGATCGACGCAATACGGCGCGGAACGGCTATGGGCGCTCATCGAGAATGCGCAGACGTTTTTCTCCGCGGCGGGGCGTGTGACGGTGATCGGTCTCGGCGGCTTGCTCGTGCTGCGCGGGAGCAGCACAATCGGAGAGTTCGTTCTCTTCGTTGCCCTTCAGGAGATGGCCTACCAGCCCATCTCGCAGATCTCCATCATTTTCCCGCGTCTCCGGCGCAATATGTCGCGTGCTGAGCGCCTATTTGCGGTGATTGACGAGCCTCCACGCATTGTCGATAAGCCAGGGGCTCCGGATCTGCCGAAGGTGTCCCGATGCATTGAGTTCCGCGATGTCTGGTTTCGCTACGGCGACTCGGAGCAATGGACTCTGAAAAACGTAAATCTGGTCGTGCCTGCAGGGTCTACCGTGGCCCTCGTCGGCCGCAGCGGGAGCGGCAAGACGACATTCATCAATCTGCTGTTGCGCACCTTTGATCCGCAGCGTGGCGCCGTCCTGATCGACGGCGTGGACATCCGCGATGTCACTCAAGAGAGCCTTCGCCGTCAGATTGCCGTCGTGCCGCAGGAGGTGGATCTCTTTTCCCGAAGCATTGCTCAGAACATTGCCTACGGCAAGCCTGGCGCTTCCCGGGAGGAAATTGAGAATGCTGCGAAGGTGGCCAAGGCGCACGACTTCATCATGCGCACCCGCGACGGCTACGATACGATTGTCGGCGAGCGCGGCGTGCGGCTGTCAGGAGGCGAGCGCCAGCGCATCGGTATTGCCCGGGCTCTCCTGCGCGACCCTGAGATTCTGGTCTTCGACGAAGCGACCAGCCACCTGGATACCGAGAGCGAGCAACTGATTCAGCAAGCCACGGAAGCAGTCATCCGAGGACGCACTTCCTTCCTGATCGCCCATCGCCTCTCGACGGTCCTCCACGCCGATATGATCGTGGTCTTCAACAACGGAGAGATTGAAGCAACCGGAACTCACGGCGAGCTGCTCCGCACCAGCGAGACCTATCAGACCCTGTACGAACTGCATCTTGCCGGCACCGGGACGCGCGAAGATCTGTTGTATGCGCGAGCGGCAGCGGCAAAGCAGGGCGCTGGCAACGAGGCAGCTTAGATCCACGGCTGTGGACGGTTGAACGCAAGAAGCTCTTTCGCCGCAGCGAACACCTCTTCTACGGGAATATCCGCTACGAACGAGCAGTGATGGTCGCAGCCATTTGTGGCGCAATCGCGGCCGCATTCCGGGCAGTTCAGACGCCAGGAGATGACAGGCCGGTGTAAGGATCGCGCGACCGGGCCGGCGTTGATCAGGTTGCCGCACCAATAGATGCCGAGCGTTGGAGTGCCGACAGCCGCGGCAAGGTGCAACGGACCGGTGTCATTCGAAACGAGCAGCCGCGCTCGGGATAAGAGCCCGGTCAGTCCTCCAAGAGACAGATTGCCGCAAGCCACCACCGGCGTCTTCGTCATCGCCTCTGCCACGCCCTCCACCTGGCTTCGATCCTTTTCGGATCCGTGCACGACGATCGTCAGACCCTCACTTGAAAGCCGGTCTCCGAGTTCCGCAAAGTGCGACGGGGGCCAGCGGCGCCGTCCGTCCCCGGCGCCGGGGTTCAACACGACAACCGACTGAAGATCTCCAGGCACCACGGCCGCCGCTTCGTCAAAGTCTTTCGCCATGACTGCGACTCTAGGCATGATCGACTGCGCGGTGGCGCCCACCAGACTCACCACTTCCAGATACCGAAGGATCTCTGGCTGGTAATACACGTAGGGAACCCAGCGGTCGAGAGGTACGGCGTCAGGAGCTCTCAGCCCAGCGGTCAAGCCCGCTTTGAGCCGCAAAACAAAGGGATTCGAGAAGCGGCCCCCGCCGTGAAGCTGGAGAGCAATGTCGAATCGCTCCGCGGCCATGCGTTGGAAAAAGTCGTTCAGGTCGTTCGGATCCTCCGCCTTGCCCGTAACTTCATTGATGCCCCGGCTCGCGGGCACTTCGATTACACGGTCGATCGGCGATGGCCGCCCTTCCAGAAACACGCGATGCCAGCGTAAACCGAGCAGAACAATCTCCGCAGAAGGATACGCCGCGCGCACCGCTTCAAGAGCAGGGAGCGCGAAGATGAAGTCGCCGACGGCATTGGCTCGAAGAACGGCGATTTTGCGAACTTTCATGACAGCCGCTAGAACTCTCTCGGCTCCGGCGTGTGGTGCGGCGCCTCATCGAATCGTATGACGCTGATCCGGCCATCACTTTCCATGTGCGCGCTTTTCACGGCCGTTATGTCCTCCACGCCTTGTTCACGGAGCTGAGACATCAGTTCTCCCTCCGTAATCAGCTCACGCCTCATGTTCCGTCTCAAAATGCGCCCGTCCTTCACTAGCTCGAGGGGAGGCGGCGTCAGCCATCGCTGAAACGACGGAAAGCGAAAGCCCAACCAGTCGAGCGTATAGCTCCAGAACAGAATCGTTGCCACCAGGAACA